>Ga0302325_10004973_pt1 | contig 30538 bp, 21 predicted proteins | sample Palsa_T0_2_FD_201948 | JGI IMG/M metagenome (GOLD analysis project Ga0302325, IMG submission 201948) | Peat permafrost microbial communities from Stordalen Mire near Abisko, Sweden - Palsa_T0_2 | ecosystem: Environmental > Terrestrial > Soil > Palsa > Peat permafrost | place: Sweden: Abisko... | reverse complement strand
CCGAGCCGAATGGCTCGCGTCGAGCACAACCATTGGGGAGGACTTTCCCCAGCTCCTCAACGTGGTTTCGACGACGAATTGGCCAACCTACGTCGTGGATGAGCAATGCGTGGTGCCCTCGATCGGCCAGGATTTTTCAGGTCCGACCTGCACCGGCGAAACCGTCGAACGTAGAGCTCGTGCGGATGTTCAGTGTGACGTGCCCTCGATCGGCCAGGACTTCTCAGGCGTGATATGCGCGGAAACGTCACCGGTTCAGGTGGCGAATGAAGTGCAGCTGCAGCTCGACCTACATTTAACCAAAGCAGCGCAGGCAATGGCAGCAATCTCCGGTCAGTAACGACGAGTAAGCGAAGGATCGTGAGGGAGTCGCCATGCTAAGGACCATGATCACCGACACACCGTTCGAACAGAAGTGGGTGTTACAAGGTCGGCTGTGCAAACAATGGGCAGCCGACCTGAAGGAAAGATGGGAAAGCACGCGAAGCGAGAGAGAAGGCCGGAAGTGCACCATTGACCTCGAAGATGTGACTTCGGTGGATGCAGGTGGCGAAGATGTACTGCTGGAGATGGTGGCTGGTGGAGCGGCGCTGTTTGCCACCCGGGCTTACATGAAACACATATTGGAATCGTTGCGCGTACCGCCGAATTCGGCGCGGAGAGGCAAGTAGTCAATCGTTCGGCCGCTACGGATGCGGCCCACCAGGAGAATTTTCATGTGGATCGTTCGGGTTGCTCTGGATCGTCCGTATACGTTCATTGTTTTGGCCCTGTTGATCCTTATCATGAGTCCGGTCGTGATCCTGCGCACTCCGACCGATATCTTTCCAAATATCGACATTCCCGTGATCGCGGTTGCCTGGCAGTATACCGGCCTGAATCCGGAGGAACTCGAAGGACGGCTGACGAGCGTATATGAGCGCGTCCTCACGACGACAGTCGACAATATTGAACACATCGAATCGACTACGGTGAACGGTCAGGCCATCGTCAAGATCTTTCTGCAACCTGGCGCGAGCCTCGACACCGCGAACGCTCAGGTGACGGCAATTTCCCAGGCCGTTTTGCGTCAGCTGCCGCCCGGAACCTTGCCCCCGCTCATCATTAATTACAGCGCGTCCAGCGTGCCCATTCTGCAACTTGGACTGAGCGGCCAGGGACTCTCGGAGCAGCAACTGAATGATATGGGCCAGAACTTCGTAAGACCGCAACTGGTGACGGTTCCGGGCGCGGTGATCCCTTGGCCGTATGGTGGAAAACAGCGGCAGGTGATGATCGACCTCAACCAGAGCCTGCTTCAGTCCAAGGGCCTTTCTCCGCAGGATGTCCTCAACGCGGTCACTGACCAGAATCTTGTTTTGCCGGGAGGCACGGCGAAGATCGACGAGTTCGAATATGACGTGCGCATGAATTCCAGCCCCAGAACAGTGCCCGAGCTCAACGACCTTCCGATCAAGCAAGTGAACAATTCAACTGTTTATTTGCGCGACGTGGCCAACGTACGCGACGGTTTTGCTCCACAGACCAACATCGTCCGTCAGGACGGGCATCGCGGAGTGCTGCTCAGCATCATGAAAGCAGGGACAGCTTCAACAATCAGCGTAGTGAAAGGCGTTCGAGATCTTTTGCCGCGCGTCGCACAGACTCTTCCTCCGCAGCTGAAGATTCAGCCGCTCGCCGATCAGTCGATCTTTGTCAGCGCTGCCGTCAGCGGAGTCATCCGCGAGGCCATCATTGCAGCTTGTTTGACCGCCTTGATGATCCTGCTTTTTCTTGGAAGCTGGCGCAGCACTCTCATCATCGGAATTTCCATCCCGTTGTCGATCCTGACGTCGGTCATTCTGCTGAGCCTGTTGGGACAGACCATCAACATTATGACCTTGGGTGGGCTTGCCCTCGCCGTCGGCATTCTCGTAGACGATGCAACCGTCACGATCGAGAACATCGAGCGTTATTTTGAAGAAGGGCATCCGCAACGGGAAGCGATTTTCGAAGGCGCCGCTCAAATCGCTGTTCCCGCGCTGGTTTCGACACTTTGCATCTGCATCGTCTTTCTGCCGATGTTTTTTCTCGCCGGCGTTTCAAAGTTTTTATTTGTGCCGCTGGCGGAAGCGGTTGTATTTGCCATGCTGGCCTCCTACATCCTTTCCCGGACGCTGGTTCCGACGCTCGCGATGTATCTGCTCAAGGCAAAGGAGCGGGGTAAGGGCAAGCCCGGTTTCTTTACACGCTTCCAGCGTGGATTCGAAAAAACATTCGACAGACTCAGACTGTCTTATCAGCTGTTTCTAACCACCGTCGTGCATCGCAGAATTATTTTTATTCCTGCTTTTCTGGGTGTGTGCCTGTTGATGTTCCTCCTGGTGCCGTGGCTCGGTCAGAATTTCTTCCCGGCCAGCGATAACGGTCAATTCATTCTGCATATGCGGGTGAAGAGTGGTACGCGCATTGAAGAGAGCGCCAGGGTCGCCGATCTGGTCGAGGCGTCCATTCGTCGGCAAATTCCGGCGCAAGAGGTGGACAGTATCCTCGACAACATTGGGCTGCCTTACAGCACCATCAACTACATGCACTCCACCTCCGGCCTGATCGGGGCCGGGGATGCGGACATCCTTGTGTCTCTCAAAGAAAAGCATCACCCCACGGCAAACTACGTTCGTGAACTGCGGCGCACGCTGCCTCGCGACTTTCCCGGCACAACCTTTTATTTTCTACCGGCAGACATGGTGACGCAGGTCTTGAACTTCGGATTGCCCGCTCCGATTGATATTCAGATCGACGGAAACGACATCGAAGGCAACCGGCAAGTCGCCGAGAAAATGCTTGCCGACCTTCGGCGCGTTCCAGGACTTACGGATTTGCGCATCCAGCAACCGTTCGATTATCCGACCTACGACATTAGCGTGGACCGCACCAAAGCGGCCCAGGGCGGCCTCAGTGAGCGCAATGTTGCCAGCAGCATCTTGAACTCGCTGAGTGGAAGTTTCCAGATTACGCCGATGTTCTTTCTCAACTGGAAAAATGGAGTGAGTTACAACCTGGTGACCCAGACTCCGCAATACCGGGTCGAGTCCCTGCAGGATCTCGAGAACACGCCCATCACGGCACCTTCGACATCGCGGCCCGGAATCCTGGCGGATGTGGCTTCCATCGAACGCGGTACCGAAATGGAGGCCGTAAGCCACTACAACATTCGCCGCATTGTGGAAATCTACGGTGCGGTTCAGGATCGCGATCTCGGTTCGGCCGGACGTGACATCAACCGCATCGTAGATGCCAATCGAAAGTCGCTGCCACGCGGCAGTTTTGTCACGCTTCGTGGACAGATTCAAACCATGCGGAACTCTTATGTCGGACTGTTAGGCGGTCTGGTGTTCTCCGTCGCGCTGGTTTACCTCCTGATCGTCGTGAATTTTCAATCGTGGCTCGATCCCTTCATCATTATTACCGCGCTGCCGGCTGCACTGGCAGGTATCGTCCTATTCCTGTTTGTCACGCACACCACACTCAGCGTGCCTGCGTTGATGGGCGCGATCATGTGCATGGGGGTTGCGACGTCGAACAGCATTTTGGTGATCACCTTCGCCGGGGAACGCCTGATGCACCACGGCGATCCGATCCAAGCCGCGATTGAGGCGGGATTCACCCGCTTTCGGCCAGTCCTGATGACTGCTCTGGCCATGATTATCGGGATGGTGCCCATGGCGCTTGGCCTCGGAGACGGAGGGGAACAGAACGCGCCGCTGGGGCGCGCGGTGATCGGAGGCCTGCTCTGTGCCACGGTGGCCACGCTGGTCTTTGTTCCCGCGGTGTTTAGCCTGCTGCATAAAAAGCGTTCGGAAGCAGAACCAACTATGGAGGCGGCCAATGCAGGACAACCAATTCATGCCTAAGCAAGAGGAGACGCCAATGAAATCCGATGAGACCAACGCGACTGCGATGGGCGCGACCCAAGGAGCCGAAACGAGTCCGGCGGAGATCTCCGAAACGAAACCTCCGCAAGGGAAGCTTCCGAAAAGTGCCCTCGTTGTTCTTGGCGCGGCGGCGGTTATGGTCGCGATTGTAGTGGTCTTTGGCATCCATTCTCGAGTCGCGGCCGAGACTCGGCTGCAACAAGCCACTTTTCAAGCCGCAATCCCGAGCGTGAACGTCGCGCATCCGCAGCCTGGAGATCGCGCTCAGGAACTGGTGTTACCGGGCAACACCCAGGCCTTCATCGATTCTCCTATTTACGCGCGGACCAACGGCTATCTTAAACGTTGGTATGTCGACATCGGCGCCCGCGTCAGAAACGGGCAGTTGCTGGCAGAAATCGAAACTCCGGAACTCGATCAGCAATTGCGGCAAGCGCGCGCGGACTTGGCCACAGCCGAAGCGAACCTTAACCTTTCGCAAATCACCGCAGCGCGAGACGAAAATTTGGTGAAGACAGGTTCGGTTTCTACTCAAGAGCGGGACAACTCGGTGAACGGGAACGCTGCCAACAAGGCAACGGTTCAGTCCAACCAGGCGAATGTAGCGCGGCTCGAACAACTGCAGTCCTACGAGAAGGTGTACGCGCCGTTCGATGGAATCATCACGGCCCGAGAGACGGACATAGGGGCACTGATCGACGCCGGCGCGAACGCACCGAAAGAGTTGTTCCATATCGCTTCCATCAGCAAACTGCGCGTCTACGTCGCCGTCCCGGAGGTCTACTCGGTCGCCGCACAGTCGGGCGCGCCGGCAGATTTGACCCTCGATGAATATCCCGGAGAGGCGTTCCACGGCATTTTGGTTCGCAACTCCGATGCGATCGATCTGGCCTCGCGAACCTTGCTGGTCGAAGTGGATGTCGAGAACGCTCGGGGCCGCCTCAAGCCGGGCGCATACGTTCAGGTTCATTTGAAAATGCCGGAGGGCGCGCGTTCGCTGGTCGTTCCTGCGAATGCACTGCTTTTCCGCAGAGAAGGTTTGCAGGTCGGCGTGGTGCGCGATGGAAAAGCAGAGTTGGTCATGGTAACGCCCGGCCACGACTATGGCGACAGCATGGAGATACTTTCCGGCTTGCAACCAACCGACGATGTAATTCTCAGTCCCTCGGACTCGCTGACAAGTGGCACTCCAGTCCAGATCAGCGATTCGAAGACGGGAGGAACAGGAAAATGAAGCATCTCACACTAATCCTTGTCTCACTAGCAGTCATGTTGCTCGCGGGCTGCACCGTGGGTCCCAAGTATGCGCGTCCGGACGTGCCGACCGCGCCGGTAGATGCGTTCAAGGAAACGGACGGCTGGAAGCCAGCGCAACCGAGCGATCAACTCCTGCGTGGGAAGTGGTGGGAGATTTTCGGCGATCCGCAGTTGAGCGCGCTGGAGAATGAACTCACAGTATCGAACCAGGACTTGAAAGTGGCCAACGCTCGATTCGTGGAAGCGCGGGCGATGGTTCACTTCAATCGGGCTGCGCAGTTTCCGACGATTTCCACATCGCCGGGCATCGAATCTCTTCGTGAATCGGCCAACACACCTTACCTTCCGGCGACTAGTACCACCGGCGATTTTGTGCTGCCTTTCGATCTTTCTTACGAACTTGACGTTTGGGGGCGTGTACGCCGAACTGTCTCTGCGTCGCGGGAAGAAGCCCAGGCGACCGCGGGAGATCTTGCAACCGTCAACCTGAGTCTGCATTCCGAACTGGCCTACGATTATTTCGAATTACGCAGCGCGGATGCTCAGAAAAAGCTTCTCGACGACACCGTGAAAACCTATCAGGATGCTTTGCAACTCACCGTGAATCGCTTCGAGGGAGGCGCCGCTCCGAAATCCGATGTAGCCCAGGCGCGAACACAACTGCAAACCACTCTGGTGCAGGATACAGATGTTGCCGTGCAGCGAGCGCAGTTCGAGCATGCCATCGCCGTTTTGATCGGCAAGCCACCAGCGGCGTTCAGCCTGCCTGCAGCGCCGCTCAAATTGGCGCCTCCGGATATCTCCGCCGGGTTGCCTTCACAACTTCTCGAGCGGCGACCGGACATCGCCGCTGCTGAGCGCCGAGTCGCCGAAGCCAATGATCAGATCGGAATTGCGCGCGCCGCATATTACCCGACTATCATGTTGGGCGCGTCCGCTGGATTCGAAGGTGATTCGATCACCAACTGGTTCACATGGCCGAGTCGCTTCTGGGCCGTGGGACCGTCGATGGCAGAAACTCTCTTTGATGGAGGCCGCCGCCGTGCGACTTCAACCGCCGCCGGCGCCAACTATGACGCCACCGTCGCGGGCTATCGTGAGAGCACGCTCACCGCATTTCAGCAGGTCGAAGACAATCTTGCCGCGCTGCGCATCCTCAACCAGGAAGCGCAGCAACAGAAGGAAGCGACGGCCTCCGCGCAAGAATCACTGCAGATCTTCACAAATCGTTACATCGGAGGAAGGGACCCTTATCTCCAGGTGCTCACGGCACAAACGATCGCGCTGCAAAATGAACGAAATGATGTCGACATCCTGAGGCGTCGCATGGATGCCAGCGTATTGCTGGTCAAAGCTCTCGGAGGAGGATGGACTGTGTCCGAACTACCGAAAACCGCGGACCTGCGCTAATCGCCACAGTGATCTGTCGGAGGCGGGAAGGGCGGTTTTTTTCGGGCCGGACCATTCCCCTCAAAACGAGAACCTCAGGGAGAACTGCAGCTGTCGTGCGTTGAGCATGGTCCGCGGCAAACCGAAGTTCGAATTCGGCAAGGTTGGGATGAACAGATCTGTGCCGATCGGGGTGGGGGCCACGCTTCCACCGGGAACTGAGATACCGCCGTTCGGGCAAGCAGTGGCCGCCGATTGCGCCTGGATTGCCCGACTGACAGCATCCTTGTAGTGGCCTGGAACGGCCGGAGTCAGGCCGCAAAATACAGGCGAGCCGTACACGGAAGTTACCTCATCCACGTTCGGGCGGTTGAGGACATTGAACGCATCGAAGGCTAGCTCCATCTGCGTTCGTTCCGAGAGATGGACGACGCGCGCGACCCGCAGGTCCCAATCATATTCCGGATCGCCGATGTAGGTATTCCTCGGGATCATGGTTTGGCAGTTCTGGACCACGGGGCAGGTGCTGAGGACCGGCGCTCCGCCGACACGATCTGTGGCCCCACCGGCGACATCGTTCAGCGTGTTCGATCCATAGAAAATCGTGAACGGCCGCCCGGATTCCAGGGTGACAATGCTGCTGAACTGAAAATTCCGCCACGGCCCAGTGTTCGGAGCAAGAGCTGTAAAGTTCATTACCAACCGATGGCGAACGTCCTGATTGGAGTTCGCTCGCTCCGAAGAATAGTCGAACTGGTTGGGCGGCAGGTTGATAAACGTAGTGAAGTTGCCGTTGTCGATGGCGTGCGAATAGGTATAATTCGCAGTCAAATTGAAATTCTTTCTTCGTTCGAGCACGGTCACAGTTCCGCCGTGGTAAACGGCATTAGCGACGCCATTGTTGTAGTCGTCGAGTCCATTGCTCAGCGTTTGCAGGCCGGAGCCAAGGGCGCCGCCAAAAAAGGGGCCCACACCGGCCAGCGCGCCGGTGCCGAGCGTGGGAGTGCCAGTACACGGAGAGAGCGTGCCACTTGCGTCCAGCCATCCCGGCACCCACTCCGGCAAGGGGTCGGTCGGGGCTGCAGATTTGGTGGTGCCTGCCGGACAGGGTATGTTGATGTTGTTTCCCCGAACCAGTTTGTGCGCCTCAACGAACAAGTAGCTAAGATTGATCGCTACGCCCCCGCGAAATTGGCGATCGACCTCGAGGCTCGCCTGCTCGGCATAGGGAGTTCGGGAGTTGTGGTCCATTCCTCCCTCGCCGACGCCGCAAGCGCCGGTCGTAAAACAAGTGCCGGCCATGGAGATGCCGGCAGGGTAGTCCGCACTGTAGGATCCTGTCTGAATAACGCTGGCCGCTAAACCTGCCGCGTTCTGGGTCGCAGGGTATCCAAACAGCTGGTAGCCCTGGTTCGCCTGCCCCAGATTCGACATAATGTTGGGGTACTCCTGCGGCAAAATTCCAGCGCCCGAGCAAATTGCGGCGATGGCGGGAGTGGGGTGATTGCCGCAGGTAAAGCCCGCAACGATTTTCTGCGTGTTCGGCACAAAAAAGAACGTCAGGTTTTGGCGGTCAAAGAAAATCCCGAACCCGCCGCGAATTACGGTCTTCGAGTCCGGAGAATAGGCGATGCCAATGCGGGGCTGAAATCCGTTGTAGTCGGGGTTTACATACTGCGCCAGCCCCGATTCGACATCCCACCGCAGGCCGAAATTAAATGTGAAGTTGGGAGCGATCCGCCATTCATCTTGAGCAAAACCGCCCCAGTAGCCGTGATCAATCAGCCGGTTGTACCGGTTGATGAACGAGGCCGGATAGGCACCTGCCCACGTCGAATTCGGGAAGCCGGCTCCGTTGAGGGGGTTGGCAGAGGTGACTGTCGGCGAGCAACCAGGGTTCGGAAGAGGCGCGGCACAAACGTTCGGGTCGGTCGGCAGCGGTACGCCGAGATAAGTAAACACCACACCATTGTCTCCGGGAACCGCACACCCCGCGGCGGAGGCATCGAGCCCTGTTCCGGCGGTCGGATAGGCTCCGCTTCCGGCCAGTCCGTTGAAGTACTCGGCGAAATTCGCAAGGCAGGTCACGCCCGGCACGAGCATGCGTACGGGGGTAAAACCGGGATAGGTTTCGAGGCTCGACAAATAATTGCCGTCGACACCGAACTTCATAATGTGATTGCCCTTGACCCAGGACAGGGAGTCCGAAAGCTGCCCACGCGTCTCAAAGAGACGGTCGTTGGTCCCGAAGTTATGGCCCAACTCGAGATCGTTGAGAATGCTGAAGTCCGGTTGGCCGGTGGCGCCGTAGAACTGGTAATGGCGCCGGGCGTATTGGGCGAGCACGGTGTTGACAAGGCTGGGCGACAGCACCGTATTCACGGTGGCGACGATCGCCTGGTCGCGAACATAGAGGTTCCGGCCGCCGCTCGGAACGCCGATTCCACCCCCGTCGAGCGTGTTACCCACCAGTTCGTTGAGCGCGCGGATGTCTTCGGCGTTGTAGCGAATTGCCAGGCGGTTATTCGTCGTGATCTGATGATCGATCCGGGCAAAACCAAAATCGTCGTTCCCGGTTTTCAGGAAGCCATCCAGGTATCCAAAGGCTTGGGCTTGAGTGATATTCGCGGGATTACCCGAAAAATTCGGAAAGCATGTCGCCAGGGCGCCGATGCAGCCCTCCGGAGCGAGTCCCATGAGCGCCTTCGCCTGGTCGATCAACAGAATATTGTTTACGAGATCCGGTGGATAGACCGGCGATTGGGCGCTCCGCTTGCCCTCATAATTCATGAAAAAGAAAGTCTTGTTCTTGACGATGGGTCCGCCGAGCGCGGCGCCGAACTGGTTCTGCCGCAATTCGTGCGGCAGGGGCGCGGGTTGGAGAAGGGAACGCGCGTCGGTCGCGCTGTTCTGGAAATATTCGTAGAGCGTGCCGTGGAGATCGTTCGTGCCAGACTTGGTGACGATGTTCACGATACCGCCGACCGCTCGCCCGTATTCCGCGCCAAAGCTATTGTTCACCACGCGGAATTCCTGCACCGAGTCCTGCGGGGGCGTTGCGCGCTGGATGCCGCTGGCCGCATTGACGAAGTCTGCCCCGTCAACGGTAATCTCATTGCTGAACGAGCGCATGCCGCCGAACGAGATCTGCGTGACTTCGAATTCCGTGAACGTTGTGCCGAGACTGGTTCGACTGGTGGCAACCCCGGGAGTCAAGAGAGCAAAGTCAGTAAACACCCGGCTGCTCGTCGGGAGCGTTTCCACTTGCTCCGGAGCCACGACCTGGCTGATTTCGCTTCGTGTTGGTTCGATGGTCGGGGCTTCGGTTGTCACCACAACCGTCTCGCCCTTTGCGGCCACTTGCAGGTCCACATTGACCGTTGCCACCTGACCGACCGTGAGCACAATTTCCGTCTGCGTGTAGTTGGCAAATCCAGCTGAAGATGCCTTCAGCTCATAGGTGCCGGGCCGCATATTGGCGATGACGTAGAAACCACTGCCGTTGGATGTCGCCGTGTAGGTCTCGTCAATGGCCGTGTTGCGCACGTGGATGGAAGCTCCCACGAGGACGCGGCCGCTCGAGTCGGTAACGGTTCCGCTCAATTGGGCGTTTTCGACTCCCTGGGCGAATGTTCGATGGGCGTCACAGGAGAGAACGGCAAAAGCAAGCAGGACCCACAGAACTGTCGAAAAGCGTTTCATCAGCGCCTCCTAAGACGAAGACGTACGACATGTGGAAGGGCGTGGCCCCGATGTCTTGTGACTTTTGTGAGACCCCCACGCAACTGCCGCCAAGGTGTTTACCATCTAAATTGTTTGATTGTCAACCTAAAAAATGCCTGCGCTCGTGGGCACATTTTTGTAACCACCACGCAAGAATGCAGGCATCGCGACCCCAGAAGGCATGACACGATCGGTGAAGCACGCAGTTCGTAAGCGTGACGTTAACGAGGAATGTCGAGAGTCGAGCTGTGCATGATTTGAGGATCGCCTCTAAGACATCGAGCGCAGGGTGAGCAGGTCGGTCAGGCGATGTAATACCCGGCGCGGGCTCCGGCTCAACGGCTGCTTCGCCCAATCGCGCGCATTGGTCATACCGGTCGTAACTCCGAAACCGACCGCGCCTCCGCGGCGAGCCATTATCATTTCCACCAGCGGATCATCGCCTACGACGCCGACCCTGCGCATGGGCACTCCGAGCTTGCGGGCCACCAGGCGCAAAGCATGGAGCGAAGGTTTGCCGGTCAGCACCATGGGCGCACGAGTGATCTTGCGCACGGCAGCAGTGATGGCGTGCGAATGCCCCAATGTCTTGCCGCTCGCGGTGGCGAAGAAAGGCACATCCGACGCGACATACAGCTCGGCCCCATTCCAGATTGCCTTCACCGCGATTTCGATATCCTTCATCCCGCAATCCGGATGCCAGCCGATGTAGACCGCCTGCGCTTGCTCGGCTCCTTCCTGCCCGGTGGCGAGAGTCTCAATTCCAGCCTCTCTTAGGGCGTGTCCCACGCCGGAAGTGCCCAACACGAGGGCGCGCTTAATTCCGCGGCGCGGCATCAGGTCGGCAGCTACGGTAGAGGGAGTAAGCAGAGCATCGTCGGGAATCGGCAAACCTAGCGCACGAAGCTTTGGAGCCTGCTCGGCGGCCGGATAGGCAGTGCCATTTGTAAGTACCACAAAGGGCATTCCTCGTGCCCTCAGGTTGGTCAATACTTCTACTGCACCCGGCAGCAACTGGTAGCCGCTCAGAGAACGGTCGCTTAGGAGGAGCGTGCCGTCGAGGTCGAACATGAAGCCTTCAACCGGACCCGTCGCTTCGCGCCTCCGGTTGCGAGGTGCTTTCATGCTCCCGCATCTCCTGTAGCGCCCGCACTTAACTCCAGACTGAAACCCGCCTTCCTCACCGAGATATATCGGATGTCGCGGCGGGCGGCGAGTTGGCGAATCAGGTTCTTCACCGGAACGATCTCGGGATTGTACGAACGTGGGGCGGTGCCAACGGGTTTCATCGCGTCAACCTGGTTCGCCGGCATCGTGGCTCGAAGCAGAAACTCTTCATCGCTCAGTTCCGGCCCGATGCGCTTGCGCAATTCGGGCAGGGGCAGCATTCCGGGCTCGTTCCGAAGCTCTCGGGCTCGCGGCATGGAGTCAATGCGATCCATCACCTGTGGCGCGATCGGAATGTTGGGCCGGCCGAATTTTCCGAACGCGTAGCGGATCACTTCGTCGGGAATCACCGCATAGCGCTCCTTGCGCGTCACGTTCATTACGGCCTGGGTTAGCACCATCTGGGAGAAGGGTGTCATCACGATGGGCCAACCAAGTTCTTCACGCACCCGGCCGATTTCATCGATCACCGCATGCTCCAAGTGCGACAACCTGCTCTCGGCAAGGTGACGCCGCATCGTGCCGATCATGCCTCCCGGCAGTTGATGGCGAAGATAGCCAGCATCGAAAGCCTGGGGCTGCCCCACCGGCAAGCCTTCCGCTTCCGCAAGGCGAGTGAAGTACCGGCCAACTTCGGCAAGGGCTTGGTCGTCGATATCAACCTGATGGCCGAGATCGCGCAGATTGGATACCACTCGTTCAGACGGCGGATTGGAAATTCCGTCGGCAGCTGCACCCGAGGCGCAGTGCATTGCACTGACTCCCCACTCTGGCGCATCCATGTAGACCAACTCCCCGAGACCGATCGTGCAATGAGAGTGGAGTTCCAGCGGCTTTTCGCCGATCACCTCCATGATCGCCGGGATCAGCGTCCGGGCGCGGAGGGGAGTGAGAAGACCTCCCGGATCCTTGATGTAGAGAGCATCCACGTCACGACTGGCGACCAGCTTGCGAGCGCAGCTGACGTAGTGTGCGTCATCGTGGATGGGGCTCAGCGTGAAGACGAGCGCGGCCACAACATATTCGCCGCCCGCCGCCTTTACCATGCGCGCGCACGCGACATTCGAATCGGCGTCGTTCATCGGGTCGGCGAACGCAAAACGCCGAATGCCATTCTTCACCACAGTCCTGAAGGCCAACGCCATGAAATCTGGGCTCGCCGTCTCCCACGAGATAAAGCGAAAGCCGGTGGAGAGAAACTGTAGCGGCGTCTTCGGCATCGCCTCCGCCATGAGACGGATCCGTTCCCAGGGATTCTCCTGCTTGTAACGGACGGCGACGCCCATGTGGGTGGAAGTCGTGAAGTCGATGGCCTTGAAGCCCACGCGGTCCATCGCCGGCGCGATGCTCAAAGTCCTGGCGGTGTCGACACCGAGCGCGGCCCAGAGGCTTTGGTTCCCGTCGCGCAACGACGTCTCAACGAGTTGAACATTCGCCATACTTACGACCCCGGCCGCACGCGCAGAAGAATCTCGCCATATTCGACCGCCGCTCCGTTTTCCGACAAGATCTCGACCACTTCGCCCTTCACGCCCGCCGGCACCGTGTTCATCAGCTTCATTACTTCGATGATGCCGATCACCGTATCCTCTTCGACGTGCGAGCCTACTTCTACGAAGGGTGGTTCGCCGGGCTTGGGCGCGCGGTAAAAGAATCCAAGCAGCGGAGAAGGAACCTCGCATAGGCCCGGTTCTGACGGCGGCTTGTGTTTTTTCGCCAGTCGCGGCGGCGCTGTCGCAGACGGTGGCGCGGTCTGGGTGGGCTCCCCCGGACGGTCCGGAACTGGTCGCGCGGATTTGGCCGATGTGCGCTCGAGGTGCAGCTTCATGCCGTCGATCTCAAGCGACAAGTTGTCGAAGCTCGAGTCTTCGAGCAACCGCATGATCTCGGCCACATCCTTGGCCGTCAGACTCATCTGCGGCCTCCAAAGATGTTCATCACATGCGTAAATGGATTCTGCGCGGGCTTGGCGATCGGCATCGCGTCTTTGGCGGACCACACGGTCTCGGGGCGGCTTTGCAACAAAAAGATTTTTCCATTACGGTCGATGGCCCATTCAATATCCTGCGGTCGCCCGTAAATGCGCTCGATCTTGCGGCCGAGGCCTCTGAGCGCCGCTAATTCATCGTCGCTGACGCTCGGCATCCGGCGCTTTTCCTCTGGGGTTTCTACCTCGTCAACGCCTCCATCTGCCGCCGGTAGATGTTGGACGCGTTTATCGGAAATGTCGCGTATTGAAATCTCGCCGGTGATCTTTGCAATGACGAATCGGTCTGGCGTCACCTCACCGCTGACCACAGCCGAGCCCAACCCCCATGCCGCTTCGATTGTGATGACCGACCGGTCGCCGGTCACCGGGCTGCGCGTGAACAACACTCCCGCCGTGCGCGCGTCAACCATCTGCTGCACGACGACAGCCATCGCCACTCCATCTTCCCGCATTCTATGTTTGCGGCGATAGGCGATGGAGGGAACAGAGTAGAGACTAGCCCAGCAGGAGCGCACAGATTTCAATGTCGCCTGTGCGCCGAGGACCCACAGAAAAGTGTCCTGCAGGCCGGCGAAGCTGGCGTCCTCAGCATCCTCGATCGTCGCGGAGGAACGCACCGCCAGCGGCCAACTCACTCGCTCGCCGCAAAGCTCGGCCTGCGCCCCCGAAATTTCCAATTGCAAGTCCGGGGGCAAAGCCGCATTTTCGAAGCGAGCCCGCACTCGTTCGGAAAGTGCGGTGATGTCCTCGAGTTCACCATCGCCCAGAGACTCCACGGCCGGACGAATCGGCTCTTCCATTTCGAGCGTGGCAAGAAAACGTTCGAAGCCGCCAGTGCGCACCACGAACCCGGGTGGTACGGCGATTCCAGCGCGCGTGAGTTCGCCCAACGAGCCGCCTTTGCCGCCGACCGAGGAACGATCCTGCAGCGTGATCTCGGCGAGCCAACTGACGTTTTCCGATGATGGCATGGCAACTCCACGAAGAAACAAACTGGAACCTGGCAAGACTGAGACCTGAGAGCCTACTCGAGAATCGTTACTATGCCTCGCCCTCCGTCCACGCGGATGCGCTGACCGTCTTTGATTCTTTGCGTGGCCCTACCCGTCCCCACCACCGCAGGCAAACCGAATTCCCGCGCCACGATTGCTGCGTGGCTCATCGAGCCTCCGATATCGGATACGGCTGCTGCGATCTTCTGGAAGATCGGCGCCCAGGTGGGATTGGTGACCTGGCAAACCAGTATGTCGCCCTGGCGCAGGCGACCGATCTCGTCGACTGACTTTACGACCCGGGCCACGCCCTCGGCGACGCCGCTCGAAGCGGCAAAGCCCTTGATCTCGTTGGAATCTCGTTGATCACCTGCCGTCAGCCACGCGTCCAGATTCTCGCGGGTAATTCCCCATAGCATGACGATGGCCGGATCATCGATGACTTCGGGAACCGGCCCGAGCGCTGGCGCAGTATCGTGCTTTGTCCATTCCGCAATCGCCGCCTTTCGCTCCTTGACGAGCGCGGGCCAGCGTGACGGGCCGCGCGGAGGTGAACCGTTGGACCATGACGTCATCAGATCGATAATCGCCGCTTCCACTTCGAAGTGAGTGAGATGGAAGACGTCCTCCGTATCCGGAAAGAAGCCATGCCGGGAGAGCAGCGCACCAAACTCCCTGATCTTGTTGAAGAACAGGTTCGTGTACCAGTGTTCGCAATAAAACTTGTGTCCCTCGACGTAAGGGAAAACGCGATGCGCCAGCCCGATCATCTGATCGTAGGCGGCGCGCTCGTCGTCGGTATTCAGAAGCTCGCGATAATCCTCGATCAGCTGCTTGCGCTCCGCCATCAGTTTCTCGATGGGCCTTTCGATCCGTCGGCCCGCTTTTATATTGGCAATATATCCCGGCAGCGCGGCGAACGGCATCGACAGATCGTCGTTCCATGACCTGTGATAGTGATAAAACCCGTCGCCGACGTTGATGTTGAACCATGGGTCGCGCGAAACCGCGAGCTCTTCCAGCCAGGCCTTGCCTGGATCGCCGAGTTGCTCGAGAGACTGGATGACGTCGTTTGGGGAGCAGCCGTCCCCTATCTTGTCGTCGACCCCGAGTTCGACGGCGCGCTTCGCAAGGCGTCTGAGTTCGTCGTCCGGGCGGAAAATTTCAGCCTGCATACCGGCCACCATGCGGGCCACCGTCTGGTCGCTGATCTCCGGAAATGCTTTCTTGCAGAAGTCGAAGAAGGTCAGATAGGCGCCATAGCCGAGCAGGAGAAATTCGAAATGGTACTGCCACATCCGGTAGTAGCCTTCCAGGGTTTTCTGATAGGTGTCGAGCAGGTAATGGTTGGACGCGACTCCACGGCCGGCATGGACATGCTCCAGGGGCTCGAACTCCGGGATTTCAACCTTCGACAGCTTCTGCGCCTCGCCGATCAGCACCATCATCTTTTCTTTCCATTGCGTGAACAGTCGCTCCCAGTTCTCATAGTAGTAAAAGGCGCGCCGCTTGAACTCCTCCGTTCGGCGGGCAATCTCGGCGCGATCGGTCACGGCATTTCCGCCGATGTAGATGCGACCGTTGACGATTCGATAGTCGATGCCGAGCGTAGTCGGCAGGCAATATACTCGCGTGTTTGCCGCGCCCAAGGCGCAATATGCCGCCTCCGCAGTGATCGTGTCGAAGAGGCACATCGGGGCTGGGAAATGCATGGAGTTGTAGAACCAGAAGCGCTCGTCGTCTTCCTTGGTGAACTGCATGTAGTAGGGATAAGCAGCCTGTGTTGGTTCGGTTCCCGCGATTACTTCGAGCGAGCTCGGAAGCGGAAAGCGCTTAGGTTTGACCATTGTGCTCATGTACGTACCCCCGAGGGCCGTCTCAATCTACACCTTTTGAGCCTGGGTGTAGCCGCTATATTTTTTCGTGATCACGATGGATGCGCAGAATCCGATCATCCCTTTCCCCAAAAAGGATATCGAGCAGTTCAGGGCGGTTCCGCTGCAACCCACGACTGTTCACTGTGCCTTTCTCCGTCAATTCTCCAGCCGCGCCGGAAGGCGGGACCTCAACCAAGAATGCTGCGACAATCCGGTTGGAACTGCCGGTTCCAGTAGCGGCCACCTGCGTCAATCGTTCGAGCAAAATCGTCCGCAAGACCTTGTTTGAGGCTGTCTGTGCCGGTGTTGCATCGCGATCCAGTCCGGCGACCTCGGCGCACGCCTCCCAGTCGGGAAAGATGAGCATACGCACATCCTCGCGGTCGGCGCCCACAATCACAACTTCGTTCGCCAGCGGTCGCAGCACGTCGAGCGCGATCAACCGCAGCTTGCCGGCGCACACGCGTGTGCCTGAAGTCAGCTTGAAGTCTTCACTGATCCGGCCATCAAAGCGCAGACCGGCTCTTGGCCGTTCCGGATCAATAAAGCTGAGCAGATCACCCGAGCAGAAGAAGCCATCTTCATCGAAGGCCGATTCCGTGGCCGCTCGATCCCGCCAATAACCGGGAGTGACATTCGGGCCACGATAACAAACCTCAAAGCTGTCGTCATGCGGCACCAGCTTAAGGTCCATTCCTGCCACCGGAATCCCAACCACCCCCGGCCCGGTGGCGTGCAGGTTGCCAAACAGAGCGACGGGGCTCGTCTCGGTCATGCCGAGGCCACTGACTATCAAAATCTTTTGACCAACGGTTTTTACTGTCAGTTGTTCGAGGGCGTTCCAGGTTGACGGCTGCATCGATGCGGCTGCATACCACAGAAATTTGATTCGCCGGAAGAAGTGTTCGCGAAATGTCCGATCGGCTTCAAGGTGGGGAATCAACAGTTCAAAGCCCTTCGGCACATTGAAATAAATCGTCGGGGATATCCGGCGCAACAACTTCAGGCTCTCACCGAACAGCGTGGGAGTTGGTTTTCCCGGATCGATGTAGAGCGTGCCCCCGTTGTGGAGCACAATACTGAAATTGATGTTGCCGCCAGCCGTGTGATTCCACGGAGCCCAATCGACCATGACCTGAGGCTCATCGGCGAGGATCGGGGCCACTTGTCGCTGCATCTGTGCGTTGGCGCAAAGCATGCCGTGCGTGTTGATCACTGCCTTCGGCACTCCGGTCGAACCAGAAGTAAACAAGTACTTCGCGACGGTTTCCCTGCCAACTCGCGCCGCCGCTGCCATCACGGCCTCCCGCCGGCTGCCATCGCCACGGAGAGATGCAAAACTGATTACGTTGGATGAGGGTGGGACATTGCGGAGAGCGATAACGGGGATGGTAGTCCCGAGCGTCTTTTCGATGGGGTCCCGATAAAGTTCGCCGTCATCCACTACCACCATGCCCGGGGTCAACAGACGGAAGCTGTGCGACAGCTTGAGATAATCGGTGGTTTGAAGAGCATAAGCCGGCGCGATCGGAACGAAGGGAATTCCGACATACACCGCAGCCAGAATCATCAACGCATTGTCGATGCTGTTGGCGGCGAGTATTGCGATCGGTCGCTCCGGGCCGAGGTCATAACTGAGCAGACCCTCGGCGAGAGTCAGTGCCGCCTCGCGAGCTTCGCGATAACGAAGGGTCCGTTCCCCGTTTTTCGTCTGCTCGACGATGAAGGCACGATCCGGGGCCTCCAAGGCCCAGCGGTCTAGCCAATCGCCGATCCGGTGGTCGTAATCCGCCAGCGGTTCGACCGATCGCATCAGGTAACGTCCATCGGCTTGAGGGGTCAGTTCGACGTCAGGAGAGAAGAAACGCACTGGCCGCAAAGACGCATTCACGAGGGTTACCGGTCGTTGAGTGTACTCAATGACGAAGCCTAACCGATGTAATTCCGCGCCGCAAGCGCTGTGCTAGACTCGGTGGTGAATTCCGAAGAAACCTTTCTTGCGCAGAGATCACCGCGAGCCAACGATGAAACGCCGCCCCCGCCCATCATCAAGAGCCAAAAACAAAGCGGGCAAAGTATCGAACGATGTTTATGACCAGCCGGGCCACTTGATTCGCCGTGCTCAACAAATCGCTGTATCGATGTTCTACTCAACTGTGGGTTACGAACTGACCCCCGTCCAATATGGAGTGTTGCGAATCCTTCAGGATTATCCCGGAATTGACCAGGTTACGCTGGCTCGGCTCTGTGCCCTCGACACCTCAACCGCGGCGAATCTGGCAGTACGACTGGAGCAGAGCGGGTTCGTGAAGCGGACGGTGCCGACCAGGAGCAAGCGTTTTCGCCTGCTTCGAATCACGCCACAAGGTGCCGCCCTACTGAAAAGACTTCTTCCGTCGGGCCGCCTGTTGAGTCGGCGCTTGCTGCAGGCCCTCGACAAGAAGGAACAGAAAAGTTTCGTTCGTCTCCTCAAGAAATTTGTGCATTTAAACAACGGCGAAAGTCGCGCTCCGCTCGACCGGGCACTCACTGAGACGCGGAACAACCATGAAAACTCAAGCGCATCGCGCCTGAATCAATCTTCAAGCTGAGTCTCTGCATCGCCGCCGAACTTTTTTTTCACTTCGTCCGGAATCGAGCGCGCCTCGAATTTCTCGGCGTCGCCGTTTGGGTGCGCGACCCAGACCCGCGTCTCGAAGCACTCAATCGCCATCCCGTCGTCTTTCATCAACCGATGGCGGACAACAAAGCTGCTCTTCCCCCACTTTGACAGCGCCGATTCCACGACGATGTCGTCCCCAAAACGCGACGGCATCATAAAGCTTGCCTTCATATCCACGACGGGAATGCCGGCGATCCCGTACGTCTTCAACATGTCGCGTTTGAAAAGGCCGGCGCGTTCAAACAGTGCCCGGGTGCACGCGTCAAAGAACTCGAAATAGCGCGGGAAATAGACGATCCCGGCTGGATCGCAATCACCCCATTCGATGCGTATGGTTTGTCGATTCGTGAGCATAGATGGCAAAGAAACCGACGTCAAGAAGACGAACGTCGAAAAAAATTGAAGGGAAGGCCGACGTCGAAGGCACGGTCACTCAACCGTCGCTTCAAACCGCAGGCCTGAAGACATTTGCCTCCCGTTGGCGGTCCCATTGTTCGAAGGTCGAGTTGACCGCGGCCAAGTGTTCAATGAGCCCTGCCGGCCGCCAATAATGACCGAGATTTTCGTGATAGTAACGGATGCGCTTGGCAACGGGACCAAGTCCCAGCGTGTCGGCATAAAACATCGGCCCTCCCAGGTGGCGCGGGAAACCATAGCCGCTCGTCCAGACCACGTCGATGTCGGACGCGCGTGATGCGGCTCCTTCCTCGAGAACCTTCGCTCCCACGTTGATCAGCGCCAGTATGCAGCGCTCAACCACTTCGTCGTCTCCGATCTTGCGCCGCACGATACCTCTTTCCGAGGCGAGCGTCTCAATCACAGCGGTCACTTCGGTATCGGGTATTGCGTCGCGGCTGCCACTCTCGTATCGGTAGAAACCGCGGCCAGTCTTCTGGCCAAGTCTTCCGAGTTCGGTCAGGCGGTCGGCGATAACAAAGTAGGGGTCGGGCCGGCTCTCGCGCTTGTACAGCTGAATTCGCACCTTCGTTCCGACATCGTTCCCGCCCAAATCGCTGACGCGCTGCGGTCCCATCGCAAACCCGAATTGCTCAAGGACCGCGTCCACCTGCATCGGGGAGGCTCCTTCCAAAAGCAGTTGCTCGGCCTCGCGAAAGTATCCGTCGAGCATCATCCGATTGCCAATGAAGCCGAAGGCGTCTCTCGACACGACCGGGACTTTCTTGAGCAGTTTCGCCACCTGGAGTGCTGTTCCGAGGGTCGCGGCGGCCGTGTCGTTGCCCCGCACGATCTCAAGCAGTCTCACAACGTTTGCCGGAGCGAAAAAATGCAGGCCGACCACGCGGCTCGGATGCCCGGTCGCGCGCCCCAGTTCCGTCACCGAGAGAGTGGAAGTATTCGAAGCGATCAGTCGTTCGGAAGGAAGAATCGAGTCGAGCCTGGAGAGGACCGCTTTTTTCAGGTCCATGTCCTCGAACACCGCTTCGATCACGATGTCCGCATCCGCCGCGTCCGCAAGCTCCATGCCAGTGGCGATTCGGGCCATCCGCTCACCTGCGATCTCCTGGAAAATGCGACCACGCTTGACGCTCGATGCATACGTAGAACCGATGATTTCACGGCTTCGCGCAAGCGCACCCTCGCTATTGTCGATCAGTGTCACTTTCCGGCCGGCGTCTGCGAAGGCGATGGCGATCGCGCTCCCCATCGTTCCCGCGCCGATGACAGCAACCCGCTTTATCTCTGCCTCTTCTCCCCGCGCGGGTAAACCGGCCACCTTCCCGGATTCGCGTTCGGCAAAGAAAATATGGAGAAGGGCGTGGCTTTCACGCGAAGCGAGTGATTTCCGCGCGATCTCAGCCTCAACAGCAATGCCCTCCGCAAACGGCAATGCCGCTGCCTTGATCGCGTCAACCACGAAGGTCTGGGTCGTTCGCCCTTTGAGCGTGCGGGCATGCGTGCGCAAAGCCTCCGCAATATCGGATTCGCTGAGGCCGGCTGCGACCGAAAGATTGCGGGTCGGCCGCGGGCCGACTCCGTTTTGCACCAAACGCTCACAAAAACTTAATCCGGCCTCGCGCAGATCGCTTTCCACCACTTCATCTACCAAGCCCTTGGACTTCGCTTCCTCCGCTGAAAGAGGCGTGCCCGACAGAATCATCTCCAAGGCCGGGCGCGCGCCGATCAACCGCGGCAGCCGCTGCGTTCCACCCCCGCCCGGGATGATCCCGAGCGTGATCTCCGGCAGTCCGAGCTTTGCGCTTTTGTGCGCAATCCGATAGTGACAGGCCATGGCCAGCTCGAGTCCACCACCGAGCGCTAATCCATTGATCGCTGCGACGACCGGCACTGAAGATCCCTCGAGCGCGGCTTCCACCTGTTGCAGCGAGGGCTGTCCAAGGCCAGTCTCGAACTCTTTTAGATCAGCACCCGCGCTGAACAAGTTGCCAGCCGAGAGAATGAGCAGGGCTTTGATTTGAGTGCGCTTTGAAGCTTCTGCAATCGCGTCGATGAACTCGGCTCTCAGGTCACGGCCGAGGGCATTGACGGGAGGGTTGTCCAAGCGGATCAAGCCGACCACACCTGCTTCATCGAACCGAACGACTTTTGAGGGAGCGCTCACCGCGTCTTCACTCCGGAGCAATGAGAGTATGCATCCGTCGCGGGTCTTGTCAATTTTCCTATCCGCCGTTTCGTGTCGGTCCTCAGGATTGCTGGGCCATTGCCGAACCCAAGCTTGGCTTCAAAACAGTCTCACGGCGGGGAATCTGCTGGAGGATATTGCAAACTGCGGAATGTTCCGTATACTGAACCACGCTCGACGTTCCAACATGGAGGCGAAAAATGAAGGAGAAAAGTTTGGAGGATGTGCTGCAGAGCGTTGGGAATCCGGCAACCATGTTGCGCAATTCGCAGATAGGAGCCTACGTTTATCCGGTCGTCCCTACGGAATACTCAAATTGGCGCGACGAACAACTCGCCTGGCGTGAAACCGCCGTTCTCTTCGACCAATCTCACCACCTGGTCAACCTGTACCTGGAAGGGCCCGAGGCTCTCAAAATGCTGTCCTATCTCGGCACGAACAGCTTTCTGAAGTTCCCGGTCAACCGAGCCAAGCAGTTCTCCCCTTGCTCCTATGACGGGTATGTGATCGGCGACGGAATTCTCTTCCATCTCGAGGAAAACAAACTGGCGTACGTTGGCCGCGCGCCGGTTGCCAACTGGCTTCAATTCCACGGCGAGACTGGGGGATACAACGTCAAAGTCGAAAAAGACGATCGATCGCCCTCAAACCCGCGCGGCAAAGCCGTTCTTCGCACTTGTTATCGCTACCAGATTCAGGGTCCGAACGCTCCGCAGATCCTTGAGAAGCTCAATGGCGGCCCGCTGCCGGAAATCAAATTCTTCAACATGGATGTGATCAACATCGCAGGACGAAAGGTACGGGCGCTGCGCCACGGCATGGCCGGCGCTCCCGGCCTGGAGATTTGGGGACCCTACGAAGAGCGCGAAGAAATTCGCGCCGCGATTGTGGCCGCCGGCAAGGACTCTGGCCTGCGTGAAGTGGGCGCCAGAGCCTACGCCACCAACACCCTTGAGTCGGGATGGATTCCATCCCCGCTGCCGGCGGTTTACACCGGCGAGAAGATGAAAGCCTACAGACAGTGGTCGCCTGCTACGAGTTATGAAGCTACTGGTTCGCTCGCCGGCAGCTTCGATTCGAACAACGTTGAGGACTACTACATGTCGCCCTACGCCTTGGGCTACGGGCCATTCATCAAATTTGATCACGACTTCATTGGAAGGTCAGCTCTTGAAAAGATGCAAGGAAAAGCGCATCGGAAGAAGGTAACGTTTGCCTGGAACGCTCAAGATGTTGTCAAGGTGTTTGCGTCCATGTTCGAGCTAGGAAATATTTACAAGTATATTGAGTTGCCGCAATCGAATTACGGATCAGCCTCGTACGACACGATCATCAGCGGCGGAAAGACCGTCGGCTTCTCCATGTTTAGCGGCTATAGCTACAACGAGCGCTCGATGTTGTCGCTGGGCGTAATAGATCCTGAGATCGAAGTCGGGACGGAAGTAAAACTCGTGTGGGGTGAAGCCGGTGGCGGCTCGCAAAAACCGACCGTCGAACGTCATCAGCAAATTGAAATTCGAGCCATTGTGAGCCCGGTGCCTTACTCCAAGGTTGCGCGAGAGACTTACGCGAAGGGCTGGCGCACGGCTCAGGTGTGAGCGGAACCGGAATTGGCGGCCTGATCGATCCAGTCGACGGTTTTGCTAAATCCCCCGAAGACGTAGAAATGCAGTCCCGCGATGCCCCGCGGCAACGGTTCTTGACGTCTGCGTAACTCGCTCTCCGGCCCACCCGACGCTGCGAGATCACGAATAATCGACTCCGGACCCTTTTCGACGAGCAATCTCGCGAACGACGGATTTTCCGTCAGCACGTGCAGTGAGTTCCCAATTCCGCATCGCACAGCGTAGCGCGCGAGCGTAACGATCCCGGCCGGACCCGCCAGACCCACCCGCACAGGAACGTCGATACCTTGAACGCGAATGTGCCTCAGCCACGCTACGATGGGCTCAGCTGCAAAGCAGAATTGTGTCACGATTGAGAGTTGCACTCCCGCACGGCGCGCAAAATTCACCTTTGCCGACAGCGCTTCCTCGACAATAGCGTCGGAGATATGAGGGTTCCCCTCCGGAAAACCGCCCACGGCCATGCGAACAATGCCGGACTTCTGAAAAACGCCCGTCTGCATAACCTGCAAACTTGAGTCGTACGGGCCGGCTGGCGTGGCGCGATCGCCGCCGATGATTAGAATGCGGTCAACTCCTGCCTCACCAACCAGGCGCGCCGCAAATTGCTCAAGCTGGGCCCGGGTCTCGATATGCCGGGCGCCAACATGGGGGACCGCGACAAGACCAGCGCGCTGCAGCCTGGCCGCGGGACCCACGGTATCCATCGGAGTTTTGCCCGGGATCCAAGGGAGGAAGACCTCGGTGCCCGGTTGCAGACGCTCGAGCGCCGCCTCCACGACCTGGGACTGGCGGGGATTCACTTCGATCGAATAACCTCGCAGCATCTCGGCAATGCTGAACGCAGCGGTTGCGTCGGTCATGCAGCCTCGATCTTCAGTGTACTGAACGCAGAGCTGCATTCTGACGATTTCCAGGAATTATTGTCAAGACACACGTTCAGAGGTATCGTTGAGCATACTTAACCTCCTAGTGAGGGACCGCGAACCTTAAAACTGTTCTTCGAGGTACGATGCTGCAGAGGTGACCCCATGCAAAACGAACCGGTCATGGATCTGGCTCATCTGGGTCATTTGGAGTTGCTCACGCCGAAACCGCAGGAGAGCTTGCGTTTCTTCGTCGATGTGCTTGGAATGACGGAGAGCGGCCGCGAAGGCGACTCGGTATACCTGCACGCCTACGACGACTATGAACGCCATTCCCTGAAGTTGACGGCGTCAAGATTGCCGGGCCTCGGTCACGTCGCCTACCGCACCCGCAGTCCGCAAGCCCTGGAGCGCCGCGTCGCCGCACTCCAAGGATCGGGCTTCGAGATCGGCTGGACGGATGGCGACCTCGCACACGGCCCGGCGTTTCTCTGCCAGGATCCCGACGGGCACAAGATCGAGCTCTATTACGAAACCCAGTGGTATCAGGCTCCACCGGAGTTGCGGCCGGCGTTGAAGAATCAGGCCCAGCGTTTTCCCGCGCGCGGCATCAATGTCCGCCGCCTCGACCATTGGAACGGCTTGGCTGTCGACATCGAAGCCAACCGCAAGTTCTTCGAAAAGTATCTGGGCTTTCGTCTTACGGAACAGATCGTGCTCGATGACGGATCAGAAGCCGCCCTGTGGATGACGTGCACGAACAAGAGCTATGACTTCGCCTATACGCGCGACCACACCGGAACGAAAGGACGATTTCACCATATCACGTACGCGGTCAACAGCAGGGAAGAAGTGTTGCTGGCCGCAGATATCTGCCTGGAGAATGCCGTCCACATAGAGACCGGTCCGCACAAGCACGCGATCCAGCAGACTTTCTTTTTGTATGTCTATGAACCCGGCGGCAACCGCGTGGAAGTTTGCAATGCCGGAGCGCGTCTGATTCTCGCGCCCGACTGGAAACCGATTCGCTGGACCGAGGCTGAACGCAAGAAAGGCCAAGCCTGGGGTCTGAAGACCATCGAATCTTTTCACACTTACGGCACACCTCCAGTAGAGGAGACGAAGAAAGCGTGAGCCATCGCCGCCAAGGTGACAATCGTGGCTGACAAAAAAGCCGCATTGGTGGTCAGCGCGCATTCCGCCGATTTTGTCTGGCGGGCAGGAGGGGCGATTGCGCTCTACGCCGAGCGTGGGTGGGAAGTCACGGTGGTGTGTCTGTCATTCGGCGAACGCGGCGAGTCGGCAAAACTCTGGCGTGAGCCGGGAATGACGATAGATGCCGTGAAGGCCAGCCGAAAACAAGAAGCCAATCGCGCCGCCGAGATCCTTGGAGCCCGGACGATTTTCTTCGACGTGGGCGACTATCCGATGAGAATCGAAGAACAAATTCTCTATGAATTGGCGGCACTTTATAGGAAGATTCGCCCGGAATTCGTTCTCACCCACTCACTCGAGGATCCCTACAACTTCGATCATCCGCTCGCGTCTCACATCGCGCAGGAAGCCCGCATCGTAGCCCAGGCCCACGGCCACGACCCGGGCACGCCCGTGATCGGCGCGCCGCCCGTTTTCCTCTTCGAGCCCCATCAGCCCGAACAATGCAACTGGAAGCCGCAGGTGCTGCTCGATATCAGTCGTGTTTGGTCCAAGAAATACGCTGCGTTCAAGGAGATGAACGCCCAGGAGCATCTCTGGCTATATTATGAGCGCGTGGCCTTGCAGCGCGGGGTGCAGGCCTCCCGCAATTCGAATAAGAACATCCAGTACGCGGAAGCCTATCAGCGCGTCTTTCCGCACGTGACGGAGGAACTCGGATGAACCAACCCGTCGTGATCCGGCAGGTCGAGCGGCCGCAGACAGATGCGGTGACGGCGCTCGAAAAGTATGGCGTTTCAACTGTGCATGAAGCACAGGGGCGTTGCGGCCTGCTTGCCACTTATATGCGGCCAATCTATCCAGGGGCTGCCATCGCCGGACCCGCAGTGACGGTGTCGTTGCCGCCAGGCGACAATCTGATGATCCACGTTGCCGTCGAGGTCTGCCGCGAAGGCGACATCATGGTAGTAGCTCCGACCTCGCCTTGTACCGACGGCTATTTCGGCGAGTTGCTGGCGACCTCGGCGCGCGCACACGGCGTCAAAGGGCTCGTCATCGACGCGGGATGTCGCGACGTCCGCCCGCTTACGGAGATGAAGTTTCCGGTCTGGAGCCGCGCCATCAGTTCCCAGGGAACAGTCAAGGCCACGCTCGGATCAGTGAACATTGGGGTGGTCTGCGCCGGTGCGTCGATCGAAGCCGGCGACGTCATCGTCGCAGACGATGACGGCGTGGTGGTGGTGAAGCGAATAGCCGCTCACGACGTAGTCGTCGCCTGTGAACAAAGGGTGCGCAGGGAGCAAGCGACGCGGGAACGATTAGCGCGCGGAGAACTCGGCCTCGATATCTACGGCTTGCGCGACAAAGTCGCACAGCTTGGCCTCAAGTAAGTATGAGGCATTTTGCAAGAAGGAGATCGCATGTCCCCGCCGTCGCAAACGCGCATTCCCTGCACTCTGATGCGAGGTGGCACTTCCAAAGGCCCTTTTTTCCTGGCCAGTGATCTCCCGAGCGATGTTCAATTGCGCGATCGCGTGTTGCTCGCCGTGATGGGGTCTCCCGATGGTCGCCAGATCGACGGCATCGGCGGCGCCGATCCTCTCACCAGCAAGGTGGCAATCATCTCCCGCTCCTTGCGGCCGGGAATCGATGTCGATTATCTCTTCGCGCAGGTCTCCATCGACCGCCCGCTTGTGGATGTAACGCCAAACTGCGGAAATATGCTCGCCGGTGTTGGCCCGTTTGCCATCGAGCGGAGTCTCGTTTCGTCGCGCGATTCCGTTACTCCAGTCAAGATCTACATGGTAAACACGGGAAATGTTGCTGTGGCGCACGTGCCCACACCCGATGGCGAGGTTTCCTACGAAGGAGAAGCCTCGATTGCTGGCGTGCCCGGCAGCTCCGCCGCTATTCGCATCGATTTCCTCGACAGCGCTGGTTCGGTTTGCGGCGCCCTGTTGCCAACGGGCAACGCTGTCGATGAACTCGACGGAATCGAAGCCACGCTGATCGACAATGGCATGCCGGTTGCCGTGCTGCGCGCCGCAGATCTCGGAAAATCCGGGTACGAGACCCCTGCCGAACTCGACGCCGACAGGGAATTCAAGCAGCATCTGGAACAGATTCGTATTCTGGCAGGCGAGCGCATGGGCTTGGGCGACGTGCGGTCGAAGGTTGTACCAAAAATGACTTTGGTCGCGCCTCCGCGTAAAGGAGGAGACTTGACCACTCGTACCTTCATCCCGCACAGGTGTCATGCGGCAATCGGCGTGCTGGGGGCGGTAACGGTCGCAACCGCATGTGTGTTGCCAGGTTCTGTCGCATCCAGGATTTTCGCTGCGCGCGAAGGTCCTGTGAAACGCCTCTCGGTCGAGCATCCTAGCGGCGAGTTCTCCCTTGAAATTGAAGTGGACGAGACGAGCGGCGACCTCAGGGTGGTTCGTTCGAGCCTGATTCGAACAGCCCGCGCGCTATTTCGAGGTGAGGTTCTCGTGCCGGCGAGCATCTGGGTTCGGAACGCGTCGGAGCTTCAGGTCACGAATGCGCCGGCGATGAAGCAGGCGTAGAACCGGCTTGGAAAAAAATCGCAAGACTGGGCTTTACACGCAGGGGAAAAGGCTTGAGTACAATCAGAATTTTAGTCGCCCCCATCGAGCGAATTGCGATCATAGGCTTCGGCGAGGCCGGTGGCACTTTCGGACAGGATTTCGCCAAGCAGGGAATCGATGTCTCCGTCTTCGACATTCTGCTGGTTTCTAGACGGCACCGGCGGCATATGCAGTCGAAGGCCGACAAGTGTGGAGTAAGAGCCGCCGCCAATTTGTACGACTGCGTGCGCGACTCGCAACTTGTGATTTCAGCCGTTACCTCCGCCTCCGCTCTGGATGTCGCAAAGGATGCGGGGGCGATCCTCGGCGCCGGGCAGATTTTTCTCGACATCAACTCGGTGTCACCCGAGACCAAGCGCAAAGCGGCACGCCTCATCGAGCCAGGCCCGGCCAAAAGAACCAAGGCGCATTTTGTCGAAGCAGCCGTAATGGCAGCTGTCCCGGGCTTGCGGCTGAAAGTTCCGATGCTGCTCGGCGGGCCTAAAGCCGCCGAGGCCGCCAAACGACTTACATCCATCGGGATGAATGCGACTGCTCTCAGCAATCAGATCGGACTCGCCTCGGCCGTGAAAATGTGTCGCAGTGTGATGCTCAAAGGCCTTGAAGCGCTGGCCGTAGAGTGCCTTTTCGCGGCACGTCAGTACGGCGTGGAAGATGCTGTGCTCGAGTCTCTGGCCGCCACGTATCCCAGCCTGGGATGGAAGGACCGTCTGCCGGATTATCTGGTCAGCCGTGTTGCCGAACATGGCCGGCGTCGTGCTAACGAGATGCGCGAAGTCGCGCGGGCGCTGCGCTCGGTCGGCGTCAAGCCAACCATGGCTATGGCCACGGCCGACCGCCAGGAACGTTTGGTGTGTGAAATGGCCGACCGGAACCTTGGCTTCGGGGGCAGCCAGTCATTTTCCTGGCGCTCGCTCGCCGACGCGATGGCCAGCGGCGGCCAACAACGTTCGAAGCGGTCTCTTTGAACCGGCCCCGTTCGCGAACCGAACAACCCCTGCTCAACAGGAATTGTTACGCCCGGGAGTTGTTCTCGATGTTTTGCTTAGGTGCCCTATCCGCCACGTCCGAGCCCATGATTTGCGGCATGGTGACTCGGCGGACACAAGCAATCCCGCACGTTGGCCCCTCTGGAACGCCTGCCGCTGGTTACCGTGAAGTGCCTATCTAGCCAAATCCATACTTTGGAATAAAATGAGCGACTAGATTGCGTCTCAGGGCCGCTGTTGCGCCCACGACTTTAGCCAGGGGGTGAATTTCATGGCATCCATCGTTTCTCCAATTGAGATCAACCGCGAGGTCGCAGATTTTCTGAAGTACTCCCGGAAAATGCTCATCGGGGGAGAGTGGGTGGAAGCCGTCTCCGGCAAAACATTCGATACTTACAATCCGGCAACGGGAGAAGTGCTGGCCAAGGTTTGCGAGGGCGACCGCGCCGACGTTGACCGCGCGGTGAAAGCTGCGCGCAAAGCTTTCGAAGAAGGTCCCTGGCCCGACATGCCGCCCGCCGAGCGCGCTCGCCTGCTCTGGAAACTTGCCGACCTCATGGACGAGCATCAGGAAGAACTGGCCGAGTTGGAAACGCTCGACAATGGCAAGCCACTGCTGTTTTCGCGGATCGTCGACGTCCCCACCGCCGCCGCCAACTTCCGCTACATGTCGGGCTGGGCGACGAAGATTGAAGGCAACACCATTCCCATCTCCATGCCCGGTGCCAAGTACTTCGCCTACACTCTGCGCGAGCCGATCGGAGTAGCAGGACAGATCATTCCCTGGAACTTCCCCCTCATCATGGCCTCGTTGAAACTCGGACCGGCCTTAGCCGCAGGCTGCACAGTGGTGTTGAAGCCCGCCGAACAGACTCCGCTCACCGCGCTGCGCCTTGGCGAATTGATCCAAGAAGCCGGCTTTCCCGGCGGAGTTGTCAATATCGTGCCCGGCTACGGCGAAACCGCAGGCGCAGCTCTGGCCGCGCATCCTGATGTCGACAAGGTCGCCTTCACCGGTTCGACCGAGGTGGGTCGTCTGATTGTCACCGCCGCGGCCGGCAATCTGAAGAAAGTGTCACTTGAACTCGGGGGCAAAAGTCCAAACATCGTATTTGCCGATGCCGACCTCGACTGCGCCATTGCCGGCAGTGCGAATGCCATTTTCTTCAACCAGGGGCAGATCTGCGCCGCCGGTTCGCGCCTGTTCGTGCACAAAAGCATCTTCGACAAAGTTGTTGGAGGGGTGGCGGAGGCGGCCAAGAAATTCCACATCGGTCCGGGCATCGATCCCGCTACCACGCTCGGCCCGCTCGTTTCACAACAGCAACTGGAGCGCGTGTGCGGCTATCTCGACTCCGGCATGACGGAGGGCGCAAAGGCTGCCATCGGCGGCCGCAAGATAGCCGGCCCGGGATACTTCGTCGAACCCACGATTCTTGTCGATGTGCGTCCGGAGATGAAAGTGGTGCGCGAAGAAATCTTCGGCCCGGTCGTCACGGCCATTCCGTTCAGCGATCCGAACGAAATTGTGAAGTCGGCCAATGATACGCACTATGGTTTGGCGTCAGCAGTCTGGACTCGCGACGTGAGCACCGCGCACAAAGTGGCCTCCAAGATCCGTGCCGGAACCGTATGGCTAAATTGTTACAACATTTTCGATGCTGCGCTTCCTTTCGGCGGCTACCGCCAATCCGGCTGGGGACGTGAATGTGGACGTGAAG
>Ga0302325_10004972_pt1 | contig 30539 bp, 28 predicted proteins | sample Palsa_T0_2_FD_201948 | JGI IMG/M metagenome (GOLD analysis project Ga0302325, IMG submission 201948) | Peat permafrost microbial communities from Stordalen Mire near Abisko, Sweden - Palsa_T0_2 | ecosystem: Environmental > Terrestrial > Soil > Palsa > Peat permafrost | place: Sweden: Abisko... | reverse complement strand
GGGCGGGATGTCAGTGACGTGATCGGCGATCTGGGCGCCTTTGCTCGCAGTTTGACCAGCGACTCGCAGCTGCGTTGGCTTGGGCCGGAAAAAGGCGTGATGCACATGGCCATCGGTGCAGTCGTCAACGCTGCGTGGGACATGGCCGCGCGCCAGGCCGGCAAACCGGTGTGGCGGCTGATCGCTGACATGAGTCCCGAGCAGATCGTCGATCTGATCGATTTCCGATATATCAGCGATGCGCTCACGCGCGCGGATGCGCTCGATATATTGCGCGCGGCCGCGAGGGGCAAGGCCGAGCGCGTCGCGAAATTGAGCTCGGATGGGTATCCGGCTTATACCACTTCACCGGGATGGCTCGGCTATCCGGACGATAAGCTCGCGGCCTTGTGCCATCTCGCCCTGGAGGAAGGCTTTCGTACGATCAAGATCAAGGTCGGGCTCAGGGTTGAGGATGACGTGCGTCGCTGTGCCATCGCACGCAAGGCGATCGGTCCGGATATCGCGCTCGCGGTGGATGCCAATCAGCGCTGGGACGTCGGCGTGGCCATTGACTGGGTGAGGCAGCTCGCGCCCTTCAATTTGGCCTGGGTCGAGGAACCGACCAGCCCGGATGATGTGCTTGGGCACGCCAGCATTCGCAGCGCTGTTGCGCCGGTGCCCATCTCAACCGGCGAGCACACGCACAACCGCGTCATATTCAAACAATTATTCCAGGCGCGCGCCGTGGATATCGTGCAGATCGATGCCACGCGCGTCGGCGGCGTCAATGAGAATCTGGCCATTTTGCTGATGGCCGCCAAATTCGGCGTGCGCGTGTATCCACACGCCGGCGGTGTTGGACTGTGCGAGCTGGTGCAGCACCTGGCGATGGCGGATTACGTGGCCATCACGGGCTCGATGGAAGACCGTGCCATCGAGTACGTCGATCATCTGCACGAGCACTTCATTGATCCGGTGCGAATCCGCGGCGCTCGCTATCTGGCCCCAGTAGTGCCGGGCTTCTCTGCGGCAATGCGGCGCGAGTCCATGGAGCGCTATCGCTTCCCGGGCGGCGCGGCCTGGAGCAGCGAACGTAAGCATCCCGGCGTCGGCACGGCGATCTGACTGAACCGGACTGAAGCTGCCTCGGACTCGCGCGCCTAAATGCGCTGGGGTATCCTGAACTGCTTTTTGCCCTGATACGAAGAACAGGCCGGGGGTGCTATGCGCAGGCGCGAGCTCATTGGATCGATGGTTGCGGCTGGCGCGGCACTGCTGGCGCAAAAGGAAGCCCGAGCCGAGCAGAGCGTCGCGGCGGCTGCGCGCGGCATGCGCGCACCGCGCATCAAGGACATCAGTGTTATTTCCACAGCGCCCCAGGGCGTGCGCTTGTCCATCGTCAAGATCACGACCGATCAGGACGGACTGCATGGTTATGGCTGCGCCACCTTCACCCAGCGCGCGGACCTGATTGAGCCAGCCGTCGAAAAATATCTCAAGCCGCTGCTGCTGGGTCGTCCGACCGACCGGATCGAGGATACCTGGCAGCTGTGTTACGACAGTTCGTACTGGAAAAACGGTCCGGTCCTGAATTGCGCGATTGCCGGAGTCGACATGGCGCTCTGGGATATCAAGGGCCGGCAGGCGAACATGCCGGTGTATGAGCTGCTGGGCGGAAAATGCCGCGAAGCGGCCGCGTGCTACTCGCATGCTTCCGGCGATGAGATTGCTCAGACCATCGACAGTGCCAGGAAAATCATGGCGCAGGGGTTCCGGCATGTGCGCGTGCAAGTCGGTGTGCCGGGGATGGACGGATATGGAGCACCGCGAGCCGGCGGGGCCACGCGAATTCCGGCTTTGCACGATGCTCCAGTGTTCGAGCGCGAGGGCTATATCCGACGCGTGCTGGCCATGTTCGAAGCCTGCCGCAAGGAGCTGGGCGAGGAGGTCGAACTGATTCACGATGCCCATGAGCGAGTCAATCCGACCGAGGCGGTGCAATTTGCCAAGGATCTGGAGAAATTCAGATTGTTCTATCTGGAGGATGTCCTCTCGCCGGAGGACATTGTGTACTTCAGAAACATTCGCCAGCAATGCACGACCGCAATCGCGATGGGCGAGCTGTTCAACAACCCGCACGAATGGCTGCCACTGGCGACCGAACGGCTGATCGATTTCATTCGCATCCATGTGTCGGAGGCCGGAGGCCTGACTCCGTGCCGCAAAGTCGCGGCAATCTGTGAAGCCATGGGCGTGCGCACGGCCTGGCACGGACCGGCAGACTGCTCCCCTGTTGGCCATTGCGCCAATGTCACGCTGGATGTGGCCTGCTATAACTTCGGGATTCAGGAATACTCGGGATTTAACCAGGCTGCTCAGGAAGTATTCAAAGGTTGCCCGGTACTCAAGGATGGTTATCTCTATGCCAACGAGGCGCCAGGCTGGGGCATGGAGGTCGACGAGGCGGCAGCGGCCAAACATCCATACGATCGCAGCGGGGCGTTGAACGGGGGCTGGGGCGAGCTTCGCTTGCCCGATGGGACGCTGATCAAACAGTAAATACGGACAGCCCCATGGATCGCCGCCAGTTCCTGCAGTCTCTGAGCCTTGCCGCGGCCCTGCCGCTGGCTCGAATGCGCAGCGCGCTGGCGGCGATGCCCTCGATGAAGATCACGCGTATTCGCGCCTTTGCACCGCCGGACGCGAATCCCTTGTTTGCGCAGTCCAATACCGTGGTCACGGTCGAGACCAGCGCCGGCATCACGGGAGTGGGTGAAGGCGGCTTCGCCGATACCTTGAAGCAGTGCGCCGGGCGCCTGATTGGCCAGGATCCGCAGTATATCGAGCACCTTTGGCAGGACATGTCGCGTGCGTTCTTCTATCCGCCCGGTCGCGAGCTCGAGCACGCGCTCGGCGCATTGGATCTGGCCCTCTGGGACATCCGCGGTAAAGTGCTCAGTCTCCCGTTGCATGAGCTGCTGGGCGGCAAGGTGCGCAATTTCGTCGAGCTGTACCCGACCATAGGCGAGGCCGTGCCTGGAATAACGCCCGATATGAGCGTCAAGGAGCGCGCGCAGAGAACGATCGCGGCGGGCTATCGCGCCTGGCGCATGGATGCGGCGAGCCTGGGACGCAGCGGCGTCTACAACACGCGCGAGCGCGTGCTGCAGGTCTACGAGGATGCCGTGCAGGCGCGCGAAGGCGTGGGCAAGAACGGTGACTGGTGTGTCGACTTTCACCAGCGCTTCGATCTCATCGAGGCCGTGCGCTGCGCCGGGCTCATCGAGCCGCTGGCGCCGCTGTTCGTGGAAGATCCGGTGCGCACGGAAATGTTCAATATGGACCTGCCGAAAATGCGGCGCATGACCAATGTGCCGATTGCCGCTGGCGAGGAGTGGGGCAATAAGTGGGATTTCAATCAGCTGGTCGAAAACCACGACATCGATTATGTGCGCGCAACGCTGCCGAATGTCGGCGGTATCACGGAGATGATGAAGATCGCGGCGATCTGTGAGACGCACGACGTCGGCCTGATTCCGCATTTCACCGGCCCGATCGCCACCGCCGCACTGGCTGGCTGCCTGTGCACGTTCTCCGGTCCGCTGCTCATGGAATATAACTACGGTGCGACCAAGCAGTCCTGGTTACCGGTGGCGTTGGACTTCAAGGAAGGCAAGTTGTGGCCCAACGAGCGCCCGGGACTTGGCGTCGAGCTCGACATGCGACCGCTTAAGCGCATCCTCGAGGTGACCACCTATAACAGCGAGCGCGCGCAGTATTACACGCGCCCCGACGGCTCGATCACCAACTGGTAGCCAGGAACATATGAATTTACCGAGGAGTCTCTCTATGCTGCGTCTACACACTGACCGGGTAGCATTGCACGGATTGAGCTGGCAGCCTGCCGCGGCATCTGCTCGGCGAGCGCGCCTTCTGCTGGCCCTGCTGATTGCGCCGCTACCGATTCTGGCTGCCGACATGACAGGCTGGATAGGCACTTACACGTCGCAGGCCAACGTGAGCACTGGAAGCGGAGGAATCTATAGTTTTAAGTGGGACAGCAGGACTGGAAGCTTCAGTGATGTGCACGCCGTTGCTGCGAGCACCAATCCATCCTTTCTAGCCTTGCACCCGAATGGACGTTTTCTCTATGCCACGAATGAGGACGAGTCGGGCATGGGCCATGTCACGGCCTTTGCACTCGGGGATACCCCGACCGCACCGCTCAAGAATCTTGGGTCGGTATCCTCGATGGGCAGCATGCCGTGCCACCTCGCGGTGGACTCGACCGGAAAATGGCTATTTGTCGCGAACTATGGATCTGGAATCATCGCGCTCTTCCCGATCCAGTCCGATGGCAGTCTGGGCCCAGCCAAGCAAACGATTCAGCAGCAGGGCTCGGGCCCGGTCACCGACCGCCAGCAAGGTCCCCATGCGCATGAGGTCGTGCAGTCACCCGATGGTCACTTCCTGCTGGCGATGGATCTGGGCGCGGACCGCATCTTCGTGTATCGGTTCGATGCTGCGAGCGGCACGCTCACGCCGAATGACCCGTCCTCGGCGGCCATGCCGCGCGGCTACGGGCCAAGGCATATGGTCTTCTCCAAAGACGGTCGCCTGGTCTACGCCCTCAGTGAGATCAACCCTGCAGTCATCACGCTGCGCTGGAGTGCAGAACGCGGAGCGCTCACCCAACTGGCCGTGATTTCCAGCTTGCCGGCGGATTTCAACGGGCAGCGCAGCGCCGCGGAGCTTGCATTGCATCCCAGTGGCAAATTCCTCTACGCGTCGAATCGCGATGACAGCAATACGATCGCGGCCTTTCAAATTGGCGCTGATGGCATTCCGGTACTGAGCGGCTGGACGCCATCGGGCGGTAAGACGCCCCGATTCATCGGCATCGATCCGTCGGGGCGCTTTCTGATCGCGGCGAACCAGAATAGCGGCGATATGTTTATATTCCGCATCGATTCAGCCACCGGTGCACTCACGCGCCAGGGAGCCTCTGTCAGCGTTCCAGCGCCGGTGGATATTTTATTTGCACCCGCGCACGCAGCGGCAACCGCTGCGCGAAGCGCGCCATGATCGGCGGCAAGCGCTCGAGAATTTCAATTATCGGCGCTTCGCTGCTTGCGGCGGGCGTGGCCTATGCTCAACAACAAGAGCCTTCGCCTGGGCAGGTCACTTTTGAGAGCAATTGTTCGGTTTGTCATGGTGCCGATGGCAATGGTGGTGAGCTCGGCCCCTCGATCGCAACGCGCATTGGGGCTCTGACGGACGCTGAGATTCGCACCACAGTTACCGAGGGCCTGCCGACGCGCGGTATGCCGGCGCACAACATCGCCGGCACGAGCATGACTGAGCTGATCGCCTTCCTGCGCAGGATTCGTCCGCACGAAGACTTTGAGCCCTATGCGCTGAAGGCGCAATTGGTCAGCGGCCCGATGCTCGACGGTACCGTCGTCGCCGAGGACTTCGAGTCCGCTGATCTGCGTACCGCCGATGGCCATCTGCACCTGCTGCGACGCATGGACGGCGGCAAATTTCGCGAGGTCACCTCGCAGGTCGACTGGACCAGTTATAACGGCAATATTGGCGGCAACCGCTTCACGACGTTGAGCCAGATCACCAAGGCCAACGTGCAGCACGTCGCGCCGCGCTGGATCTTCAATATGCCCAGAGCCTCGGGGCTCGAGGTGACCCCTGTGGTCGCCGACGGCGTCATGTATGTGACCAACGCGAATGAATGCTATGCACTCGATGCGGGCACGGGCAAGCCGATCTGGCATTTCCAACGGCCGAGAACGCGCGGCCTGGTGGGCAATGCCGCGGGCGGCGTTAACCGCGGGGTCGCAGTCGCGGGCGACAAGCTCTACATGGTGACCGACAATTCGCATCTGCTGGCCCTCAACCGTGCGGATGGCAAGATCGCCTGGGACATCGAGGTTGCGGACTGGCACAAGAACTACAACGCTACCTCAGCACCCCTGATCGTGGGGGATCTGATCATTACCGGCAGTTCCGGAGGCGAGGAGGGCGCGCGCGGATTTCTGGCCGCATTCGATCGGCAGACCGGCAAGGAGGTCTGGCGCTTCTGGACTGTGCCGGCACCGGGGGAGCCGGGTTCCGAGACCTGGCAGGGCGTGGGTATCGAACATGGCGGCGCCGTCGCCTGGTTCACGGGCGTTTACGATGCCGAGACCGACACCTTGTTCTGGGAATCTGGCAATCCGGGGCCGGACTACAACGGCGATGAGCGCATGGGTGACGATCTGTATTCGGATTGCATCCTGGCGTTCGATCCCAAGACCGGCAAGCTCAAGTGGTATTACCAGACGACGCCGCACGATCTGTGGGATTGGGATACAAGCGAAACCCCGTTGGTCATCGATGCCCAATGGCACGGCCAGCAGCGCAAGCTCCTGGTGCAGGGCAATCGTAACGGCTATTTCTACGTGTTCGACCGCACCAACGGCCAGCTCCTGCTCGCAAAGCAGTTCATCAAGGAACTGACCTGGTCCACTGGAATCGGGGCTGATGGCAAGCCCATCAAGGTGGCCGGCCAGGAACCGAGCTCCAAGGGCACGCGCGTGTGCCCATCGCAGGATGGTGCGACCAACTGGTATTCACCCAGCTACAACCCGGGCACGGGTCTCTTTTACATGCAGACCAACGAGAAGTGCTCGATCTATGTGAAGCGTCCAGAGGATTTTGTCTTTGGGCATGCGTTCCTCGGCGGCGCCGAGCGCTCGGCACCGGAGCCGAAGCCGGTGCGCGTTTTGCGCGCGCTTGATCTGCAGACAGGAGCGGTGAAGTGGGAGCTGCCGCAGGTCGGACTGGTCAATTCATGGGGTGGGACGATTGCGACCTCGACGGGACTGGTCTTCTTCGGTGAAGACAGCGGTACGTTTTCGGCCGCCGATGCAAGCACCGGCAAGAAGCTCTGGAGCTTTGAGGCGGGCGCGAGATGGAAGGCCTCGCCGATGGCCTATGAGTTCGACGGCAAGGAACTCATCGGGGTCGCGACCGGCAGCAGTATCGTGGCCTTTGGCCTCATGCCGTAGCCGGCGCGGCGAGGACCTACGTGCGAGCGCCGCGCCGAGCGGCTATCCCCATTTCTTGATCAGAGCATCCAACCCGGCTTGCTGCAAATCCGCGGGCGTCATGACCGGCATGAATTCCACCGTGGCATTGAAATTCAGAAACCAGGGCTCGGCAATCCGGGGCATATCCGCTGCGCTCGCCATGTCCACGATCAGATAGCCGCCCCGCTTACCATCCTTACCCGTGAAATAGGCGGCTTCGGGCTTGATGTCTTCTAATATGGCGGCGAGCTTGCGGCCGACGTTGCCACTGCGAGCGACTTCGTTGAATTTTTCAACGGGTAGCGAAACGTGCACGATGAAGCGCATTGTAGTTCTCCCTTGATGCGGCGCGCAGTGTAATCCCGCTCGGCAAGCGCGTTACCCATCACTCACGCCTATCGGCTGTTATTGCTTGTCGCCGCGGGCCTTGTCGTGCAATTCGCAGGACCCCGCCTCGACACAGACCGTGCGCTCGATCTGGACGGTGGTGTGGCGGATATCGAAGCGCAGTTGCAATTCGCGCGCGATATCGCGAATGCACTGATCTGAATCCGCTCCTTCCTGAATCGTGGCGTGCAGCGTGACCATGGCTTGCTCGTCGGCCAGCGACCAGGAATGCAGGTGGTGGATACCGGCGAGCTGGGGTATGGCTGCCCGTAGAGTGTTTTGAACGATCTCGGAGTCCAGGCCCTCCGGTGCACCCTCGAGCAGAATGTGCGCCGACTCGCGCGCAATCGCCCAGCCGCTGCGGATCATCAGCATGGCCACGAGCGCGGACAGTATGGCGTCGATCGGCATCCATGCTGAGGCCAGGATTACCACTCCGGCGATCAATGCCGCGCCGCTGCCGAGCATGTCACCGATGACATGAGCCAGTGCAGCGCGCACGTTCAGATTCGATTCACCTCTGGACAGGACCGCAAAGGCACCGAGGTTGGTTATCAGGCCCAAAGCCGCAATCGCCGCCAGCATGCGACCATTGACGTGCGCACCGCCCAGCAGGCGCTCGCCTGCTTCGAACAAGATCCAGACCGCAAGGAATATCAGGGCGATGCCGTTCACGAATGCCGCCAATACCTGCCAGCGATGGTGGCCGTAACTCAGCCGACCGGTCGCAGGTCGCAGCGCCGCCCGCACGGCGGCGTAACTCATCGCCAGCGCGGCGGCATCGGTCAGCATGTGCGCGGCGTCGGCCAACAGCGCCAGCGAACCAGCCAGCAGGCCCCCGATCGCCTCGATCAGCATGCATGTGAGCGTGAAGAGCAGGGCCCAGAACAGCTTCGACTGGCTCGTTGGGGCCGCGTGCGAATGCCCGTGATGAGCATCGTGCGCTCTGGCGGCACGCTCCTTGTGCACGGGGTGATCGTGCGTGTGGCCGTGCTCGTGGCCATGATCGTGCTCGTGTCCGTGATCGGCTGAACCGTGCTTCGCCATGACAGTCTCGCGCTGATTAATGTCGCCGTCTCGCCATCACACCACGTCTTGGTATGACACCGTGGCCGTGCCTAGAGATACTTGGTCAGGCCTTGAAACTGCTTGATCATAGCCCGGAACTCCTGTGGCACCGCCCCCGCGTTCTCGTCCATGCAGTGATGAATGTGATCCTTGATCAACTCTTTCTTGGCGTTGCCGATCGCCCGCTCGACGGCGTGCAGTTGCTGCGCGAGGTCCATGCACGGCCGGCCTGCCTCCACCATGTCGATGACACCGGCAAGATGACCTTGCGCGCGTTTGAGCCGTCGGGCTATTTCCGGGAACCTGTGCATCGTTTGAGTTCCTTCATCCAAAATCCTATCCCCCTAGACAGGATATACTAATCGGCCTGGGACTGCGAGCACCTGCAGCCGACTCAGAACTGCGCGTGCACGCGCAGCGCGACGATCGAAACCGGCCCGCGATCGGTGTTGTAAGCAGGATTAATGACGTACTGATAGTCCAGCGTGAGCTGAGCCCACTGCAGCGCAGCCCACCGATAGTAGGTCTCCAGGATCTGTTCCGCCCCGGGGTGCGGGAGCATGCCATCGCCGACGAGGATGCCCAGGCCGCCAGCGTTCAAGTACTGCTCACGGGCGGCAGAGATACCATTGTCGATGCCCGCCAGGCCCACGGTGTCCTCGGCGCGTCCCCAACGCTTGCCGTTCAATGACAGTCCCACGGCCGCTGTGCGATCAACATCCGCGAACTCATAGACCTCGACGTTACCGCCCGCCTTGCCAGCGCGCGCGAATACCCCGAGATCCAAAGACAATTGCTGCTCCCAGCTGAAGCTGACGCCGGCACGACTGCGATAACCACGCACGTCATCCAGGGCCGTCGTGGCATTCAGACCGGTGGCCTGCGCGAGGCTTACAGCCTGATCGAGCAATCCCATGCGGCCGCGGCTGTCGAATACGGTCACCAGCAGCTTGCCGGGCATATCCATCAGCTTGTAGCGCCGCTCCACTTCGCCGTTCCACTGAAACTCGTGAAATCCGGGATCCAGTGTCTCGCTGTTCGGTACGTCCGACAGATCGAACACCCCAGCGCGCAGCGCCCACGGGCCCTGGTACCACTCCGCAACAGCCCCAACCGTGTAACCCCAGGAGTCCGCCGCGTAGTCCCAGGTGCCGGCATCGATTGCAGTCCAATTCAGGAAGTCATTGCGCGGATCATGGGCAAACCCATTGGTGTCAAATATGTCCGATGCGCTGAATTTACCTATGGTAAGCACAACGCGATTAGCGCTCTGAGAGCCGCCGAGCTGGTTCGCGGTGGCCTCGACCGGCGCACGCTCGCCGCCCAAATCAAAGGTCTGACGTATGAACAGCCGTGGCAGCCGCCAATACGGGTGACTACGGCCGACTTTATAGGCTGTACCGCTGGGAAATCCGGCAACACCCAACGTATCGTCGAGACCGAAGCCCTGATCAATTTCAGGATTGACCCACGCCTCGGCTCCTGACCAGAGGCGTGCACCCAGAAACAGCGTCATATCGAAAGTCTCCGCGCCGTGCCGGGGCGACAGACTGTTCTGTCCGCTGTAGGGGGCGTGAAACGCCGATGCCAATTGCTCCAAGAACGTGGTCTGCCCATGAACCGCATAGGCTTCGCTGGCAGGCTCCTGGGAGGCGCTTATATCGGCGGCCTCGCTGCTCGCTGGCAACTGCTGTGAAAACACCGACGGCACCAGAGCCATTCCGAGTATTGCAATAATCGTCTGCCCCATCGAATTGCACGGCATGATGCTTACTCAACTGTTTCCAGTCGGAATGTTTGTGCCAAGAGCACCCGGATTCTCGCGATCGAGCGTGTGACGCGGAACCGTTCCGAAAACCATCACGCCTCCTTGAATCTCGAGCTCTACGCTCAAATGCATGCCGCCAACGCGCGCGGCCTCGCGCACGATCGGCTGCACTTGCCAACAGTCGTAGAAGCCGAGTTCGGATCGTCTGAAGTTAGAGAAGAAGCTTGGAAGGGGGATCGAGACGGGCCATTCGCTCCGCTCTTAACAATGCGCCACCTGCTCCCGGCCGGATGGCGCCCAGTTAATGCGGGGCGTTATCGGCCCGGAGTCCGCTGCGCCGAGCGCAGCGCCATGCTTCTACTGCTACTGTCCAATGCGGGATGTCTCCCACCGCAATGCTACTGGCGCGATCCTATGCCCACTCTTGTATCCTGTCTAGGGGGATAGGATAAATTTATACGGCAGCAATACGCGATACACACCGAATAAAGCACGGGCGATGAGGATCAGTAGCGAATGCACCGCAGTTCGTAGCGGCGTCGCGCCTCAAACCTTACTCGGACTGCTCCAGTCCCGCCCGCGCAATGTCGTCAAGTAGGGCAGGAGTCTCGCATCGAGCTCTTTATCCGGTGAGCGATAGGCCCAATGCACGGCCGGCGGCATTGAGATGAGAATCGCATCGGTGCGCCCGCCCGATTGCAGCCCGAAGAGCGTGCCGCGATCCTGCAACAGGTTGAACTCCACATAACGGCCGCGACGATAGAGTTGATACTGGCGCTCGCGTTCACCATAGGCAGCATTACCTCGCCGGCGCAGGATCGCGAGATATGCCTTCAAATATTGGCTGGCAACGCTCTGCATAAAATCAAAGCAGCGCTCCCAGCTCATGCCGATCTCGGGCGTGGCCTCATTCAGATCGTCATAGAAGAGGCCGCCGACGCCACGCGCTTCGCCCCGATGGTGCATGAAGAAGTACTCATCGCAGTTGGCTCGCAGCAGGGGGTAGAGGCGTTTATGGAACGGCTCGCAGGCCGAAGCCGCTGCGCGATGCCAGAGGACAACGTCCTCTTCGAATATCAAATAAGGCGTCAGATCCAAGCCGCCACCAAACCACCAGATATCGCCAGCCTGAAAATAGCGCACATTCAGATGGCTGCTCGGTACGTTGGGATTGAGCGGGTGAATGACGACCGAGACTCCCATAGCCCGAAAGGCGCGCCCGGCCAGTTGTGGATTTCGTGCGCTAGCTGCTGCGGGCATGGTCGCCCCGGTGACGTCCGATAGCCCGACTCCGGCGCGCTCGAATACCCCGCTGGCCTCAAGTACCGCGGTCGTGCCGCGACCCGCGAGCTTCCCCGTCTCAGGGGGTCGCTCCCAGTGATCTTTTAAGAACTTCCGGGTACCGTCCTCAGACTCAAAGTCGCGGCAGAAATGCTCTTGCAGCGACTGCAGATAGTGATACACGGTCTCGGAGCTCGCTTGATCCATGGCAGCTCGTTCTGATGGGAACTCAATCAATCTGGACAGTTATGATCTATCCTAAAGTGGCGTGCATTCTGGCCGGCTTAGCCACAAACGCCAAGGGCAGTGTTTCAGAGCGAGTGCGGTGACCCGCAGTGCGAGCTAGCGGATCTGACCGGTAGCGAGCGCGTGGTGCGCAATCAACGTGGCACGCCGCGACCCAGTAGCGCGTTGTCTGGCAAGCCATTGCAACCTGGGCGAAAGGCGGGCGTAGTGCTGCAGAGCGTCGGCTTCCGGCAGTACGTACACGGGCGATAGCAGTGCGTCGATTTCCGGCGCTGCGTTGGATGCGGAGGGCTGAATTGCAACTCTGTTCGTTGGCATGAGCTTGCCGGATAGCATTGATTACGGCCCCATCGTAGGCGGCCGCACTGCGCAGCTTTGTGTCCGGTTTCGCAGTCTTTTGGTGCTCTGCGTGACATTGATCACGGCCTGCTCGGCTGTCAGGCCAGGGCCACCACTGCCTGCGGTGACTGCAGGCTCGAACCGTGCAGCATTGCTCTACGTCGTGCGTCGTGGGTGGCATATCGATGTCGGATTTCGTGCCGAGGATCTGCAGCCGCCGCTACGGGCGTTGGCCACAGAATTCCCCGGCGTGCGCTACCTTATATTTGGTTTCGGCGACCGCCATTACCTGATGGCCAGGAACCATCATGGTTCTGAATTGCTCGCTGCGCTGTGGCCCGGGCCTGGATTGATGCTGGTCACGGGGCTGAAGGCCTCGCCCCAAGCGGCTTTCGGCGACGACGAAGTATTGGAATTAGCACTCAGCGCGGATCAATTGCAGTCCGCGCAAGCCTTCATCTGGCAGGCGCTGTCCGAGCAGGCCCGGATCAGCGGCTCGGAGGCCCCGGGCCCCTACGACGGTAGTCGCTATTACGGCGCAAGCGGGCGCTATTCAGCGCTTCACACCTGCAATACCTGGGCGGCGGAGGCGATCCGGGCAGCGGGCTGGCCGGTGCACGCGCGCGCCGTCATCTTCGCAGGTCAACTCTGGAGGCAGCTGCGCCATCTGTTGCGCGAGCATCAGTACATGGTGACAGCTGCGGCCGAGATCGCGCCATAGACGATATCCAGGTCCTCGCGCGTCACACAGTATGGCGGCATCACGTACACGGTATTGCCCAATGGGCGCAGTAGCACGTTGGCTGCACGGAAACCTGCGCGCAGCCGCGGTCCGACCTGCGCAAAGTAGCCGGGATCGGCGACCTTGAGGTCCATCGCGGCGATCGTGCCAGTCTGGCGGATATTCTCAAAACGGTGATCGTCGCGGAATTGATCCAGATGCTGGCGCTGCAGCGCTTGCAGATTCTTGACGCGCTCGAGTACCGGCTCGTTCTCCCAGATTTCGAGATTGGCCAGCGCTGCCGCGCACGCAATTGGATTGGCCGTGAAGGAGCTCGAATGAAAGAAGGTCCGGCGACGATCCTCTGAATAGTGAGCCGCATAAATTGCAGGCGAACACAAAGTGACCGCCAAGGGCAGCGAGCCTCCGGTGAGGCCTTTCGAATAGCAGGCGATGTCCGGACAAATCGTGGCCTGCTCGCAGGCAAACAAGGATCCCGTGCGCCCCCAGCCGGTCATGACTTCATCGGCAATGAACAGTACGCCATGACTCACACAGATCCGATGCAGCTGCGCCAGTACCTCAGGCTCATACATTCGCATGCCGCCAGCGCCGAGCACGAGCGGTTCGACCAGCAAAGCGGCGACATCCTGGGTGCGGCATAGAATCTCCAGTGCCGCGAACGTCTCGGCTTCGCGACCGGCGCCCGGGAAGGGAACGCGTGCAACATCAAACAATAGTGGTTCGTAGGGGTCGTTGAATGCGCCGCGCGCGCCGAGCGACATGGCACCGATCGCGTCGCCGTGATAACTGTGCTCCATTACGATGATGCGCGAACGAGGCTCGCCCGTATGCTTCCAATAGCCGAGCGCCATCTTCACTGCTACTTCGACGCAAATCGAGCCGCTGTCGGAGAAGAATACGTGCCGCAGCCCATCTGGCACGAGGTGCAGTAATTTCTTCGCGAGCATTTCGGCTGGCTCGTGCGTGTACTCGGCGAATATGACCTGATCGAGCAGATCGGCCTGCGCTTTGATCGCGGCGACAATATGTGGATTGCGATGCCCGTGCGTGATGACCCACCAGGATGAGATCGCGTCGATAATCCGCCGTCCGTCCTCGAGCATGAGATACGCACCCGCGGCGCCGATGACCTTCGGCAGTTCCGGTTCCAGAGCGTGCTGCGTAAACGGGTGCCAGATAGGCGAGGAAACTTGCGAGCTCATCAGAAGTAGCAGGGTTCTACGCGAACGGACCTGCGCGTTTTCGGCGCAAGCTTGAATAGATCCAACATCCTTGGGTAATAGCGTTACCCAACGCCAAGCGCCTCTTGCTCCAGCTCAAGAACAAATTGGCGCGCATGTTCACGCGTACAGATTTGTCCATCCACCATCGCGCGCAATAAAGCGCCCAAATGAACGCGGAGCGCGTATGCCATCACTGGTGCGGTAAAACGATCTAGCTGCTCGATGCATCCATCGATCAGATCGACGCATTCTTCGATCGTACCTTCATCCATTTGATTATCGGCCGATTCATTAAGGAGTGGGGACATGCTTTCGGCGCTCCAGCTTGTTCAGCGCGAACGATACACCATCGACGGCATCGTCGGATGTTCGTTTATGCATGAACACGACAGTAAGGATGACTCCTAACTACACACCCGTTCATTAGACTCTTGATCGTCATTCCAACTCACATTACTCATCGTGGAGAGGGCACATGAACAGCTTCACCGTTACCGCAATAGGTAATCTTGCCAAGAACCCCGAGCTGGTCATCAAGGGCGATACCGCATACACGCGCTTTTGTCTGATCGGCAACGACTATGCGGGCAAGGACGACGGCGGCGCGGCGCGCGAGGTTGCGACCAGTCTCTGGTTTGTGGCTTTCGGTCCGCTCGGCGAGGCGATTGCGAAGAACTCTCGCAAAGGGGATCAGCTGGTTCTGGAGGCACGTATCCGAGCCAATAATTGGACCGACCAGCAGGGTGAGAAGCAATACGACTACTCCTTCATTGTCGATGGCTTTCGCTTTGGCGCTCCCGGCAAAGCCAAGCGCGAAGAGCTGGAGACTCGCCGTGAAGAAGGTCCGGCGCGCGATGCAGTTGCAAACTTGGGCTGAGCCGCCTGCTGGTTCATGCAGTGACTATAAATGCGGGTTAACCGTCGACTTTCTGCAATAGGAGTTTCTACCAGTGAACGAGTTACCTTGGTCAAGGTTTAAGGAGAACCTGCGCAAAGTTGCGACGACAATGATCATGGGGCTGCCACAGTTGACGCTGGCACAGACTTCACCCTTCATGACGGGAGCCTCGGCGCTACAGACCAACATCTTAGCTTGGCTTACGCCTATTGCCGTAATCATCGTCATGGCGCTCGGCGCCATGGCAATGGCGAATCGTATGTCCTGGGGTTGGTGCCTGGGTGCAATTCTTGGCATAGCCATCGCGTTCGGTGCACCGCAGATAGTTACCTGGGTGCGTGGGATGTTTGGAGTCTGATAGACATGGGTCAGCGTAACGGCGGCTTGACGACTGAGCACCTCTTTGTCGGTGCAACACGGCCCCCAATGCGGTGGGGCGTAACGTACTCCGCATTGCTATTTAACATGGTCTTCACCATGGAAGCTTTTTTAGTCACGAGGAATCTTCTGAGTCTTTTGCTATGCGCCCCGATACATGCGTTGTGTTTGATTCTATGCGCGCGTGACGCACGCTTTTTCGATTTGATCATGTTGTGGGGACGAACACGACTTCCCGCCCTGATCGCAAGCACGCCGTTTTGGCAGGCGACCACCTACAGCCCGTTGACGCTCTTCACGGCAGACAACAAGGGTCGCAGACGTCTCAGTCTCGTATCGGCTGAAATCTGGCCAACCGATCTGGGACGTGACTGATGAGTGCCACGGGCCGCACGCGAAGGCTGAGGCGGGAGCTCCTTGCCGCCGATCGAATACCGTACACCGTGCAAATCAGCGACAGCGTTGTTCGTACATGCCTACTCGATTATGTACAGGTCTTTCGACTTGGTGGCGTGAGCTTCGAAAGCGCCGATGATGAGCAACTCAACAACTGGCACGAACGACTGAATATCCTATGGCGAAACATCGCGAGCCCAAATGTCGCCCTTTGGACGCATGTCATTCGGCGCCGCGAGGCCACGCCATGGTTGCGCGAGCCAGGCAGTGGATTCGCCGCTGCGCTGCTCAACAAGTATCGCGAGCGCCTTGCTCATGAATCCCTCATGGTCAACGAGCTCTACTTGTCAACTGTATACAGGTCGGCGGGAAGCATCGCGACGGGACTGCTTGCCAAAGCGATCAATCGGTTGCATAAGGACGCGCCGCGAGCGGAGACGACCGACGCGCTGGAGGCCTGCGCGAAGCTTTCGCAGACGATCCAAACGGGACTGGCGCGTTACGAGCCCGAACAGCTCGGCACTTACCGCTCTGGTGGCAATCACTTTTCCGGGGTACTTGAATTTCTTGCCTACCTCATAAATGGCGAATGGCGCCGCGTGCCGCTCACGCGCATGCCTGTCAATGAGGTAATGGCCACTTCTCGATTGTTCTTCGGCGCGGAGGCTGTTGAATACCGAACCCCGACTGCAACCAGAGCCGCGGCCATGCTGGGCATCAAGGAGTATCCGACGCCAAATGTCGTCGGTATGTACAACCGGCTGCTTTCGGCCCCATTGTCCTACGTGCTGACGCAGTCGTTCGCGTTTCTATCGAAGAGCGCAAGCCAAGGTTTATTACAACGTCAATTTTATCGTCTTGCCAACGCAGGCGACTTTGGCGTGTCTCAGGCTCAGGAACTCAAGAGCGCCCTAGATTCGCTCAGTAGCAACGAGTTTGTGATGGGAGATCATCATCTATCCCTTCAAGTGATGGTGGACATTCCGAGTGACGATTACAACTCCGGAGCGCACAGGCTAAAACTTCTTAATGAAAGTGTGGCGTTGGCGCGCACTATGCTCGCCGACACCGGCATGACCGTGGCGAGGGAGGATCTAGCGCTCGAGGCCGCCTTCTGGGGACAGTTGCCTGGAAACTTCCCGATGCGCGCGCGCAAGGCACCCATTTCATCACGGAACTTCGCTGCCATGGTCGCCTTTCATAATTATCCGGCGGGCAGGGCAACCGGCAATCATTGGGGCGATGCACTGACTCTGCTCACGACCAACGCACGCTCGCCTTATTACTTCTCACTGCATGCCAGCGATCCACACGATCCGGATGGGGGGAGCCGCAAAGACACGGGCCATACGTTTATGTGTGGACCGACTGGTTCGGGCAAGACCGTCTTGATTGGGTTCCTGGTTGCGATGTTGGACCGATTAGGTGCTACGCAGGTGATCTTCGACAAGGATCGGGGACTTGAAATCCTGGTGCGAGCCCTCGGCGGTGAATATCTGCCATTGAAGCACGGCGTAGCCACTGGATTTAATCCCCTGCAGCTCACTCCTAGCCCAGCGAACGTAGAGTTCTTGAAGCTTTGGCTTCGCACTTTGGTCAGATCCTCTGGCAATGAACCGCTTTCGGTGCGCCAACAGCAGGATTTAGAGCAAGCACTGCACGGTACTTTGGCGCTAGAGAGTGGAATGCGACGACTCTCGCGCCTAATCGAGTTTCTGGATCCGACCGATCCAGAGGGAATGCACGCGCGGCTGACTCCATGGTGCGGCGCGCTTCAGGGCGATTATGCGTGGGTCTTCGATAACGCCGCGGATTCATTGTTATCTCGTCTGAGCACACACGCGACCATTGGTTTCGACGTAACCGAGTTCCTGAATCATGAACGTACCCGAGCCCCGGTGACCCTCTATCTGTTTCACTTGGTGCGTGAATTGCTCGACGGTCGAAAAGTAGTCTGCTGGATGGACGAATTCTGGCGCCTGCTGGGTGATCCGGCCTTTGAGGGCTTCGCCAAGGACGGGCCAAAAACATGGCGCAAACTCAACGCAGTGATGTGTCTGGCGACACAAAGCGCCAGTGACGTTCTCGACAGTCCGATCAGCCGGACGATTATCGAGCAGACTGCGACCAAGATCTTTTTCCCAAATTCCGACGCCGATGCCCAGGAGTACATGACGGGGCTCGGTCTGACGGAGCGCGAATACAAACTTATCAAAGAACAACTCGAACCGGGCTCACGGATGTTCTTGATCAAACAGGCTCATCAAAGCGTTGTCTGTCAGCTCGATCTCAAGGGCTTTGATGCGGAACTAAAAGTCATTTCCGGTCGAAATCAAGAGGTGCAACGGATGCACCAGATTATTGCCTCGACCGGAACCGCGGTGGACGATTGGTTACCAAGTTTTGTGCGAAGCAACGGTATTTCCGTGATTGCTCCCACGCATGAAGAGGAGGTCAGAACATGCCGTTGACAAGCCGCCGACTAGGTTTGGCTGGATTGCTATTGCTCATGAATCAAGTCGCTCATGCGCAATTTGCGGTGATTGATGTCGCCTCTGTGGCTCAACTGATACAGCAAGCGCAGACGCTGGCCGCTCAGCTCGAGGCCGCACGGGGGCAGCTGGCACAAGCGCAGGCACAGTACCAGGCATTGACTGGAGATCGGGGGATGCAGTCGTTGCTAAGCGGTACCGTACGTAATTATCTGCCGGCGAATTGGTCACAATTGAGCGCCGTGCTGGGAGGCTCTGGGGACTACGGTGGCCTGGCCGAGACGATGCAGGCTAATCTCAGTACCAACGCAATTCTAACAGCGCCGCAACTCGCGCTTTTGACACCAGACGAACGCTCTCAAATTAACTCGGGGCGCCAGTCGATCGCTCTGCTGCAAGCATTGACCCAAGATGCACTTAGTAACACGAGCGGACGCTTCAGCGCTGTCCAGCAGCTGATCAACGCGATTCCAACAGCGCAGGATCCAAAGGGGATCCTCGATTTGCAGGCTCGCATCGGCGCTGAGCAAGGCATGCTTCAAAATGAACAAAACAAGCTTCAAGTGCTATTTGAAACTGCGCTTGCCCAAGAGTGGGCCTTGCAACAGCGTCAACGCGAACAAATCGTGGCGGGTCATGGCCGCTTCGCGACTCGCTTTGAGCCGATTGCGCCCTAAGGTTGCGTTACGCGGGCCGCGATGGGTTTCTTTCAGACATTTTGGAGCTGGCTCAACGCCACATTGACCGGCTATATCGGAAACAACACTGCGCGCGTAGCGAATGCACTCGAACCAGCCATCATTACGCTATCGACGATATACCTGATGGGCTGGGGCTACCTGCAGCTTACCGGGCGCACCGAAGAGGCACTGGCAACTGGTATTAAGCGCATTGTCGTGTTGGTAATTGTGCTTGGCGTGGCCCTTCATCTCTGGCTCTACAACACGTTAATCGTCGATACGTTTTACGTCGCCCCGGCGCAGCTGGCGGCGGCGGTCATTGGTTCGTCCGATCCCGTGGATACCATCGATGCCATCTGGCAGCGGGGCGGATCAGTGGCTGAGCAGCTCTGGGACAAGGGCGGAGTCTTCAGCGGTGAATTCGGATTTTATCTGGCAGGCGCGATCGTCTGGCTATTGATCGGCATGTTGTGCGTTTATGCAATGTTTCTTATCTCGCTATCCAGTATCGCCTCAGCATTGTTGCTGGCGATCGGACCTTTATTCGTCGCAATGCTGCTGTTTGACAGTACTCGACGTTACTTCGAGGCATGGATTGCGCAATTAGCTACGTATGCTCTGATTTCCATTCTCACGGTGCTGGTCGCGGCGCTGCTCTTGCAGATCGTTGAATCCTATGCAGCGCAGACCGCTGCCCTGGGCACTGCGATTCTGACAGTGGATGCGCTAGACATGATGTTGATATCGGTGCTCGTATTTTTGCTTATGCGCCAGATCATGCCCATTGCAGCGGGCTTGGCCGGTGGATTGGCTCTAAGCAGCTTCAGCGTCGTGAGCCGGGCTATGGCGTGGAGTACCGGTCACGCCCAAGGGCTGATTCGCCACGGAGTGGCACACACTGCTGTAGCGGCTATGGACAGGGTGAACGTTACATCATCGAGACCCTCAGCGACATCGGCCACCGTTCCGTCGTGGCGAGAGGACTGATTCGCGGAGGTACCGAAAGCGCAGCTACTCGATATTGGGAGGGGAAGGGCGTGAAGTGGGTACTTGTGACGAGTGTTGCGGTGCTGCAGGTGGCATGTGCTTCGCAGGATGTGCGTTGTGGCAGTCATCTGCGGCCGATTAACGTTGAGACGGCTCCGGGCGCGCTCGCGCCTCCGGCAATCGAGCGCTCCGCGCGATGAGCACTGCCGACGCAGTTGATTGCGGCGATCTCAGCGGCTACTTCGAGGAGGCGGCCAGTTGGGATACCGACCGAGTCGACGTGTTGAGGCATACGGCGCGGCTCGCCTGGCGCGTAGCCGCGGCGGGCTGGATATGCGCAGTCTCGTGTGGGGTTGCACTGGTATTGCTGATGCCTTTGAAGCGCATCGATCCTTTTGTCATCCGTGTCGATAACAGCACCGGAGTCGTCGATGTAGCGCCCGTATACGCTGGAAGCGCGCCCATGGATGAAGCCGTGAGTCGATACTTCCTGACGCACTATGTCACTGTGTGTGAGCGATTTAATTTTTCCACGGCGGAGAGCGATTACGAGGAGTGTGGCGCATTTCACACGGCACAGAGAAACCAGGCTTGGTACGCATTGTGGAATCGCAGTAACCCTAATTCCCCGTTGAATATCCATCGCGACGGAAGTCTTATTCGGGCGCAGGTGCAATCCGTCAGTTTCTTTAAGCGCGCCAGCGGGGTTTCGGACCTGGCAATGGTTCGTTACGTGAAAAGCGAACAGCAGGGGCCTGACGCACCGCCGCGCGTCACGCGGTGGATAGCCACCATCCAATTCGCCTACGCCGCGCCGCCCCGAGATCCAAGCGTGCGTCGCTGGAATCCGCTTGGTTTCAAAATCGTAGAGTTCGGCTCTGAGCCGGAAGTTCTCGGTGACTCTGAGGATCCGTCGCAGAGCGGTGTCAAGAGAGTTGTGCCGTGAATTCGGCTGCCGGTTTCCGCGTACCCTCGATGTGGCGGGCAATCCAATCGGGTATTTTGTGCATTTGCTTGCTAATTGGTGCGCCAGTAGAGGCGCAGGGACCGAACCGGCAGATACGGATCGACGACCGAGTACGTAGCGTTGTGTACAGCGCTGATGAGATCTACCGCCTGCACGGCTTTGTGGGTTATCAGATCGATCTGGAATTTGAAACTGGCGAGATCTTTGTTGGCCTTGGAGCTGGTGATGTCGAAGCGATCGGATTCGCCGCTCAGGATAATCACTTGTTCGTCAAGCCCAAGGCATCCACGGTTCGAACTAATCTGACAGTTCTGACAACGCGCCGAGTCTACCAGTTTGACTACACGGTTACGCCGCTGGGCGGTTCAGACAGCGATCGATCCGATATGATCTATACGCTGCGCTTCGTATACCCAGCGCCGCCTTCCGTCCGAAGAGCCACGGCTGATAGCAGCGCTGACGGCGTGCTTGATCATCCGAGTGAGACGTTGCCCGTCAATCGAGATTACTGGTATTGCGGTAACGTTGCGCTGCAGCCAGTCGCCGCATTCGATGATGGAGTCCACACTCACCTACGCTTCGATCCGCGTGCGGAACTGCCCGCGGTATTTGTGCGCAACGACGATAGTACCGAATCACTCCTCAACTTCAATATGCAGGATGGCGACGTGGTGATTTATCGCATCGCACGCCGATTTATAATTCGCCGCGGCAGGCTCGCTGGCTGCATCGTTAACAATGGTTTTGATGGTGGCGGACATACATTGCGATCCGGCACCGTGACGACAGAAGTCGAACGCGCTACACGCGGGCACGCTCCATGAATCCGTTGCGTAGATGGCTGAGTTCTGCGGAAGTTGTGGATTCCGCTCACGTGCAAGGCGAACGTGGGCCACCGGTAGTTAGCCAGGCTCCGTCGATGCAGTCTCTAGTCAGCAACGGTCTGGCCATGGGCTTGATGCTGACCGTCGGCGCGATATTGCTGGCTTGGTATTACCTGCACGTGGCTGGACGTCAATCGCAGGTGCGCCGTACTGTTCAGTCGGCCATCAGAAATCGTACTGAGACGGAAATGGCGTTGCCTGCGCTTGGACCGATTGCGGCGCCCCAGCTTGTTGCGGCATCCAGCGTCGCCGCGGTTGAGGATCGACCGTCCAGCGAAGGCTCGCGACCGGCGCCGAATACGACTCTACCGCTATCTCCAGCGCCATACGTGGGCTACGACGCCACGTCGCCGAAGTCCGTAGCCTCTGTGCCGCGTTCTGCTCTCGCGCGGCGTCTATCGGGTGCAGCATTCGTGCGCGAAGGGTCGCAGGTTGGCATCGGCCCGGGCGCGGCCGATGTAGGTGCGATCGGTGAGGAACGTGTGGCGGGAACGACCTCGGTCGCGGTAGCCGCTTCGACGGCCCCCGTTGCCGTCTTAGCGCCATCCGCTGCTCGCAGTTCACCGGGCGATAGCGGTCTCGCGACTCTGCTTCATGGCGATCTCAGTGGCGCAGTTGTGGCTCGCACTTTACCGGCTCAACGACTGCTGCTACCCAAAGGAGCCTTTATCGATTGCACGCTTGAAACTGCGATCGACTCAACGCTACCGGGCATGACCACATGCGTCACGGCCACTGATACGTTTGGCATCGACGGTAAGGTCGTTCTGCTCGAGCGCGGCACAAAGCTGGTCGGCGAGACAAGAGGTCAGGTTCAGCAAGGGTCGGCGCGTGTGTTCGTGTTATGGACGGAGGCGCGCACGCCCACCGGAGTAATTGTGCCGCTCGATTCGCCTGGTGCCGATGAGCTGGGACGCTCAGGACTGCCCGGTTCGGTAGAGCGGCATTTCTGGGAAAGGTTTGGGGCGGCACTCGTCATCTCAACGATCGATGGCGCTGTTCAGGCCGGCGTTCAAGCCTCAAGTCGCGGCAGCGGAACAATCATTTACAACCCTTCAGCAACCCAAGACGTCATGACAGAGTCGCTGAAGAGCACTGTGAATATTCCGCCGACGGTGATCAAGCGTAACGGGGACCGTATCCAGGTTTTGGTTGCGCGTGACATAGATTTCACCAATGTATATGAGCTGCGCCGTGTCGCCGTCCAACCATAACATCGCCTCGGTTGCGACAGATCAAGGCTCGTCAGGCACACGGAGTACTGCGCAATCCGACACATCGGCGCTGGGCCTGACCTTGCGTATTTTGGATTGTTTCCTGTGCGACCCAAAGGTTACAGAATTGTGCGTGAACCGGCCTGGTGAGATCTTCGTCGAAACAGCGGACGGGTGGCGCCGAGAATCAAATCCGGAGATCACATTCGACTGGTGCCTGCGTTTCGCCAGATTGGCCGCCAATTTTACCGGCCAGCGGATCGATGCATGCTCTCCACTGTTGTCGGGCGCGCTGCCGGCGGGTGAGCGAGTGCAGATCGTGCTGCCTCCCGCTACCACAGCTAGGACCGTAGCGATCACGATTCGCCGCCCCTCTGCCCAGCACTGGTCCATCGAAGAATTAGCCCAAGCCGGCATATTCAAGCGGGCTCGACGATCTGGGCAAATCAACGATGATACGAAAGCGATGTTGCTCGAACTGCTTGCAGAGAGGCAGTACGAGGCCTTTATGCGTCTTGCTGTCACCGGGCGTAAAAACATTTTGGTATCCGGTCCGACAGGTTCCGGTAAGACGACGTGGACTAAGGCATTGATCCGAGAAATTCCCGCGGATGAACGGCTGATTACCATTGAAGACGCGCGCGAATTGGTGCTCGACCGGCATCCGAATCACGTGCGTCTGTTTTACTCGAAGGATGATCAAGGACTCTCTCGAGTGACGCCAAAGCAGCTGCTTGAGTCCTGTCTGCGAATGAAACCCGATCGCATCTTGCTCGCTGAGCTGCGCGGCGAGGAGGCGTTCGACTTTCTGCGCAATGTAAACTCCGGGCATCCCGGGTCGATCACCAGCGTGCACGCTTCGAGCGCCGAGTTGGCGTTCGAACAACTTATTTTGCTGGTAAAGCAAAGCTCAGCGGGTCGTGAGATGGCCCGACGTGAGATTCGCAGTCTTCTCTATCTTTTGATTGACGTCGTTATCCAGTTTTCGTGCTGGCGCCACAGGCGCTTCATCGAGGAAATCTGGTACGAACCCGAACTCAAGCGTCGCCATCTGGAAGCGCTCGAGTGAATTGCGCTCATGCAGGCCATATTAACTATTGGTGCACTGATGCATGGATGGCCTGGACTTACTCTGGCGTATACGGCCGTCCAGGTACCGATGCTTGCGGGCATGGTTCGGGCGCGCGCGGAACTCAAGCAATTGATGCTTTCGCCAATGGTGGCGGCGCCCTTGACGGCTATGGCTGGCCTGGGTCTTTCCATGCTGAGCCCCGCTTTGCATGGCATCGGTCTTGGACTCGGCGCAAGCGCCTTAGTGCAGTTGACTCTTGGCAGTGCGCTCAGTGTTAGCTTGGGCTATGCGACCGGACGGTTGATTTCGGCCCCAAGGGGGCGCCAATGGACCCATCAGCGCGGTGCTCGCGTCGTAGATGGCGAGCTAAGCAAGTCGCACTCTGCTGCGCCGGCGCTGGGAGTGACCGGACCCTCCGATCAGTTGACCCTAGCTGGTCTCGCGGTGCCAAAGCTCGATGAAAGTAAGCATTTCAAACTGATAGGCACAACCGGCACAGGGAAGAGCACGGCCATTGCAGAGTTGCTTGCCGCAGCGCTGCGACGCGGCGACCATGCGATTATTGCAGACCCCGACGGCGGCTATCTGCGCCGCTTTTACGATGCCGCGCGGGGCGACATCATACTGAACCCGTTCGATCAGCGCTCCGTAAAGTGGGATCTTTTCTCGGAAATCCAACAACCCTACGATGTCGAACAGATCGCGCGCTCATTGTTGCCCGACGCAGATTCCACGGACAGCAGTTGGCGAGGTTACGCTCGCACATTTCTGACGGCTGTGACTCGGCAAGCGCATGCCGCGGGTGTACGCAATCTTGGCGAGCTATACCGTTTACTCGTGATAGCAAGCACGGCGGAATTACGTGTCTTAACGGAAGGCACGCCAGCGCAGCCATTTCTTGAAGAACACAACGGCCGCATGTTCGATTCCATTCGATCGGTGACAAGCTCGGCGGTCGGTTCTCTGGAGCACATCGCCCGACAAGACGGGGCGCCGTTCTCAATACGAGAATGGGTCAGACGAGGTCGCACTGGCGAGCGCGGCGTACTTTTTATTCCCTATAGCGCTGGGCAGATCGCAGCGCTCCGCTCGACAGTCTCTGCCTGGATGCGCATAGCTATTTTCGAAGCGATGGAGGGCCCTGAGCAGGATCAGCGCCTGTGGTTCATCGTTGACGAACTTGATGCCTTGGGACAAATCGACGGTCTGAAAGATGCGCTGGCGAGAGTGCGCAAATTCGGTGGCCGCTGCGTTCTCGGCTTTCAGTCCGTCGCGCAGGTAGCGAGCACGTACGGTGCCGGCGCCGCGCATACGATTATCGAAAACTGCGGCAGTTCCTTAATACTGCGCTGCTCCTCCAGCGAGGGCGGCGGCACATCGCGATTTGCTTCCACGTTAATCGGACAACGCGAGATAGCGCGTAGAACGCTTTCGCACAGTCGACGGCACGGAGAAATGCTGGGTTCGTCCACATCCAGCGAGCATTTCAGCATCGAACCGGCTGTCATGGATTCGGAGATCGAGCAATTGCCTGATCTGACGGGCTACCTGAAATTTGCCTCCCAGGACCGATGGCAACGCGTCACGCTACGAGCGCTACATCGGGGCGCAACGGCTGAAGCTGTGCCGGCGGTGCCCGCTTACGTTCCGGTGTGTCGCGCTGCGGAGTTAGCTCCGGACGCTCAATGCGCTACGTCGGGTGATACCCGAAAGTACAACGCGACTGATTCCGCAGAGAAGCGCCCTGGACTTCGGCGGCGATCCGACAGAATGCCGCAGACGTTTACCAGGTCTCGCAGTACAACCGTCTCTTCGCAGGCGAAAACGCTCGCTCGGGAACCGCCGGAACAGACGCTATGAGTACTCCAGCACCACTTGATGAGGAGACGATGAAACTCGGACTGCTGATGGAGACAGCGCAAACGCAGCAGCGAGTGATCGCGTCGAGTTTAAAACAGCTCAAGGCCCACACTCAGGAGCTCGACAATATCGTGCGTGAGCAAATCCGACGTACTCTGGCGGAAGAATTCGGCGCTCTTATCGAGGAAGCAGCGCAAGCGGCGCAGCTCTTAGGCGCGCTAAAACAGGCCGCAAGGTGGCAATTCGCGTCATGGACCGTGCTCGCAACCGTGCTGGTCAGCGCAATGTCGATGCTCTGCGTCTGGTGCTTGGTGCCGTCCAACGCACAGATCAGCGCTATGCGTGCGAGACAGCAGCAACTCACTGTCGCAATTGACGCACTGGAGCAACGTGGCGGCCGGATTGATCTCAGGCGTTGCGGTTCTAGCGACCGTTGGTGTGTTCGCGTGGATCGGCAGGCGCCCACGTATGGAGAGCAATCAGACTACTACGTGGTCAAGGGTTACTGAGAATGCTGATTCCTTCGCTACTACCGTCCGCTTTTGGGGCAGTAACGTTGGCAGTCGTGTTGCTAGTGCCGATGGCGGTCAGACGACGATCGAATGCGGCAGCGCGTGAGATACACCGGCGCGGCACCGTTGTTACGGATTCCAGAGCACGGTACTGGCTTGGTGTGCGTCGCGCGCTGAAGACGCACGATGGATATGTGAGTCTTGGCGGTATCCGGATCGCGCCAGTCGAGGAGTGCAAACATTTCAAGCTGATTGGTACTACTGGAACCGGCAAATCGACGGCGATCCGGGAGCTGCTAATCGGTGCACTGCGGCGAGGTGACCGCGCAATCATTAGCGATCCGGATGCCGGCTATCTGGCGCAACTTTACCGTCGGTATCGCGGCGATGTTGTTCTCAATCCGTTTGAACCTGAGTCGATGAGATGGGATCCGTTTGCCGAGGTCAGTAACGCTTACGATATCGAACAACTCGCGAGCGCGCTCATTCCTTTCAGCGATGATCCTGGGACCAGGGAGTGGCGCGGTTATGCGAGAACGTTCTTCACGGCCGTGTTCAAGCGCTGTGGGCGTCGCCGCAACTGCAGTCTCAATGAGCTCTGGCGATTGCTAGCCATTGCTTCGAACGATGAATTGCGACCGCTTCTGGTGGGTACACCGGCGCAGCCCTTTCTTGAGGCAGACAATGCTCGCATGTTTGGCTCGATACGCTCTGTTCTGAGCTCAGCGATCGCTCCGCTCGAATATATCCGGGCACAACGAGCTGCGCCCTTTTCGGTGCGCGCGTGGGTCAGAGGCGGTCGCGGCGTCCTATTCATACCGTATCGGGCCGGGCAGATCGCGGCACTCCGGTCCGTCATCGCCGCGTGGATGCGGTTGGCTATTGTCGAGGCGATGAGCCAGCAGCAAGAGCGCGATCAGCGGCTGTGGTTCATTGTTGACGAACTGGACGCCCTGGGCGCGATCGACGGTCTGAAGGACGCACTGGCGCGGTTGCGAAAGTTCGGCGGACGATGCGTCCTCGGCTTCCAGTCTCTCGCGCAAGTTTCCAGCACGTACGGCGCCGGGGACGCGCAGACCATCATAGAAAATTGCGGGAACACACTAATCCTTCGATGTTCTGGTGGCGAGAACGGCGGCACCTCACATTTTGCTTCGCGGCTGATCGGGGAACGCGAGGTGCGCCGCCGCCAGATCACGCATGGAAGAGACCGTGACGGCGGCATGGGACTCAAAGGCGCGCGCCGCTCGACTCAAAGCAGTGATCACTACGCAACCGAGGTGGCGCTCATGCCTTCGCAGCTCGAGCAGCTCGCTGATTTGACCGGATACCTCAAGCTCGCCTCGCGCGCCTCCTGGCAGCGTGTTCAGATCAGGCGCTGATCCGATGGCTATCTATTATCTGCACACGAAATCAATTTCACGCACGGCGGGGCGCAGCGCCACGGCGGCGGCTGCATATCGTGCCGGCGAGCGCATCCGCGATGAACGCACCGGCGTATTGCACAACCACTCTCGCCGCCGGGACGTCAACCATGCTGAAATTCTCTTGCCGAGCCGCTTGTCGATACCCGAAGGTCACTGGGCGCGTGACAGATCGGCGCTCTGGAATGCTGCCGAAGCTGCCGAACATCGGCGCGACTCGCGAGTCGCGCGGGAGATTCAAGTCTCGCTCCCGGTGGAACTTTCCGCAACGCAGCGTCTGGTATTAGCGCGTACTTTCGCGCAAGAGCTGGCCGATCGTCATAACGTAGCCATCGATCTGACAATCCATGAGCCACGCCCCGAGGGCGATGTGCGTAATCATCATGCGCATCTGCTGGCGACTAGTCGGGAACTGCATGAGACGGGATTCGGCGGCAAGGCTGGGCTCGATCTGCCATACAGCGAACAAATCAAGCGCGGCTTGTGCAAGGGCCGCAACGAGCTGATCATGATTCGCGAACGTTGGGCGACGCTGACCAACGAAGCATTCCGGGCAGCCGGCATTGACGAGCGTGTTGACCACCGTAGTCTAAAAGCGATGGGTGTGAACCGAGAGCCCATGCCCCACATTCCCTATTTTGCTTATAAGCTCGAGCGTCGTGGTATGCGCAGCGAAGTTGCCCAGCATATTCGTGAGAATTACCGCTCGCGCCTTGCGGCGCGAGCAGCGCTGGGTCAACCTACAGACGCGTTCGGTCCCAGAATACCTTCACCTGAAAGCAGCGCGGTCGATATCGAGGATATGCGGCGGCGCTCGCGCGCCGCGTGGTTGAGATTACGCGGGGAAGCGCTGCAGCGAAACGCGGAGCATTCTGCAGCAGCGTCGCAGGATCGAGCGTCCAACCACACTCAGGCACAGCCGGTTGCGGCCCCGGATCTTGCAACTGATTCTGAATCGGAATTTGATCTATAAACAGTAAGAGCATGGGTCCGGGCACCGCCGAAAGACCTTGCAAGCTCACGCTACTTGACGCTGGTAGCCGTCTGGATCACCACTTCGTGTCCGCTACGGATAGCTGCGCCTTTGTCGCCGAACTCGTTGCGGGCAGAAGTTACCGCGCAGGTGGCCTCAACCAGCTCATCCTGAACTTCAAATGCACGCCTTCAGCCGCTCGAGCGAGCCCGCAGCGCGAACGCTACAAACGGCAGGCCATTACCACGCTCGCGCACTGGCTACGTCTTGCTGTTAGTCGGACTGAAGCCGAGCAGTCCACTTGGGTTCCTATCCCGCCATCGAGAAGCCTGGATGACCCGGATTTTGACGATCGCCTGTCACGAACTCTGAGCCTCGCCTTTGATTCGTACGACGTCGACGTGCGCGGTTTGTTGTATCAGGTGCGAAATACAGCACCGGATCACGCCGTCGACGTGCGACTAAGTGCGGATATGCTTTTTGACCTACTGCATATCGATGTGGCCGCTTTGAAAGCGCGGCCGATTCGAGAGCGTATCGCGTTGTTCGATGATGTTCTGACGACGGGCAAGCACTTCAAGTGCTGCGAGCGCCGCCTTCGGCAATTGCTGCCTTGCGTGCCAATCGCGGGCGTCTTTTTGTTACGAAGGGTGCTACCGCGCAAGCGCCGCGGGCCGGAGATAGTGTGAGGACAACGTTCTGTTCGTTCTCTGGCTGAATGAATTGGCCCCAAAAGATCCCGGCGAAAATCCTATGCGCCATGCATTTTCTTACCTGTTGGGTCACTCGACAGGCGCAGCTTCGGTTTTTGTAGTTTCTGCTACCCTTAGTTGGACAATCCCCCGGGTATTCAAATACTTAGATTCCATTCACCATTCGCTCCTGATATCCTTAATATAGCCAAGACATCGGAGATCTGACTGTTTTGTCTATCTTCTTACGACGATCATCATGAGCGCTAAAAACCAAGGCACCAATGGCACCGCGAACGACACTGCCGGCGCCAAATCTCCGATGCAATCAGCTATCGACGCTGCGCTATCTGGATTGTCGACCGAGTTTCACAACTTCGTGGCCGATGTGGAGGATCTATTGAAAGCGAGCTCGATGCTGTCTGGAGAGGATATCGCCGGCATCAAGGCCAAGCTCGAAGAGCGCGTGGCCGCGGCGCGCGAATCGATAGGGCAGGTGGGCGACACGATCACTGAGAAATCCCGCGGCACGATCAAGGGCATCGATGACTTCGTGCGTGATCGGCCCTGGCAGGCCGCTGGTATCGGTGTCGCGGCTGGCCTGTTGATTGGTCTGCTGCTGATCGGAAGCGCCTCGAGATCGCGGCAGCGCCCCTGAGAGAACGGGAGCGCCGGTTAGCCAATAGCGGCCAATACCGCATCCCCGGCATCTTGTGTTGAGGCAGCCCGATGACCGGGCGCGACGATGTCCGGCGTGCGCACGCCATCGTCGATCGCACGGTGCACCGCCAGCTCGACGGCGCGCGCCTCCTGCTCGAGCTTGAAGGAATGTCGCAGCAGCAGCGCGACGCTCAGTATTGCGCCATAGGGGTTCGCAACGCCCTGGCCCGCGATATCGGGTGCGGTGCCGTGGATGGGCTCGTAGACCCCGCGCGTGCCTTCACCCAGTGAGGCGGAAGGCAGCATGCCCAGTGAACCGCAGAGCA
>Ga0302325_10004971_pt1 | contig 30544 bp, 23 predicted proteins | sample Palsa_T0_2_FD_201948 | JGI IMG/M metagenome (GOLD analysis project Ga0302325, IMG submission 201948) | Peat permafrost microbial communities from Stordalen Mire near Abisko, Sweden - Palsa_T0_2 | ecosystem: Environmental > Terrestrial > Soil > Palsa > Peat permafrost | place: Sweden: Abisko... | reverse complement strand
GAATGATGGCGCGGCTGAAGCCGCGCCCTTTCAAAGCAAAGACAGGGCGAAGGATAGCGAAGTGAAGGTTCTGGTGATGGCAGAACCCGGCGAGGCGCATGTCGATTGGGTCGCGGATGCCGTGGCTGACGACGGTGAGGTGCTGCTGAAGGTGCGCCGCGTGGGATTGTGCGGCAGCGATTTGAATTCGTTTCGCGGCAAGAATCCTATGGTGAGTTATCCGCGCATTCCGGGGCATGAGGTTGCGGCGACGATTGTGGAAGCGAACGCGGCGCATCCGCATTTGAAGGTTGGGATGGATGTGACGCTTTCGCCGTATACGCAATGCGGCGGATGCGCCGCGTGTCTGCGAGGACGCGCGAATGCGTGCCAGTTCAATGAGACGCTGGGGGTGCAGAGGGATGGAGCGGTGGCGGAGTATCTCGCTGTTCCCGCAGGCAAGGTTTACACTGCAAATCTGAACTTAAAAGACTTATGTTTGGTGGAACCGTTGACGGTCGGTTTTCATGCCGTGGCTCGGGGCAGAGTTACCGGCGAAGACACGGTGGCTATCATCGGATGCGGAGGCGTAGGACTGGGCGCGGTTGCGGCTTCGGGGTTTCGCGGTGCGCGGACGATCGGCGTCGATGTGGACGATGCGAAGCTGGAACTGGCGCGGAAGGCGGGAGCTACCCATGCTATCAACACAGCACGCGAAGACCTGCATACGAAGTTACAGGAACTTACTGGCGGACGCGGGCCGGATGTGGTGATTGAAGCTATTGGATTGCCGGAAACCTTTCGGACGGCGGTCGAAGAAGTTGGGTTCACGGGGCGCGTGGTGTACATCGGCTACGCCAAGGAGCCGGTGGCTTACGAGACGCGGCTGTTTGTGCAAAAAGAACTGGATATTCTCGGTTCGCGCAATGCCCGGCCCGAGGATTTTCGCGCAGTAATCGAGATGCTTGAAGCGGGGCGATTTCCGGTGGAGGATGCGGTGAGTCATGAGGTATCTCTGGATGAAGCGCCGGAGATGCTGAAGGCCTGGAGCGCGAATCCGGCGGCGTTTTCGAAAATCATGATTCAGTTGGATTGACAGCAATTCTTCTCTCGGATCGGCGTGCGAAGCAGGGTAGAAACTGCGTTTACGCCGGTAGCTGCAACCCAATGGTGGGATCGTTCCTAACTCGAATGCCGCTGGATATAGTCGTAAGTGTTATATCCAGATCCGGCGGTTCCGTCGATTCTTAGTAGACCGCGAGTTTGGGGCGGAATTCGTCGCTGGGAAGAGTTCCAACTATGATCGAGATGTTTGCGGCATTGGTTTTCGCATCGCTTTTTCTTTCACCGCGCATGGTGGCGGCAACATGCGCCAGTGAGCGCCGGTTGCGGCAGCGGCGCGATCCGCGCTGATTTTGGGCTGACTTTCTATGGGTACAAATGACGCGCCCCATGAGCGGTTTGCTCATGGGGCGTGTGTGTTTAACGAAGGAAACTCTCGGGTTAGGGTTGATTAACTGCAGCCGCTGGTGCTGCCGCAGCTCATGCAGCGGTAGCAGGAGCCGTTGCGGACCATGATGGCTCCGCAGGTGCCGCAACTGGGTGCGTCGCCCATGTCGTACATTTCGCGCATGGCGTCGGAGGCGTGGTAGAGGCCGCGGTCGACAGGCTTGGGGATTGCAGTTGGAGCGACCGGTGTTTCGGTAACGCGAATCTCCGGGACCGGGCCGATTGCGGTTGAGTTGACCTGATTCAAGCGGCGGGCGATGTCTTCGACTAACTTCGTGAGGGCTGCGCCGGAGACGCCGGGCATCCCCGAACCGGGGCCCGAGACGGGTTCTGGATCGAGGTCCGTTTCGGAGGTCAAGCTGGGCGGGGCCGGAAGCTCAGCCTGCTGTACGCCGAGTCCCGCGAAGAGCGTCAGTTGCATGCCGGAGAGGAAGCGCAACTGCAGCCAGCGGAAGATGTAGTCCATGAGGCTCTTGGCGTAGCCGATCTGCTCGTTGCCGGTCCAGCCGGAGGGCTCGAAGCGGGTGTGCGCGAACTTCTCGCACAGGACTTTGAGCGGAACGCCGTGCTGCAAGGCAAGCGAGATGGATGTGGCGAACGCATCCATCAGGCCGGAGACGGTCGAGCCTTCCTTGGCCATCTTGATGAAGATTTCGCCCGGTTGGCCGGTGGGATAGAGGCCGACGGTGATGTAGCCCTCGTGGCCGGCGATGGAGAATTTGTGGGTGACCGAGGCGCGCTCTTCGGGCAGGCGATGACGGACTGCTTTGGGAGGTGCGTTGAGGTCCTGATTGGCTTGCACTGGAGCCGGCGGCGCGACGGGCGCAGGCGGCGCGGGCGCGGCCTTGGCGGCAGCCAGCTTCACTTCCGTAGAGGCTAAGGCGTTAAGAGTAACTTCAAAAGCTCGCGCGGCCGCGATGACTTGCCTGGCGCCGATTTCGAGCTTGTCGGAAAGTTTGGCTTCGAGAGTTTTTACGTCGGCTTCGGCGGCTTCGGCTCCAGCGGCCAGCGAAGCGAGGACGCGCGCTCCGGCGATGTCAAGGGCTGTCGGCTCGCTCTTCTTCGCGTCCTGACTGGTGTTGAGGGGCTGCACGCCTTTGGAGCCGTCGCGATAAATGGCGACCGACTTGAGGCCCTGACGCCAGCTTTCGGCGTAGGCTTCTGCGATCTCGTAAACCGAGGCTTGATTGGGCAGGTTGACGGTCTTGGAGATGGCTCCAGAGAGGAACGGCTGCGTGGCGGCCATCATCTTGATGTGGCCCATGTAATGGATCGAACGGGTGCCCTTCGACGGCTTGAAGGAGCAGTCGAAGACGCTCAAGTGCTCGGGCTTGATGCCGGGCGCGCCTTCGATGGTGCCTGTCGCGTCGATGTAGCTGACGATGGCGTTGACCTGATCGTTGTCGTAGCCGAGCTTGAAGAGCGCGGAGGGCACGGTGTTGTTGACGATCTTGATCATGCCGCCACCGACGAGCTTCTTGTACTTGACCAGGGCGAGGTCGGGCTCGATGCCGGTGGTGTCGCAATCCATCATGAAGCCGATGGTGCCGGTGGGGGCGAGGACGGTGACCTGCGAGTTGCGATAGCCGTAGCGCTCGCCGTAGATGAGAGCCATGTCCCAGCATTCGCGGCTGGCTTCCATCATGGTGTCGAGCTGCGGTGCGACGAAAGGCTCATTGCTGGTCCTGGATTTGCCGATCTTGTTGACTTCCGCGCGGTGCATGCGGATGACGTCGAGGAACGGCTCGCGATTGACGTAGAAGCCGGGGCATGCGCCGCCCTGGCGATCGACCTGTGCAGTGAGCGTGGTTGCCGAGCCGAGCGGCGGGCAGGTGGCGGCGATGATGGAGGACTGCAGGTAGCTCTGGCCGCACATGATGGCGGTGAGGCAGCCGGCGTAATCCCGCCCGGCATCGGAGTCATAGGGCAGTCCCAGAGCCATGAGGAGCGCGCCGAGGTTGGCGTAGCCGAGGCCGAGCGGACGGTAGTCGTGAGAATTCTTGGCGATGGATTCGGTGGGGTAGCCGGAGTTGTCGACGAGGATGTCCATGGCCGTGATCATGATGGAGACGGCGTGGCGATAGGCCTGGATGTCGAAGGTACCTGCGGAAGTAACGAATTTGAGCAGGTTGAAGCTGGCCAGGTTGCAGGCCGAGTTATCGAGGAACATGTACTCGGAGCAGGGATTGGAGGCGTTGATGCGGCCGGTGTTCTTGCTGGTGTGCCAGCGGTTGATGGTGGAGTCGAACTGCATGCCGGGGTCGCCGCACTGCCAGGTGGCTTCGGCGATCTTGGTCATGATGTCGCGGGCTTTGTAGGTGGCGACGGGCGAACCGTCTTTGACGGCTTTGGTGGTGAACTCGCCGTCGCGCTCGTAGGCGCGCATGAACTCGTCGTTGACGCGAACGGAGTTATTGGCGTTCTGGAAGAAAATCGACGAATAGGCTTCGGAATCGGGGCCGGAGCCATCGTATCCCGCGCGGATCAGGGAGTAGGCTTTGGCCTCTTCCTTGGATTTGCACTCGATGAAGTCGACGATGTCCGGATGGTCGACGTTGAGGATGACCATCTTGGCGGCGCGACGGGTTTTGCCGCCGGACTTGATGACGCCGGCGAAGGCGTCGAAGCCGCGCATGAAGCTCAAGGGGCCGGAGGCAGTGCCGCCGCCGGAGAGCAGTTCCATGGAACCGCGGATCGAGGAGAGATTGGTGCCGGTGCCTGAGCCCCACTTGAAGAGCATGCCTTCGGTCTTGGCGAGGGTGAGGATGGCGTCGAGTGAGTCGTCTACGGCGTTGATGAAGCAGGCCGAGCACTGGGGATTGCGGTAGCCGGTGACGGAGAAGCGCACGGCGCAGGTGTGCGGGTCCCAGTGCCAGTTCTGGGCGTCGGAGTTGGGTTCGAGGCGGTCGCAGCCGACGTTGAACCAGACGGGCGAGTTGAAGGCGACTTTCTGGCTGACGAGCATGGAGACGAGTTCATCGTGGAAGATGGCGGCATCCTGGGCGCTTGAAAAGTAGCCGCCGGCCAGACCCCAGTCCCGCACTGTCTCGGCTACGCGGGCCACGAGCTGGCGCACGCCGGTTTCGCGCTCCGGGGTGCCGATCTGGCCGTGCAGGTATTTGGAGGCGACGATGTTGGTCGCGGTCATGGACCAGTCGACGGGGACTTCTACGTCCTTTTGCTCGAAGATGGACTTGCCGCTGGCGTCGGTGATGGACGCGGTGCGGTATTCCCACTGCACTTCGTCGTAGGGCGAGAGGCCTGCCTTCGAGAAGCGGCGGGAAAATGTCAGGCCGCCCCGTGAGAAATTCGCGGCATAACTGGAAGCCTGACTGGTGCTGGGGTAAGACGTTGTCTGGGGGGAATAGGTATCGGCCATTCGGTCTCCTTCGGGAACCCTGGGGTTGGGTTTGGGATGCGAGCGGAGCTTGGAGCTGGGCCCTGCATATTAGATGAAAATGGCTGGCAAACGAACCCACGAGCCATGGAAAAACGGGCAATCCGAAACGAAAACTCTCCTGAGCATCGGGTCCGAGACACGGATTCCTCTCAAGCGGAGAAAAACCGGTAAAACCACCCGATAACCCGAAACTGAGTCATCGTTTTGTAACAACCGCAATTGCAAAAATACCGCTGTCTGTTGCGCCGGTCAAGCACGAACCACAATATGTAGTATTTTCTTGGGCTTGTGGCGCACCAACCTCGGTAACCCCGGCAATCTGCTGTGCAAAACGGCAAAAGGCGCGCCTGACGGGCAAAATCCGGGCGCGATCGGGGCGCATTTTCGGCCCTTGTACGAGCCTAGTCTCATTCGGAGCGGGTCACAAGGCGCAGAAGTGGTGCAAATGGCGTGTACCCTGTGCGAGTTGTGGATTAACCGGGACGCAATGGTCTGACGAGTGAGGTAGTTTGGCTGCAACTCACGCAGTCTTGATTGAGAAGAGACAGGGTTGGCTCGAAGGAGCGCGTTGCGCATCCGGATAGACCGGCAAGAGGAACGACCATGATGCTGCGAGATTTGCGGATTTTGACGAAGGCTTTGGCTGCCTTGGCGATTTGGACTTTGGGTTCGGCGCTCGGGGCGCGGGCGCAGGGGTTGCAAACGATCAATCCTCCCGAAGGCGGACAGATCACCTACGGGCAGGTCACGGGAGAAACGACGGAAGCGGGGGCGATGGGGTCGATATTGCGGAACCTGCACAGCCGGATGGGCGACCGGCCGCGGGTGGGCAAGCTTTTCGACGTGCGCGGAACGGAGTCGGTGGCAGTTTTCTTTACGGTGACGAAGAAGAACCAGGGTGGCGCCCAGATCAGCGGCGAGATTATCACGGCCAAGGCAACCACGGACCATGTGGAAGCGGCGCTGCTGACGGACGACTCGGCGCGATTCTCGAAGTCGATTGGGCCGATGACCAAGGCGCTGTTCAAGGTGTGGCATCCGATGGATGCGGGGCGGACTTCCGGAGGCGGTGGGAGCGCGCCAGCCGCGCCTTTGCATACCGTAGCGGCGAAGGACCGGTCGGCGAGCCTCGGCCTTCCGGACGGATGGAATCTGGTGGAGAAGATGAGCGGAGGCGGCACGATGGTGGCTTCAGGTCCACGAGGAGAATCGGCAGAGATGGGAATTACCTGGCTGGCCGCCGATCCGCGGAATCCGATGGTACAAAAGACGATGCAGACCGTGCAGAACGGCGGGTTGCGCAACACGGCCTACGCGACGGCGACCTACATGCGGGTAGACACGGAACTGTCGAAGTCGTTTGAGTATCAGATCCAAAAGACACGCAAGAAAGCCGGGCTGCAGCCGGCCGAGTACAGATTTACCACTGTGACGCCAATGGGCGAGTCGGCTGCGCAAAAATGTGTGCGATTTGAGGGTACAGTCGACTTCAAAGACGGCAAGGGGCCACGGGAGATGAATACGCTTTACTGCGTCTACGCGCCCAACAAAGTCGGCACCTGGCTTAGCGATGCGTACATGACAACGGTACCTATGCCGTTGGCTCAAAAGGAGCGCGCTACTCTGGGCGCTGTGATGCAGAGCTTTCAGGTGGATATGGCGGTGGTAAACCGAGAGGCGCATCAGATCTCCCAACCGGAAATTGACAAAATTCACGAGATTGGCCGGAGGGCGGCGATCCAGGCACAGACGGCGCACGAGCAGCAGGCGATTCAGCGCAGCAGCGTTTACCAGCACTGGGACAGCATCGACCGGCGCAGCCAGGAGTTTGAGAACTATCAGCTCAATAATGCTGTCATCTCAACCACGGATCACAGCGCACACGGCACGGTGGACGCAGACGACGCGGCGTATCTGGTCGAGAAATATCCTGATAAATATGAATATGTAAGCGCGCCGGATTATTGGAAGGGCGTCGATTATTGATCGACATTGAACCGGGAAACGGAACGAAATTGCGCTGGACTGCGTAGGAAATGCGATGGGGAATTCCCTTGAGGTGCTCTATGAGTCTCGGTTTGGATTCTGCTTGGGTTCGGCGATGGGTTGTGCTGGCGGGTTGCGTGGCCTTGGGCTGTCTGGGCGCGGCGGCGAGGGCCGACAGCATGGCGCATATGTCCGATCATATGCACATGACTGAGTTGCAGCCGGCCAAGCCGGGTGATCGGGCGAAGGCCGATGCGGTTGCAGTCGCGGCAAAGACGGCCATGGAGCCGTACAAGGACTTCCACAAGGCGCTGGCGGACGGATATGAGATTTTTCTGCCCAATGTGCCGCAGGCGATCTATCACTTTACCAAGCTGGATAATGGGCGCGAGGCGTGGTCGCACTTCGATGCGAGCAAGCCGACTTCCCTGCTCTACAAGAAGACGGCGGATGGCTACACGCTGGTGGGAGCGATGTATACGGACCGGGTGGGTGCGCCGGAAGCTGAGTTGAATGAGCGGATTCCGTTGAGCGCGGCGCGCTGGCATCAGCATGTGAATTTCTGCAAGGCTCCGGCCGGAGCGGATTTCAAGACAGCGTATCTGGGGCCGGATGCGAAGTTTGGATTGATGGGGTCGATCCACACGCAGGAAGCTTGCGACGCTGCGGGCGGGACGTTCCGGCCACACCTCTTCGGGTGGATGGTGCATGTTTATCCGTATGAGACCGATCCGAAGAAGGTTTGGGCGGTGGATGACGATGATATGGACCATGACAATATGGGTCACATGCCGATGCCGGGGATGAATTGAGGCGTTTGACCCCTCGGGGGCTGAGGCCCCATTTATTCTATTGGGTTTATTGCCGGGGATAAATCCCCGGCCTACCCTAAGGCCGGGTTTTTCCGCAAACTGCTAAGTCGTACCCTGTTACACGGCGAGGTGCTACTCGCTGGCCTCGATTTTGCGGCCGTGGGTGTCCTGGATGAGGCGGCTGTTGACTTTGTAGAGTGCGGCGAAGGCTTTGAGCTGGGCGCGGGAGATTTCGACCTGCTGCTCGAAGATGAACCAGCGAACGCCCTCGGTGCAGGGCGGCGCAGTCAGCGAGCCTTCGTAGGTCCAGTAACCGCGGTCGGTCGGCAGCAGGCCGGCTGGGCTCATTTCGTCGGTGAGTTTGTCGGTGGCGCCGGTGGTTTTGGGCAGGTGCTGCCAGAGCGCGGCGAGAACGGCGTTGGGGTTGCCTTCGTTGAGGCGCACGGCGACCACGGCGATTTTGCCGTCGGCGGATTTGTGAACCAGATGCAGCGTCATATCCGGCAACTTGCCTTTGACGGCTTCTTCCCCGGGATGGTGGAAGTGAAACTGGACGAGGTCATAGCGTGTGCCGGCGACGACGATGTAGCTGCCCGCCGGAGCCGTGATCTGCACGGTGTGGCCGGTGTTGGTGAGGGTCATGGAGCCGGCAATGTAGTGGAACTCAATGGGCGGAAGGCTTTTATTGAGGTGCGCGCCGCGAATGTCGATGGGCGACTGTTCTTTGCCCTCGGAACAGGCTTTGTAGGCGGGGTCGAGTTTGCCCCAGTGTAACGGGCCTTTGACGCCTTCATAGGTCCAGTCCGCGCCGGTTTGCTGCGCCATCGCCGCCGTGGAAGCGCACATGCCAATGAATACCGCCATCTTTGCCAAACGAAGCATCCGTCTCTCCTTCGAGTTCCACTATAGATTCTACGAGATAGACGCACGGGGGGCCGCTCCGGTGCTGGAAGACTGGCGGATTTGAAGCCTATGTGGATTACGACACGTCTCTTGCGACAGGGTAGCAAAATTTTGCGCGAAAGGCTCCCATGATAATCCGACGTCTGTTCCTTGCCGGTGTTGTGTTCCTCGTCATTGGCGTTTGGCTTCTTGCTTCTTATTGCAACGGCGATGCGGGATTTCAGGCGGGGGATTCGATCTCAGCCTTCTCGATCAAGCTGGATATCACCACGGTTGGCTATCCAACCATTGTTGGGGTTCCGGCAGTGATGCTCGGTTCGCTGCTGCTGATCGCGTCTGCGATTGCGTCGCTGGTCCTGGAGTTGCGCTCGCTCTTTTCAAGAAAAAGAACACCTGCCAAGAATCTCGAAGGTGCTTAGAGAAGGCGATAGTTCGGGCTTTCAGCCCTGGAAACTCTTGTTACTACGGCCCCTGGGGCGATGCCCCAGGCTGGTGTAGTTTGGGCCTTTGGCCCTCCTGGATTGTACCGATACTGCTCTTCTCCTGGGGCGTTACCCCAGGCTGGTATAGGGCGGACCTTCGGTCCTGAAGGCACGTCGCCTGAGCAAGCTACATAATCAGCTCAGAGAAAAGGCCTCTGCCGGAAGCAGAGGCCTTCTTTGTGAAACTGGCGGAAGGTTTACTTAGCTGCGGCCAGCAGGCTGGCTTGTTCCGCCAGAGCGGCTGCTTTGTCGGTGGCTTCCCAGGTGAACTCGGGCTCGGTGCGGCCGAAGTGGCCGTAGGCGGCCGTCTTGCGGTAGATGGGGCGGCGCAGGTTGAGGCTGTCGATGATGCCTTTGGGCGTGAGCGAGAAGTTCTTGCGCACGAGGGCGGTCAACTGCGCTCCGCTGAGCTTGCCGGTGCCGAAGGTATCGACCAGGACGCTGACTGGCTCGGCGACGCCAATGGCGTAGGCGAGTTGGACTTCAACCTTTTCGGCCAGGCCGGCCGCAACGATGTTCTTGGCGATGTACCGGGCAACGTAGGCTGCGGAACGATCGACCTTTGTCGGATCCTTGCCGCTGAATGCGCCGCCGCCGTGACGGCCGGCTCCTCCGTAGGTGTCTACGATGATTTTGCGACCGGTGAGGCCGGTGTCTCCCATGGGTCCGCCGATGACGAAGCGGCCGGTGGGATTGATGTGGTACTTGGTGTTTTCGTCGAGCCATTCGCTGGGCAGAACGGCCTGGATGACGTGCTTGAGGATGTCGGAGCGGAGCTCGTCGTTGCCGATATGCTCGGCGTGCTGGGTGCTGATCACGACGGCGTCGATGCGGACGGGCTTGCCGGCCTCGTCATACTCGACCGTGACCTGGCTCTTGCCATCGGGGCGAAGGTAGGAGAGTTTGCCGGACTTGCGGACCTCGGAGAGGCGTTTGGTGAGCTTGTGGGCCAGCGAAACGGCGGCCGGCATCAGTTCTGGCGTTTCGTTGACCGCGTAGCCGAACATCATGCCCTGGTCGCCGGCGCCGCCGGTGTCTACGCCCTGGGCAATGTCGCCGGATTGGCGATTGATGGACGAGATGACCGCGCAGGTGTTGGAGTCGAATCCGTAGAGCGCGTTGTCATAGCCGATGGAGGCGACGACGCCGCGAACGAGCGTCTGGAAATCGACATAGGCCTTGGTGGTGATTTCGCCGGCGATGACAACCAGTCCGGTCGCGGTGAGGGTTTCGGCAGCGACGCGGCTGTAGGGGTCCTGTTCTAGGCAGGCGTCCAGGATAGCGTCGGAAATCTGATCGGCAATCTTGTCGGGATGGCCTTCGGTTACAGATTCAGAGGTAAAAAGAAAACGGTCGCTCAAAGGGCAAATCCTCCGGGTGCGGCTGGTGCAGGGGGTGTTCCGGGCTACCTGATTCCCTCGCCCAAATGACACATCGTCACCGCGGCAGTCACTCTGCCAGAGAAGGGAATGCGCCCACTACTGCAATTCTCTTATGGTAATTGCCGGTGGGCGTTTGGAGCAAAGCTGAAGCAGCTTAAGAGCGTACATTGCCGGTTCAGGTGCGTGATCCACGGGGTGAGTGGGGATGCAGGAATCTTCCGCGGGAGGGGAGGCTTAGAGCCGCAGACCGATCCGGAGCCACATGCCGAGGCTGGGCAACGGTTCAACGGAGGCTTCGCGGCCAGGGACGACAGTGGGCCACCAGCCGGAGCGGAAGCCGTAGTAGCGCACGGCGAAGAATACGGCAATTCCGACGATCAGAAGAAGGAGCAGAGCTCCGGCCCACTTGAGGCGCTCGGTGGCGGCGTCGCGCGGGCGCAGACGGGCGCGGCCGACGTTGGCGGCGAATTCAATCCAGTTGCGGTCGTCGTCGAGCAGTTCGCCGGAGGCGGCGTAGGCGCGCTGGAAGCGGGTGATCCAGTCCATTTCGTCGAGGCCGAGGACGTTGACGTAGCCACGAACGATACCCTTGTTGAGGATGCCGCCAGGCAGGACGCGGAACTGGTTCTCCTCCAGCGCGACCAGGTGGCGCTGGCTGATTTTTGTGACCTCGGTGATCCTCTCGAGCGCGATTCCGCGGTTTAACCGCTCCATGCGGAGTTCTTCGCCAAAGGTGGCCATGCTCATAACAACGGGACTCTTTCCGGAAAAAGAGATTTCCACAGTCAAGATAAAGGTAATCGGTTACTTCGGTCAAAATCAATAGGCCGATTTGCCTTTATTTTCATGCAAATGTGCATTTCTTGCCATTGTGGGAAGGAGATTCCCGATTTTTTGCGTTGGCCGCGGCGGGCTCCGGAATGCCTTGATCGGCGCGATTTTTCCTGAATTGGAATTCAGTACCGGTACCCTCCGCAGGGCCCGATCGATGCGGGAGGGGACTTCCGAGGCAGTCAAACGCGGGGCCTGATACCCTCTTGGAAGGACCAATGCTTCTTTTTCCCAACCTCTTATGAACAAACTTGTGTTTGCCAATCTGATTCACCGCCCGATGCGCTCGATCATCTCGGCTGCGGCGATCGCCATTGAAGTGGTGATGATTATCTCCGTGGCGGCCATTTTTCTGGGCCAGATCGACGGCCAGAAGATCCGCACCAATGGTATTGGCGCGGATATGATTGTTCGGCCGCCGAACTCCAGCCTGATTGCTTCGGTGAGCGGGGCCCCGGTGCCGGCCAGCTTTGTGGAGGCGCTGCGCAAGCTGCCGCATGTGGCGGTGGCTTCGGCGACGATTCAAAGCTTTACCATGGGTGCGGGCTCGCCGGAGATTCTTTACGGCATCGACTACTCCAGCTACAACGCGCTGCGGCCATTCACTTTTATTGCTGGCGGCCCGTTTCAGGGGCCGAACGACATCATTATCGACGACGTGGTGGCGCGGTCGGACAAGGGCTACCGTGTCGGCGACAAGCTGCAGATTCTCAGCCATCCGTTTCGCATCAGCGGCATTGTGGAGGCGGGCAAGGGCGGGCGGAAGATGGTGCCGATCGATACGCTGGGCGACCTGATCAATTCGTCGGGCAAGGCTTCGACTTTTTTCTTGAAGAGCGACAACGAAGGCAATGAGGATCTGATCAAGCAGGAGATCAAGAATACGCCGGGCTTGCAAAACTACCAGGTGCTGACCATGGTGGAGTGGATGTCGTTCATGACGCCGGAGCATATTCCGGGCTTCAACATTGCGCTGGACGTTGTGACTCTGATTGCGACGCTGGTGGGTTTTCTGGTGATTTTTCTCTCGATGTATACGGCGATCCTGGAGCGGACGCGGGAGATCGGAATTCTCAAGTCCATGGGCGCTTCGAAGTTGGCGATTGTGAGCATGGTGTTGCGCGAGTCGGTGATGATGGCGGTGGTCGGCGTAGCGTTGGGGATTGGGCTGACCTATGTCATACACGGTTTTCTGGACAAGAAGTTCCCGACGCTGTTCTTTGAAATCACGCAGCAATGGCTGATCCGGGCTTCGGTGATTGCTTTCCTGGGAGCCATTCTGGGCGCGGCTTATCCGGCGCTGATGGCGGCGCGGAAGGACCCGATCGACGCGTTGTCATATGAGTAGCACCTAAGATTCTTGGGCATTGGTCACTTCTTATTGGCCTGCTCAAGCGCGTATTCCATGGCCCAGATGGCGGCTGGGCGCATGTACATGCTGGCGCGGAACATGCCGTGGATGTCATAGGCCTCAGGAGTGCGGAAGAAATAGCCTCGGTCGCGCCAGACGACGTTGTTGACTCCCTTGGCTGTGGCGAAACCTTCCTGGGTCATGCCTTCGGCGATCATGTGCGAAGCGACACTGAAGGTAGTTCCGGTCCAGACTTCCTCGACTTGCGGGTTTTGGTGGAGCAATGAGCCGTCGGCGCCGATGCCGTTGATGGCGCCCATCTGGCCACCTTCAAACTTCATCACGTTGAAGTCATACACGCGCTGGAGAGCCAGCTTTGAGGCCGATTCCGGCACAATGCGGCCCAGGCCGGTGAGGTCGGCGTACCACTGGCCGGCTAACTGCTCAGCCTGGATGGCGTCGGTGCGATCGCCCTTCACGTCGTAGTTGAAATAGCTGCCGTTCCAGAGTTTCTTGATGTAAGACGCCTGGGCGCGCTGGAAGAGCGTGTCAAAGGTCTTGGCTTTGGCGGGTTCACCCAACTTTTCCGCGATGCGTGCCGTAGCTTTGAGCGCGGCGAGATACAGGCTACCCGTATACGCGCTTTCGCCGGTTGCGGTCCAATCGTCATACGTCTGGTCGGGAAAGCCGCCGTTTTCGATCAGGCCGTCGCCATCGGTGTCGTACTGCTTGAGGTGCTCCATAGCCTGCTGGACGGCAGGCCATGAGTCGCGCAGAAATGCTTCGTCTTTGGCGCCCGTGAGCGCGTAGTCGCGCCAGATCATGAGGACATATTTGGAGTTCAGGTCGCGCCAGTTGGAGACATCCTGATAGTTGTACTGGTTGGAGTTGACGACCGGGTCTTCCTGAGGAGCGCCCAGGTCGTGCGGCGCCGCGCCGGCCACTTTGCGCGTGTATTCGACCGGCTTGTGCTCGCGCTGCGTCTGCCATGCCCAGACGTACTTTTGCGGGTTGGATTCGGGGATGGTGCGCGTGTACTCACGCATCTCCTGCTTCTCAATCTCGGGCCAGAAGCGCAGCAACGGAAAGGAGCCGTAGAAGCGAACGTCGCTAGTGCCGTAGAAGGGATAGTCGAAGCATTCCATGTAGGTGAAGCTGTCAGGCACATTCGGCGCAGGTTTGCCTTCTTTTTCGCGTGCCCAGAGCGTGCCGCCGTCGGCCAGGAAATATAGCTCGTTGAATAACTCGGCACGATACCACTCAGGTTTTGAGTTATCCGAAAGGATGGGCTGCTGCCACGCTTCGATGGCCTTGCTCCAGGCTTCCGAGTTTTCGAGCGCGGTGCGGGCGATCTTCCAGGCGCCGGTACCTTCGCTGCCGAAGAAATGTGTGTAATGGCGCAGCCATTTGCGTCCGCCGCCGAACTGCACCACGGGCATATCCCAACTCAGGGCCATGGGGACCACGCGTGTCTCGTGGGGCGCGAGGGTGAAACGCACGGCGATAGCTCCAGCGAGCGGATCTCCGCTCGAAGCGACGCGAGAGTCGAGATTGAGCAGGCGGCCATCTTTCGAGAATGGAGTCCAGACTTCGGCTCCCGTGCCCTGCGGATTCCAGGTGCCCATGTAGGTGACTTCGGCTGCGGCGCCGGCTTCCGCAGCAATCGCGAACTGGCCGTCCCAGTCTTCTTCGACCGGACTTGAGCGGAGGCGATCGAAGACGATGCCGGAGACGGTCTTGCCGCCAAGGCTTTCGGTTTCATGGCGGTTGATGTTCTGCTGGTTCAGGCCGCCATCCATGTTGCGGGACTGGTCGCGAAACCAGCCGACCATATTGGCCCAGGAGAAGAGCAGCGAGACGGTGACCGGCTTGTCGGAGGGATTTTCCGCCGTCCAGCGATAGACGGCGACGGGGTAGCTGGTTTCTTTGTAGTTATCGGGCAGGATGGGGGAAAACTGCTCAACGGTGAGCTTGACCGGCAGGGATTTGGTGCCGAAGGCGAACCATGATTTTGGATACGCTGCCGCGTATTCGCCGTCGCCGGCGGGGAAGCTCCAGTTCCAGGCAGATAGGGTGCCGTTGGCCGGCTTGCCGACGGAGAGCGCTTCGGCGACGGGCGGTTCGCCGTCACGCTGAGCGAAGACGGCAAACTGATCTGCCGGAACGTCTTCATATTTGTGAACGCCGGACTTGAGATGCCAGCGCTCGAATTTGCCCCGGTAGCTCCATGAGAACGTTCCCGCGCCAAAGCCGCCGACCGGCGCGCCCTGCCAGTAGCCGTCGTCGATAAGAGAGGTTAGCTCAGGCTTGCGTCCGCCGGGGTTGGCTGGAGGCACGCCGATGGGGATGCGCCATGCGGCTGGCGGTATGGCGTCCTGAGCAAGCGCGAGACCCGCTCCCACGGCCATGGCTACCAGGACTGTCACGTAAATAAAACGATTGATTCGCATGTTTTTGGCGATCTCCCGGAGGTCAGCGCCCATCATACACGCGAATTACCGCGAGTGAACAGAGATTCGTAAGGGCTCGAAATCGACGTGTGTTTTCAGTAGGGTCGAGCTGCCGGTTCGCCGAGGATCACGCCGCCTTCCTCGGCGAACCACTCGACATTGCGGAAAGAATCCTGTGCGCGGAGCACTCTCTCCACAGCGAGAGTAAAGCTGATCTTCGCGGTATCGTTATCGCGAACGCGGACGATCCAGCGGTTGCCGCTCTCGTGCTGTATCTGAATTCCGATCACGCAACGCAAGCCCGGCACTCCCCAATTCAACCGGAAAGAGCCCTTAGACCACCAGAGGCGAAGGCTTGAGGATTTGCAGTAGTCCGACGTGAGTCCAGACTCGAGTTTGTGCAGAAGTTGCTTGAGCCGGGATCGGACGGGGGCCTTGGGTTGTGCTGCGAGGAAGTCGAATCTGGCGCAACTGCGGATTTCCCCGGACGGTTCCGGGGTGAGTTTTTCATCGCAACTGTCATAGCTGCGAAGAATTGCCAGTTTGCCAATGATTTCAGCGTCCGTGCCGCCATAGCGTACCGCTCCGCAGCAACTTGCCCAGGTGGCGTGCATAGCCTGTTCGACCTCTTCGGGCGTATCCGGTTGACGCGCGAAGAAGCAATGTTTGTTGTCGTCGTGGGACATGAGTCCAGGCGCCTCGAACTCGGGCGCACCACAGGAGATGCACTCTCTGTTGACCACGTAGAACGGGCCTTGGCTGTTTCTGGGGTGCCTGTCGGGACTGGATCTCATGGGTTCGATGGTAGCGCCGTCAAGAGCCTTTAGCGAGCAAAACAGCCAATTGCGTCGGAATGGCCCCTTGTATACTCGCGTTAAAGCATCATTACCGGTACATTTTTCTTAGAGCTCTGGAGGATTTCCCCGCCGCATGTCCATCAAACGCCTGGCTTACACGCTGTGGATTGTAGGGATCGCTCTTTTCGCGGCGGTGCATCTCTGGCATTTGCGTGCCGATTTTCCCAATTTCTCTCCGTGGGAGGACTGGGCGAAGTACACCGACGAAGGCTGGTATGGCAGCGCGGCGACCCGTGCGCATCTGTTCGGCAACTGGTATATTCCCGGCGACTTCAATCCTGCGCCTGCCGTGCCGGTGTGGCCATTTCTGCTGTGGGTGCTCTTCTTCTTTACGGGCGTTACGGTGCAGGCGGCGAGGGCGCTGGCGGTTGCGTTCTTCTTCCTGAACCTTTTCCTGAGCTACAAGCTTTTTCGCGAACGGGGACCGCGCTGGGTGGGGTTGCTGGCGGTGACGCTGTTGGTGACCAGCCCGTTTCTCTATTGTTTCAGCCGGTTGGCGATCCTGGAAGCGCTGCTGATGGCGTTCACCCTGGGCGCAATGAACCTGGCCGTGCGCCTGCCTCGGTTTGAGCGCAAGGAGGGCGTTTGCGCGCTGATCGGGCTCATCTTTACTGGGATGCTGTTGACCAAGACCACCGCGGTCTTTCTGCTGCCGGCGCTGGTGTGGATGATCGCGCTGCCCATGTGGGACCAGAAGCGCAAGCTCGCGCGCATGCTGGCGGCGGCTGGAGTCAGCGCCGCGCTCAGCTTCAGCCTATGGATGTTGCTGGTGGTGAACTACGGCCTTTATGGCGATTACAAGTACTTGTTTGCCGTAAACCAGTACGAGCAGCCAGTTGGGCTGATGGGACGGCTGGTGGCTTTCTGGTGGTCTTTCCACGGCGGGCTGTGGGCGGATGTGGTGCTGATTCCTCTGGCGGGCGTACTGATTCTGGCAGCGCTGTTGACTCGCATCCGGGCCGACAAGCGCAACTGGACGATCGATCTCTGGACCAACGGGCTATGGCGCGATCCGCTGTTCTCAGGCTCGGTGCTGGCCGCGGCCGGCTTTTTGGCCTTTATGACCTATCAGAACCATCCGCAGCCGCGGTACTACGTGGTTGTGGCGTTTTTTTGCTTCTTTGTTGTGGTGCGGGTGACGGCGCAACTGCTGTATACCGAGACCAAGGGACACCGCGTTGGCCTGATTGTGCTGGCGCTGGTGGCTGGCACCGCTGTCTGCAACGGAGTCTGGACACTGCGCTATGTTTTTCATCCCCAGTACACATGGATCACGGCGGCAAACAATCTCACGCGCTATATCGACACGCACCCCAATGGAAAACGGATGCTGGTCTCGATCAGCGGAGACGAAATTACGCTCCTGACGCATCTGCCTTCCCTGTGCGACGAGTTTGGCACGATGGATCTGGACCAGAAGGAGGCACAGTATCAGCCGGGATGGTTCGCTTCGTGGAACGATCTGGACCCGGATACGCTGGAGGATCTCCACACGCATTTTTCTCTGGAGCAGGTGGCGATCTTCCCGGCCTTCGACGACCCCAACCGCAATAAGCTGGTGCTCTTCAAGCTGCATCCGCTGCCGAACGGACGGGTGCGGGCCAAGGGAGATGGAACCATGCGCGTGCCGCTGCCGGACGACACGATCAGGATTGAGATGGAATACTGATTCTCCGCAAAGCCCTAAAGATGGCGTTGAATGACTCGTGCTTCGGATCGAAGGTCTGGAAGTCCATCCCTTAGGGGCTGAAGCCCCATTGATTTGATAAGCTTTATCGGCAGTCTGGGTTGAAACCCAGACCTACCAGTCGTGCCCTGTTACAAAGCAATCTGAAGCGGGTTTTCAGCGCACTCTAATGCCTATTTTCCCAGATAGGTTCTGTATTGGAGTTCTATCACTCCCGTGGAGCGGGCGAGGGCGAGCTTGGCCTGATTGAACTGATAGAGGCTCTGGACCAGATTGCTCTGGGCGCTTTGCAGCGTGGCCTGCGCCTGGACGAGCGGCAGCGTGTCGTCGATGCCGGCGTGGAAGCGATCGCTTTCATCGGAGAGCGCCTGCGTGGCGAGGTCCACGTTGGAGCGGGCGACCTGCACCAGTTGCTGCGTGGACTGGACGTCCAGCAATGCAGTGCGCACCTGCTGATCGACGCGGTCATGCAGGTCTGCCAATTGCTGGTCGACGCCGAGAAGCTGCGCCTTGGCAACTTCCGTGTCGCCGCGCAGCGAAGCTTCTTTAAAGATTGGAACGCTCAGCGTTCCAATGGCCGAAAGCGTACCGTGATAGACGCTGCCGGTAACGCCTGTGACGCCGTAATTGCCCTTGAAGCTAAGAGACGGCAGGCGCTCGGCCTTGTAAGCGCCGAGAGCCATCTTTGCCTCGCGCTGCTGCTGTTGCAGATTTTGATAATCCTGGCGATTGGCGTAGGCGATGACGTTCAGTTCTTCCGGCGTCTGCATGGCGAGTTCGCTGTAGGGCGAGGGGTCGATGAGTTCGATCTTTTGCCCGGGCGCAATGCCGATCTCGCGCTTGAGCAGGATTTCCGCCTTTTCGCGCTTGTTGTCGTCGGCGACCACGATCTGCTCCTGCTGCTGGTACTGCACGCGGGCGCGCAGTTCGTCGAGATTTGCCACGGTGCCGGCCTGGTGTTTACCCACTGCCTGATCGAGAAGCACCTTGTCGGCTTCGAGCAGCGATTTGTCGTTGGCTACCTGGCTTTGGTCGGCGATCACGACGAGGTAAGCGTTCGCCACCTGCTGGACTACTTCGCCGCGGGCGGACATTTTGCCGAAGTAGGCCGATTTCTCGCCGGCGCGCACGGCTTTGTAGCCGTCGATGTAGGTGCCGGAAAAGAGGGTCTGTTCGTAGTTGATCTGCCCGGAGGTGACATTGGCCTTGGTGATGAAGGAAATGCCGGAGAGATTCACGCCGGGAAAAGCGGCTGCTGCCTTGCCGAGGAGCGAGGGGCTGAATCCGAAGGCGGCAAGATTGAATTGGTCGTAGCCATGGGTGCCGCTGACGGTGATCGACGGCAGGAAGTATTGCAGGGCCGCGAGTTCCTGGCCGCGCAGTGTCTTTTCGTTCTGTTCGGCTTCCTTGAGGCCGAGATTTGCCTGGAATCCACGCTGCACCGCGTCGTCGAGCGAGAGCTTGATCACGCCGTCGGTGGCCGGATGCAGCGTAATGCTGCCGTAATAGGGGTTGCTCAGGGAGCTTGGGTTCGGGGAGGGATTGGACGGCAATTCCGCCGATTGCGCCAGCAGCGTCGCGGAGAAAGTTCCCAGGCCCAAAACGGCCCCCAACATCGGCGCGGCCGCCCGCCGGAAAATGAATTTTGTAGCCAGACTCACGATCATCATTCTCTCAGATGTGCGAAGAGGCGCTGGGATTCCGGGATCGCGGGGAAATTGGGAAAAAATGCGCTTTTGCGACTTGTGGCGCTCTGAAACTCATTTTCCGATAGCCGGAGCAGAGCAGCGGAGTGCAATTCGCGACAACAAAGAAATTTCCATTCCGATAGATTCAAACCCGTACCAGGCCCGGTGGAATTCCGGCCTTCGTGTGCCGACCTCAGATTTTGCTGAAAGGAACAATATGTCTGCCCCCTCGAAAACACTCCGCCAAACGGAAGATAGCCTGCTCTCGGTTATCGACAACCTGATCGACTCCCAGGAAGGCTTCCAGAAGATCGGAGACGAAATTAAAGACGAAAACCTCCGCATGTATTTCCTGACGGAATCTCTCACTCGCGCCCAGTTCCGCGGGGATCTTGAGACCGTGTTGCATCAGGAAGGCGTCCACGACATCAAGGAACACGGCACGGCGAATGGGACGGCCATGCGCATCTGGGCTGAGTTGAAAAGCAAGCTGGGCGGAAGCGACCACACGCTGCTGGAGACAGCCGAGCAGTGCGAAGATGCTGCGAAAACGGCCTATGAAGAGGCCTTGGCTAACGAACTTCCGCTGCCGGTGCGGGAAATCCTTTTCAAGCAGTCGCTGCACATTGAGAACTCTCACGACTTTGTGAAAGCCGCGTGTGACAGTCTGCACTAGCCATGGAAAGGCCCCACCCGATTGCGTTCTGCGCAGCCTGGATGGGGCCTCGGTTTTTAGTCCTCTTCCGTCTCAACCGGGCGCTTCGCCGTTGCCAGGATTTTGTCCGCGACCGGCTGCGGCACCACGTCGTAGTGCTTCAGTTCCATGTGGAAGCTGCCCCGGCCTTGCGTGAGCGAGGTGAGCGTGGCGCCATAGCTGAGCATTTCGGCCATGGGTACTTCGGCGGCGATTACGGCGCTGCGCCCGCGCGCCTGCATGCCCTGGACGCGGCCGCGGCGGCCGTTGAGGTCGCCCATGAGCGCCCCGGCAAACTCCTCGGGAGCTTCGACATCGACCTTCATGATGGGCTCCAGCAGGCACGGTTTGGCCTGCTCCATGGCTTTACGGAAGGCCAGACGGCCCGCGACTTTGAACGATAGCTCGTTGGAGTCGACCTCGTGATAGCTGCCGTCGTAGACAACGGCTTTGAAGTCGACAACGGGAAATCCTGCCAGAAAACCTCGCAGAGCGGTCTCGAGAATACCTTTTTCTACCGCTGGAACATACTGGCGTGGGATCGATCCGCCGAAGATTTCGTTGCCGAACTCGAAACCGGCTCCGCGCGCCAGCGGTTCGAGACGTATTTTGCAGTCGCCATACTGGCCGTGGCCGCCGGATTGCTTCTTGTGCCTGCCCTGCGCCTCGGCTTTGGAGCGGATGGTCTCGCGGTAAGGGACTTTCGGCGCCTTGAGGGAAACCTCGGTGTGGTAGCGGCGCTTGAGGCGGGAGACGATGGCCTCAATATGCTGCTGGCCTGAGCCTGCGACCAGGAATTCATGCGTTTCCGCGTCGCGGAAGAAGCGGACCAGCCGGTCCTCTTCCATGATCTTGTGCAGTGCGGCGGCCAGTTTATCCTCGTCGGCGCGGGTCTTGGGCTCGATGGCGTAGGTCATGCTGGGATCGGGCGGAGCCTCGGCTTCGACGCGAATTTCCGCGCCTTTCTGGCCCAGCGTGTCGCCGGTGAAGGTTTCGCGCAGCTTGGCTACCGCACCCAGATCGCCGGCGTGCAGTTCTGCGACCTCAACGGCCTTGCGGCCTTGCATCACGCTCAGATGCGAGAGGCGTTCCTGCCCTTTGCGGGTGTAGTTTTCGACCACGCTATCGGTCTTGACCACGCCGCTGACTACTTTGAAGAAGCTGATGCGGCCGGCGAAGGGGTCGCTCATGGTTTTGTAGACAAAGAGCGCGACGGGTTCACTGTCGCAGACCGACCGCAGGATGACGCCGGTGTCGATCTTGTCCAGGCTGCGGCCGTTGCCGAGACGCATTCCATAACCTTCCTCGCCGCTATTTCCGGTTCCATTGGCCGTTTCTGACGTGGTTCCGGCCACAACGGTCTCCATGACGCCGTGCTGGTCGGCGGCAGCTCCCATGGCTGCCATGGGAGCGCGCTCGCAAGCCGCGGGCGCATAGACTTTGAGGAAATCGAGCAGATGGTCGGTTGCGACATTGGCCTCGCCGCTCGAAAAGAGCACCGGGAAAATTCGGTCTTCGCGAATGGCCTCATGCAGCGCGGTGATCAGATGCTGCTCGGGGATGGTTCCCTGCTCGAAGAACTCTTCCAGCAATTCATCCTTGCCCTCGGCGACCAGTTCCACCAGCGCCTCATGCGCGGTGCGCGCGGCGGCCAGCATGTGGTTGGGAACTTCGCCGATGCGGCCGGCGCCGTTGCCTCCGGGCTGATAGAAAAAGGCCTGCATGGTCACCAGATCGACTACGCCGTGGAAACCCTCGGGGCCGGTGATGGGCAACTGCACTGGAACGCAGGTTCGTCCCCAGCGGTCATGCAGGTCCTCCATCAACGCTGCGAGTCCCTGGCCTCCGCCGGCGCGCGGCGAATCCATCTGGTTGAGAACGACGATGCGGGGCAGATTGGCCTCCGCGGCCCAGCCCCAGACGCGCTCCGTGACTGCCTCCACGCCGCATTGCGCGTTGACCAGCACCAGCGCCGCTTCGACGGGAAGCATGGCGGCGCGGGCTTCGTGCGAGAACATATGAAAACCGGGCGTATCGACGAGGTTGACCTTGACTCCTTGCCACTCGGCGAAGGCCACGGCATTCTGCATGGTAGTACCGCGCGCGACTTCTTCTTCGTCGTAGGCGGTCACGGCGGAGCCGTCGGAGACGCGGCCCTGAACAGCGGTCATTTTCGCGGCATGCAGCAGCGCGGCAATCAGCGTGGTCTTGCCGCTGTGCGCATGCCCGACTACAGCTACGTTGCGGATCTCACTTCCCTGGTAGGTTTTCATCGTGATTCTCCTTGAAAATTTGAGGAATGGGCAGGAAGACGCGGTCGGGGCTTCCTGTGCGGAGCGAAGGATAAGTTCTTGCCGAGGAGCAGGACGCAGCGGGACGGTCCCCCTGGTTGCAGGGAATTCGCAATGGCGTCCGGTTGGGCGTCTGGGTTGCCCGAGACCCGATCAGGGCTGGGGCGAGGACTGCAAGGCGCAGGCCATCCGAAAGATCTGCCGTCCTCCGTCATGCGGAATACTCCGGCAGGCGCTGGCGCAAAGGATTGCAGACGAAATGAGACGCGCGCCAGCGTCTTTCCTTAAGAAGACGAAGCCTATCACACGCGGGAAGGCAATCTCAATGCGCTGCGTCCCAGATATTCGCCAGGTTTCCGCGCCGGATTCCCAATCTGGCCTCGTGTGCGATCCTGTTGGCAGTTATGAAAGTGATCTTCGGCATCGCCGTGCTGGTCCTGCTGGTGCTCTCTGTGTTGGCCGATTACAAATGGAAGCAGTGGGTTGCAGCGCGGAAACGGGAGCGGGACGCCGATCCGGATCGCAGGGCGTGAGACTGGCGTGCACGCAGACACTCAGAATCCGCTAAACCTCATGAATTCTCGGCGTGGCCCGTTACAATATCGATGAGGCCAGCGTCGAATCCCTATGAATCGCATTCCTTTCCGCCCCGCCGCACTGGCAGTCTCAGCCCTCGGTTTGAGCCTGCTTGCCATGATCCCAGCCGTCGCGCAGTTTTCAAACCCGCAGCGCGGAACCCAGGTCCACGACACCTCGGCTTTGCATCCGCCTGCGGGCGCGAAGGTGGCTATTGTCGAGTTTGAGGATCAGGAGTGCCCGCAGTGCGCGCATGTGAACCCGATCCTGAAAGATGCCGCGGCCAAGTACAACATTCCCTGGGTGCGCCACGATTTTCCGCTGAAGATGCATGCCTGGAGCTTTGAGGCAGCCGTGGACGCGCGCTGGTTCGATCAGAAATCGAAGAGGCTCGGCGACGACTATCGCGACGCTATCTTCGCCAATCAGCCCAGCTTCTACAACAATGCGGACCTGATGCGGAAGTATACGCAGACCTTTGCGCAGAGCCATGGAATCCAGTTGCCCTTCGCTCTCGATCCGCAGGGCAAGCTGGCCGCTGAGGTAACGGCGGACTACGATCTTGGCGTGCGCATCGGCATCGACCATACGCCGACGATCTGGATTGTGACAAGTCACAGCAAAGGCGCACCGTTTATTGAAGTGACCAACGTAGACAGCAATCTCTACCAGATCATCGACCAGGCGCTGGCGGATACGAAGGGCTCGAAATAGGCCTGGACTCCGGCAACTGAAGTCCAATAAGAGATGTGCGCAGATTCCCGGCCTGACCACGCTTATAGGTGTGTCAGCCATTGCTGGGAGGCACATCATGATCTTTTACGGTTGGGGAAGAAAGTCCGTACCGCTGGTCGGCGTAGGGAACACATCGTGCTCGAAATGCTGCGAAGTGCGGCCATTCCGGCTGTTTTTGAGCTACAACTACATGCACCTTTACTGGATCTTCGGAGCGGTGCTGCGGCGGCGATACCTGGTGGCCTGCTCGGTCTGCAGTCAAGGCTTCCTGGTGGATAAGAAGGATGCGCTGCAGGCCGTGCCGAACGCGACACCGAATCCCATCCCGTTTATGCAGCGCTGGGGATTAGCGGTTTTCGCCGCCGGAATCGCCGTCGCTATCGCGATCAGCTCCCACGCCCACTGAGAGCCCCTAGCTCGCGCCCTGGATGGTCACCAGATGTCCGCCAGGCGAAATGGTGTGGGTCTGCGGCGCGCGCCAGTGGTCGATATAGCTGATCTGGTGGACGCAGCTGATGGTGCAGTTGGGCGAGCAGGATTTCGCCGTCAGGAACTCTCGCTTTACGTCTTCCGTCGTATATTCCGCGATCGGCACGCCGGGGAAGCCGCGCTGCTGGGAGCAGTAGTGCACCAGGCCGTCTTCGCAGATGTAGAGGTAACGCGAGCCGGCCCGGCAACGCCAGTCGTTGGGCTTGCCCTGCGCGATGGCTTCCTGAAACTGGTTGAAGCGCGAGTAATTGCGACGCTCCAGGTTGCGCACCTCAAAGTAAATCTTCGCCTCTTCCGGCAGCAGCGGCTTCAGTTGGCCGCTGCCGTCGTGGATGATGCCGATGGTGTTGCTAAAGCCGAGTTCCAGTGCGCGCTTCGAGATCACGAGCGCGTCGTTGGGATACTTGATGCCGCCGCCGACGACCGAGTTGATGTTTACGTGGAACTCGGCGTGCTCGGCGAGCATCTGCAGCTTCTTGTCGAGAACTTTGAGACTCTTCTTTGAAACGTCGTCCGGCTCAATGTTGTCGATGGAAATCTGCATGTGGTCGAGGCCGGCCTGGTTCAGCCGCTCGATGCGCTCCACGTTGAGCAGATAGCCGTTGGTGATCATGCCGGCCATTGCGCCGACTTTGCGCATACGGCGGATCACGTCGTCGAGGCCGGGATGCGTCAGCGGCTCGCCGCCGGAGATGGTGATGATGCTGGTGCCCAGGCGTCCCAGATGGTCGATGCGGCGCTCCATTTCAGCCACCGGCACGGCCTCCGAAACCTTGTCGTACTCATTGCAATAGGCGCAGGAGAGATTGCAGAAGCGCATGGGCACAATCTGCGCCATCACCGGATGCCCGGTAAAGGCCAGCGCCTTGCCCACCAGCGCCAGTTCGCGCACCTTGCGCGCGGCGGCCTTGGCGCGTCCTGCAGCCGTCATCTTTTTCGGAGTACCCATCCTTAGTATTGAACCACATTCAGCTATTGACCTGCCACTGAGTCGGCCTATGGTCCGGAGCGAATGCATGAACGGGACTTCGCCAAGTTCAGGCGAAGATCGAGCAAAATCGGCGAAAAAAGGGGGGGGGTGCTTCTCTGTAGAATCCGCTGTAAACCTATGATTCAGCATTGTTTAGCGGTAAGTTACCGAGTGTCTATTGTGCGCTTTTGTACCACTTTTTGCTGCTGTTGCTTGCCTATTCGCGGTTAATCGAAGGCGTGGGGAACAATTTCGCCTGAGTATACGCTAGTTGGAGGTAATTCAGTGCAAGGAGGCTCGGAAGCACGGAGCAATCGCATGAAGGTAAAGTGGAGACGATAGGCCGGGCCTTCAGCCCTCAGATCTGTCAATTGGCTTCGGAAACCCAGGGCGATGCCTTGGGCTGCTATAACGTCGCGCCTTTGGCGCTCAGTTTTGTAGATGCCGTTGGGACGTTTCTGGCCCGAATCGCGGTGCCGTTGGGAGTCAGACCGATTCATGCGATTGCCTTGGCCGATGGCCAACCATTGCTAGATTCCCAGAACCGTTAGAATTTCGCAGTTTGCCAAAGTCGCGCGAACCCACTTCATTAATTCGTCAAGGAGCGCCAATAACTTCGCCCTCGTCTTCGCGAAACTGCGCTTGAAGTCCATCAGAACCCGGCGCTTCTCCGGGAATCGAAGCCGGATCATCTGTTGCGGCGTCCTGGCTTTCAGAATTAACGACCGCAGCTGGACCCAGTCTCCTAGTATCTGCAGCCACTCTTGGTGAATTACGGGGGTCGGTCCGTAATGGCTGTATGGTCTTGCGTATTCTGGACTACGCTTCCGGAGGCTCTCCTCAAGCAATCGAAACGGAATCTCGTCAACCCAAACAGCAGACCGGAACGATGTTTGAGGATCGCTGCTTGAATAGGCTCCCGGACAAATGCCCAGATACAGGCCGCCCAATTTGTTGTCCCAACTGCATAAGCGAAAATCTGGCATGCTCACCGTTACGGCAAATAAATCGTGACTTCATCAATCAAAACGAGGATCTAAATCGAAGCGCCATCAAGTGCCATGACGATTTGTCAGTTACGGAGATATAGGCGTGTGCCGGTGAACTAGGATTTATGCCGTTTCCCATCCACCTGCATGAGCACCAGCTGCTTCATCCGGTCGCGCAGAATCTCCACCTGTACCGGCTTGCCCTCGGCCGTGCGCAGCAGCCGCTCCCAGTCGCTGGTGGTGACGACTGCCTCGCCGCCCACTTCGAGAACCACGTCATGCGCCCGCAGGCCGGCAGCATCTGCGGAGCTCTTACGAGCCACGCTCTTGATCATCACGCCGCCGGAGACGCCGAGGAAGTCCGCCATTTGCGGTGTCAGCGGCTCGACAATCGTTCCGACGTGCAGCGAGTTGGCGGCAAAGGGCGAGTGAAATCCGCCGCTCGACGGGATATCGGCAGTGTTCGAAACAAAAGAGTTGCCCGTCGAAGAAGTTGAGCCGAAGCTGTCCAGCCGTGCGCGCGCCTCTTCCTGCACTTTGCGCCGATCCGCCAACTGCACCGCCACGTAGAGCTTTAATCCGTCGCGGCTCACCAGCAGTTGCAGTCTGCGGCCTGGAGGCGTCTCATGCAGGAGCTGCTTCATCTGCTCCGCGCCGTCGATAGGCTGGCCGTTCACTTCGAGGATGACATCATGCAGCCTGAGTCCGACCTTGCCTGCTGGGGCGTCATGATCGAGCACGGTGATCTCCGCGCCATGCGTGTTGTTGAGATGCAGTGTCTGGACGCGGTCCTGATCGACATCGCCCACATCCACGCCGAGAAAACCTTGCGAACGGCTGTGCAACAGCAGAAGCGAAGAGGAGTTTAGCATCTCTCCTATCGATAGGCCTTGCGAGTGAGCCACCCCGCCGGGCACGCCTGCCGCTATCAAGACTCCGGCAAGCGCGATGCCCCAGGCGGGCAGAGCCCTTGCCACCCCTGCTTTCTGTGTCATTTCCGGCCTCAAAAGGTACTTCATGGTTTGCTTCTCCCGCGGATGCCTGTGGTTGGGCGCCGTCACTCCCCGGCCACGCTCTGTCGCGCGAGGCGGTCCTGAGGATTGTTCTGTCGAATCCGGAAGGAACTTGCCGAACTCGACACTAAATTACCAAAAAACTCACTGAACTTCCGATACTCGTCTCAGAACCAGCCGGGAAGCATTCCGGATATGGGAATTTTCATCCGACTCTGCCACTGTAGACAACACCTGCCGTACGCTGGTATCGGCCTCAACCGGCTCCAGCATGGAGATGGCCGCCGAGCGGATGCGGGCCTCGGGATCGTTCAACAGCGTTTCGAGAATTGCGTCCCGGACCTGTAAATCCTGAGCCACATAGGGCTGCAGACCTTCGAGCGCCTTCTGGCGCACCGTGGCGCTGCGGTCGTAGCGTAGGGCGACCATCAGCGCGTCGCGTACCCCTGTGCCCTGAACGTCTGAGCCCGCGCAACCATGTCCGAGGCGGCACTCGGCAGCCAGCAGGTCCACGGAGTCGTTGCGTACCTGGGGATTTGCGCCGCTCTGCGAAGCCAGCATCAGCAACTGGCGAATCTTCGGGTCATCCAGCGTCCCTTGCAGCCGGCGGGGTTCGACCTGGTTGTAACGCACCTCAACCAGATGGGAATTGGGCTGCCGGACGATGCCAGAGATGTTGGCGATCTCCGGCGTCGAGGTCAGACTAGCTGCTTCCACTACCGCGGTTTGTGTTCCAGCTTGGCCGGTTGCGGAGCTGTCCTTATTCGAGCCATTGCCGCCAAGGCCGGCTGCGTGCCGCGCCGCGAATTCGTAGCCGCCCAGGCTGCCCAGGCCGGCCCCGGCCACCAGCAGCAGGCACGCCGCCACCGGAGCAGACTGCAAACCTGTGGCCGTCCTCGTCATCCAGTCGCCCAGCCGGTCATACCAGCGTTTGGGAGGAAGCGCGTCGAGCGCGTCTTCCAGGCGTGTCCGGCTGCGCGCCACGAGATTCGGGCTGGGTTCGAGGACCGGATACGCTGCCGAAAGCGTCTTCAGAGCCAACAACTGCTCCTGCTCCTCGCGGCACGCCCGGCAACCCGCCAGATGCTGTAACAGCGCATGATTGTGGTCGTCCGGGAGCTCACTGTAAGCCGCCATTACGATTCTTTCGTGGATTTCTGTGCAATTCATGCCAGAATTCGTCCGAGTCTTCATCTCCGCCACGTCCTGTCCGCCTCAAAAATTTACTGCCCGTTCGCCTTGGGGTCGCCTTCTGTCAGCGCTCGCGCGCTCCGGGACAATCCCTTCCGGAAATCCGTCGTACCTTTGAATCTTTATCGAATGCCTGACAATTGACTCCTCAGTTTTTTCGTTGCTCGAAAGAGCGTGTTTTTGGCCGTCTCTTCAGTGGTGCTCAACATCTCTCCGATAGTCCGCAAACGCAGACCCTGGTAGTGCTTCAATTCAAAAACCATCCGCTCGCGCGGCGTCAGCGTCTCCAGAGCTACCTGAATGCGCTCGCCCAACCGCTTCCGGTCCAGTTCTTTGCCGGGGTTTGAAAACGCCCGGTCGTCGGAGACCGAAGCCATCAGGTCGATCTCGTCGCCGGAGTGATCCAGCACCACGGCCGAATCCTCGCGCCGCGTCTTGCGGCGGCGCAGTTGATCCAAGCAGAGATTGGTCACAATCCGGTAAATCCAGGTGTAAAACGAGCACTCGAAGCGGAAGTTGTTCAGGTACCGGTAGGCCTTGAGAAACGCCTCCTGGTAGATGTCTTCGGCGTCCTGCTCGCTGCCGGTCAGATGCAAAGCCAGCCGCAAAACCTGATGCTCGTACTGGCGAACCAGCGCGTCAAAGGCGGCCCGTGAGCCGGCCTGGGCGTCGCGGATCAGGTCCATCTCCGTGGCGCGGAGCCGCAGCCGCTCCTCGTTGCTCAACTGGGCATGGGTCAGGGATTTCGCTTGGCCACGAACCCGCTCTGGCGCCTGCCCGCCCACTTCTCCGCCGCTGCCAGTCGTTGCCATAGCTGGCAATGATTCTACGCCCAAGGCATGTGACCAAGCTGCACTCAATGGAGCAGCAAAAGGAACTGCGTCTGTCGCCATACTTCCGTTCTCCGGGAAAAGCGATTGCGGATCAAATTGCGGAACCGGCAAAACCAGTGTGTCGGATAGACGATTCGCCGCACCGGAAGTAAGCAATCGGACCTCAAACGCGCGATCCGCGATCGCCGGTCCCTGTTCCCTGCCCTTTCGCCCTATAAAATCGTCAGAATGAACGCCTCACTTTTTCCCCAACCGGCCTCGTCTTCCTCCTCTGAAATGCTGATCGCCCATTGCGACGGCGGCTCGCGCGGCAACCCCGGACCGGCCGGCTACGGCGCGGTGATTGAAGACAGCCAGGGGCGCGTCATTGCCCGGCTAAGCGAATACCTGGGCAAGCGCACCAACAACTACGCAGAATACTCGGCGCTATTGGGCGTTTTGGCCTGGATGCTCGAAAACAAGCGCACCCGCCTCAAGGTCATCGCGGACTCCGAGCTGATGGTCAAGCAGATGCAGGGTAAATACAAGGTGAACAGCCCGGATCTGCGGCCGCTGTGGGAAGAAGCGCGCCGTCGGGCAAGCAAGCTGGAGCGATTTGAGATTGCCCACACGCTGCGCGGGGGCAACAAGGAGGCCGACCAACTGGCCAACGACGCCATGGACCGCGGAATGGGCCGGACGCCGGCGCCACCGCTCCCGTCCTCAGCCCCAGCTACCCCGCGACCATCCGTTGCGCAATCTGCCCAGTCGGCTGCGCCGAAACCACCCCGGGAACGGCTGGTGCTTGAAGGTTTCGTCAAAGGAGGCGTGGTGCATCTGATTGAGGGGGAACTGCCGGATGGGATCTTTGTGAAAGTCGTCCGGGAGTGACTACTCACCCTCGAAGTGCTTCACTACTGAGATAAAGACGCGGCGGTCTGGGTTCCCAGATCGTGCTCAACAGACCGCTGCTAACTGACAGTCAGATACGTTCGGTACCGCTCTTCGTGAATCTCGGTAAACGGAGTCAACAGCAGCGGTCCTGCGTCGGTTGACGCCATCCAGACAGATTGACCTTTCATTGGCTTGGCGGCCAGTAACTGTTCGCGCGAGACCTTTGGCGTTTCCTCGGTCAGCGCGAACAGCACTAGCGGACCGCGTACCAGCGCCACTGTTTCGGGATGCTGCGGGTCGATCGCCTCCAGGCGCATGGGCATGGGCAGGGATAGCTCGACGCGGTCGCCATCCTTCCACTTGCGCTGAATGGACGCGAAGCCTTTGGTCACCGGGGCCTGCACTGGAAGGCCGTTCACGCGAATCTCTGCCCGATCCGATGCCCACTCAGGAATCCGCAGCCGCATCGCAAAGTTCTCCGCCTTCGAGGCTTTCACTACCATCGCGACATTCCCATCCAGCGGATACGCGCCCGACTGGGTCAGCGACAGCCGCGCGCCGTGGGTTCCCGTC
>Ga0302325_10004968_pt1 | contig 30557 bp, 25 predicted proteins | sample Palsa_T0_2_FD_201948 | JGI IMG/M metagenome (GOLD analysis project Ga0302325, IMG submission 201948) | Peat permafrost microbial communities from Stordalen Mire near Abisko, Sweden - Palsa_T0_2 | ecosystem: Environmental > Terrestrial > Soil > Palsa > Peat permafrost | place: Sweden: Abisko... | reverse complement strand
GGATGCGCCATCGCCGGCTTCCACCGCCTGGAGACCCAATTCGGAAAGCATGTCCACCGTCGTCATGCGTATGAGCGCCATATCCTCAACGATCAGCGCCTTCTTGAATTCCACGCTCTTTGCATCCCCTGGTATCGAAGCCGCAGCCCGCAACTCCGTTTGAACGATCGGCGCCGGTTCGGGTTTTGCGTCGGGTGCGTCGAGCAGGCTCCGCAATTTCCGCGCCAGATCGTCCTTGCGATAGGGCTTGCTCAAGAGGAAGACATCGGCGTCGAGGCGCCCATTGTGGACGATGGCGTTCTGCGTATAGCCCGACGTGAACAGGATCTTGATTTCGGGATTCAACTCGCGCGCGGCCCGCGCGAGTTCGCGGGTGTTCATCGTGCCGGGCATCACGACATCGGTGAAAAGAAGGTCGATTCTCGCGCCGCCTTTCAGAACGCCGAGCGCAGTTTCCGCGTTCTCGGCCTTCAACACGCCATAGCCGAGATCGCCCAGCATATCGCAGACGGCTGCACGCACCCCTTCGTCGTCCTCGACGACCAGGATGGTTTCCTTGCCGCCTTCGACCTTCGCCGGAACGTGCGAGACCGCACCTTCCTGCGGCTTTCCGGTGCGCGGAATGTAGAGCTTGACGGTCGTGCCGTGGCCCAACTCGCTATAGAGCTTCACATGACCGCCGGACTGCTTGACGAAACCGTAGACCTGACTGAGACCAAGCCCGGTGCCGCGGCCTTCGGGCTTGGTGGTAAAAAAGGGATCGAAGGCGCGCGCAACGATTTCGGGCCTCATGCCGATGCCGGTATCGCTGACCGCAATCATGACATATTGCCCCGGCGTCACTTCGCTGTGCCGGCGCGCATAGTCGTCGTCCAGAAACGCATTGGCGACTTCGATGGTGAGCTTGCCGCCCTCCGGCATCGCATCGCGCGCATTGATGGCGAGATTGAGGATGGCGTTCTGCAGCTGATTGGAATCGACGAGCGTATTCCACAGCCCGCCTGCAACGATCGATTCCACTTCCACATGTTCGCCAAGCGTGCGCCGCAGGAGATCGGTCATGTCCTGCATGAGCCGCCCCGGATTGGTCGAGCGGGGTTCGAGCGCCTGCCGGCGCGCAAATGCGAGAAGTTGCGCCGTCAGGCGCGAACCGCGCTCGACCGCCGCGATCGCGTGCTGCAGGCGCGACGCGGACAGCGGATTGCCGCGGACATCGGCCGCGACCAGATCGAGATTGGCGCTGACGATCTGCAACAGATTGTTGAAATCATGCGCCACGCCGCCCGTCAGATGGCCGATCGCCTCCATCTTCTGCGCCTGGCGTAGCGCGCTTTCGGAACGAACGCGGGCGGTCACGTCCGCGGCCACGACCAGGAAGCCGTCTTTGGGAACCTGGGTGCGGTAGAGGTCGAGTTCGCGATCGGCAACGACGAGGCGATGGACTCCCGTGCCGCTCTCCGAACCCGTCGGCAGATTCGCGAAAATGCCGCCGTCGCGCGTTTGGTCGATCGAATGAAAATCCTTCAACGCCGCGCCGGCATGCGCAAGCGCCGCGGGAAATTCGAGCAAACGAAAGAAGTTCAGGTTGAAAGCCGCGAGCGTCCCGTCCGTTTCGAAAACCGCGATGCCGTCGCGAATACTGTCGAGAGTGGCTTGCAGCACATCGGCTTGGTGCGCCCGCTCCGCTTCGGATCTGGCAAGTTGCAGATTGTTGCGTACAAGCAGGATCGCCGCCGCGATCAGCAGGATCAGCGCGATCAGGCTCCCGAGCGTGACGGTGAGAATCGTTTCGCGCTCCAACGCTTGCGTGGCGGTCGTCCGCTTCCGCAACAGGTAATTCTCTTCTCCGAGCGCCGCGCCGATCAGAGATTGCAAGGAATCCATACTCTTGCGGCCGAGCCCGAGGCTGCCGACCAAGCCAGGGGATGGTGGAGCAATCTGCGCACCGGCCGCCAGCGATTGCGCCAGGCGATCGAACCGCGCATTTGCAGCCTTGCGAATTTCCGCGATGCGGCGCTGCTGAGAAGGATTGTCTTTCGTCAGGTATTGCAAATTTGCGAGACGGGCCCCGAACGCCGAACGCGCGGCGCGATAGGAATCAAGATCGGCGGCGTCTCGCGTAAGAAGATAGCCGCGCTGATCCGCCTCGGCGCGCTCCACATCGCCAAAAACGGCGCGGACGCCGTCTTCGACTTCATAGGTGTGCAGAACCCAACTCTGTTCTGCCTGCTCGGTCGTCGTGAACCGATAGGCGAGAATCGCCAATGCCGCCAACGCGAGAAAGATCGGCACGGCCGCCAGCAACGCCAGTCGGTTAGCGAACATCCCTGTCCCCCGAGTCCTTTTGGATCAGGCAACGAATCGCCTACGCGCCACAAGCCCCGGGCTCAAGGAATTTTTTGCAAGACCAGGGAACCTTTTCGCTGGATGCCAACCTGCCGCGAAATCGCAGGGAACTTTTGCGCGTGGGACTGGAACGAGGCCGCGCCATGCAACCTGGCCCTGCTAGTCCTCTGCTTTCGGACGCGCGGACATTTTGGCAAATACCGCCCGGTTCTTGTTGTCCTCCATCAGCATCGTGAAGCCGGTGATGGTGTCGAGCCCCAATCCGCGCGGAAAGCCCGTCTCCGGATCGGCTTCGATTTTCGAATAGGGTGCGCTTGCGACCTTCTCCCATTTGCCGGCCGGCTTCTTGATCTCGAGATTGGCGACCGTGCCCTTCAGCACCAGCCGGACAATCGCTTCGGAAGGTCGCGAGGGCTTGGTCAGGCTCAGATCCCCCGCAATCGTCTGCCAACCATTGGCCAGCGCCCAGCCTGTCAACTCGTCCTTTGTCATGTCGGCTCTCTCTTCGTTTCGATGCCAAACCAGATCACGTCGAATGGCGGCCCGGTGCGTTCGAGTTCGCGGAAACCATAGCGCCGATAGAACTCGACCGCGCGCGCGTTGCGGGCGCCCACCGCCAGATGCGCCGCCGGCGCACCGAGTGCACCAACAGCCGCAAGCCAACGGTCGATCATCCTTGCTCCCAATCCTCGGCCCTGCAGCCGAGGGAGCAAGTTGATGTGCAGATGCGCGGGCCAGGGCTCGGAGATTCGGCGCGGCGTGCGTGGTGGATGATGAATCAGCCACGCCATGCGGTCGTCAGCGGTCTGCGGTGTGTCCGGTTCGGCATAGCGCACGCGAAGTCGCGGCCACCATTCGGCGTCCAGGGTCTTCTCGAAACCGCGCGTATCGGCGGGGCCCAGAATGTAGCCGCCTACGCCGTCCCGGTCCTCGGCCACGAAAGCCGATTCGGGCGCGTGCGCCGCATAGGGCGCGGCATAAACCTGGCCCAGAATTTCCGCATCGCAATAAATTGCGGAGGCATCCCGGCCCGCATCGCCGGTCTTGAGGCAGATGCGATGCAGGGCACCGATATCTTCCGGTCGATAGAGGCGGATTACGGCCATGACGACAATTATGACGGTACTGTCAGGAAATGCGATGCCGTCGCCGGCCCTGGAAAAGCCCGCGCGCAGCCACCTTTCCCCGCTTTTCGGGGTTAACAAATAGTGGTAGCGTTTTGTATGAGGGGTTGGATTTGACCGGCCATCTATGCCGGTCCAAACCGGGAGAACTTGAATGAAGAGTTATGCCAAGCTTGCTGCCGCCGCAGTTTTTGGTCTGGGGGCACTTGCGCTCACGGCCACGAGCGCTGCGGCCGCAATTGCCTGCAACGCCGAAGGCGAATGCTGGCACGTCCATCATAATTACATGTACCACCCTGAATTCGGCATCGTGGTTCATCCCGATGGTTGGGTCTGGGGTCCGAACGACCATTATCGCTGGCATGAACATGTCGGCCGTGGCTATTGGCACAGCGGCGTGTGGGTTCATTTCTGATCCTACGCGACTTTCATACGCAGCGGCGGGTGCAGCAATGCTCCCGCCGTTTTGCGTTGTGTCATATCGCTAGCCTCATGCAGCGGGCGAGCGCGGCTTAATTTACGATTTCGACATCCTGCATCATGCCCTTATCCTCGTGCGGCAGAATATGGCAGTGCAGGACGAAGGCGCCCGTGAAATCCTCATAGCGGCTCAAGATGGTGCGATACTTCAGCGCCTCACCCTCGCGCACCATCAGCGTGTCCTTCCAGACGGTCTCGTCCCTGCCATTCGGCCCCAGGCGCACCATCTCGAAAGGATTGACGTGAATGTGAAACGGATGGGCCTGGCCTTCCGACGTGTCGGCGACCGCGAGCGTCCAACGCGACGCCGTGCCGAGCTTGAGCGTGCGCGTCGGCCCGTTGGGATAAACATACCAGTCGACCATGAATTTGTCGGTGCATTCCTTGTCGTCATCGCTCTTGGGCGTACAACGCTCGCAGGGCCCCGTGCTGCCGCATGTGGCTGGTTCAACGGCAAACGTCACGTCCTGCTCCGCACCGGTCAGCTCTCTCGCCGCGATCGGCTTATAGGGTGCGAGCGGCCTGAGTTCGTCCGGCGATGGCAAGGGCATATCGTGCTCCTCGCCTCTCACGTCGATGGCAACGATGTTGTTTTCGGGCGTCCCCTCCACTTCGCTTTTGATCTTCTCATCTGTGGATGTCTGGTACAGCAGGCTTTTTTGGGCCGAGATCGCGCCGCTCCGCAGATAATAGCGACCCGGATTTTTCGGCGCCTTGAACAGCACGTCGCTTCGGTAACCGGGCTCGAGCTCGAGAGCCGAGCGCCAGGTGTCGATCCGGCCGAGCGCGTTGCCATCTGTGGCGATTTCATGGAGGGCGCCGCCATTCGCCTTCAGGTACAGCGACTGGTCGACGCCGGCATGGATCAAGCGCCAGCGCTGGATCTCGAGCGGCCGCATGACGACGAGCGGCACGAGCTGGCCGTTCACCATGGTGCGGCTGCCGGTGTTCTCCCAGTTTTCATACATCTCGCCTGCATCTTCGATCTTTCCATCCGGCCCATAGGAGATCTGCTGCAACACGAAGATCTGGTCCTTGGCGGCCTTGATCTGGGGCACGTTGTCGAGCCCGCCCTCCACGATGATTGCGCCGACCATGGTGCTGGAGACCTGAATTGCCGTCGAGCCATGCACGTGGGCGTGATACCAGAACGTTCCCGGCGGGTGATTGGCCGGGATATGGATTTCGTATTCGGCGGTTGTTCCCGGACAGATTGTGACGAGGACATTGTCCTGGTGCGTGCCGTTCGGGTTGTTTCCGGGTGAGACATGCAGGCCGTGGGTATGAAGATTGGTGACATTGTAGATGTCGGGGGGCTCCATCATCGCCATCTCGTGTTTGTCGCCGTTGCTGCTGACACACGGTGCCACGATGGCGGGCAGATCGTTCTTCACTGTGAGCTTCATCAGGTCGTCGGGCTTGACTTTGAGCGTGGGCCCGACGATGCCGCCGTTGTAGCTACGCAACTCGAGACCGCATTTCCCGATTTTCGTCGTAGACGAGTCCGTGTACCGGATGTCCAACGTGGCGGTGAGAACGCCATTCTGTGATACCACCTCGGGCGGATTCTTGAACGGCTTCACGCCGTATTTTTCGATACTGACGGGCACCGCGCACGGATTGGCCGCAGCCTGAGCGGCAGCGGCATACGCGATGCTTGACGGCGTCGCTACCAGCACCGAAACGGCGAATACCAGGCCAATAACGAACGTCCCGATTGCAAGATATTGGCGCATGAGATTCTCCGCTTTGGTTCCGTTGAGTATTGGCATCGAAGAACTACAGCCGTTCGATTCTCGGCATCGTCACGCAACTTCCTCTAGTTCGTTGGCATGGGCTTCGAGTTCCGCCTGCATCCTCGGCCCCATTCGCATCGTCGATCGGGAGAAATGCTCGAGGCGCGGAACCACCAGACGCACGACGTGGAGCGGTCCTTCGGCCGGCGTGTAGACCACACGCCAAATCGGCCGATCGACAACACGCCTGAGACAACCGACGGCCGCGGTCCATTGCGCGGCAAGCGGGGCGGCCATAGCCTGCTCGGGAATATCCTCGAACCGGATCGCGGGCGTCTGGCGCGAAACCGCCTCGATTTGCAGCCGCACACGATCGGCCTCCGCAACGGAATTGTCCCTACACTCCGGCTTGCGTCCGCCGTGGAGGAAGGCCAGCCGACTTTGCGCGGCTTCGGTGACCGCGCGCGTGAGCGCGATCCGGCGCTCGGGATGGCATCCCCAGCCGCCGTTGAAGAAGCGGTACTCGGCGTTTTTCGGATCGAACAGAAACGCGGCGAAGAACGGGACGCCATAGTCGTTGGGAACAGTGTGGATCACCAGACGCAGCCCGTTGCGGGCCGCGGTTTCGACGATATCGCCAACCTCTCGCGGCAGGCTTTCGCCGACGATGCGGACTGAGTCGTTGCGGACGAACTCGATCGACCAGATATCGCGCTCGATCAGTTCGTAGAGCGCGTGAACGCTGGCTTCCAGCACGGAATTGCCCGACGCGAGGCCATTGCTCGACGTGCCATAGAGGACCGTGCCGACGTCCGGCGACGGATTGAACACCAGTTCGGCGGGAATCCAGCCTTCGGCGCCGCTATCCGCATCGTGCGCGCGCGCCAGCAGCAACGCCTGATCGGGACGGGCGTGGCGATCAAGCATCGGTGCAAATTCAAAGATCGGGTCGCCAATCATGCCGGCATCGGAAAGATCGCGTGGCGTACCCCATCTTGTCTCCACCCGTCCGACACCGGGCTCGGCGAAATGGGACTCGATCGCTTCCATATAGGCGCCAACCTCGGATTCGATCGGGAGACCGCCCTTGCCAAAAGCATAAGCGTCTGTCGCCGACGGCCGCCGTTCGCTGACAAAAACCGGAACACCAAGACAATCCATCCGCGTGATATCGCGGACCGCACAAATGCGTGCCATCCTCGCCCAGGCTTTCGCATGAGCGAGCGTCGTTTGTGGGCAAACGGTACGGACGCTGGTGTTTAATCGTTCCAAGCGCTGATCCCGATTGTTCGATGACCCTGCAGCGGACGGACAAATTGCCGGCCCTCCGAACGCGTAGCCGCACGACGCGACGGCCGCCGTCCCTACGGCACCAAAGGAAGGCCGACCGATTCACGATCGGCCTTTCAGTGGCCGAAGCCGTCTTTCTGCAAAGACGTTTCGTTTGTACGGCTTTTCAACAGCCGGCAGTCAACAAACAGGTTACTTTTTGCAGTGAGCGCCTGCCGCTTCGACGCGGGAGACGAGAAGTTTCTGTAAGAGTGCGATTGCTTTTTTTGACATCACTTTCTCCATCTTGAGGCAAGGTGCACGATTCGACTTCCGGTGAACGCTGATCAAATCAATCCGTCAGTGGTCACCTCTTTGACCGAAGTAAAATCTGTGCCTGTGAAGATCATGTGCATTTGGGTGGGCATGCAGGGATCGAAGCTCTGAATTGCCCGCACAAGATCAATTCCGTGAAAACTGTCAGGACCCGTCCAGTTGGATTCGATGATCGGGGTGTTCAGCACCGCCTGTTCGCATGCACCCAACTCTCCCCAAGGCACACGCGGACCGGCATTGATGCGCGACGGCACTGCAATCTGGTAGTTGGTGAGTTCAGCGCCCGACAGCACGGCCCAGTGGGCCAGAAAACCGCGTCCGGCACCGCCGAATCCCACACCATAGTGCTGCCCCTCGGTTGGAATTTCGAATGGCGCGGCCATTTTGCGTTCGCCGCGCGCCAGCAGCGTCTTGGCGCGGCGGTGATTTTCCAGCGTCGCCATCAGATTGAAGGCAACGGCATAAGCGCGCGCGCGATTGCGCTCGAACGCATTCCAGATCCGCGGAACGCGCCATTCCAGGCGTTCGGCGGGAAGCTTGCCGGCCGGAACGTGGAACACCAGGCTGTCGCCCGTGGATTCGATAAAATCGCTGGCCGGCAACTTCCGCGCCAGTGCGCTGATGTAGAGCCGCGCATAGGCCCCCACTTCGAAGACATTGCCGTTCCATGTCATCGCGGTGGCCCAGCTATAGGGCTTCGAATCGGAGGTCTTTGCCGGATTGCGGTCGATCGTCTTGTTCCACGGATGATGCTGGCTCACCGGATTGCCGGCCGGATCTTCGCGGTGGGGATGGCGGGACCATGAATCGTAGAAGGAATGATCGACGAACTCTTCGATCCCGCTGTTGATTTCGGTCAGGCGGGTCGTGAGCAATTCTCCGCCAACGACCGCTCCGGGCGTCGACCACCGCTTCTCGCCCCACGTATCGCAATTCTCGTAGGTCGCGTCGTAGTACCCTTCGTGATCCCACTGACCGAAATCGACCATGTTCGCCGGTGCGCGGCCCAGATCGCGAAACGCCGGATCGCACGCATAGAGGAAATCGAAAACATCGTCCCAGATGCGGGCGCACCGCTTGGCATAGTCGGCGAACGGACCGAGCCTGCTCGCGAAGGCGTCGAGTTGTTCGGCGCCGAGCGACAGCGATACCCCGCCGGGACAGATCGATTCGGAATGCGGATATTTGCCGCCCAGCAACGCATAGGCCGAACGCGCCAGCCGCATCATATCGAGCGCTTCGGCAAACAGCTTGCCGGAGGGCCGATTCAAATCCGCCATGATGGCACCGACCGTCCGGTAGCCGTGGACAGGCGCATATCGGGCCGGCGCAGTCTGCGCCCTGGACCAGATTTCCGGGTTTGTCGCCCGCACCGTGGCCTCGGAATAATCCGGCCCGGACAGGACGAACAGATGCATCGGATTGTCGTTCAGGTACTGACAGCTCAAGAGCAGATTGCGCGCGACGATTGCCAATGGCGGCGGCTTGATCCCAAGCGCCATCTCCAGGCATTGAGCAGACGTCGCGGCATGAACGCCGCCGCAAATTCCCGATGCCGTCGAACTGATCAGGCCGGCGTCGCGCAAGTCGCGCTTGAGCAGCAGGGATTCATAGCCGCGAAACATGGTGGCCACGGAGGCTGCATCGGCCACCTTGCGGCCGTCCAGATCGATGCTGCAATGAAGCGCAAGGCCTCCACCAATGCGATGGAACGGATCCGTGCCGTCGGAATTCTCAGCCGCGTTCGAACGTTCGATTTGGGCTAACAAGGCGTCGCAAGGGCCACTGCGATCTGCCGCATAAAAAGAAGAAATCGTTCTGTCGGCGATGTGACTCTCGGTTTGCCGATCTGACCCATCCGCATCGGACAGTATTGGGAGAGTCAGACTTGTCATTATCGGCATCCCCTCCGAACCAGCCAAGTAGAAGATCGACCCTTCAAAGCATTCGTACGGAACAGCAATGCCACGCTGTCCGAGCCGACGGCGCTCCAAGCAGCCGCCCTGGCCGTACAACCGCCCACGACAATTAACCCTATCATTCTATTTAGGGTTGTGCAATGCTTTGTGTCCCGGCAGGGCGCCGGGAATCGAATACTTTCACGAGAAAAACAAACTGCCTTTTTCGAAGAATATCTTGACGTAAAGCGAAGTATCCGGTCCAGCGTATCTATGTACAAGTCGAGGGTGCATTGTACGAAGCCGCTGCCAGTACTGTAGCGAAGGGAGCGCCGCAAGGCGTCCAGACGGTTGAGATTCGCGTTCGCGGCACGGTGCAAGGTGTGGGCTTCCGGCCCACGGTGTGGCGCCTGGCGCGGGAAAACGATCTTGTCGGTCATGTTCTGAACGACAGCGCCGGAGTTCTCATCAGGGCCACAGGCGAGCAGGCGCGCATCGCCCGCTTTTTGGATTGCCTGGAATCGAACCCTCCACCGCTGTCGCGCATCGAAGGGCTTGATATCCAGCGTCTCGCTGAAATCGTGACGTTCGAAGGCTTCACCATTGCCGGCAGCGTCGGCGGTGAAACTCGCACGAATGTCACTGCCGATGCGGCCACCTGCCCGGCATGCCGCGCCGAAGTGTTCGACCCGTGCGAGCGGCGCTATCGCTACCCCTTCACAAATTGCACGCATTGCGGCCCGCGCATTTCGATTGTGCTCGGCGTGCCGTATGACAGGGCGCATACGACCATGGCGGCGTTTGCGATGTGCCCGGCTTGTGCCGCGGAATATCAAGATCCGTCGGACCGGCGATTCCACGCCCAGCCCATCGCCTGTCCGGAGTGTGGACCGAAGGTGTGGTTCGAGCCGCTCGACGGCGGGGCGCCTACGGATGAGATGGCGACGGCGCCACTTGAGGCGGCGGTGCGCCATATAAAAGACGGCCAAATCGTTGCCATTCGCGGCCTCGGCGGATTTCACCTTGCTTGCGATGCGACCAGCGAAAGCGCAGTGGGGAGGCTGCGGATGCGCAAGCGGCGGTTCGGAAAGCCGTTCGCGCTGATGGCACGCGACATCGCGGTTATCGAGCGTTTTGCAGCGATTTCCCCCCAGGAGATCGAGCTGCTGCAAAGCTCTGCTGCGCCGATCGTTCTGCTGCGTGCAGACGGTCCGCAACGGCTACCCGAAAGCGTTGCGCCGAGACTGGGCACGTTGGGCTTCATGCTCGCCTACACGCCGCTGCATCAACTGATTCTCCAGGAATTCGATGTGCCGCTGATTATGACCAGCGGAAATATTGCGCACGAACCTCAAGTAACCCACAACGCCGAGGTCGGCGCCAAACTCGGGGAAATTGCCGACAGCGTATTGTTCCACAATCGCGAAATCGCCAACCGGATCGACGATTCCGTGATCCGCGTCATGGATGGCCGGTCGCGCGTCCTGCGCCGTGCGCGAGGCTTTGCGCCGAGCCCGATAAGCTTGCCGAAGAGCTTCGCAGACGCGCCGGACGTGTTGGCCTTCGGCGGAGAATTGAAATCCACTTTCTGTCTGCTCAAAGGCGGTGCAGCCATCCTGTCCCAGCACCAGGGAGACCTGGAGGACCTTTCGACATTCGAGGATTTCCAGAAAAATCTGCGGCTCTATGGCGAACTTTACAGCCATCGGCCGCACATATTCGCTGCCGATCTGCACCCGGAATATCTCTCGAGCAAGCTGGCCAGGGAACGCGCGTCCAAAGAAGGCGCTACCCTGCACGAGATTCAGCATCATCACGCGCATGTCGCCAGCGCCATGGCGGAGAACGGCCTTGAACTGGATGCGCCGCCGGTCTTGGGCGTTGTCCTGGACGGTCTGGGTTTTGGCGCGGATGCCACGATTTGGGGCGGAGAATTCTTGCGCGCGGACTATCGCGGGTCCGAGCGGCTCGCGGCGTTCAAGCCCGTGGCGATGATCGGCGGTGCGCAGGCCATTCGCGAACCCTGGCGCAATACCTATGCCCATCTGATGGCGGCGTTCGGCCGGCACGAATTCCAGGAGCGTTTCGGCGACCTTGAACTGGCCCGCTATCTCTCCGGCAAACCGCATCCAACCGTCGACCGCATGCTGGCCAACGGCATCAACGTGCCTGTGGCCAGTTCCTGCGGCCGGTTGTTCGATGCTGTCGCCGCTGCCCTTGGCCTTTGTTCCGATGTCGCAGTGTTCGAAGGCCAGGCCGCCATGGAATTGGAAGACCTCGTCGACGAGGAGGCCCGCGCCGCGGCGCAGGCGGCCGGCGTCTATTGCTTCGGAGACGAAACGCTGCCGGCGAACGGTCTGCGCATCGTCGAACCGCGTCCGATGTGGCAGGCCCTGCTCGAGGATTTGCGGGCGGGAACGGCTTTGCCCGTCATCTCCGCCAGGTTTCATCTCGGCCTTGCGAAGTCCGTTGCGGATACCGCTGTGCGGCTAGCAAGGCAATCGGACACGATCGATACGATCGTCCTCTCGGGCGGATGTTTTCAGAACAAGATTCTGTTTGAAGCGTGCGTGGAGCGTGTCGAACAGCTTGGATTGACATGTCTTTCCCAGTCGCAAGTTCCCATGAATGACGGGGGACTGGCGCTGGGACAGGCCGCCATTGCGGCAGCCCGCGAAATAGCCGCGCGAGCCGTCACCTGATTCCTCGAACCTGCAGGATGGGAGCAAAGCCATGTGTTTGGGAATTCCCGGTCGGATCGTAAGAATTACGGATGCCGAGCGCAAACTCGCCATGGTCGATGTGAGCGGCGTGCAGCGTGAGGTGAACGTGGCTTGCGTCATCGAGGATGGCGCACCCGTGGAGGACTGCATCGGCTATTGGGTGCTGGTCCATGTCGGGTTCGCCATGAGCCGTATCGACGAGGACGAGGCCGCCGCGACCCTGCAGGTGCTCAACGAACTCGGCGAAGTGCAGCAGGAGCTGGCCGCAATGGCCGGCACCGCGTGAATCGGGTCGCGCCATGGCAGCCGACAACAATACGCTGAAATCCCTCTACCCGTTCCTGCATGGCAGGAAGCAGGAGCCGCGCGCCATGAACGCGGCGTTGATGGAAGCGGTCGACGAGAAAGTCGGCCGCCATCGCGACGTCATTGGCGGTTTCTTCGCGAAGAACAGTCAGGCCGTCCTCGATACAGCAGGTGCGATCGCGCGCATGTATCAGCGGCAGGGCCGGCTGTTCACGATGGGCAATGGCGGCTCAAGCTGCGATTCCGCCCATGTTGCCGTGGAATTCCAGCATCCGGTGACGGCGGGACGCCCGGCCCTGACCGCCATCGATCTCAGCGCCGACCGCACCATGCTGACCGCGGTCGCCAATGATGTCGGCTTCGATCACATCTTTGTTCGCCAGATCATCGCGCAAGGCAGATCCGGCGATGCGCTTATCGGCCTGTCGACCAGCGGCAATTCGCAAAACCTCGTGAAGGCCTTCATCAAGGCCAGAGAGATGGGGCTGACGACCATCGGGCTTGCCGGAATGAGCGGCGGCGAAATGGCCAAGATCGGGCTCGATCACTGCCTGGTGGTGGAGTCGGACAGCATTCACCGCATCCAGGAATGCCACGTCACCATCTATCACATCCTTTGGGACCTCGTGCATTCGCTGCTGGCGGATGACCGGGGCTCGCTGCCGGCGGCGGCGTGCGAATAAGGAAAGGGGAATAGCGTGAAATATGTCGACGAATTCCGGGACCCGGAAAAAGCGCGAAGCCTGTTGAAGGAAATCACCGGCCTGTCGGCCAAGCTGCAAAGCGGCAAGGGCCGACCGTTGCAGATCATGGAAGTGTGCGGCGGACATACCCACGCGATCTTTCGCTACGGCATCGAGACCATGCTGCCCGACGAGATCGAGCTGGTGCACGGCCCGGGCTGCCCGGTCTGCGTACTGCCGATGGGACGAGTCGACGATTGCGTCACGCTGGCGGAAATACCCGGTGTCATCTTCACCACCTTCGGCGACGCCATGCGCGTTCCCGGTTCGAAGAAGAGCCTGTTGCAGGCCAAAAGCGAGGGCGCAGACGTGCGCATGGTCTACTCGCCGCTCGATTCCCTGCGCATTGCGCGGGACAATCCGGACAAGGAGGTCGTGTTCTTCGCGCTGGGCTTCGAGACGACCATGCCGAGCACGGCCATGACCGTCCTGCGGGCGGAAGCGGAAGGCATCACCAATTTCTCGCTGTTCTGCAATCACATCACCATCATCCCGACGGTCAAGGCGATCCTGGATTCGCCCGAGCTGCAGCTCGACGGCTTCCTGGGGCCCGGCCATGTCAGCATGGTGATCGGCAACGCGCCTTACGAGTTCATCGCCAAGCAATACGGCAAGCCGATCGTCGTTGCCGGGTTCGAGCCATTGGATGTCCTGCACGCGCTTTGGATGGTGCTGAAACAACTCGACGAAGGACGCTCGGAAGTCGAGAACCAATATGCCCGCGTGGTTCCCAGCGATGGAAACGCTGTCGCGCTGGACGCCATCGGACGCGTGTTCGAACTGCGCGAATTCTTCGAGTGGCGCGGCCTCGGCTCGATCGATCACTCGGGCGTGCGGATGCGCAAGCCCTATGAACTGTACGACGCCGAGAAAAAATTCGCGATCCGCTCGGTCAAGATCGCCGACCCCAAATCGTGCCAGTGCGGCGAAGTTCTGAAGGGCGTCATCAAGCCGTGGGAATGCAAGGTGTTCGGGACAGCCTGCACGCCGGAAACTCCATTGGGGGCATTGATGGTGTCTTCGGAAGGCGCGTGCGCCGCCTATTACCAGTTCGGCGACGTGGAGAAAATTCATTCCAAGCGGGCCGAAATCAATCTCGCCCAACCCAAAGTCGCGGGGACCAGGTCATGACCGTCGTTCAACTCTCGGCCGCCGCGCCCAGGACCCAGCGCCGATTGGGGAGCGTTCATGTCCCCAAAGTCGCGATGGCGCATGGCGGCGGCGGTAAAGCCATGCGCGATCTCATCGACGACGTTTTCGTCGCGGCCTTCGACAACGAAACGCTTGCGACGATGGAAGACCAGGCGCGCTTCCGCCTGTCGGACCTGGCGGCGTATGGCGATCGTCTGGCGATGACGACGGATTCCTATGTGATTCACCCGCTGATGTTCCCGGGCGGCGACATCGGAAAGCTTGCCGTCTGCGGCACGATCAACGATCTGGCGGTCGGCGGGGCCAAGCCGCTTTATCTGAGCTGTGCGGTCATCATCGAAGAAGGATTGGACGTCGACGCGTTGCGCCGGATCGCCGCGTCGATGGCGCGCACGGCAGCAGCCGCCGGCGTGACCATCGTGACGGGCGACACCAAGGTCGTCGAAAAAGGCGCGTGCGATAAGCTGTTCATCAATACGACCGGAATTGGCGTCATTCGCGAAGGCATCGAATTGGGCGTGAACCGCGTGCGGCCGGGCGATGCCGTCCTGGTGAACGGATTGTTGGGCGATCACGGTGCTGCGATTCTGAACGCGCGCGGCGACATGGCGTTGTCCACGCCGCTCGAAAGCGATTGCGCGGCGCTACACGGACTGATCGAAGACCTGCTGGCTGCTGCGCCGGGCACGCGTTTCATTCGCGACGCCACGCGCGGCGGCATCGCCACCGTGCTGAACGAGCTTGCGGAAGCGTCTCGGGTCGGCGTCGAAATCCACGAAGACCGCACGCCGCTTCGCAGCGAAGTGCGCGGGTTCTGCGAGATCCTGGGACTGGATCCGCTCTATCTCGCCAACGAGGGCAAGCTCGTATGCGCAGTGCCGCCGGAGCAGGCCGATGCGGCATTGACGGCCATGCGCAACCATCCGCTGGGCCGCGACGGCGCGATCATCGGCCATGCGACGGACGGACGGCCCGGACGGGTCGTCATGCACACCGTGTTTGGCGGCCGCCGCATCGTCGACATGCTGGTCGGCGAGCAGCTGCCGCGGATTTGTTAGCGCCGGCGAACGGCGCGGCGAAAATTCGAACGCAAAGGATGCAGGACATGGCAAACGACAAAGACGACAACATAAAGCCCGTCGATGCGACGGTCGTGCGTATCAAGGATCACGGCGAGATCAAGGAGCTGGACTACAACGGCGCCATGACCGAGCACATGGGCTCGTTGTGGTGGGGCACCGCAGTCGGCTATCGCGCCATGCAGGCGGCCGCGCAGGCATTGTCGAAAGACGGATTGTGGAGCCGCGACGATCTTTACGTCGTGGGTGCGCATCCCGGCCCCGGCGTTCGCGACGCAATCGACTACATAACGGGCACGGCCAAGCGCGACCGCTACAGGGTGGTGCTGGAAGCGGATTGCGGCATGAAGTGCAACAGCTCGATGAAGTTCGAGTGGTGGGTCAGTGACGGCAGCAGAACCGCGGTCGTGAAGCTGCGCGAGGATTTCGTGCCGCGTGCGTTCTATGAACTCTCCGACCGGCTCGGCACTGATGCCGAGACGGAAGAAGACGAGCGCCTGTTCGAGATTTCCAAGGTCACGCTTTCGACGCGAATCTGGGCCGCTCCGCTGGAACGGAACTTCCGCGTCGAGGTGATCGATCGGCCGCTTGCGCCGGGTGAATTGCCGGCGGAAGTCCAGCGCGCGGACTACTGGGACGATTTGAAGACCAAACAGACCGAAAACGCAGACGCCTGAAGCTTAAAGGGGGAGAGAACCATGAAAATCCAGTTCCGGAAGTTCGTGCTCGTGCCGCTGCTGTTGCTGGCGGGTGCGAGTGCCGCAGCTTCGCTCGCCACGGTGTATTTCACAGACGCGGGCTTCGCCGCAACCAAGAAGCCGCCCGCCACGAAGGCCGCCGCGCCCAAACTGCAGATCGCCTTCCCACCGATCAGCTCCCAACTGCCGTCCGATATCCCAGGCGGCGCAAACAACGCAAACATTACCAGCGCCGCGATCTTCGCGTGGCAGGAATTCATCGCGCTGAACTGGCCGGCAGCACCGACGGGCGTATCGGGTTCCGGCACCCGCGGCGCGCCCGACAACAGCCAGAAGTTCGGTGCCGACAGCAGCGGCCCCAACCAGGCCAACCAGCCGGTCGTCTGGGAAACCTATCGCGGAAAAGTGGAAACGTTCCCAGGTGTCGGCGATCCGCCGGGCTACTCCAACGGTGCGTCGCAGGACTACGGGTTCGACGTCGCGCCGCAATATATCTATGGCACGCGAACGACGACACCACCGACACCGCCCGGAGGGCCGGAACCTCAAGGCGCGCTTCAGAACAATCCCGGCGGCCCGGTGCTGCTTGTGCCGGCCTGCCAGAGCCCTGCGCAACCGATCGCGACGACACCGTCCTATATCAATCTGGACGAAATCACCCAGATCGGACTGGATTCGATGTTCGCGAACGTGTTGCCGTATACCGTCTCGAATCCTACGGCCCTGAACGCCAATGACGAGCCGCAATTGATCCGGTTTTTGGCCAAGGGCAATCGGGCCTTCTACGACTATGTCGCCGCCAGTCAGTTTTGGTACCAGGGTCAGGCTTTCGCGACGGCAGAATCGAATTTCCACACCGCCGCCCTCGCCAACAGCTATCCCGCACCGACGCCCAACATCGAATTGCCGGCCGGAACCGTCCTGGTGAAGGCGGCGTGGCGACCGCTGGCGCCGGGCGAGATCGCTTCAAACTTCCATACCAAGACCGTGCGCTTCTACGACGAGAACGGGACGACGGGCTTCCCCTGCTATCGCGAACAGACCTGGGCTCTGATTGCGCTTCACATTATTCAAAAGACGCCGACAGCGCCCGATTTCATCTTCGCCACGTTCGAATATACGAGCAACATCCTGAACGCGAACGGAACGCCCGTCGAGGACCAGAACGGCAAGGAAATCGCCGCGCCGATCGGCGATGGAATGGATCCGCGGCTGAACTATTTCGACGTCAACAGCGAATATTACAGCCCCGCCTATCCGAAAGGGATCATCGTTCCGCCGCAGCCGCCGGTGCCCGATCCTCCGCCGCCCTCGCCGCCTCCGGGTGCGTCGCTGCCGCTGGTCCAGGTGACCGGCCCTTATTGCAACGTGGCGGCGAATGTGATGCCGCCGGCGAAGAATGCGAGGTTGTACTTTCAGGACATCAATGCAAATACCAACGACCCCATTCCGCCGCCGAACACCGGCGTTTGTGTGAACAAGCGATATTTCGCGATCCCGTCGCAAATCCAGCAGGTGAACGCTGCCGCACACGCCGCACTCCAGAGCTACGGCGCGCCGGCGCTCTGGCAGAACTACAAGCTGGTCAACGTCCAGTGGCAACCGTTCAACACCAGCGAGATCGATACGACCGGAACCAACACAAACCGGCTCGCATCGATCTACAGCCTGGCGAACGCCGTGGTGGAAACGGACAACACGCTGCAGGAGTTCTTCGGCGGGTTGTTCGCGCCGGGGGCCGCGTTCTTCAAATCGGCATTCGAGGCGAACCCGTCATCCGGGATTCCGACACCGCCTTATCCGGCCTATAACATCTATGGACCGCCGGCCGGCGGCAATCCGAACCAGTTCACCCGAACGGTTATGGGTGGCTGCATGGGCTGCCACGGGCGCGCCCAACGCGCGGGCACCGATTTCAGCTTCACGCTGTCCGGTGGGCCGGTTGCGGGGCCGGAATTTGGGGTTCTCACCGCACCCACCGGCGCGCTCGCCGCGAACGCAAAGCCGAATTTCGCGGCAGGTTTCGATCTGGAGCGTTTGAAGAAGCTGCATCGTGCGCTTGCAGGACACTAACGGGCAGTCCGTGGGTTTCGCGCCGGATGCGCGGGCCCCACGGCTCTCCGGCCGCTTTGGCGCAGCGGTCGCGTGAGGACGGGACGAACGGAGATTGCAATAACTTGCTGTCCGCCTTGTACACCATCGGCACCTATCCAATCGATCTGGGCCCGACCGGAGAGCCGATCTTTGCGCATTATCCGGCCATGAAGCTTGGTCATATCGAAAGTGTCGATCGCTTCGCCGAATTGCTCGCGCCGCCGATCCTGCAACGGATGGTTCAGGCGGGTCCGGCAGATCGCGACTGGGTGCTGACATCGCCACCGCTGTGGGGCTTGCCTTGCGGCGCAAACCTGGTGTGCCGGGCCGTCTACAAAATCCTCGTCGACGCATTGCCGCGTGAGTTCGCCTTGACCTTCGACAAATTGGAGGTTTGTGGAGCGAGAACGCCGATCGGCAGTCAATCCGAGTTCGAGGGCTACAACGATTACAGCAAGCAGGACTTGAAGACCCGTCAGGACTTCCATTTGAAGGAGGACGACGACGCCACGCAGGATCTTGCCGCCTTCGAGGGCCGCCGTGCCGTTTTTGTGAACGACATCAACGTCACCGGGACCCAACTCGCCTCGATCGAGAAGCTGTTGCATCAAGCAGGTGTCAAAAGCCTCGATTGCTTTCTTATCTTGAATGTCGATCCGCGCATCGGTCGCAGGTTTCCGCAGCTCGAGAACGAAATAAACACGTCGAGAATTTACAGTCTTGAGGAATTCACGTCCTTCCTGCGAGACTCCGACTTCCGCTGCACGGGAAAATTGATCTCAAGGCTTCTGTCCTACGACAGCGAGAGTCTCGCAGGCATTTTCGCGGCGCTTGGCCGCCAAAAACGCGTACTGCTCCACCGCGCGATCCTCGAAGAGGACCTCTATGGCGGCACGTTCTTCGCAGAGAAGCTGCACGTCGTGCAGCGTGCCGCCGGATGAAACATCGGACGATTTTGCAAACTTTCGAGAGAGACCAAGCAATGGTGACGCCGCCTTTCGACATCGATCATGTGGTCCCGATCATCGAACCGGGCGTGTATGCGGGGGATTACACGGTGCTTCCCTTCGACACCGCAGATCCGCGACGCGACGAGCCTTTGGTGCGGTTGGAAACGGTCGATGTCGCCTATGAGTCCCACCACGCCCGAACCGACGGCAAAAACTGGCCCTATTTCGGGCCGGTGCCGGGTGCGCGCAAGGATGTGTGGATACGCAAGACGGTCGCCGGCATGCTGGCCAGGGTCAATGACAGGCTGCGGCCTTTCGGAGTCGATCTGATCGTTTTGGATGGCTATCGCACCGTCGCCTGCCAGCGGGGGATGTGGGATTTTTTCTACAGCCAGGCGGTGCGGACAATGCCGAGGGGCACGCCGGAGGACTGGCGCGCGCAGGCGTTGGAAAGCGCGGTCGATCCCAGCGACTTCAGTGAGACCGATCCCGCCACCTGGCCCACCCACGCCACGGGCGCCGCTGTGGATCTGTCGCTTCGCGATCTCGCAACAGGAGAACAATGCGATCTCGGCGGACGCTTCGAAGACATCAACGACATCGCCGCCACGGATTATTTCGAACGCAAGCTTGCGGCGGGAGAGATCGCCGGCGACGACCGGCGCCTGTGGCTCCGCCGTTTGCTCCATTGGGCGATGCAGAGCGAAGGTTTCGAGAACGACCCTTTCACGTTCTGGCACTATGATTGGGGCAGCCAGCTTTACGTGAAAATGAAGAAGGCGCTGCGTACCAACCCGCCGAAGGCCGCCTGGTACGGTTATATCGCTCCGCCGGACGCGCAACGCTGAGCGTCGTCGAAGCCCGGCCGGTCACGCCTGCGTCGGCACATCGATGTCCGTGATCGGGCGGCTGTCGAGACCGATGCCGGGGTTGGTGACGAAATGCCATAGACCGAGCGTGCGCGACGGATGTCGGTAATGATCGCTGTAGAATTGGGGCGCCAACCGGCGCAACTGGGGCAGCCGGCGTCCCGCAACATTGGGAAGATCGTGATGTTCCAGATGGTAGCCAAGATTGACCGAGATCAGGTTGATCGGTCCGTAATAGGAGGCCATGCCGTTGCCGCCGTCGAACGCGATATGCTCCTGAAGAATATGCGCGCCCACGGGGTGGGGTCCCACGGAGAGGTAAGTCGACACCAGAAGATAGGCAACAGCCGGCCACCCGGCGAACCAGAGCATCGCGGCCCAAACGAGCGCGATGCTGCCGATGTTCGCCAATAGCCAACTGTCAATCGGCAATCGCCTGCGAACGAACAGTGGATGGAGAGCCGCGTAGCTGATCGGCAGCAGCAACAGCCAGAGCAGCTTGCGAAAGGGGTGCCGTCCCACGTTGCGAACTTCCCAACGGGAGGCGACGTCGGAATCCATGCCACGCACACCGAAAGAGCTGTGATGAAGGCGATGATAATGCCGGAACGCCACGGCCGACGGAAGCAAACTGGGAAGCGTGATGAGCAGCGCGAAGGCTTTGTTGTCGCGTGGCCGGCGGAAAATCAGGTTGTGTGTACATTCGTGCACGACGCAGTTGATGGCGTGCATCACGAATGCGCCCGCGAAAGCAGCCAGCAGAAGGTTTCCCCACCAGGGCAGCCGAACGGCCAGGAATGCGAGCGCGAATTGCAGCACCATGGCGCCCAAGCCGAACCACGCGGTCGCACCATCCGGGCCAACCAGCTTCCGGACCGACGGTTCCGCGCGCAATATTTCCATGCGCCGGGTTTTATGATTCAGGTCTTGCGACATGCGAACTCAAGCTTGCTGCGGTTACCGGATCGGACGTGCCGCCCTCTTTGGGCGTGCCGACAAAGGGGGTGCCGCGACCGAAAAGGGCTTCTATGGCTCCGCCCAGATTGGCCAGTCCAACGGCAAGGCGCAATACCGTCACCAGTGGCAAGCGGCGCAGTTCCGGGAGAATTGCCGCGCCCCGGGCACATTTCTGCCCCACAAGCTGCAGCAGTCCCGGTCCGACAATGACCTCGGCCGCGAGAATGAGAATGAGAGCCAGGGCAAACCCGGTGAGTCCCGTCCCCCAGGCAATGTCGATCGCACCGGTGACAAAAGTCAGACCAAAGACAAAACCGAAAAGCCCGCCGCCGAGATGAAGCGTCGACACGACTTTCTGATTGAGCGTGAGAGGCGAACGCCAAACGGCCGCCAGAATTTTTCGCGTGACCTCGGCCGAACCTTTGGTCCAGCGGAACTGTTGCCGGCGCCAGTTCTGGAATGTGTTGGGCAACTCTCCCGGGACCGTGACACTCGCCAGAAATAACGTGCGCCAACCTCGCAGCTGCACGCGGTAGCTGAGATCCATGTCCTCGGCCAGGGTATCGCCTTGCCATCCACCTGCTTCGTCAATCGCCGCCCGCCGCCAGATGCCGCAGGTTCCGTTGAACGGAACGATTTGTCCCGACCAGCTGCGCGCAGCTTGTTCCACGGCAAAATGGGCATCCAGAATCCGCTGCTGGACGCCGGTCACCAGGTTCTCGTCGCCGTTCAAATAATCGCAGCGCGCCTGCGCCAGAGCCAACCGGGGATCGTCCAGCAGCGCGCGCATGCAGTCTCGCAGGAAATCCGGCTTTGGCAGATAATCGACATCAAGAATGGCGACATAAGGTGCGTCCGAATGCAGCAGCCCCCCGGCCAACGCGCCGGCTTTGAACCCGTCGCGATTTGGCCGATGCAGCAGTAATGCGTCGATGCCTTGGTCGCGCAAATCCGCCACGGCCCGCTCCGAATGGACGACACTGCCGTCCGTACTGTCATCAAGCACCTGCACGTGCAGCAACTGGCGCGGCCAGTCGAGATTTGCCGCTGCCTTCGCCGCACGGCGGATGAGCGTTCCCTCGTTGAACGTCGGCAGTTGCACCAGAATGTTCGGCAGGCCGCTATCGGCGGGCAATGGCAAAGCGAGAATGCGTGCTTCCTCGGCCGTGCTTCGGCGACGAAGGCGGAGATACTGGATCAAAATCCAGAAAAAAGTGCTGCCGAGCACGCAATAGAATGCCAGACACAGCAGAAATACCTGGTGGTCGAATTCAAGCACTTTCCACCTCGCGAAAGAAAGCGACGTGCTCGAATGACCGCTGCCCGATATGCCTCCGACGATGGACATGGGCCGCGCTCACGAGTGCAACCCTTCTTCTTTTGGCGTGCGATGAAAGTCGTCGCTGCGTCCGAACAGCGCCGCCAGAATTGGCTGCGCGTTACAGAATGCAAGATAGAGGATAAGCGGCGGCAACGTGACCAGCGTGCGCAAATATCGCGCCATGCTCCCCCGCCGCAACTCCAGATAAGGCGGCAGCGTCATGCCCACAGCTACGACGACGGCCAGCGCCCCAACGATCCCGAGCAGCGGAAGAACGAGGGAACGATCGCTGCCTTGCAGCGCCAGATCGGCGAGCACCGAAATCGTGGCCACGGCTGCAATCGGCAAACCCGCCTGATAGAGTATGAGAAAAGCGGCGGAGATCTTTTCGGCCCAGGACCAATGGGACGTCCACACCATGGCGATCAGTTTGCGGGCTATCTGGGCAAACCCCATGCCCCATCGCCGTTGCTGGACGCGCCAATGTTCGATTCGATCGGGCACAAGCCCGCGCACGACCGGATCCATCGCCAATATGCCGTGCCAGCCCCCGAGCGCCGCACGAATTGTGAGATCGAGATCCTCGCAAAGCGAGTCGCCGGACCAGCCGCCCGCGCCTTCGATGGCCGACCGGCGCCAGACGGCAGCAGTACCGTTGAACTGGAACAGCAGTCCCCAGCGCGCGCGAACGGCCTGCTCCATTACGAAATGCGCGTCGAACATTAGACTCTGTGTGCGCGTCAAAAGGTTGGTGTCGGCATTCGTAAACTCGCATCGCGACTGGATAAAGCCGGCGCGCGGTTGTGCCATCAGCCGCGGTATGACGTTGCGAAGCCAATCGGGCGGCGGCCGAAAGTCCGCATCCAGCATTGCGATGTAGGGAGCATCGCTTTTTGCGAGCCCCACCGCCAGCGCTTCCGCCTTGAAGCCTTGACGGTGATCGCGTCGAACGTGGTCGATACGAAAGCCGAGGTGGCGAAGTTGCGCGATCTTTTCCTCGGCTATCGCCCCGGTGCGATCGGAGCTGTCGTCCAGAAGCTGGATGTGGAGTTTGTCCTTCGGCCAGTCGAGATCGGCCGCTGCGCTCAGCAGCCCCGTGACGACGTTGGGCTCGTTGAAGACGGGAAGCTGAACGAGAACATTCGGCAACTCGTTGCCCGGCAGCGCGCCGGATTGCGGGTCGCCGGCCGAACCGCTCAGTCGTTCGATCAGATAGAGCACGGGCAACGCCAGGTAGCCGACGCCGATGATTATCAACCCGAGAAGCGACGGGAACATGACCAGGTCGACGACAGCGACGGCAACACTATGGATAGTCATTAGGTCCCACATTCCGCACGGCCGCTTTCATTTCCGCAACGAACGGCGTCGGCGGACTTCGCTTGCCCGGCCGATAAGTTCGGCCGGCCCACTTCACTTCGCCGCCGATCAGGGCACAAAACCAAACGGGCAGATCCAGCATTTCGCGACCCAGGAACGCGAGCGGCGCCCAAAGCGAAACCGGCCATCCCCTGAACGCACACAACAGCGTCTCGAGCAGGAACCAGAAACCGAACGTGGCCGCAGCAGCCGGCAGCGGCGCCACACCCGCCAGGGGCGCGGCCACGGCCCCTGCCAGCGCGGAAAGAAGTACGGAGCCGAACAATGCGCCGGCAAAAACCGCGGGCTTTTGCGCACGCCATATCGATTTCCAGCGCAATTGGCGTTCCCAAACATCCCCGAATCGACGTTGTCCCAAAGGCTGGCGAGATACGCGATCGGCGAGCACAGTGCGGAGACCCAGGCGCACCATCGTGTCGGCCAGTGCGGCGTCCTCGCCCAGTGCCCAGGCAAAGCTTTGAAAGCCGCCTGCCCGATCGATATCGGAGCGGCGGAACAGCATGATCTTTCCGCAGCCAAAACCCAGGCCGACCGCCCGTGCCAGCATCAGCATCCGGGCGTAATAACAGTTGATAAGCGAAGCCTCGATCCATGCGGCAAGAGATTCGGGCTCGGTGACAACCGGGATGGTGCTGACAAGGCCGACGCCGGCGTCAAAATGCCGGACAAAGCACTCCAGATCGTCGGGCGCGAGCACGACGTTTGAATCTTTGGTCAGGATGAGATCGTTGCGTGCCTCCGCGACTGCCACCCAGAGATTGTTCAGCTTCGGACTGACCGCGAGGTCGGTCGCCGATCGCACAATTCGCGACGGGACTTGCGGAAAACGCTGCTGGACCCGGAGCGCCGCGGTCGAGGCCGGCGATTCCACTTCCGAGGTGGCAACGAGAACTTCGAGTTCGGGATAGATTTGCGCAAACAGGGAAGACTGCGTCTCCTCGAAACGAAACTCGAATTCCTTTATCGGCACGATACCTGTGACAGGCGGCAGAACTGCCGGACCGGTTTGCGAGCGACGCGGCCGGGGAAACGCCAGCGCGGCGATGAATGACGCGACAAGCACGATCATCGTGCTTCCCCACCAAAGCGCCGCGACAAACTCGACCCATATCAAGACGGTCATGAGAAGATTCCGCCCGCCATGCGTTCTGACCGCACCGCTGCGATAGCGACCGGCGCGCTCATTGCTTCATCCTCACGGCGGCCTTTTTCGAATAGTCGCGCCATGCTTTGTCGAACACACGCCTGCGGGGCGCACTCACGGCACCCGCCCAGTGGGCGAAATAGATTTCTTGACCTCGGTCGTCCACGGGCCCGTCGTCACGAAAGACCACGCCCTCGGCCTTGTAGAAGCTTTCATCGGAGGCACCCGATACGCATTCCGACAAGGACTGCACTTGCAGGTTCAGGCGATGGACGACGAAATTCACGAGGGGCTGCGCAAACAACATTCCGCGCTTGCGGATCGCATGGAACAGTTCTTCGTCCCGCTCGATGACGTCGAAGAAATCGCGCAATGAAATTATATTGCGGGAGGTCAGAAAAAACCCGTCGTTGAACAGCCTGACATTCTGCAGGAAGGCATGATTTGCGCGCGACTTGTTGTAGACGTAGTCGTCGCTTGTCGATGCAATGATAAAATCCGCATTGCCGGGCGCGAGCCGGTCGAAAAAAGACCGGAAATCGCGAAACAGGATCGTATCGACGTCGAGATAGATGACCCGGTCGAGCGGCAACTCCAGCGCCTGAAGCTTTCGCAACCTCCGTCGGTGACGGGGGAAAAACGGATAGAGCCGCGCGGACAGACCATCCAGGTTTCGCATCTCGTCATCGACCCAAATTGCGCCGTAGACGTCCGCTGCCCGGCGCGTGGCGGCAACATTGTCGTCGAACGGAATAAGATAGAGGTCGGTCGCGGCGTTCGTCGCCCGGTAGCTTTCCAGGAATGGCAACAGCCATTGAAGAACTTTGTCGTTTGCGACGGCGGCAATGCCGTTCTTCCCGACGCTGAGCGCCGGTTTAGCTTCTTGCCGGAGCTTAACCGCTTCGCCGCCTGTTGCCTGGGCTTTCATCGGATTTTGGCGGGTACCCTGGACGGGCCTGTTCCGAATATTTCGTCCCACCACGGCGCGCTCACTGCAAAGCAAGACGTGTTGTTCCGGAAGTGATGCGACAGATGCCGTTGTTGCAACAGCCGGCCGAACTTCGTGCGGGGCCGCGCATGATGCACATAATAGTGGACCATGTCGTAGCCGACATAGCCCGCGATGAACCCGTCCCACACGGCAAGCACGAGGTTGGGTCCGCAGAGGGGTCTTAGAACCGCGAAGGCAATCGTGACGATTGGCAGGCTCAGAAGCAGCGGCATCACCAGACGGAGTCGATCGTTCGGATGGTCGTGATGCACGCCATGGATGAGGTAATGTACGCGCGCGCCGACCCGTCCCGGGAGATCGAGATGAAACAGATATCGATGGCCGAAGTATTCGACCAAAGTCCAGACCAAATAGCCGGCGACCAGACCGACGAAAGCGGTCGGCCATGCCAACAAACGCAAGCTGAAGAACGTCAGGGCCAGCAGGATCGGAACATAGACGAACAGCGGGACGGTATGGTGAACGCGCGACAATTTGTCGAGCAGCGCGTTCTCGAAGAGACGTGGGGAGCCCTCCAGCCGGGCCGGTGAGTCGATATGCTCGTCCATAGCTCGCCAGTAATTCGGGTCGGATTACTGTATCATTCGCATTGCGACGCTCCAATGCTTTTCTGGGCAATCTACCTGCCGTCAATTTAAGTTAGGGCTTGAAAACGCTCGCTATTCACCTTCTCATACCCTGCCAGTGACTTGTTTTCCCGCGTCATAACTGCTCGCAGCGCCCTATGGATTCCGGCTCACATGTCGTTTCTTAGTCATAAGTCGAGAGCCGCGACATCGAAAGCGTTTGGGCTACTTGTAATTTTGTTCATGTGCGGCGCGGCGGACACACCGCCGCCAGCCGATGTCGGGGGCACCGGCACCATCGAACCGCGCGGCGGCATCGTCCTTTTAAGCGGAGCGTCGGGCGCAATTATCCGATCCATTAAAGTGGTCGCCGGCCAGAAGGTGAAACAGGGCGACTTGCTCATGCTTCTGGACGACGACCAGCAGCAACTGGATGAGAAAATCGCGGCCATTGCCCTCGACGAGGCGACCCGGCACGCCAGGCAGTCGATCGCCGACGAAGCGATCGCGCTCAAGCTCGCATCGATGCGCTACGCGCAAGCCAAAGAGGACGCCAGTCAGTACCGGTCCCTTGGTCCCAATGCGACGTCACGGCACCAGATTGAAATTCTCGATGCCGCCACGGAGGAAGCTCTCGGGGGGCTGACAATCGAACGCCGGAAAGACACCCAAATCCGCGCCGACGCCGCCGCCGATATCGAGACTGCCAACAAGCGCCTGACGATCACACAGCAGATATTGGCGCGGTATCGGCTGACCGCCCCGAACGACGGCGTGATCCTTCGAATCGATCAGCATGTCGGGGAGTCCCTAAACGGCACTCCGGTGATCGAGATGGGCGACATCTCCGCGATGTATGTCGTTTGCCAGCTGTTCCAGGGAGACTTGCTGAAGGTCAAACCGGGGATGAAAGCAACGATCTCGAGCAACGCACTCAGCAAATCGCTGACAGGCACGGTCGAACAAGTCGGCCGTCTGATACAGGCGACCACGCAAGCAGGCGACGTCAAGATCAAGCTTGACGATACCGGTCTGGCAAACCGCCTGGTTGGCATGCAGGTCGACGTAAAGATCACGCTTTAGAACAGTTGGCGGCGCATGTGGAATTGAGACACGCCCTTCGACATTCCATTGGCCGGATCGGCAGCAGCGTGTCGGATTTTGTCGGTATGTTTGCCGGCCGTGGCGCCGGCGCGGTGCATTTGCTGCTGGCGCACCCGCAGTCCAAACGCATGGTCGACACCCTGTCTCTGTCGTATTCCTGCGTCACCGTCGCCGCCGCCAATCTTCTGGAACACAGATTGCGTCTCGCTGCCGCGCTCTCGGGCATCGCAGTCGCGCTGTTTCTGTTGATTATGCAGATATCGGTCCTCGACGCGGCCCGCGCAGAAGTCACGCTTTTGTTCGACGATTTGAATTTTGACATCGTCATTGTTCCGGACACGTATCAGTTCCTTCTCTCTTTCGATACGGTCGACCGCATCGTTCTGGATATCGCGCGCGCAACCGGCGATGTCGCAGACACCTTCGGGCTGAACGTGGGCGTCGTACACTGGATCCAGTTGCCGTCGAAACAAATGGCCTACAATTTCCTCATAGGTCTCGATGATCCCGGGACGTTTGTGCGCGACAGGGAAATTCGCGACGGTTGGCCGTCCCTGACGACTCCTCAATCGATTCTCGCCGACAGATATTCGCAACCCTCGGTGGGTCCCGTTACGGTCGGTACGAACGTCGAAATAAACGGCGAAAGGCTCACGGTCACCGGACAGTTCAAGCTCGGTCTTTTCTTTTACGCGGAAGGGGCCGCCATCGTTCGGAACAACAACTTCACCCGCCTCGACGGACGCGACCCGCATTCGATCAGCATGGGCCTGATCCGGCTCAATCGCGGCGTCTCCCCCGCCAAGGCAAAAGCGGATTTGATCAGGGCGCTACCGTCGGACACACTGGTCTTCACCCGGAGCGAGCTGCTGGATAGCGAACGCGCCTATTTCCTGTCGACCAAACCGATCGGCATCATGATTTATATCAGCATGATGATCGCCTGCCTGGTCGCCGTTGTGATCATCGTCCAGGTGCTGTCGACGGAAGTCTCGAATCGCATGAAGGAATATGCCGTTCTGAAGGCGATGGGGGCCAACGTCGCCTTCGTCTACGGCATAGGCCTGGCTCAAGCCGCCATACTTGGCCTCGGCGGATTGTTGCCCGCGGCACTGTTGGGAATGCTCGTCCTGGGGTTTATCCAGCATGAAACGCATCTTCCCACCGCCGTCGGCTTTTCACTTACCGTCCAGATGGTTGCGATTACCCTGATATTGGCAGGTGCCGCTAGCGCCGCCATCGTTCGTCGCGTACATTCTGCCAATCCGGCAGAGCTATTCTGATGCGCGCGAGTATCGAACTCGGCATAAGACATTTGCTTTACAACAGGCCGCGGCTGTTGGCGATGTCCGCAAGCGTTGCCGTTGGCGTCGTCATTGTGTTCGTCGAAATGGGCCTGCTCCTGGGCGTGCTGGATTCGCAAGCGTTGATCGCAACGCTCGTTCGCGGCGACCTTGTCGTGATGAACATCGCACGGGTCGATCTTCACCGCTGGGACAAGATCGATGCCATCAGGCTCGCGCAAATCGCGGCGATCCCGGGCGTGGCGCGGGTCATGCCGGTCTACATGGACCATGTCAATTTGCGCGATGCCCAGGACAAACGCGTTCGACGCATTATTGTCTACGCGTTTTCACCCGATGACATGCCGCTGAACGTCGGAGATCCCGTCCGGGTTTCCGCCGCGTTGAAAATGTCCCGCAGCTTCATGTTCGACAGGCTCTCGCGCCCGATTTTCGGCGACATCAAGCCGGGTAAGAGCATCGAGATCGACAAGTTCCCTTTGCTCGTTTCGGGCGTCGTTACCATGGGTGTCGACATCGTGAACGACGGCAACATCGTCATGAGTGCTGGAGATTGGCTTGCCCGCTCCCCCGCTTCAAAACCCATCATGGGCGTTATCCGGATCGCGCCGGGCGCCGATGCCGACAAAGTGCGCAACGAAATTCTGGCGCGCCTGCCGCCCGACATCACCGTTCTCACTCCGAACGAACTGGTCGAACGCGAAAATGTTTCCACATTGGAGACGACGCCGATCGGCATTCTGTTCACCATCGGCATGATCGCCGGATTTATGATCGGCACGATAAATTGCTATCAGGTGCTGTATACGGAGGTCGCGGATAATTTGCCGCAATATGCGACGCTCAAGGCGATGGGCTTTTCCGACGAGTTTCTCCGTACCACCGTGCTGGCCCAGGCCGCTCTATTGTCCGGAACTGGCTTTGCGGTCGGACTTACGATCTCCATTCTCGCAGACGGGTATCTGGCGTTCGTAACTTTGTTGCCGATCAAAATTCACCTCGTATCTGCTTCGCTTGTTTGTCTGGCCACTATAGCACTCTGCATCCTGGCCGGATGGATAGCGATCCACCGCGTGCAAGCCGCGGACCCTGCGTCACTCTATTGAGGGGCGCCATGAGCGAGGCAAAGATGCAGCCCTTTCCATCCACTTCGTCGCGTGTCGCGACGCCGACGGTCGACGCGAAGGGGGTCGGCTACGCATTCGACATCGACACGGCTCCGAAGCAAGTTCTTTTTGAAATCGATTTCGTTCTCGCACCGGGAGAATTCGTGATCCTGACCGGCCCGTCCGGTTCGGGAAAAACGACATTCTTGACGCTCATTGGCGCGTTGCGGGCACTTCAATCGGGCAGTCTCAAAGTCTTCGGCTCGGAGCTCGCCGGTCTCGGACACAAGGGGCAACGCGAGATACGACGCAAGACCGGCTTCATCTTCCAGGATCACAACCTCTTCGAGGCGCTGACCGCGGCACAAACGTTGTCTCTCACCATGGAGCTGCAAGGTGTGCAGATCGATAAGAGAGCGGCCAGATCGCGCGCGGCAGCGCTTCTCTCGATGCTGGATATGGAGCAGTATCTGGATACGAAACCGCATGCTCTGTCGGTCGGCCAAAAGCAGCGTATTGCCATTGCCCGTGCGCTGATCAACAATCCCCCTCTTATCCTGGCAGACGAGCCCACCGCAGCTCTCGATTCGGAAAATGCAAGGCTTGTCATGGGTATTCTCAAGCATCAGGCCGAGTCGGAGGGCACAAGCGTGTTGATGGTGACACATGACAGCCGCGCTTTTCATGCTGCCAACCGCATTGTGAACATGATCGACGGTCGAATGACGGCATGATCGGCACCGCAACCAAAATGGTTCGGGACACGGCCATGTTCGCTGGCGCGCAGATGCGTTGCGGGGCGTTGCGTCGCGCGCGCACTCTGGCCGCGGTCGTTCTCTGCACTTGCGCATCGATCGGCG
>Ga0302325_10004967_pt1 | contig 30564 bp, 38 predicted proteins | sample Palsa_T0_2_FD_201948 | JGI IMG/M metagenome (GOLD analysis project Ga0302325, IMG submission 201948) | Peat permafrost microbial communities from Stordalen Mire near Abisko, Sweden - Palsa_T0_2 | ecosystem: Environmental > Terrestrial > Soil > Palsa > Peat permafrost | place: Sweden: Abisko... | reverse complement strand
TTCTGATTAAACACCTTGTTCCGTTTATTAATAAACGACACCTCGCCATCATCTGCCTTAGCCCGTGTCTTCCTCCCTTTCGCCTCCCTTTCTGCCTCCCTAAAATAAGTCTCTCTCCACAAACACACACAGAAGAAGGTACCGTTTATTGGTCTCCTCGACGAGGCGGTCCAGGGCCTCCTTGGAGGGTTTGTGGTCTGTTATGCCGAGGGAATTAGCGTCGGTGTAGAAGACGCGGTCTTCATCGACGGCGAGGAGGGTGCCTTCGGGGGTGGTAACGAGTTGGCCTTTTGAGAGGGCTTGGGATTTGGCTTTTTGGTAGGCTTCGAGGTCTGGTTTGAGGGATTGGATGCTCTTGTCATAGGCCTTTTCAGCGTGTTGGGTATAGTCTAAACACGATCATTAGCCCTTCTTTCCTTGACCAATATCACAACCCAAGGGACCATCGTACCTGCAAACCCAGCTTTGTCCCTATTCTCCGACTTCTGTCTCCTGCACTCATCCCACTTTAAACTCTCCTCAATAGTCCAATCCCAGGCCCTTTTGCGCTCATAATCCTCGCCTGCTTCCTCTGCATCCTGTTTTATGAGTTTCTGTTCCACGTCGGCTTTCTTGCGCTCGAGCCGTGAGAGCAGCGAGTTGTCCAGTTTGAGGCGGCGGTGTTCGGCGATGACGGCTTGGTGGTTTGCTTGTGTTGAGGAGGCCTTGGGGGCTAGCAGGGCTTTGAATTTGAGTTGTTTTTCGGCTAGGGGGTTGGTGCTGGGGGATTCAGTAGTGCTGGGAGGGGAGGTCAGCGGTGCTAGGGAAGTCATTGTCGACCGAATTGATGATGGTGGTTGAACTCCGTGAGTCCATTTCATGTTGATGGGCGGTGGGCTGAGGGTATAGTTAAGTCGAAGGTGGATAATTACACTTACAAATATTGACTGTCAGGATAATTAACCTGTTTTTGGGCATGCTCTCGTCGTTTGCTCTGATTCCCTTGGGCTAGCGTTCATAACCTTAGCTAAAGAGCCTCGGCTTGAACGTTAGCCTTGAAGAAAGTATAAAATGTTCCTTCGAGTATAGTCTTCTGAACCTATGAAGAAATTAAGCTAAGTGTATCCGGCACAAAATTCACCACCATGCTCAAGGAGCAAATTCTCAAAAAAGTATGGTGGAATATACCTTAATGTGCCCAAGGGAGGGGCTACGAGACAACAGCTGTTTATTACTGCTGCAGTCTTATGGTGGCTTGCCGTTGATAGCATAGCTAGAGATATCCCAGTTTTATAGCGAATACAATGTATACTCAAAATTCGGTCAGAAGTGATGAATGCATGACACTCGATTCCTACAAACACAATACTATAACTAACGATAACGCCTGTGTTGAAGCGTATTGTGTCTCTACCAAGTAGACCTCCTGCCAGCATGGGTCTGATTGTACAAGTGACCCTTGTTGATACCACGAGATTGTTTTCTGGCGGACGTCAGTCCACGGCTCTCACGATGTTTCATCGTAGCACCACAGATCCAGTTGATTCTAGGATCACGACGAATAGTGTCTATAATCAGCAAACCATTCCAAACACAAGACAAGAGGGGGGAACTGTCTTGAGGATCGACGAGGATGACTTCGAAGTACTTGTAAATAGCATCCTGGTTAACTCAGTATGAGTTCAACACTCTCAAATTGGCGCATTTCTTGCCGACGCATTCTTCCGCCGTCGTACGCAATGAACGTTGGTATTTGAGCTGGTTAACTCCTTGGTTTGTCTACTTGTCAACACCAGTTCCATCTTGGGATAAGGGAACATACAGGTTTGCCGTAGGTGGCTCCCTTGGGGACGGGGCATTTGTGGCCTCCTCGTCGGACACGGATGCGGTAGATGACAAAGCCCTGTTTGGCCTTATGTCCTAGATGACGGGCCTTGTCGAGAAAAGAAGGACAGGTGGCGCGGTTTTGAGTTGACGGTATTCCCAGCAACGCACTCGGAGGAGAAAACGGAGCACATCGGATTGTTTGTGCTTGTACAATTCTGTCGTCAGCACTCATTCATACACAACATGTACAACATATCGCTGCACAATGGAGCTTTTGCGCAGATTCCTTAAGAACTCCGCCGATCATAGAGAATCGACATCTCTTCATAGGCTTCACACTCCGCGCCTAACAATTGGTAGCGAGAAATGGTACTTTCCTAAGGAACAGCGCCTTTCTCTTCCAAAACCTCTCATCCAGTAATGGGATTTGATCGGTCCAGGAACCGAGCCGAAACTGGAGCCGACCTGGTCAGGTGATTATCGACTCGATCTCGGTCACAGCTTTGTGAGATCTGACCCGGCTCGGGTCCTAGAAAGGTAGGGCCGATGTGGCCTCAAACCCGGACCGAAAACCAGATACAAAGACCTAGTCGGTCCTAGAGTGCAGCGCCGAGCCGGCACCCTTAGAGCCGACCAAGTTCAAGAGCCAGTTCTGGACCGGCATCACTAGGTCGGGTTGAAAAATGTACTTACCCGAACCGGGACTCGGTCGGTCTGTGTAACGGGAATGTATCATATTATGTCTGTTCCTGCAGCATTCCCGTTACAATGTCATGGGAATAATTCATCTAGTGACCTTTTGGGAACCAGTCCCGTTACATTTCCCTATGAAAACTAAACACAACAAATAAATAGTAGAGACAACAAATAAAGAATCTATCCAACCGCAGATCAAGATCTAGATCCCCTTCTCGGCGCCACAGCAGGTCCCCTTCTCTGTCTATCCGCGGCAATATGATACAGCATGCCCTTCTCCCCACGACTTAATCTGTTCTGATGCCCAAGCGCATTAAGCCTTTCCTCCTTTTCCTGCAGCCTTGCTTTCAACCTGGCAACTCGTACTTTGTGTGCTGCCGCATCCCTTTTCTTCTGCTCGGAATTCCTCTTTGTGTCTCGTGTAAGTATGAATCCAGGATCAATGCACTTCCAAATCTGCCTAAGCACCTGCATATCCTCCACCTTCAGCGTCACTCTTTTGGCATATGTCGTTAAAAGGTAGCTACTAGATCAGAATCATCATAAAGGATCATACGACATCTCGAAGAGATGTGTAAGGAGATGCTTAGATGCGAGTTGGAGTGCTATGAGGGCATTCCTTTCAATCCGAAGCATATCGCGATTGCTGAAGTCCTCATCTGTAATACCAAGGACATCTTGCATGATCTTTTGGATTTGTGATTTGTTTAATAAAAGGCGCTTTTGGGATAAAAAAGGCCTCTGCCATGGCGTCGCTTTGACAGTGTCGGATCTCGCGTAGTGCTACAGCTACAGGTCAGTTTTCATCTGATAAAACAAGCCATACTGCCAGGTTTGAAAGTAACTCCTGCGGTAGCGCGAGCTTGTTGCATACGTCTCTGGCGCTGTTCCCTGGTCTCATTTCGTGGCGGCAGAGGCATTGGCTCCCTCCTCTTGCGATTCGGGTGAGATTTGTATACCTTGAGTCTAGCGGCTTTTTGAAAGGCGCCTTTGAACGCACGCGGCCTGGATTTCGTGACAGACATGTATCAGCAAGAATTTGGCGATGTTGGCGATGTTGGCGATGTTGGCGATGTTAGGGAAGGTGCAAGAACAGGTAACGGGGCAGGTAATGGGGGGATGACTCATTTTAAAGTTTAAAGGCGACGTCATGTTACTGTGACTGAGTCGGATAATGGATGGGCTAGTGAGTCGGATGATGTTGCCCTTGTCAAAAGCCTTTCAGATGTGAAGAAAGCAGCAGGTAAAAGCTTTTTCACTATGATGACACGATTGGAGGCCAAAGCGGAAGAAACGTCTTCAGCGTTGGCAGAGGCGCTTCGCATTGCAGATCAGGAGGAGTGATGCTATATTTAGGTTTCATTATATAGGGATAACTCGGATTGGTTAAAAGTTATGTGCAATTTCCCGTTACCATGACAGTTGGCGTGTAACGCGTATAACGCGTGTAACAGGCAAGGTGTGCCTTTTATCAATTCTAACTCATTTCCCATTACCATGACACTTGACGTGTAACGGGGTGAAGCTGATTCATTGAGAATTGCACTCATTTCCCGTTACACGTCACAACCTTTGGTAGAGTCGCTCAGGCTATGGACACAGACCTTCTTTCTTGCCATGCTGCATAAACTTGGTAGATGTACACCGACAAATGTATGTGCTACTAGCAATGTTATTATGTTTTGTCACGTCCAAACCCTTTTGCATTCACTTTTTAATGAGTTCTTGTATGTCTCGCTTCACATACCCTGACTGTTTGTCGAGTGACTCGGGTTCAATGGCATCCTCCTCACAGCCATCCGACGCTTTTTCAGGGAACCTTTCCAGCCAAGAGAACGATGAATCGGAATTGGAGACTCCTACTCCAGGTGCAACTATTTGGGAGCCGAGGAAGATTCGAGCTAAAGTGGGGGGCTCATATTGGGTCATTGAGAATGATAAAAAGTGTGTGATATTCTGCAAGATGCAGATGGCGGTATGCACTTTCCGCATGATATACTAATCGTAGGATGAAGATGATGTTGCATTTGTATGGGCGTTCGAAACAAACAAGCTTTCAAACGTCTGGACTGAGTTTACTAAAGTCCTCCGACCCCCAATGTCCACGAAATCAAAAGCAACACCCTACGTACTATGCAACTGTTGCAGAATTGCTCTATCTCATCCAAACCGCAACGCAGAGAAGAGTCCCTCTGCCATGAAGAAACATCTGAGAGGATGTACGCCTTACCAGAAAAGTGTTCGAAATATGTCGTCGGATAACCAAACACTTTCAGATCTGTTCGGATCTCAACATAACCAACTCATGAACCGCGATCGCCTCAAAGAAACAGTTTTGCGAATCATTATATCTGGCAACTTGCCATTTTCCTTTGTAGACAGCCTCGAATTTCAAGCATTGCTACAAGAGGCCTACCCAAGTTGTCCGCCGCTGAATTGAAAGTCAGCCCGAGATTACCTTCAATCAGTAGTGGATCGTACGAAAGAGGATCTGAAGGCAAAGTTGGCGGCGAATGACTCCAAGATTAGTCTTGTATTGGATGCTTGGACTACTCGATCTAGTCTCTCTTTTCTCGGTACCCTCCTCCCTCCCCTCCTCCGCTGTAACGGGATACAATTGTTTATGTGTCTTGTTACTCCCTTTCCCGTTACAACCTGTAACAGGATGTAACGGGATGTAACGGGAAACCGCTAACAATTGACATTATCTGTTCATTTCCCGTTACATTTTATACTCGCACATCAGCACTAAGTTTTAGGTATTATAGGTCATTGGATTGACAAGAATTTCAAGTTGCAGTATGAGCTACTTGCCTTCGAGCCCCTCAACGAAGCCCATTCTGGTCACAACATGGCAAACATCGTATATCAAATTCTCGAGGAATACAGTATTATGGACAAGTTACAATGCATAACCTCAGACAACGCGTCCAACAATTACACCCTCGCTGCGGCACTATCAATCAAACTTAGCGACGAGGCAGACATAGAGTGGAACAACGAGACACACCATCTACCATGTCTGGCGCACATCATCAATCTTCTCGTCAAGAAGTTGCTTAGTGTGATCAAAAAGAAGACCCCGGCACGCGGAACTCGTGATGTTGCTGATATCGAGCTGGAATCAGAAGACGACATGAACTTGGACCTTGAGGATTTGCCTGAATCTGATGGGACCGCATTCAGGGTCCTCTTAGCAACAATCGGCAGGCTTGCCACCTCTCTTCGACGAAGCACCATGCGATGGAAGATATTTCAAGCCGCCTGCAAATCTTACAACATTGAGCCGATGACTATTCCCTTTGCTATGGATATACGGTTCAGCTCCCATTATCGACAATTATTTGTTGCCATTTACTTCCGCCGTCCTCTCCACCGATACATTGATGATGCACACTTCAAACCTCAAGAAAGACACCTCTACGAATTGTCAGATGAGCAATGAGAGTTGGCAGAATTCTTGCTCCTGTTTCTGATGCCTTTTCAACGCTGTACAGAGAGGTTTGAATGCAATGAATCAAATACAGAGATTGATTATGTCTTCTTCACCTACGACACTCTGTACAATCACCTGGATGATGTAGAGGCGAAGTTGAAGTCAGAGACTGGCATTGGAGCTCTATCCTGTGCACCTTTCATGCTGTCGACAATGAAGAAAATGCAGGATACTTTGTCGAAGTATTACAGCAGGACAGAGATACAAACTGTCTATATCGACGCGATGATCTTGAATCCTCATACAAAGTTGGTCATTGCTGAGGAGTCGTCCTGGTCAGATATCAATGTCGATGAGTACAGGGCAGCAAGTCGTCGCCGTTTTGTTGAGGAGTATGACAATAAAAGGTTGATGGATGTCGATTCAAATCCATCAACGATTCAACAACCTGCAGCAAAACGTCCAAGAACTTCACTTGCGAATGATTCGGCTTATCGCGAGGCCCTTCTCAATCGGTCCTCAAAACGTCGCAGGAACGATTTTGATCGCTATATCGAGATCCCTAATGATCCTGACATTGTTAATTCCTTGAGCTGGTGGCATGAAAACCAATGCAATTATCCTACCTTGGCGCGAATAGCAAGAGACACCTTGTCAGTGCCTGCTTCAGGATCTACTGTCGAATGAGTCTTCAGTATACCTGGGAGACTGGCTATTTGGCAGCGAAATCGTCTTAATGCGGAAACGATATCTAAATCAATGTTCTATAAGTATGCAATGGCGAGGGCTAAACACTCTTTATATATGGAGGAACCTTCGAAGGAAGGAGGGTGTGATTCCAGAAGAATGGGTCCAAAATTGGTGGTGTGCAAAGCTCGATAAAGTGCCAGTTGGAAAGGTATCTATTGAGAGGATGTTGCCTCAACCACAGTCGGAGGAAGAGGAGGATCTTTATGGTTGAGTGAAAGTGGTTGTGTAACGGGTGGATGTAACAGGAAAGTTAATTTTTGTCGTTGTTAGACTTCATATCCCGTTACACATTGTGTTTTTCATAGTATACCTAGCATACATTGCATTTAATGTAACGGGAACCATCCCTTTTGAGTTAAAACGACTGCTATTCCTGTTACATCCCGTTACATCGCTGCGAGATATACACATCGTCATCTCATCTACATGAATTCACCAGTTCCTCGCTTCGGTCCCGGCTCGGTCCAAGGTCGGGCTGGTCCAGAGCACTTCTAGACTCGACATTCACCGGCTCGATCGGTCTAGAGATCTAGAAGATTGAGATTGGCTCGATCTCAACATCTACCGGAGCCGGTGTGGAACCGGAGCCGCTAGCTACTAGGACTGGTCATCACCAGGTCGAGCTGACCTGGTGATGTACCCAGCCTCGAGCTGACCGTTTCCCCTTACTGCTCGGAAGGCACTTAGTATGACAGTTCTAGATTGGCCTCCCAACTCCTCCGACCTAAATCCCATAGAGAACATTTGGAGTTATATGAAAGATATCATCGCAAGGGACTATGGAGAGGTTAGCTCTGCTGTAGAGATAAAGAGGATTGTACGGGATATGTGGCAGCAATTCTCCAACAATCAGTGGGACATATTAATTGATAATATACCGGAAAGAATGAAAGCTGTGATTGCTGCTAAAGGCGGGTCCACTAGATATTAAAGAGAAGCGTAGAGTAACATTATTGTAATTCAGCATTCATGTATTAAACCAGTGAAGTTCGTGGTTGTGAACTTATTCGCTGGAATTGATGGTTGCGGGGGTTGATTTTTGATCGTTGTCCGGAGACTTTTTGGCGGGAATTGTAGGTTTAGGTTAGCCGTCCAATTTAAGGTGGGAACTCGGCCGAGTTCCACCAGTATACTCTTGCAAAAGTTGCAATACCTACAGCCGTGCGCGGCGATAGCCGGTAATTTCATGTGCAGAGCGGTGCCGACTTGTCATCCAAACTCACCCAGCGCCATCGAGCTGTGCGCTTTCGCCAGATGGAGCGAGTCAACATTCGACAACAGAACCTGGATGAGCTGTACCAGACCCCTGAAAATACACTAGAAAGTACGCGTCTCTCCCTTTGCTCATACTACTTGCTAACAGTCCCTAGTTGAGGTATGTATTCCCGATTACGACGTTTCGTGGCTAACACTCTGTTCAGGTCGTGAATCCACAGACTCATGGTAAGATAGCCCTCTGGCGGGTGGTATCAGGACTATGGCTAACGTTATAGGCGTTGGGAGAAAGATGTACACAGACTATGAGATTATATGCCGAGTACGTTACCCCCTTTCCCCGATCATGGCCAGGACGCTGATTCAAAGACAAATATTCCCGCTTTCAAGTTGAAGTCTTCGTCAGTCCGTCGACGATACAGCGATTTCGAACATTTCCGCGATATCCTTGAACGGGAGTCGTCGCGAGTGTCAATTCCTCCGCTTCCAGGCAAAGTGTTTACAAATCGATTTTCAGACGATGTCATCGAGCACCGACGGGAAGGGTTAGAGAGATTTCTTCAAATGTATACTCACTGGTCACTCTTCTGATTGATAGAGTTGCAGGACACCCGTTGTTGCAGACAGGATCTAAAGTTTTGTGTGCCTTTATTCAGGATCCTCAGTGGGATAAGGTTCGCACCTTGGTATTGACATCTAATCTGCTTAGAATCAATGGAGTTAGGGGATGTGCATTCTTAGCAGTTGGACAAGTTGTTTTTGTCAAAGGTGAATTGGTGGATTGATTGATTGCGCAGGAGTTGGAGTTTGTATGAACAAGTCATGTAGAGTGAAATGCACTCTGATTGTTTGAAAAATTAAGGAATTACTATCTAGCGATGTTTCATTTTATACAATGCTGTCAAGCTACAAACCATGGTCAAGAATGACAGTATACCGACCGGGACTACTGTGAACACAAAGATTTCATATCTATCCAAGTTAGCGCGGTATGGCTCGAGGGGATACAGATGGATATGACGAGGGGGCTTTTGTCCGTCTCGGTCGAGGGCAAGGTTGCTGGTAACGAAATCTTGGACAATACATGCAACTGACAGAATCTTATTCAGTCAGCATGAAGAATATAAGGGGCATACACTGGCGATGATAATCCACGCGAGGAGATACAATTCTGGATCGTATCCAGTGAACGATATTATAAACATCGTGAACCATAGATTCATACAATTGAGCGAAATTAAGCGGATGACTGTCGCCAACGGGGTGTAATTGAGAAGCCTAGACAACTCAGTATGTATTTTACTCCACGGGTCCTGTTCAGTCAAAACGAGACTTAAGATGGCTCTACCATACCACCGCAACATCAAACCATCGGTAAATCCAAAAGACAAATACCCACAAACCGCGCACTGCACGGACTCAGCAATCATTCAAGGGACCACTCACCCAAGCAACATCCATCCATATCTGCCAGTATTCGACAGGGTTGGTGATGAGTGCCTTGTTGGTAGCTGGCTGAGAAGCGGCTGGATTATTCAGGAGGACCGGCGCAACAAGCTGGATAGCCTGGAACGCACCGATAAGAGCCGGGAGAAGCGACGAGGTTCGACATATTGAAATGGGCAGGCGGTACGTGGGGCTTATCCCAAGCGCCTGGGCGCTGCTCGGCCCGGGGAAGAAGCTCGGAATGACTGTGGTGTGCGACGGATTGACGAGGAATGCTGTCCGTCAAGTCTTTGCTTGGTTCTGATTGATTGATCGGCAAACTGAACCACTCCATCTACCACTGCCAACAACGCCTTTGCCTGCCAGGTTGATACCCAAATAAACACTTCAGAGAGTTTCTTGGTATTCTATGCACCAAGCAATATCATCTTGATCCATATCGGCAAATCTTGGGTAACTTTTGCTTTTGCCTCAGTCCGCAAGAGCAGGGATCAATTCTCGCAGGTTCGGACCAGAATTTCAAGTTGCAAACGCTTAGCTTGGAAACAGCAAAAGCTCGTTCAACTCCCCGAGGACGGAAAGTTTCGACTTAGAGGATACAGTGCAGGTAAATACGAGGCTTAACTATTATTTTGCTTGACTTCTTGTCTCTCCGAACTGTGCTGCTGTTCTGAACAAAATACAATTAATTTCAGAACTCTGAACACGTAATGGCGTGCTGGTTCAATGCAAGAATTATCCCGATGCATACGGGGTTGGCGCCACATGTGAACTTGAGGTTAATATGTACTAAGAAGTCTTAATTGCGACATGTGAAGGCGGGGCGAGAGATGGGAGACTAATGCGGTTCAAGTGCGTTAGTATGAGATTTCTCTGAGATTTCTCTGCGACCAAATTTTAGATAGTTATTTGACGGATTCTGTTTAAAAAACTTCTGGCATTCTCGCTGTGCATCCTATATCCCATATTGTACAGTATTATTACATTTACCCCTCCTCGTATTGTCCAGTCTGATCAACAGACGCGGCCGAGTGTTCAGCCGAAATCTATGCCCAACCCCCGGTTTTTCCCCACCCCGTCGCCTGCTGAGGCACATACTGATCGACAGCATATACGTCGAAGTGCGGCTTCGCAGCCAAGTACGTCGCGTGATATTGGTAGAATGCAGACAGATCGTTCGGGCTGAGGATTGTGCTCAGCTGCAGGAGATAAGTCGTGCATTGAAGAGCACTGTTGATGCAAGAGGAGATGAGAACGCCGTCTGGGGCTTGGAAATATTGATTGTTCAGGTAGTTGATATCATCGATTCCGCGCCCCAAGGCTGTCTGGTATCGGGCGATATCCGAGTACTGTATTGTTCGCCCCCCGAGATTTGCGATTTCATTGCGGAGATTGTCCATGTTGACAACCATCATGAGGCCGTACGATCGGCGCTCCATGGATCGCTGGAAGCTGTCATCGCCAGAGAGGTAGTTCATTGTTGTTGATGTGAAACGTGAAGGACAATTGCGCGTGACAGGCTGTGATGTGGTGTTCCGGTGGCGACCTCGAGGTCAAGTGTTTGTGGAGATTGAAGAGGTTGGTTGTGGATGAGCACGGAATGATGGCGAGGCGCGACCCCTTTTTATACGGGATCGAAAGGAAGCGCTCCAAAGCTGAAGGAGAATGGAGACGGAGACAATGGTGAAGGGAAACAAGGCGAGGCAGGGCGGCGCTTTGCCAGCGCTAATATTTAAGCTCGCGGGTGGAATGCAGGTGTGATCATCGCTCGGAAGGTGTGCGGTGCCGAAAGTTTCCAACACAATAGGTCAATTTCATTCAAAGCCAACGGGCATTGTTTGCTCCACCGCCCACAAAAAATATACCCGCGTAATTTTACGTCTCTGGAACAATACTTCCGCCTTCAACAATGTGCATAGACTTTAAGTCCCGAGTGCGAATAGGATTTCATTTGTGAATCCCTTGTTATTGTTCCCCGGACAATCGTCAAACGCAACGCAATCTTCCCGTCTTTGCATGCATTATGCAGGCAACTCAAAAGTTTCACGTTTCCGGAATGTACAGAAGCCAACCGAGTGATCCACAACGACCATCTACCCATCTTTCCATGCGGCTGTGCCCAATGAGATAGCTTTACCGTTATAAGTCATAGGATCAGCTATTAACCAAGGCTCTGGGGCCGATGGACCAAAATAATATCAAGATTAATAAAGCACAGCCCCTCGTGACGACAGTGAAGAGATTTGCTGGTAATGACTGTCCGTGCGTTGTGGCCATGTGGCTGCTGGTGTTCTCTCGCCAGTGCCATGCGGACATGTGTGTGCACGTTTGGTGTAGGCAGGCGGCTCGTCTACGGCTGAGCCAACCGTTGGAACTGCAGCGTGAAATTAAACTGGGGCAAGCGGGATGGGCTCACAAGGGGCCACTCATGCAGCCAATGATCAGGTTTAAACTCCCGCGCCGGCCAATCGCTGGGGACGCCCACTTAAACTCTAATTGTCCTGCAATTTGCCTCTCGAGGACTACCAATTGGACATCCACGATTCCAGCACAGACAAAAGGCAAAGTTCCGTTTAATTTCCAACCGAGTGCGGAACTATTAACTGCACTAACCAACACAAAGCAAGGCGCCCCGTGCGCTGGTACACCACCGCAGCCAGTACATCAAGCGTCCCTTATATACCGCCTGCAGCCCGCGCTAGATATACGATCTAATCATTCAAAAAGCCTTACGCAATTGTCGCGGTCATCGCTCCGGAGACATGCAGCGAGCACCGATACAGTCTTACTCGACGACCGAGGCCCTCGACCTGCTTCGCCAGGGCGCCGGTAGCGCCTACTTTGTCCCTTCGGGATACATCCCAATCCTCGTACCCGACACCGATGACGACCCAGAAAGCATCCGGCGCCTTCTCGAGGCTCACGTTCCTACGCGGGTGCCGGTCGACAACCTGTGGCAGACGCGCCTCCCGACAAAGGTCATACGGACCAAGAGAAAGCGGACAGAACGACCAGGCCCGGCGAAGAAGCCTCCGCGCCCCCCGAACGCCTTCATCCTGTATCGCAAAGATAAACAGGTACATGATCCCGCTCAATGATTCTAACATCGGCTCAGAAGATTGTCCAGGAAAGAGAGGCCGGAATAACGAACAATGAGGTCTCCAAGGTCATAGGGGATATGTGGAACCAAGAATCACAGGACGTCAAAGACCATTATCAGGCGCTTGCACAACAGAGCCGCGAGCAACACCAGAAAGAGTATCCTGGGTATAAATATGCGCCTCGGCGGCCGGGAGAACGTAAACGGCGTGGTGTCCATCAAGAAATCGTCTTCGGGGATTCCGAGACGGCCTCCAACACAGATCAAGACTCGATGACCATGGACATGAGATCCCCAGCAGACTATGGAATGAGCCCGACCCCAAACGGAGACTACTTTCGGTATACGAGCTCCGGCTCTTACTATCAGGACATGTTGGCAATGCCAGGGAGTGTCGACCCAAGCTCACCAGGAGAGTTCAACTTGAGTCAGTTCCCGACATCGCAACATACTCCTTGCCTAACGTCGGGCTCCGATGTGGAGAATGGGTGGGCTCATACTCCCCCATTGTCACATACTCCCGATATCATCCTAGATGCTGGACATCAAGAGACAGAGTTCGGGGGATCAAATGCATATGGATTGTATCAAGGTAGGCCCATCTTTCTCTATGTATTAATGTGCAGATACGACTTTTGAACGAGAACCGGTGCGCTTTCAATCGGTAGCGGTGGAGGGACAATACAACTATCTAAACCCGCCCGTTTCGTCAACGGCAGCAAGTAATTCTCTGGACTGGGCTACGCAACAAGCTCTGATGGTGGAGGATATTTACTCAGGGAGCACCGGATGGATGAGCCCACCGATGAGTGTAAATCAAAGTTCATAAGAATATATTTTTCTGTATATGGTATTTGGTATAGGGGGATATCTCTGAGAGCGCCGGCGGACTTTCAGAAGGGATAATACAAACAATTTGCGGTCGTTGAGATCGCTGGACTGTACCTGGCTTGCTGCGATCAAAAGGCAGATCCGAGGGGGGTGGCTTCGGCTGTCATTGCCATGGCGGACGATGGTTGGCTGGCGGGTTGACGACATCCCACGCCGCTTCCCTTTGTTCTCCTTGCCACCCACGCAGCATCAACGCCACGCCCCCCACCAGAAACGCTAATTGTGTCTCGTGATGTGTCGACCCGCCCTCGTTAGTCAGCCCGCATCGGCCGCGCCAAGTAACATCCGACACAACGGCGACATCAGCAATTCGTCCATCCGACCTTCACGCCATGCATCGGTGGAGCGCGAGACGTTGGCTGTCTCGGCCTGGTGGTGCAAGCCAAAGTAAATGGATAGCGATTCGAATACCATTCGCCCTCAATATTGACGCAGTGCTTACGAGTTCAACTTCGGCACTGCGAGTTCATTGTCCTTTTTTTGGGCCCACGCGTCCGCTCCTCGTGCCGTGTTTGAGCAGGGTAATTTTCCAAATGTTTAGAGCTGACAGCAGGAGAATGCTCCTCGACTTACGGCACGATTGCATGAGATCCACGACCACAACGTCGCTAGCTGGGACGATTTGAATGTAATTCTACCCTCGAGCATCTCCGGCGGGCACTGTCGGCGAATAATTGAAGACTTGTCCTTCTCTCACACCATTGCTCCATCAACAATTTGAGATTGGCCTTGGGATAAGTCGCTCGTCCGCTGAAATGGAGTTTGAGGCCTAGGGCTGTTGGATCGCATCACTCGAATACTAGGAAAGGTGTAATATCGGCGGACGAATACGACTTGTCCTCGTAAATTGAGTAACACACGCGACTATCTCGCCCAGGAATGCCGAAGGCTGATTTGGCCTCTCGTCGAGCACGACTACACATCACGATCGACGACCGACAAGCTCGAAGTCATCAAAATTGAGGGATAAACAGTTAACGACCACGCCAACAGAATAGCTACCTGAAGTACCCTCTCATATCTCTCATTCCGAACTCGTTTTCGGAGGTTCTTACAATCCCCCACCACGCAATTATGCGGCTCGAAGAGCTCGACCGGGAGATTTTCAAAGTCGCTGTCAACGGCCAAATTCTCGGCATGAAGACAGTACACCGAACTGGTCACGAAGCAAACTTCACTCGTGAAATAAGGAATCTGCGGCAGTGATCGCATGCCTTTATCATATCGGTTAATGGGTTTCGTGACCAACGAAGACGAATATATCGAGGCGCTTGTAATTGAATACGTCCCAAGCGCGGAATTAGCCCGGGATAGGAAGCGAATAGACAATTTGGAGTTATCGAAGCGGACATGGCAGATGAAGGAAGCCCATTGACTATTTACATACTAAGGGATGTGTCGAGGGGACGCGAAACCTGACAATGTTTTAATTCGCGAGAACGGGGACATTGTGCTCATAGGTTTTGGCGGAGAGGCGACCGGGATGGGTAGAACAGAAGTATTATGAATCGGCGACTGGAGACTTGCAAGCATGGGAACGTATTGTGGAATTCATGAAACGAGATGCAAGGATCCGGCTATTAGGACAGTGGATAATATGGATCACTGACCACTCAGTTCAATAGATATCAATATATTGCAAAGGGAAACGGTTTCGATATAATCGCCTTACGTGGAAGGAGGAAACTCCCAGACGTCCATTCCATAGCAGAATCCCGATAGGATCATAATTCTAGGACGTCCATATCTTGCATATTTCGCCATTTGTTTGGCGGGAAACCGTCAGGAACCAAGGATGTAACAGGGGTTTAATTTCTCCACAGTGCATCAAATCTGAGAGAATTAACTAACTCATATTATTGGAGTGGACCACAATAGTGGGTAGGGGAAAGGGGACCCATATCTATACCAATTTGAAGCTGTTTTCAATGAATTGGGCCTGAAACCCGACAGACCCGATAGTCGGCGGCCGCGGAATATCGGATTGTCGAAACAGCGGTCCCGATATTAAGGACTAATTTTGCGCCACCAAACTAAACTCTAAAAGGGCCTCGTGATCTGAATTCCGCAGCCTTTGGTAAGCGCGCATGCAATATGAATTAAAGTTTGTCTGAAATATCCGCAACCCTGAGTCAGGAGCTTTCTGCCAAATAATGCCCGGCACAGCGCCTTCTTCGCTCGATCGAGATGCATATCTGATGCAGCAAAGTGACAGCCGTTCCACGATTTCCGAATCCCTGGAACAACTTGCTGCAGTGAGTCAAAGACTAGCCGATCTCGCAGGCAAAGCGGCTGGCCTTTGTCCTCCCCATGAGGACGTTCAAAGGATCGTCGACGTTGTGGCTGCGCGTGGCGCCCTAGACCTGCTCTTCGCTAAAGACGCCATCGACGGGTACGACGGAACAGACGCTATGGAAAAGGCCCGAGTGGCCCATTATAATGCTGCTCTGGAAATGTACACGGTGATGGCTGAGGGACAAATTGGTAGCGATGGCAGCGATGTTGCCGTTGTTCAGAATGAGGAGCTGGTCACTCGCATCGGACATACTCTGAAGAAAGAGTTGATTGAATTCTATCATACGATGTCTCATGCAAACGAAAGGGTCACGTTTACGACGGAGCAAAGGACAGCACTGGAATCTGCCTTCCTGGTGAAACCCAAATTGAATACAGCGGAGAAGCGAGCCCTGGCAAGAACCTGTAATTTAAATCCGCGTCAGGTGGAAGTTTGGGTACGTGCACAGATCCTTATTTTTAGCAAGGAGTCTTATTTGTGCTAGTTTTCCAATAGGCGGACTCGTAAGAAACGGGATGAGAAACGGCTAGCGCAACGTCGGGCGGCGGAACAGGATGCATCGGGGAAAAAATCATTCCGGACAACATCCTACTAAGAATGCATAAAACGGCTTGAGCGCCCCCGCATTTGAACAAAGGAGCAAAACGTGGTTGGCTAAGGATCATAGCGTTGATAACAACCAGCCGCAGTCTTTGCCGTGGAACTCGGCGCAAGCCATAGCCCGGTAGCGTATGTATGTATCTTTGTCACTTGTCGCGCTGCTGAAGTGCTGAGAGTCGGATAGAGTTACTGCATCCGAAGTGATCATCGGGTGTGAGGTCTGGTTGGGAAGTATGATAGATGCAGATAGGCGGCGGGCGTGGCTGCGTGACCGGCTAGTTTCGGTTGGGAGCCAGCGAAATAAAGTTATTATTGAGGAGGAACGAGCGCGTCATGCACCAATGAGACCTGTCGAATGTGTCTTCCTTTGTAGATAGTTTCATTGACGATCGCCGGCGCACTGCGAACCATGGCTTGTTAAGGGCCCACGCACTCGCCGCACGCCTCCCTTTTTTCCCTTTCTTGGAGCTTATTCTTAGGCCTCCTCAAGAACGACCCCCACCCCCCAGCGCCGGCTCTCATCCTGCTCCCGACTCTTCAACACAGCACCATCCCTCCGTCTCCCTCCCTTTTATACACCGTCTCTCGCTTCCCCCTTCTCCTTCAGCTTCTCCAGCACGACTCAGTAACCCCTACAAAGCCGTGCTTTCGCAACACTCGTTCTGTTCTACTGCTCTCTGCATGTCTACAAATCGCTCGATTAGGAAGTCGTTGCCGTACCTCAACGCAGGCTCGCCTTCCGACTCTATGTTCTATAACTATTCGCCCACCTTGTCCCTCACGCAACACCAAGCATCAACTCGTTCTCCGCTGGCGGAAGAAAAGGAAGTGAGATCTCCGGATTTTGTTTGGGAGGCGGAATATCAAGATAAAATGACGGTGTTGGAGAAATCAATCGCGCAAGTGCCGTCCAGCGAGAAGCGGCAGATCAACTTTCAGTTCATCGATGACATGAAAGCCACATTCGACTTCAACACCCTGCACAGCAAACGGAAACGTCCAACCGACAAGCAGATCACCGCGGATAACAAATCATCCGCGCGCAAAGATCGAAAGGCCGCTGTTAAGCTACCCGACCTCACCAAAAAGCGCCGGCCCAGAAATGCTTTTATATTATACCGCACCGTCCTGCAAGCTAAGGCCGAGTTCAAAGGGAAGACACAAACTGAGTTAAGTCGCCTGATCGCGGCCTGTTGGCAGAATGAGCCGCCGGAGACGAGAGCACGTTTCGAACGCGCCGCCGAATTAGAAAAAAGTACGCCGCCGATCATTCTACCCCTGAGGGTCATGTGCTGAAATAGGAAAAGCCTTCGGGTATGGCGCAACAGACGTCTTCAATATTAAGGTTGGACGGCCGGAGAAAGAATGGGACTCTGAGACGACGGACGCCGAACAGGTTTCCCATCCTCAAACAGTTTCAAAATTCGAGGATGTCACCTCTCCCTACATGCCCAGCGAGTCAGAATATGCGCAGACCATGAATTATCCCATGTATGTGCCACCCTTCTCCCCGTCAATCGACCAGAACCAGCAAGATCCTTACCAAGTACAAGCAAGCTTCCAGATGCTTGGCTCGCCTTATACCGACTCCCCGGTGTACGCCGGTACTCCGTGTGGCCAAATAAACTTGTCTCCTCAGCAGTCCATGTTTCCCTTCAATGCCTATCAGTTGGATTCGACGCCTGACCAAAGTACGCCTATGTCACCACCCGAATTCGACCAAACATCTGCCTCCTACTTCCCGACTTCCATGGAACAATCGTCTACCCACATGACACCTGCCGAATCCTTCGCTCTTCATAGTTCGCCGGTCGAGGTCGCCGATATCCCTGCCGACTATAGCCTAACACCTCGTTTAGATTTCTCATCGATTCGCCCTTCTCGGAACGCGGTGTTTGACAATTACCAAATGGACTACAATCATAATGCTCCTCCACCTTCCGCTCAAACGCTCAATTCCGGTTATCCCAACAACATCTCACATCAGGAGACCTATCAGACTTATAACACCGGGAATAATGAGATGTATTCCCAAGCATATCAACCTACTTCTCACCATTCCGTCGAGGATAACTCCACTTTAGAGACCTCTGGAATGTATATGCAGCCTCAATACCCTGCAGTTGCTAACACCCAAAATTCCCTTGAAGGTTAGCACATTTGCTTCACGTCTGAAAAATAGGGTACATGGACCTGAACGGTCAAATATATACTGGAAATACGGATTGCTTCCCTCGGCAGCCCCATTTCCAGTAAACATCCCGTTGGTGTATCAAGTTATTGGCCAGTATTTGGACTTTTTGACGATTGTGTTTGGAATTGATTCTATATGGCATATTACTATCCTCTTTGATGTACATATCGGTTTTGTAGTGAATGGTGGCATGAGCATGCAGTCAAGCTGGCCTATTGGATTGCTCTGGCGCGTTTACTGCGTGTTCTCGATTTTGAGGTAGCAAATAATATATACTGCGTTGTCAGAGGTGAACCGGCAGTTGAAGGATCCGGGTGAAGTGCCGCAAGATCGGATCAGCGCCCCATATTTATAACCAAAAGGTCATTCAGCTGGACCGTTGTCGATTCCGCCGGAACTCCAAAATTAGTGAGCCCATGTTCAGCGCAAATAGATTGCAAGGTCAGCTTCGGCGTATTGTTACCGGATTCAATGCAGACGGCAAGTCTGCTATTGAATCTGATCAAATTCTCGACCCGCAACGTACTGCCCCAGACGGGAGTTCATTTTCATCTATTGTTTGGTCCACAGCTTCATCGCCAGCAAACATTTTGGATCCAGTAGATGGAGCAACCCGACCTTTGCAGGGCCTGGGAATTCGATCAGCGAATGGTAATATTCGGCCTACTTTCTCTCGCAGCTTAACATTGGAGGTTCTAACGTAATGTGTTTCAGGTACTATTTTGAGATATCATGAGATGCTCGGGGGTGCATCACCCATGCATCTAACAAAGAGTGTAGACTACGCAATTGTGATGGAGGGGGAACTAGAATTGCATCTTGATAACGGCAGCTGCACAGTACTCCACCAAGGTATCTCCCCCGATCGCTCCGCTGTCAAGATTGCTGAATTGTCAGGGGATATAGTGATCCAACGCGGAACGAACCACAAGTGGCTCAAAATCAAGGACGGCAAAGCGGTCAAGATATTGATCTGTTTGATCGACGGAGGTATGATATATTCGTGTGTACGTGCTGACGCGCATCGATAGACGAATTTGTCATTCCGGGAAGCGGAACTAAGGTAAAGGATGATATCTTCAGCCACATAGAATAGAGTTTGTAGAAAGTATACGTGCATACGTGAGTATTGAGCTTCCATGTCTGTCTTGATGCCTCTAGACAATTTGGAATTAAAGGGTGCGGAAAGGCTGTGCAGCAACGATTTGGAATTTCTCGCGTTAAAAATTCCAAATGGTAAATTTACATTCATGCAGTCGAGATTTGTAATACTCGCAAGAGTCACGTTTTCCCCGGCGATACGTCATCCGGGATTATTTAAATGTAAATAAATACTTTTGGTTGCTACTCACTCATCGATCGAACGTGGAAGACACCAGCTGTGTATGGGAACCGCTCTGAGTTCATCCACACCAAAAGTTGCGCCTGCTATGCCTCCACCAGGGAAATCTCTTGCTGCTTTTGCCAACGTACGCATCCCTCTCTTCCTGGCTGCGGGTAGTTGCTTACATTCCCTTCCATGTAGGGCTGCTTTTGGGGTACATCCTTCGGCTGACAATTCCGCTCACAAATCCAGGCACCGAACAGCTCTATCGAAAACATTTTCCCAACAAGCTCGACAAGATCATCGTCGGCTATACTGGTGGAAACGCTGCACAGCCGTCCTACAATCAGGTTTGTTCCGGGCGAACGGGGCACGCCGAAGCTGTTCAGATTACTTTCGATCCCGACGTTGTTTCATATGAGTCTCTCGTGGACTTTTTCTTCCGGATGCATGGTGCGTTCTCCTCTGCGGGATATGTACAGCTAATTCACTTTAGATCCTACAACTCTTAATGCGCAAGGTACCTTCTCTCTCCTTTCAATATACATTTCTAATCCCATGTAGGTCCCGACCGAGGGTAAGATCCCTTATGGTGTCTATTCTCACTTCTGTAGCACTCAGTATCGAAGTGCAATTTTCACATATTCTCCGGAACAAAAGCAGACAGCCCGGAAAGTCTTAGATGAAGTTCAAGAGAAGCACTTTAAAGGGAAAAAGATTGTGGTTAGTGACTTTGATTTATCAGCTGAAATCACCTCTAGACTGAGATTGTTGACGCAACAGAATTTTATGAAGCAGAAGACTATCATCAGGTCATTTTGCCAAGTTATCTTGTACTTACTTGTAGCGCTACCTTGATAGTAATCCGTCTGGCTACGTATGCCCCTCACTGTTTAAGGCCTGACACTGCAGCATTGTCCCGCGCATTATTTGCGGTGGTGAGCAAACGCTTGGATAATGTAATTTTTCAAGGCAGCAGGGATGATTGTACGTTGGTGGAGTGTATATTTGCGATATGATGTGCTTCTTGATCGTTTTTTGTAGAAATCATTTCATTTTTGGTGCTAGTGATCTGGTGCGTTGTTGCGTCGCGGGAAAAACAATTGTCACCGCCGATCGTGACCTACACCATCCGTATCCAAAACCCACGCCGGACGATGCCCTGGATGACTTCCACCTCTTCGTCAGACTCCATAATGTAGTCCGTTATGGGACCAGAGGATTCAGCCTATATCCGTTTCCGTCTCGGAAATATCGACAGCTACCACGCCTCGCCGTCGGACCTTGATCGTGGCGAGTTCCCCAAAGTACCCATTATTCGCATTTGGGGTGCCGCAGATGAGTCTGGACAAAAGGTATTCTTCTCTCCATTGCACTGGGTCAGCTGATGATCCAGGTCTGCTGTCATGTTCATGGAGTCTATCCTTACTGCTATATCGAGTACAAGGGGAATTTAGTTCCAGATGACGGTATTCCCTGGCACTTCTCGGTTGATTCCTTTCTAGTGGACGCCTACATACAGCGCTTGCATGCTAGCATTGATCATTCCATGGCTATCGCGTACCGCAGAAATCCTCATGACCCACGAAACAACGCATATGTTGCGCGAATTACTCTATGCAAGGGCGTCCCGATGTACGGATATCATGTCGGGTGGAAATTCTACTTAAAGATATATCTTCTGAATCCAGCCCACATGCAACGTCTGGCGGACCTCCTCAGAAATGGAACCATTATGGGACGTCAGTTCCAGCCGTATGAAGTGCATATACCCTATCTACTTCAGTTCATGGCGGATTATGGTCTCTATGGATGTGGATGGGTGGAGTGTAAAATCGTTACATTCAGAAGCCCTGTCCCAGCCGAGCAAGATTGTGTTGATGGACCACCAAGTGTATGGGACGAGTCCAGTATTCCAAGACACTTGATTACAAGTTCGAAGGACAAGCCAAGGCTTTCTCATTGCGCCATTGAAATTGATCTCCTCTCACACCATATCCGAAATCGCCGACCCATCAAAGCTCGTATGCTGCATTACGATTTTGTCGAGCGTAGTAATCCTGTTCCTCTGGAAGAGAAGTTGGTTCATAGTATGGCCGAGCTTTGGAGAGATGAGGAAAGGCGTCAAGCCCGCCGGGGAGAAAATCAGCCGGTGCCGTCCATGTACACCTCGGGCTCACGGATCGACGTGGAAGATGGAGGGAAAGGTCCATGGATTCATGAAAATGAAATGCGTGCAAAGTTGGAGGATGTCATCCGTGGAGAGCGTGCGAGAAGCGACGGCCATGCCCTACAGTTCGAAAGCTTTGTCAAACAAACCAAATTCCAGTCACTTGTCCAAACGGCTCTCGAAAGTGTCACCGACATGTTTCCATCAGAATTACCGAGCTCGTCTCAGAAGAAAGAAAATTATGTTGGACTCAATCCGCCTTCTGGTCACTTGAGGGAAGATAGTGGCGACTTTCCCTCTGCCCACGTTGATGAACCTCGTATTCTTGCACTACTGAACGATATGGAATCCTCTACCAACAATGCACATGTTGGGGAGTCAGACTATGTTTCAGAATCATCCTACGAATCCCCTTCCGAGATAGACTTTGACGATGATTTGCTTGGACGTGAGCAAAAGGAACCCCAAGGTGTGTTGCTCCAGCGACGAATCTCATCGCATGGACAGAAGACCCCAGTCATGAATTCAGATATCCTAGACTTTTCAGATGACTTGGATGTGGACTTTGACGTCAGCCCCAGTCCAACAGGCAGCAGATTCAACCCAAAAACGCAGAGCTCTTCAAACATCGAACGCGCGCGTGAAGGTTACTCTTTTAACGGTCAGAATATCGAGTCACCCTCATCAGCTAAGGACGCCGAACCTCTAAGACTACGAGGAGGAGCATCAACCCCAGAGCTCAAGGCGCGAAAGAGGGAACGAAATTCCTCAAGTGTCTTTCCTACTCGTAAAAGGATGAGATTTCTGGAACAGATTATTGATGGGCCGGGTGACCGGAATGGAATAGGTAACTCAAGCATCGACCTTCCTCCAACTTCGGGAACTGCAACCAACATTTTCGCTATGCCAGGTCGCTATTCGAGTACCCCTCTGCACAATGGAGATGGATTAGAGAATTCCGATCCCGGATACGAGATACAACTAAGCGCTGCTTCCTTGCACTCAGCCACACAAAGTGCAAAGTTGCCACATAAACCACGAGAGTTTACTTGGAGAAAGATCCCGCCATCGACTGGAGCAATTTTCTCCACCCTCAGATCTCTTCATGTGCCTCGGGTTCTCCCACGTTTGGCATACTATAGTAAGAATGAAGACGTTCCTGGTGCCACTCGAGAATACGGCGGCCGAGAGTTTCGATTGGTATCCGACAGTCTCCCGTTCCTTGGGACCTTTGATTGCGGCTATAAATTCATCGGGAGCATTTTTCTAGAGAAGTTTCGCGCTTTCTTAGATTCAGGGCGATCCTCAAAAGTATGGCAGTTCGAGAGAAGGCCTCCGCTGTATGATGTTCTGATGTGTAACGCTAGTGAAGCTGGACTTCAACCAGGTTTAATCCTCGATCTATGAAGATTAATTATAGGGCTACATAACCTTCGGGGTCCTGCTATGTCGCAGGTAGTGCCTTGAATATGCTTGCTTACCTCAAGATTGAAGGCGTCACCCAACACAATAAATTTGGCTTCAAGTTTACCCAGAAACAAAAATCAAGTTCAGCTCTGGAGGAGGAAATACATTACATGAGTATTCTGAGTGTCGAAGTGCATGGTATTTCCCGTGCTCTACTTCTGTTCATGTAGTCAACACTCGTGCTCATCTACTCCCGAACCCAGAGGAGGACAGCATTAACTGTATTTTCTGGTGCCTTCAAACTCCACGCTATACCTCTTCATTGTCAGAAGAAAGTCGGTATGCCGTAGCAGCGTGGAAATTGCTAATCACCTTTCAGATGGCAGAGTGGTGTGATCATGCTGAAGGATTCAGTGGACTGCTCCAACCTGCGACTCTCGTTGAGTACTATTGTGGATGAGGAAGATTCTGAGTTGGGTCTCATCAATCGTCTTACAGATATTGTCAGAGAATTCGATCCAGATATTCTGTCAGGATATGAAGTTCAGAGCTCCTCTTGGGGGTATATCATTGAACGTGCTCGACTGCAATTTGGTAGGCATTTCTCTCCCTAACTAACAGGTAGAGTTTGATCTTTGCGATGAGCTTTCGCGTATGAAGTCAATGTCACACGGTCGCTTTGGTAGGGAAAACGACCGATGGGGTTTTACCCAGGCTTCAGCTATCCGTGTTACGGGACGGCATATGATCAATATATGGCGTGCAATGCGGGGAGAACTGAATCTGACACAGTACACTCTCGAAAATGTTACGTTTCATCTCCTACACCGAAGGTCTACACCACTTAAACGTCTTGGTTCTAAGTCGTAGAGTTCCACATTATCGTCACGCAGACCTGACACGATGGTATCAGGGTCCAAATCTGAAAAAGCGTCTCCGAGTATTGCAATACTATGTTAACCGGTGTCGCATCAATCTGGAGATCCTTGAAGCCCAAGAATTGGTAGCGAGAGTGTGGTAACTAGCCTTTTGTATGACGATCTGATACCCAAAGCGAACAAGCCAGGGTTTTGGGAATCGATTTCTATTCTGTATTCAGTCGTGGGTCTCAGTTCAAGGTCGAGTCTTTGATGATACGAATTGCCAAAGCAGAATGTTTCATGTTGATCTCTCCGAGCAGAAAGCAGGTAGAACACTGGTTTACTTGCACTAAAAAGTACAGGTTGGCAAGCAAAATGCTCTGGAATGTATTCCACTTGTTATGGAGCCGCAGTCAAATTTCTATCCGAGTCCATTACTCGTCTTAGATTTCCAATCGCTATATCCATCAATTATCATAGCGTACAACTACTGGTATTGAACTTTATTCTTTGCACTGAAAAAAGCTATTCGACTTGTTTAGGAAGGGTGGACCGATGGAAGAACCAAAATAAACTTGGTTTTACAAACCTTCAGCTGCCCGAACGCTTACTTGAGCTGCTGAAAGATGATATTAATGGTACGAATTCCAAAGAATGACGTTGATGATTTTAGTCGCCCCGAATGGACTTTTGTATGCCAAATCATCAATTCGGAGGGGCGTACTAGCGAAGATGCTCTCGGAGATCCTTGATACCCGAGTCATGGTGAAGAACAGCATGGCTCGTGAGCAAAGCGACAAATCGTTTGCGAAACTTCAAAATAATCGACAGTTAGCCTTGAAATACATCGCCAATGTCACATACGGATATACCTCCGCGTCTTTCTCCGGAAGAATGCCCTGCGCCGAGATTGCAGACAGTATTGTTCAGACGGGACGGGAGACTCTCGAAAAGGTAAACCGGAGTATATTACTTCACTGAACTTGTAGGCGATTGAAGTAATCCATTCCAGAGCAGATTGGGGGGCTGAAGTTGTCTATGGGGATACAGACAGTCTTTTCGTGTACCTCCCAGGTCGAAGTAGGGACGAGGCATTTGATATTGGTGAGGATATCGCCAATACCATCACTCAAATGAATCCCAAGCCAATTAAACTCAAATTCGAGAAGGTACCGAGCCAACAGTCATTGTCTGACACAGGTGTACCACCCATGCGTATTGCTCGCAAAGAAGCGATACGTTGGATTTAAATACGAAAAGCGGACAGATATTTTACCTGTTTTTGATGCAAAGGGAATCGAAACCGTTCGTCGAGATGGCACACCTGCTCAGCAGAAAATAGAAGAGGCCGCTTTAAAGATTCTCTTTCGAACATCTGATCTCTCATTAGTCAAACAATACTTTCAGCGACAATGTTTAAAGATTTTGAGCAACAAAGTGTCGATACAAGATTTCTGCTTCGCAAAGGAAGTGAAGCTTGGTACTTACAGGTTGACCATGGTGCCTGGTTCATGCTAATACTTCCCAGTGAGAATGGTGTTCCCCCACCAGGTGCCATTATTAGCGCACGGAAGATGGTTGATGACCCCCGCGCGGAACCTCAATACGGCGAGCGAGTGCCGTACGTCGTGAGAACAGGGCCCCCTGGAGCCCGACTGATAGACCGCGTCGTTTCACCGGAGGAAATGTTGAGGGATAGGTAATAATTGCCCCGAAGACAGCGTCTGATCCGTGCAGGGATATGCGCCTCGATGGAGAGTATTATATTTCTAAAACTCTTATACCTCCCCTTGAAAGAATATTCAATTTGGTGGGTGCAAATGTTCGGAGCTGGTATGAAGATATGCCCAAAGTGCAAAGAGGAGATCGCAAAGAACTATTGAATATCCGCGATCTGAACAGAAGGGCAAACACAGCCACTCTGCATTCATTCATGAGATCTCGGCTGTGCGCCGTCTGCGAAATAGAGGAGACTGATGAAGGTAGCAACCCCTTATACTTTTGTCTGACTCTGCTTAGAACTTTGTCACGCATGTAGATCTCGTCCTTCGGAGTCAGCATATGCGCTTTCGACTCGATATCAACTCTTAGAGGCCCGTCACTTGCAGCTGCAAGCAATGTGTTCAGATTGTTGTGGAGTTCCCTCGGGAGAGGATATCAGCTGTGATTCTCGCGATTGCCCGGTCTTTTACTCAAGACTGAAAGCCGCCGCGAAATTGGAGGATGCTTTAGTCGCGAGTGAATGGCCCCTGCTGCAGACCATATTCTAAGCAGGCCTATTGGTAGTGCCTGACTGAGAATTGGCGTGTCCGGTATTTCCTCTGGGAATACTTTATAAAGGAGGCGAAAGACGTATTTATCTCCTCTAGCAGTAGTGCTGGACTATCCACTCTGAGTCCCAGAGCCAAGATATTCAAACATCGTGGTATCTGCACATCATGTACAGTTGGAGCAGATCACCCAGTTGGCGGGAGGGTGAGATAGTAATACACTGGAAGGAGTAATAAATCCAGAGGCAAAGCTTGGGTGCTACCAAATTGACAGATACTATTAGCAAACTACTACTACTACTGGTACTAAGTACTACTGGTACTACGTGATTACAATGTCAGATTCAAGTTGTGCAGAAAATAAAGTTGACAATACAGAGTTGTCACAAATCTGTTTTCCTATGTTGGACAGCGGAGATATGGCTGCGAGACGCCCACTGCCAGTAGTACCACTGGTACCAGTACTCTTCGATTTACCAACTGAAGAAAAAGAAGTTTTCATTTGCAGATTTAAGTTCAGATTGAAGTTTGAAGCACTGGAAATGGGGGTTGTGCTGCTGGTGGTTCAAGTAAAGGGGGTCAGTCATACCAGTGAAATTTGAAGTTCAAATCAATCTCAAGCTCTCTCAATATATTGTAATCACTAGCAGAGTCAACCTGAGATTTAAACTTCAATGTTGGCTACTACTACTACTACTACTACTACAGTGCCATTGTACTACTACTACTACTACTTCCAGTGGGATCAGAAACTTAAGTTCAAGTTGAAAAGATCCTTTTCAGATGTGCAGAGTGGGAAGGCAGCAGCCCTTTGAACATTACTGGCATGATGAAGTTGAAGTTTCAAGTTGGCGCACACAGGGACTGGCAGTAGTGCTACAACTTGAACTGTGTTCTGGAACTTGTTGTATTATCAATACTACTACTAGTGCTCCTGGTGAGATGAGACTCAAATAAAAGACTCTGAGTCACTCACAGAAGAGGTCTGGTTTGTAGATCCATTTGTTTGTTTTCAGGTTGAACCAAAAGCAGGAACAGTAAGACTGCCAGTGGTTGAGACTTCAAGTTGTGGCCTACTGGTACTACTAACTGGCCAGTGAATAGCAAGTTGTGTGCTTGCTTCACTGGCAAGTTGTGTGACTTGGTTGTTTTCTACTGGGAATTATCTGGCTAGTTATATACTACTACTAGATTATCTTTGTCAAGCCTCCACAGGCCAACTGGAAGGTTTTATCTCTTCAAGTGTTACCACACAGCCTGCACAAACCAAGGTTCTAACTTGACTTGGTGACTCCAAATTCAAGATAAAGATTAGTAATTAGGCCTTGAAACTAGCTTTATGGGTAAAATGTGTCACTTCAAGTTTAATGGAGTGTCATTACACTACTAGTACTAGTAGTGTCAGTTCATGCTAAAGTGCCTCTGGCTAGTGACATGTTGGATTTCACCTGCCTGTGTTTTTGACTGTACCAATGGCAGAGTAGTAGTACTTAGTAATTCAAACTTGCCAGTGATGTAGTAGTACTACTACTACTGGTAGTACTAGTATATGGCAGAAACAGAGTAAACCTAGGACAATGTGGAATGATGTTGACATTGTCAATTCATATGTGAATATAACATTTATTGTCGTGGATATGTCCAACACAACGTGGAAATGTGTCTTCTGTCCAACATTATGTCTACTAAATGGAAAAGACTGTTAACGTTAACTTAGTTGAACATATTAGAATGATTGAGATAAACTGGCATTGTGTATACACCAGAACATTGTCGGACAGAATGGATTGTCTGACAAATGGTGAATATTAAGATAGAGAATGCCTGTTGACAGTTAGTCAGTTACTGACATCTGTTGACTCTAAGTCAATTCCTTTGTTGTCAAGATTATTTTCAAGAATTTATCATGACTTGAACATAAATTTTGGACAATGAAGTTGAGGTTAGTAGTAGTCGATTGACCACCAGCATGGCTTCTATTGGCTTGAAAAAGCAGAGGATTCTTGACTCCTAATGGTAGATATCTAGTAGTAGTACAAATAAGTTTATATCAACAGCCTACTACTATTGAAGGCAATATAAACAACTTCAAGTTCACTGCCAGTGGATCTAAGGCTTCATCGAAATAGGGCCATTCAATGTGCCCCTTTAAGTTCCTCATAAAGTTTGTGGCCTGAATTGCTTCAAGTTGTCATATTCACCATCTGTCTCCAACTTGAACCACTCTGATTCAAGTTTCAAGTTCAAGCTGTTGTCACACTACATGAATATCATGTGAGAGGCTGACCTCTTGTTTTCTATCATCTTTGGTCTGACATACTACTGATAGTAGGAATACAGTGGTGTGGGTATAGTGTTAGTAGATTCTAACATGATGATACTAGTACTAGTACATTAGGAATTCACATTCAAGTTCCAGACCTACTACTAATACTAGTAGTAGTAGTAGTACTTGTAGTAGTGGTTGATACTCATGTGGAATGGAGCCTGGAGCCTGGGGCTCAAAATAATGAACTTAAAGTTGTTCTGTCTTCTATTATTGGTGCCAGCCTGAGTGCTTGCAGTCTCAGAGGTTTGGGCCATTCAAGGTCAACCTCAGGCTCAATTCAAGTTTGAAGCTGCCAGTGTGTTCAAGCTCAAGTTACTACTACTAGTAGTAGTAAGTCACAGCGTGCTACACAGATCCAGACCACTGCCAGTGGCAGTAAAGTTGAGCTTTGTGAGTACTAAAATGCAATGGGAGTCAAAGGAAACTGAACTTGAAGTACTAGGGCTGGAGCTCTGTCTTGTGCCTCAGTATTTACTAGTATGGTGCCAATGCTTCTGGGCGACGTATAAACTTCTTGAACTAGAGCACTGAAAAGTGCAGTGGGAGACATCACCACTCATAATACGCCAGAATAAATCTAAGCGCAGATGGCCTTGATACTAGTAGTAGTAGTAGTAGTAGTACTACTACTACTACTACTACTATTACTGGTACTAGAGGTGAACTGCTGTGGAGATGGTAAATCGGACACGACTTCAAGTTGTTGCATGACTCATTCAATCCCACTTCGTAGCCTAGTAAAGCCCGCTGTGTCGTGGCCACTGGGTGGTTGGAAGCCAACTTTGGTTGAAATGTTATTCGGACTTACTATATACATACTCCAAGCAAATGGCAACTGCGCTACCTTTTGATGTTGCTGATCAAATAGAAGAACTAGTAGCAGATAATTACTCCAAATCTTCAACATCCAAGTCCATGTCCTCCAAATCTTCGTCCGGTTCATACATCACTTCATGATTTGGTCTCACACGAATCTTGTTATGGTCAACAGTTATGTTAGCCATTTCGCCGTCCAGAATCTCGCCACGTAGAATCATGAGGGCAAGCGGATTGAGTATCTTCACCAGTCAGCGAATCCTAACAAGGGTTGCATACCTCTGTTTGGATAACCCGATTAAGAGGTCGAGCTCCGTATGCAGGGGAATATCCGGCCGCACCCAGCCAGTCCTTAGCGGTATCATCCAGATTCAACGTTATACCTTTCTCCTTCAAGCGTTCCTGCACCTCGACGAGTCGTAGTTCGACCACTTTGCGGATATTCACTCTAGATAGCGGGTTGAACACAACAATAGCGGATAGACGGTTGATAAACTCTGGTTTGAAAAAATGGTTGATCGACTCTATCACTGCTTGCTTTGTGAAGGAATCGAGCTTTCCATTCGCTGAGATCTTTGCGTTGGTCAGATATTCGGCTCCAAGATTTGACGTCATGATAACAAGACAGTTTCGACAGTTGACCACCTAACACTTCAGCTCCCGCAACATAGGAAGGGGTATACCTCTCCTTTACCGGAAGTCAGGACACCGTTGTCGAGCATTCCGAGCAAAACTGTTATGACGTTTTGATGTGCCTTTTCAATTTCATCGAAAAGGACAACCGAGTACGGTTTTCGACGAAGCGCCTCTGTCAAAAACCCCCCAGAATCGTGGCCAACATAACCAGGAGGGGCCCCAATTAGCCTCGCCGTCGTGTGCTGTTCTGAGTACTCACTCATATCGAGGCGAATTATTGAATTTTCATCATCAAACAGTACGCCAGCAACTATACGTCAGA
>Ga0302325_10004965_pt1 | contig 30576 bp, 23 predicted proteins | sample Palsa_T0_2_FD_201948 | JGI IMG/M metagenome (GOLD analysis project Ga0302325, IMG submission 201948) | Peat permafrost microbial communities from Stordalen Mire near Abisko, Sweden - Palsa_T0_2 | ecosystem: Environmental > Terrestrial > Soil > Palsa > Peat permafrost | place: Sweden: Abisko... | reverse complement strand
CATGCCCAGGGACGTTGCGGCTATGGTCCCCGTCTTCCTCTCCTGGTCATCTCACCCTACTCTAGACGGAACTACGTCGATCACACGGTCACTGACCAGACCTCGATTCTGCGGTTTATCGAGGACAACTGGCTGGGTGGTCAACGGATCACGGGCTCCTTTGATAACCTTGCCGGCCGCTTGAACCCGATGTTTGATTTCAAGAACCCCGACACCACTCCTTTGCTCCTGGACACATCGACCGGCCAACCCACGAACTAACCGCACGCACCAAACCGCAACACCGGCAGGGCAACGGGAGTTTCCTCCCGATGCCCTGCTTCATTTATGTTTTCCCTGAGGCCTCGATTTGATCACGCGTCGCAGGTTCCTGGAGCGAACCGGAATATTGGCCGCCGGGATATCCGTCAGCAAGTTACCCTCTCCGCAGCAAACCACCCTTGATCCGGACAAGCTGACTCCCTACGTCGACCCACTGCCCATACCGGAGATCGCGAAGCCGAGCGGCACGCGCCCTAGCCCGGATGATCCTTCGTTGCATCTCCCTTATTACCGCATGGCCATGCGGGCGATGGAATCGAAAGTCCATCGCGATTTGCCCGGCACGCGTATGTGGGGCTTTGGGTCGAGCTCACCCGGACCGACGTTTGAAACCCGCAGCAATCACGGCCTGATCGTGGAATGGGTCAACGAGCTGCCGCAGCGTCATTTTCTGCCCATCGATCACACCCTGCACGGTGCCGAGGCAAACCTGCCCGAGGTCCGCAGCGTGATTCATCTGCATGGAGGCAAGACACCGCCGGACAGCGATGGCTATCCCGAGCACTGGTGTGTTCCCGGCAAGTCGGCTACCTTCCACTATCCCAACCGCCAGGATGCGGCGATGCTCTTCTATCACGACCACACCATGGGCATCAATCGCTTGAATATCTACGCCGGATTGCAGGGCATGTATTTCATCCGTGATGAAACGGAAGACGCGCTGAAACTTCCCCAGGGAAAATACGAGATCCCGCTGCTGGTCTACGATCGCTTTCTTCTCCCCGACGGGCAGCTCGAATATCCCGTCTCTCCCAAGCCGGGGGCGCCCTGGGTTCCGGAAGTCTTCGGCAATGCGATCCTGGTCAACGGCAAGCTCTTCCCTTACCTGGATGTGGAACCGCGCAAGTATCGCTTCCGCCTGATGAACGGCTCCAACGGCAGGTTCTACCGCTTTTCGCTCAGCAAGCTACTTACCTTCCAGCAAATCGGCACGGAGCAAGGTTTTTTGCCCGCGCCCGTTGCGGCCCAGCGAGTGGTGATGGCTCCCGCGGAAAGGATTGATTTCGTCTTCGACTTCAGCGCGCATGCGGGAGAAAGTATTCTGCTGCGCAGCGACGCATTCGACATTATGCAATTCCGGGTGGCGGCGAAGGGCGCGCCCGATACTTCTTCACTCCCTCCGGTACTCCGGTCGATGGAAAGAGTTCCCGAGAGCCGCGCGGTGAAAACGCGCCGTCTTACTCTCGATGAGCGCATGGATTTGGTGCAGCAGTCGATGGGCATGCTGCTGAACAATACTCCGTGGCACATGCCGGTGACTGAGAAGCCGGTGCTCAACACAACCGAAATCTGGGAACTGGTCAATCTCACAGAAGATGCGCACCCCATCCATCTGCACCTGGTCAGATTCCAGATACTCGATCGCCGGCCATTCGATACATTTGAGTTTCAGGACAAAGGCACCGTGCGTTTCACCGGGCCGGCAATTCCCCCCGCGGCCACAGAGAGCGGCTGGAAGGACACGGTCCGTGCCGACCCGGGTCTGATCACCCGCATCATCATCCCCTTCGAAGGCTTCACCGGCCGCTACGTGTGGCATTGCCACATCCTGGAGCACGAGGACAACGAGATGATGCGCCCCTACGAAGTCGTGGCCATACCCGAATAGACCAGTGTCTGAGGGCTAAAGTGTCGCGTGAGAACCAGAAGAGAACCGCAGGTCCCTCCACTGCGCTACGCTCCGGTCGGGATGACAATTCTGTTGCGGGGAACGGCCTCAAAACCGGACAGACGAATGGCTGTCAATGGTCCGACGGAATTGTCATCACGACCGGAGCGTAGCGCAATGGAGGGACCTGCGGTTCTCTTCTGGTTCTCACGCAGACACTTTAGCCCCTGAGGCAAATCTTCTTCTTGCTTCCGTCTGCACGAAAACCCCACCGCCTCATCGCAAAAACGCTTCCGGCAGACCACCATCAACCGGGATCAAATGGCCCGAAGTGCACCGTGCCTGCGGCCCGGCCAAGAACAGGATGGCATTTGCGCAATCCTCCGGATCAATCGGTTGATGGGTCAGCGTACGCTGAGCATAAAAATTTGCCAGCAGCGTACGTAGCTCATCATCCGTCATCGTCCGCTCGAAGGGCAGGTTGTACTTGGTCAGTGAAGCCATCACCCGCTCGCGCGGAAACATGGTCGACCCTTTGACCACCGTTGCCGGGCTAATGCCGTTGACTCGCACTCGCGGCGCCAGCGCCACTGCCATCTCGCGTACCAGGTGGCTGACCGCGGCCTTGCTGACGTCGTACGCTTCGCTACCGCGCTTGGCCACCACCGCGTTGGCCGAACTTGTCAGCACCACAGAGACATCCAGCGCCTGCTCGGCAAAAATCTTTGCCGCCTCATCGACAAGCAGATGGTTGGCCGTCACATTCAACTGCAGGGTCGCAGCCCACTGCTCATCGGTGACATGGCCATCCGGGGACGAAGGAAAGATCGCCGCTGTATTGATCAGGATATCGAGGCCGCCAAACTCCGCTAACACTTTCCGCAGCAGCGCACGAATCGCCGCCCGGTCGCGGATATCGACCGCAGCGGCCATCTGAAACTCTTTTCCCCCGGTGACCAGTTCGGCCGATTTTGCTGCACCTTCCAGATCACGATCAGCGACCACCACGTGGGCTCCTCGTCCCGCGCCCAGGCGCACCACTTCCCTTCCGATGCCACTGCCGCCGCCAACAATGAGCATGATGTAGCGGCTGAGCTCCTTCTCCGGCGGCTGTCGGCGGAGCTTAGCCTCTTCGAGCGCCCAGTACTCAATACGAAATGCCTCCGAGGGCGGCAGCGCAACGTAATTGCAATGGACCTGGAACAAGGCGCTCTCCGCAGCCGGACCCGCTTGCGGCAAAACCGCAGGCGGGGCGCCGGACGCGAGCGCAGAAGCCCCCTCCATCACATGGATGGCGTTTACATAGAATTCGCCCGTGATGCGCGATTCGGTCTTGCTCTTGCCGAAGCTGAACATGCCGATCCCGGGAATTAGCACTACCGTGGGGTTGGCATCGCGTATCGCTGGATCTTCCGGCTTGGCGTGCTGCCGGTAGTAATGGGCATAGTCCTTGCGATACTGGGCCAGCGCCTCGTCGATCGCTTTGTGCAAACTCTGCACATCGTCTTCCGGGTTCCAGGGCACATACATCGGCCTTATCTTGGTGCGGACAAAATGATCGGGACAACTGGTCCCAAGGAAGGCGAATTTCTGTGCTTCCTTGGAGTTGATAAAGGTAAGAACCTCGGGGAGCGCGCTAAACGTTCCGATCATGCGCTTGCTCACCGAGACCCGCCCGCGCAGATAGGGAAGGATATCGATCGCCAGCTCGCGGTGATCTTTGCGCGGTTGGTAGCGAGGGCCGGCGAAGATCCGCTCCCCCTGGGCGTTCACGTGCTCCTGCACGAACTGCCCTAGCTGATCGATGATGGTGATGGTGTTGAGATAGCATTCGCGCTGCGTGTTACCCCAGGTGAACAGACCGTGGCCGCCGAGAACAACGCCGTCGCACCCTGGACTCTCCTGCACTGCCTTGCGCAGCATCATCCCCAATTCAAACCCCGGGCGCTGCCAGGGCAACCAGACCAGCTTGCGCCCGAAACGGCCGTTGAACTCAGCCAGCCTTTCCAGGCCGTTAGCGGAGGCCGCCAGCGCAATGCCCCAATCCGGATGGAGATGGTCGACGTGGGCGAAGGGCAGAAACCCGTGCAGCGCGGTATCGATGGAGGCAGCCACGCTGTTTCTCCCGAAGGTGCAGAGTGGATACATCTCCACCATCTCGTCTTCGTACGCCACCCCGCGATAGCTGCCGGCCAGCGCGAGCAGTTTGTTCAGGTAGAGGGTGGCGAAGCCGCTGCGCTGGATGCTGCCCAGGTCGCCCCCGCTTCCCTTCACCCATAAAACCGGCTGCGGGGTTCCGTCCAACGGATCCTTTTCAACGATCTTGGAGCTGGTATTGCCGCCTCCGAAATTGGTGATGCGCAGATCGGATCCCAACAGGTTGGAACGGTAGCGCAACAACTCCTGCTCACCGAGCGCGCGTGCCACCTTATCGTCCCAGCGATCCTCCAGATAGCGTAGTTCGGTCACTGCAATAGTAGTAGTCATCGTCGGCCCTCAATATCGAGTTCATTAGAACAGTTAATTCTATACAGAATCGCGAAGCCATCGGTGTAGAAGAGCGGCGGGAGCTGTCCCTCCATCCATATCCCAAGCCATACCCCACAACACCAACCTCCACTTTGTCATCCCGACCGGAGCGAAGCGGAGCGGAGGGATCTGCAGTTCTCTCAACCGGCATCCGAGGCTAAACGAGGCTCAACCCCACTACAGTCGAGCGGATAGATTGTTCGAAGGTTGTTAAGCGTAAGTAGTGGAGATGGTCGCGTTCTTGGCCGCCCGCTCCTGGGAGATCCGCTCCACGTAGCCGCTCTCGCTCAGGGCCTGCAGGGGATCTTCCGCCAAACCCTGCCCGCGGCGCCATTCCCGGACCAACGGGCGAACATCCTCCCAGAAGGCGGAGCGGAAAAGCTCCTCGGCCTCCACCAGGCTGCATTGTTTCTGCAGGGTATCCAGTTGCTCCAGGTCCACCAGCGCCGCCTTGGCATACAACTCCTGGGCCTGGGCCACGGTTTGCACCATCGCCTCGACCTTGCCTTTCAGATTGTGGCTTTGGTCGATCATGAAGGCGATCTGGCTTTGATTGCCGGGCTCCGCGGAATAACTCAAAATCTCGTGGAAGATACGGAAGACCTGGTAAGGATCGATGGACCCAAGCGTCAGGTCGTCATCCGCGTACCTGCGGTCATTCAAGTGAAAGCCACCCAGCATTTCCAAATGCAAAAGCCACGCGACAATCTGCTCGATATTCTGCGTCTGGTAATGGTGCCCGGTATCCACTAACACTTTGGCCTGCGGTCCCGCCAGCCGCGCCAGCTCCAGCGCCATGCCCCAATCGGCAATGTCGGTGTGATAGAAAGCCGGCTCGAATGGCTTGTACTCAATCAGCAGCCGCTGATCGGGCTGCAAAGCTGCATGCACTTGGCTGAATATCTCTTCCATCCAGTCGATGCGCTTGCGCATACTCTGCGTTCCCGGATAATTCGAGCCGTCGGAAACCCAAGGAGAAATATCCTGCGACCCCAGCTGCCGGGCGATCTCCACACAGTCGAGTAGATGCGTGAGGGCCTTGCGCCGCACTTCCGCATCCGGGTTGCAGATTGACCCATACTTGTATTCCTGTGCCTGGAAGAGATTGGGGTTAATGGAGCCAGCGCAAATACCGTATTTCTTTTCCAGCGCCCGAATCCGCGGCACACTCGCAACGCCCTCGGGAAGATCCCATTCCACATGTAACCCCATGGTCGGGGTGACACCCGTTAGCTGATTAATCTCGGCCGCATCAGCGAACTTCTCTTCAATGGTATTGGCGGCTGCCGCCTGCATGAACTTGCCGAAGCGCGTCCCGGTATTGGCAAAACCCCAGGAGGGTATCTCGATGCGAAAGTTGTCTAAGGCTTTTGCGACTCGTTCGGATTTCTCCTGCTGGTCCACAGGCAACCCCTTAGTAGTCAGGACACGACCAGTATAAAGGACGACAATGGAGTATGACCGATGTACGCATGGATAAGTGGCTTTGGGCGGCAAGATTCTTCAAGACCCGCGCGCTCGCGGCAAGGGCATGTGAACTGGGCCGGGTAACCTCCAATGGTCAACTGGCCAAGAGCGCCCGCCCGGTGCGCGTCGGCGACCTATTGCAGGTCAAGACCGAAGGGGGAGACTTTCAAGTCGAGGTGCTGCTGCTCAGCGAGATGCGCGGCCCGGCTGCAGTCGCGCAAACCCTCTATCGGGAGACAGAGGCGAGCCGCGCCTTGCGCCTGCAATTGGCGGAGGAGCGCAAAGCCATGCCGCGCTTCGAATCAATTTCGGCAGGCAAACCATCGAAACGCAATCGCCGTGCACTTGACCGGCTTCGGGGACGAGCCTGACCATCTACAATGCATCATTGCTCAGGCGCCACCGAGGTTTTACCGAGCGCCGTACAAGTCTAGTTTTGCAAACATGACCCCGGGTCATGAAGGATATAAACTTTGGCACAACGCAGCACATCGTCTCCCACAGCCGCGGTCCTGGGCGAGATTGGCCTTCCGCTGCCCCTCTCGCAACTTGCTTCGCGATCCTGGGATGCCATCGTCGTCGGGGCTGGTCATAATGGACTCGCCTGCGCAGCCTACCTGGCCCGCGCCGGCAAGCGGGTCTTGGTGCTCGAGAGCCGGGCCCGCGTCGGAGGCGCTTGTACCATCGAAGAACCGTTCCCGGGCGTCCGCATGTCGCCCTGCGCTTACCTCGCCGGGCTATTGCATCCGCTGGTAGTCGACGAACTCGACCTGGTTAAGCGCGGTTTCCACTGGACGCCCGCGGTCAACGGCCTCTTTGTCCCCTTTCTCGATGGAAGTAGCGTGCAACTCTGGGATGACGACGACGCCTGCGAAGAGGAGATCCGCCGCTTTGCTCCCCGCGATGTGAATGGCTGGAAAGCGATGACCGCTGTGGTCCGGCGTCTGCGCGACGCCTTGCGGCCTGCGGCCCGCGGCGACTGCCAGTGCCCCCGCGACTTTTGGATCGGCGACGCGCCCACTCAGGAAGAGATCGACGCCCGCCTGGGCAACGACGAAGAAGCCCGCAACGTGCTCTTCCATTGGTCGATGGCTGATTTCGTGGCCCGTTACCTCGAGGATGAGCGTTTGCAATACGCCTACCTGGGCCAGGGAGTCATCGGCACTAAGGCCAGCCCATTCGATCCCGGCACCGCCTCCATCCGCTATCACCATTCCTCGGGCCGGCTGGGCGGCATGCCAGGGATGTGGGGTTACGTCCAGGGCGGCATGGGCATGGTCTCTTTCTACTTCTGCGACGCGGCGCGCGAGGCCGGGGCCGTCGTGGCGGCCGGCGTTCAGGTAGCAGAGATCATACCCGGCGAAGGCGTTCTGCTGCGGAGCGGCGAACGCCTTTCTGCTCCCGTGGTGGTGTCGAATGCCGACCCCGTTGTTACCCTCCGCCTGCTCGGCAAATCGGCGAGTTCTGACTTCCGGTCAAAAGTGGAAACTCTAGCCATCGAAGGCTGTACCGTCAAGCTCAATGTGCTGTTGCGCGAGCTGCCCGACTTCATTGCGCGTCCCGGACAGAATCAGCCCCACCACTACGGCCAGATCAACGCCCCCTTGACCCACGCGGAATGGAGAGCGGGCTTCGCCGCCAGCAGTCAAGGAGAACTGCCCCAGCACCTGTGGTGCGAGATCTACTTCCAAAGCGTGCATGACCCAAGCGTGGTCCCCGCAGGCCAGCACACGATGAGCGTCTTTGCCCAATACGTGCCCCACACCTTTGCAGCCGGTTCGTGGAACGATCATCGCGAACGCGTGCGCAAGCTGGCCTTCGATTCCATCGGCCGCTTCTGCTCCAACCTTCCCGACGCTGTGCTGGAAGCGCAGGTGATGGGGCCGCCCGATATCGAAGAGAAGGTCGGATTGACCGGCGGTCATATATTTCAAGGCGAGTGTCTCCCGGAGAACATGTGGAGCCATCGCTTTGCCGCGCGCACCTCCATGCCCGGGGTCTACCTCTGTGGCGCCTGCACCCACCCCGGAGGAAGCGTCATCGCAATGAACGGCCGGAACGCCGCCATGGCTGTGCTGGAAGACATGAAATAGATCGCGGGCCCGTTCTACGCGCACGAGGTTCGTTCATGGCAGCAGAGAAGCTGAAACGAGAACTCGGTTTTCGCGATGTCGTTCTCTTCTATATCGTCAGTGGCCTCAGCCTGCGCTGGATCGCAACCGCAGCCGCGTCCGGGCAATCAGCCATCGTGGTATGGCTGCTTGCCTGGTGCGGATTTTTTCTACCCCTGGCGGGCTGCGTTCTTGAGCTCTCCTCCCGCTATCCCCAGGAAGGCGGTCTTTACGTCTGGACTCGCGAGGCCTATGGCGATTTTTCCGCTTTTATGGCCGCGTGGTCCTATTGGATGAGCAATCTACCCTATTTCGCTGCCGTGCTGTACTTCGCCGCCAGCAGCCTGCTCTTTGCCACTCCTCGCGGCCAGCAGCTGGCCGACACCAACATCTATTTCCTGCTCTTTACTGTCAGCATGCTGGCGCTGATTACCATGCTCAATGTACTCGGACTGAACATTGGCAAGTGGCTCAATAATCTGGGCGCCGTGGGCATGGCGTTGCCGGTACTTATCCTCATTGCCCTTGGCTGGCTATCGTTTTCCCGCTTTGGCTCCGCCACCCAGTTCACCCTGGCGGGCATTGTCCCTCGGGCCCACGTGAAGGACCTCGTCTTCTGGTCCACGATTTTCTTCGCCTTCGGCGGCGTCGAAACCGTGTCCTTCATGGGGGAAGAGATCAAGAACCCCCGCCGCGTCGTCCCCCGTTCTCTGCTGGTGGCCGGTGCCGTGATCACCTTCGGTTACCTGGCAGGAACGGTGGCTATGTTAGTTGCGTTGCCATCGAGCAGCATTAGCGGCCTGGGCGGCTTTATGACCGCGATCGATTTCCTATGCCGCCGGCTGGGGGTCGGCGTAATGGTTGCTCCCATCGCGCTTCTCGTGGCCATCAGCAATGTAGGAGCGGCTGCGGCTTACCTCACATCGACCGCGCGCCTGCCCTTTGTCGCCGGTATCAACCACTATCTGCCTTCTGTCTTTGGGCGTATTCATCCGCGATGGAAGACTCCCTACGTGGCCGTCATCTCCTACGGCCTGGCCGGGATTCTCTTTGGCCTGCTCAGCCAGGCCGGGACCAGCGTCAAAGGCGCGTATGACATGCTGGTCAGCATGGCTGTCATCACTTACTTCATTCCTTATCTCTACCTCTTTGCCGCCATGATCCGCCTGCATGGGCGACCGTCTCCGCCGGATGCGATCCGCTTGCCTTGGGGTAGACGGTTGGCCATCCCCCTTGCATGCCTGGGTTTTTTCTCCACCATGGCCGCCATCATCCTTGCCCTATTTCCCGCGGAAGATGAGCGCAACCCGGGCGCGGCGCTCTTCAAGATTGTCGCTATGACATGCGTGCTATTGCTCGCCGGCGTGGCCGTCTATCGCCGCGGGCAGCGCTCGATAGAGCGCGCAGCAGCCCAAGGCCTATCCACGAATCTCACCTGACAATCAGTGGGCTTTGGCTACGATTCTGTGCTTTTTGACCGCCGGTCGAGGATTACCGATCGCGCCTCGTAGCACCCGGAGAAAGTGGTCCATCCGCCGCGTGGTCTTCTCCTTAGAGATTCCCGCTCGATGGAATAACCCCGGGTCAAGTTCTTCAGTCAGCAACGCATCTTCGAATCGTTCTACCGTCCACTCCAATAACGAGACGATCATCTCGCTATCTACATCCCCTCGCAGGGCGCCTTCCTTCAATCCCTGACGCACAAAGGCCGCGGTCCCGTACGGGTCCTCCGCCGCCAGAAAGCGATTGATATCCCGCTTCAAGCGCAGACCGGTGCCATAGTTGCCCAACAGCGCGACCCGGTACGGCTGCCAGTTCGCCCGCACCTGCAACTCGGTGCGCGCCAGCCAGTAGCGCAGCACCTCCCAAAAGCCTTTCGTTCTTATTTTGGCCGGAGCGTCCAGATAGCGAAAAAACGACCCAGCGGCCCGCTTGTACGCTGCCAGAAACAGCCCTTGTTTGTTTCCGAAGTGCTGAAAGACGGCGCCTTTCGCGATGCCCGCGTCGCGCGCAATGTCCTCGGTACGCGCATCCTCATAGCCATGCTCGGCGAAGTGCCGCATGGCCACGTCTACGATGTGCGCTCGTTTAGCAGGTACGGGTTGGCGCTTTGTTCGATTCACCAGTGCTCCCCGCTGCAGGAGTAAGTGTATGCTCCTGAAGGAAGGTTTCCAAAACCAGCCAGCATAGTGGCACCAATTTGACTCGCGGTCAATAATCCATTTGAGGAAGGAACGATATGGATTCCTCCATCGAAAACCTTCTGGCACTTTACGACCAGGACGCGCCGCTCGAAATGGCGTACACCATTCCGGCTGCCTGGTATGTTGACGGGTGCATCGCACGCCTGGAGAACCAGCGGGTTTTTGGCAGTAATTGGATCGCCGTCGGCCGAACAGACCAGGCAGCCGTCCCAGGGCAGTTCTTTACTTTCGCCCTGGCTGGGGAACCTCTAGTCATCGTGCGTGGAACGGATAACGAACTCCGCGCCTTTTATAACGTCTGCCGGCACCATGCGGCCGCTGTAGCAACCGCGCCTTGCGGAATCACCCAGCACCTACGCTGCCCCTACCACGGCTGGACTTATGGTCTGGACGGATCGCTCAAAGGAACCCCTGAGTTCGCGGGTGTCTGTAACTTTGACCGCGCGGCGAACGGGTTGGTGCGGGTGCGCGTAGAAACCTGGGAGCGCTTTATCTTCGTGAACCTTGACCAGGAGGCGCCGGCGCTCGAGAGCTATCTGGGTGACTTGCCCCAGCGACTCGCGCCTCTCTCCATCGCCAGCTTGGGCTTCTTTACCCGTAAGAGCTATACCCTGGCCTGCAACTGGAAGGTCTACGTCGACAATTACCTGGATGGCGGCTACCACGTTCCCCACCTGCACAAGGCGCTTAACAGCGTGCTCGAGTACACCGAATACACGATTGAGAACGGCGAACACTACGCGCTTCAATCAAGCCCATTGGTGGCTTCACAAGACGCCTCGGTCGCGCATACGCGCACCGGCGACCGCGCCTATTACTATTGGCTCTACCCCAATTTCATGATCAACATTTACCAGGGGGTCATGGACACAAACCTCGTTCTCCCGCTGGGTACGGACAGATGCCAGGTGATCTTCGATTTTTTCTTCGCTAACACGAGTTCTGAAAAAGAGCAGTACAACGCCGAGAGCGTAGCCGTCAGTGACCGGGTGCAAGCGGAGGACGTGGATATCTGCGAGTCAGTGCAGAGAGGCTTGCATTCCCGCGCCTACGGCGCCGGCCGTCTCTCCGTACGACGGGAGACCGGCGAGCACCTCTTTCACCGACTTCTAGCCGCCGATCTCAAGCGCCTGAACTCGTCTTCATAAACAACCTCATCCCCCAAACGAATTTGTCATCCCGACCGGAGCGTACCCGAATTTCCTGCTACGCCGCACTCATCAACAACCACGTATGCGGCTTTCCGTAGAGAAAGCCGCAGTAAGTTCGCCAACGCCACCAGTCTCAGCAGGAAATCCGGGGTAGCGTAGTGGAGGGACCTGCGGTTTCAACGATCCACTGTAAACCTCTGCCGCGCAAACGGACGCAAATCGACGCTTGGAGCTTCGCCCAAGGCCTTCTGCGCCAGCGCCTCCCCTACAGCCGCGGAATGTTTGAACCCGTGCCCAGAGCATGCGGAGGCAAACCATACCCGGTCAGAGTCGATACCATGATCAATCACAAACCCATGGTCCGGAACCACCGTGTAGAAACAAGTGGCAGTGCGTAAACACCGGCTGCTCAAACCCCTCAAGCTCACCCGCACATAGCCATCATAAAAACTCTGCGCCTGCTTCGGTGGCGTCGCTATCGGACCCTCATTTGCATCACTCAATGTATCAAATTGCTCTGTCGCCACTTTCATGCTCGCGCCATCCAGGCTGGGAAAACCGTAAAACCCCTTCCCCACCTGCGGCGAACTCCACAGGAAGATCGGCATGTGCTCCGGCGAGAATCGCGGACCGGATTCCTGCAGGGCGAACCAATAGAGAGTCTGCCGATAAACCGCAAAGCAACCCGCTTCCAGACCGCAGAGTTTGCGTGCCCATTCGGCCATCCAAGGTCCCGGCGTCAACACCACGCTGGCAGCGGCATAACGCGATCGATTCGTCTGCACAATCACCTGAGCGCTATCAGCAATCACCTCGGTGACAATCTCGCCTGTGCGCACCTCGGCGCGATTTCGTTTGGCCGCGCTCAGCTGCGCGGCAACGCACTTTTCCGGAAACAGAAAACCGGCGCCGGGCTCGAAATACCCCTGTGCGCCACTTTGCAGAACAAACTGGGGAAACCGGTCTCGCATCTCACCGGCGGCAAGGATCTGATGGGCGATGCCGAATCGTCGGGCGCAAGCAACCGTTTGCTGGTAGAACGCCGCGCCGGCGCCCTGTGCTTCTGCTTCATCGAGCAGGATCAACCCGCCGTTCTGGACCAGCAGCGTCTCACCAGTCGCTGCTTCCAATGCTCGCCAAAGCACGTTTGCCCGCAGGACCAGGGGAACAAATTCCGCTCCCTCCCCAACGGCCTGCCGGGTAATGCGCGTCTCTCCGTGGCTGGAGCCAAATTCGTGCGGCGGGTGGAAGCGGTCAATGCCCAGCACCCGGGCGCCGCGCAACGCCGACTGGCACAGCGCCGCGCTGCCAGCGGCGCCCAGTCCAATGACAATCAGATCATAAGTTTCCATTGACCAACCCTAGCTACTGCCCGATTGCGGCATCGGCTATAGCCAGGGATTGGTCGAGCTGCTCTAACGCGAAGTCCACTTCAGACTTCTCGATAATCAGCGGCGGTGCAATCACAAAATGGCTGATCCACGCCTGGATGGAAACGCCCCGCTTCATCATCTCCGCCGCCACCTTGTCCACGACCGCAACCTTCCCGTCGACCTTATCCTGCTTGGTGTTGAATGGCGTTTTCTTTTCCTGGTCTTTGACCATTTCGAGCGCCCAGAAGAGCCCCAGCCCCCGCACTTCGCCAATGGAGGGATGTTTGGGCTTAAGCGCGCGCAACTTTTCGCCCATGTACTCGCCCATCTCGCGAGAGCGATTCACCAGGTCCATTCGCTGCAGCTCTTTGATCGCCGCCACGGCGGGCGCCAGCGTCATGGGATGGGCCTCATACGTATGCCCGTGAGAGAAGAAGTGATCTTCGAAGTACTCGGCAATCTTGCCTGTAGTGGCGCACAGCCCGAGGGGAACATAGGCCGAAGTGATGCCCTTGGCGGTAACCAGAATATCCGGCTTCACTCCCCAGTGGTCCATGGCAAACCACTTGCCGGTGCGGCCCCAACCCGACATGACCTCGTCGGCAATCAACAAGACTCCGGTGCGGTCGCAGATCTCGCGCAGCTTGGGCATATATTCTGGCGGGGGCACCAGCACGCCATTGGTGCCTACCACCGGCTCGACGATGACTGCGGCCACATCGTGTTCGTTCTCGATCATATGTTCGAGGTAGTCGGCACAGGCGATGCCGCATGCCGGATAGGTGTGCTTGATGGGGCATTTGTAACAGTTAACTTCCGGAGCGAATAAAAAACCTTGTCCCTTGCCGCCCGGCTCCATCGCCCAGCGCCGGGGATCGCCCGTTGCGGCGATGGAAGCCATGGTGGAACCGTGGTACGAGCGATACCGGGCAATGATCTTGGTTTTTCCGCTATACATGCGAGCGATCTTGAAGGCAGCTTCATTCGCCTCTGTGCCCGAAGTGGTGAAAAAGAACTTGGTCAACCCCTCCGGCAATACCTCGAGCAGAAGACGGCTCAAGTCTGCCCTGGTATCGGTCGCGTAGCCCGGCATGATGTACGCCAGCTTGCGCGCCTGCTCTTCAATGGCCTGAATCACGGCCTGATTCTTGTGCCCCAGGTTGCAGCACATCAACTGCGCCGAAAAGTCGAGATAGCGCTTACCGTTTGCGTCGGTGAAGTAGCATCCCTCGGCATCGACAATATGCATAGGGTTCCAGCTCTTCTGATACTTCCAGGTACCGTAGTTCAGCTTCTTGGTCCATGCGACCACTTCCTGGCTGGTCATCGTACCTTCGGGAGTCGTGACAGTCTCGCTCATTATGTTTTCCCCTTGTCTTTAGCTACTTTACGCTGGTCCTATAGCATTTTCACTTCTCCTCGGCCCAGGATGGAGCGCCGTTCGCTTCGCATACACGAGAAGCGAAAATGCTACAGTCCACCCAGGCAGAGATACTTCATCTGCAGGTATTCGTCGATTCCGTACATCGAGCCTTCGCGGCCATAACCCGACTCCTTGACCCCGCCGAAGGGAGCAAGCTCGGTCGAGATCGCACCTTCATTCACGCCCACGATGCCCGCCTGCAGTTGCCCAGAGACGCGCATAACGCGGGCCAGGTCGCGCGCATAGAAATAAGCGGCCAGGCCGAAGGGCGTCGCATTGGCTGCCGCAATAACCTCCTCTTCGCTATGGAAGCGAAAGAGCGGCGCCACCGGCCCGAAGGTCTCTTCGCAGGCGACGTCCATGGTGGCGTCCACATCGGCCAGGATGGTCGGCTCAAAGAAATATCGGCCCAACGCGTGCGCCTTGCCGCCCAGCAGAACGCGCGCGCCATGGGCCACCGCGTTGGCAACGTGGCGTTCTACTTTTTCCATCGCCTTAGCGTTGATGAGCGGGCCAATCTCAGCCTCTCCCCCTGCCCGTCCCACGCGCAGCGCGGAAACAGCCTGAACCAGCTTTGCAGCGAAGACCTCGTAGATCGCGTCCGCAACGTAGATACGGTTGGCACAAATGCAGGTCTGGCCCGCATTGCGGAACTTAGACGCGATCAGGCCACGCACCGCAGCGTCCAGATCGGCATCGTCAAAAACGATGAAGGGAGCGTTGCCGCCAAGTTCGAGCGAAAGCCGCTTGAGGGTAGATGCGGAACCCTGCGCGAGGTGCTTCCCCACGGGGGTCGACCCGGTAAAGGACAGCTTGCGCACGCGGGAATCGTTTAACCAGGGACCGACCACCGCCGCGGCGCGCGCGCGCGAAGCGGGAACCACGTTGATGACGCCCGCGGGGATGCCCGCCTTGGCCGCGAGAAACGCCAGCGCGAGGGCGGAGAGCGGAGTGTCTTCCGCCGGCTTGGCAATCACCGTACAGCCGGCGGCCAGCGCCGGCGCAATCTTGCGCGCCAACATGGCTATGGGGAAGTTCCATGGAGTAATAGCGGCCGCGACCCCCACCGGCTCCTTGGTCACGATGATCTTGCGTCCGTGAGCAGGCTCGGGAATCACGTCGCCGTAGACCCGCTTCGCTTCTTCGGCAAACCACTCGATATAAGCCGCGCCATAGGCGACCTCGCCACGGCTCTCGCTGAGCGGCTTACCCTCTTCGAGCGAGATCAGGCGGGCAAGATCTTCCCCATGCTTTCGCACGACCGCTAGCCACGCCTGCAGATGCTGGGCCCGCTCCTTGGCCAGCAGCGTGCGCCAACTGGAGAAGGCTCGATGGGCTGCAGCGACGGCGGCCTCGGCTTCAACTGGACCGCAATCCGGCAGGGTGGCCAGAACCGTGCCATCCGCGGGATCTTCTACCGTGAATGTGCGGCCGTCGCTCGACCCAGTTCTCTGGTTATCGATCCACGCATGGTTGAGGATCAGTTCACTGCAATCCAGTTGCAACATCGGGTCTCCGCTTAAGGCAGCAAACGATGGAAATACAAAAAGTGCTCTTCGCGCACGTAGCCCAGCTTTTTATAAATGTGCTGAGCCGCCAGGTTGTCATGGGCCGTGGCCAAGGTAAGACGCTCCGCGCCGGTGCTGCGCGCAAACTCTTCCGCGTAGCTTAGCAAGGCCGTGGCAACGCCCTTGCCACGGGCGGATACATCCACATAAAGATCCTCGAGAAACCAGATCGGCCGCATCGCCAGCGTATTCGTAGAAGGCATCAGGTGCATAAAGCCAATCGCTCGAGAAGTGTCGTCCCACGCCAGAAAATACCGCCCCGACGATTGCGTGACCCGATCGCGAATGAAGGCCAAGGCACACTCTTCTTCCGCCGATTCGCCATAGAAAACACGATAAGCGATATAAAGCCGCGACAACTCGGTCAGGTACGCAGTCGATGCAGGTTCTATCCGGTAGGCCAGCCTATCCATAGGACTCGTGGGCACATCTCTCACACTACCAAGGCCGCATCAGAACCCAATAGGAACTGGACGGGTGCCCCACGTTCGCCCCACCTGTCCCGGCTTGCCGTGGAGCGTACGTGGGCCGAACAAGACAGGCGAAGCCCACCAAAGTTTTTTCCATATCGATCAGCAAATCCCGGTTGAAGCTAGGAAAAGCAATCGAAACATATCATTTTCGGCCCAGGTACGCTTTGGCGAACCGCCCACCCGTCCAGTCCTATTGGGTTCTTTTAGGACACAGACTCTGCCTAATGAGCAGCGCCGGCAAGTTCTCCCAACTCCGCTCCAACTGCGCTCAAACCCTCTTCCAACACCTGCAAAGCATCGCTGAATTCCTCATCGCTAATCGTCAGAGGCATCAGCAAGCGAATGACGTTGTCATACGTCCCTGCCGTCAGCACCAGCACGCCATGTTGTAGGCAATGCTGCACCAGCTTTTTCGCCGCCGGTGCGCAAGGAGATCCATGGGCATCGACAAACTCCATCGCTTGCATGGCGCCTACTCCGCGAACATCGCCAATAAAGCTGTGTTGCCGCTGCCAGGCTGAGGCCCGCCGTTGAAATTCCTCACCCAGCCAGCGGCCACGCGCCAGCAGCTTGCCATCGGCAAATTCTTCGAAGACCGCCAACGCCGCCGCGCAACATGCTGGGTTACCCCCGAATGTGCCGCCCAAGCCGCCCGGCCCAGGGGCATCCATGATCTCTGCGCGCCCCGTGATCGCCGCCAACGGCATGCCGCCTCCGAGCGACTTCGCAGTGAGGATAAGATCAGGCTCGATGCCGAAATGGCTGCTGGCAAAAAGCTCCCCCGTACGGCCGAAGCCGGTCTGTACTTCATCAGCGACAAAGACGATGCCGCGCTCCCGGCAGATTTTAGCCAGCGCCGGCAGAAATCCAGCAGGAGGAACGACAAAGCCGCCTTCGCCAAGCACCGGCTCGACCACGATAGCCGCAATCGACTCGGCAGCCACCACACGGCGGAAGGTTTGGTCGAGTAATTCCGCAACTTGACCCTCGGTCATCGGCCCCCGGCTGGAGAGCCGCGCATTTGCTGGCACGCCGTAAGGGATGCGGTAGACATCCGGCAAGAACGGCCCGAAGCCTTCCTTGTAGGGGTGCGTCTTGCTGGTGAGCGACATGCCCAGCATGGTACGGCCGTGAAAGCCATCTTCCACCGAGAGCACCGCGGGACGACCGGTAAAGGCGCGGGCAATCTTCACCGCGTTCTCCACTGCTTCCGCGCCACTGTTCACCAGGAAAGTCTTCTTGGCAAAGTTGCCTGGCGTGAGCTGGTTGAGTTTCTCCGCCACGGCGACATAACCCTCGTACCCAGTGACCTGGAAGCAGAGATGAAGAAAAGCATCGAGCTGTGCGCGCATCGCGCTGATCACTCGTGAATTGCGGTGGCCAACGTTAGCGCAGCCGATGCCGCCGCCCAGATCGATGAAGCGATTGCCGTCCACATCTTCGAGCATTGCGCCCTCAGCGTGACGGACGAACAATGGCGTGGAGGCATAGACCCCGCGCGGGATAGCCTGCAGCCGGCGGGCCGTCAACGCGCGCGAATTGGGTCCAGGAATCTCTGTCTTGAGCCGGATGTTAGACATAGTTTCAATACCATCCAATCGGTGCTTCGTTCAGATTGATATAAACCTGCTTGGTTTCGAGATACTCGTCAATGCCATGGATGCCCAGTTCCCTGCCAAAGCCCGACTGCTTAAAGCCTCCCCACGGCGCTTCCACGCATGTGGGCTGCATGTGATTCACCCACACAATGCCGGCGCGGATAGCCTTCACCATGCGCATGGCGCGATAGATATCGCGCGACCACACGGCAGCAGCCAATCCAAACGATGTGTCGTTCGCAATCTTGAGCGCCTCGCGCTCGTCGTCGAATGGGATCACGCAAGCCACCGGGCCAAAGATCTCTTCGCGAGCGATCCGCGCCGAGTTATCGACGTCGTAAAAGATCGTCGGCTCGACATAATAACCGCGGGTCAGAGAAGCCGGCCGCCCGCCGCCCAGCGCCAGCTTGGCTTCAGACTTGCCCAACTGTTGATAAGCGGAGACCCGGTCATACTGTTCCTTGCTGACCAGCGGTCCCATCTTGGTGGAGCGGTCAAGTGGCGGCCCCAGCTTGATGGTGCGCGCCTTCTCCGTCATGGCTTCGACAAATTTCGGATAAATCGACCGCTGTACCAGTATCCGGCTGCCGGCCGAGCAAACCTCGCCCTGGTTGATGAAAACTCCGAAGAGCGCTCCATCGATGGCCGCCTCAAAATCCGCATCGGCAAAGAAGATGTTGGGCGACTTGCCACCCAGCTCGAGCGTTACGCGCTTGAGCGTGTCAGCGGCTGACTTCATGATGATCTTGCCCACCGAGGCTGATCCCGTGAAGGCCACCTTATCGACGTCAGGATGGGCCACGATCGCGGCGCCCGCCGTCTCCCCAAGCCCGGTCACGACGTTCACTACTCCCGCGGGAACTCCGCACTCCGCCAACCAACCGGCCAGCTTCAACATGGTGAGCGGCGTCTGTTCCGCCGGCTTCAACACGCAGGTACAACCCGCGGCAATCGCCGGCGCCAGCTTCCATGCAGCCATGCCCAGCGGATAGTTCCAGGGGATAATCTGCCCGGCAACTCCGACCGGCTCCTTCAACGATAGGCTGAGCGCATTGTCGGGAACCGGATTGACGAGCCCGGAGACCTTGTTAGCCAATCCTCCGTAGTACTCAAAGCAGGTGGCGGCATCCGCGATGTCGTACTCCGCCTCGACAATCGGCTTGCCGCAGTTTCGCGACTCCAACTCAGCCAACTGCGGAGCTTCCTCACGCAGGTTAGCCGCGATGCGAAACAGGATGCGCCCCCGCTCCTGGGCCGAAGTCTGCGGCCATCCGCCATCATCAAAGGCATGGCGCGCCGCCGCGACAGCCGCATTGATATCGGCTGCGCTGGCATCGGGAATTTCCGCAATCACTTCTTCGGTCGAAGGATCATAGACGGGGATGCGCTTTCCCGAAGTACCTTCCGTCCATTCACCATTGATAAACATCGGTTCCGAACTGATTTGTGAGACAGCCATCGGGGGATCCTTTCCAAAACTAAGTATGGGCGGTGGGCTTGCCACCGCCCATGAAACAACTACGCCCGTGCCATGGTTTCCTGTTGGGCCTGCGCCAGTGCCGGCGCCACTTCCTCAAAGGCTGATAGATGCTTATCAATATCAGCCAAGGAGTGCGCGACGGAGATGGTCCACTGCTCATCCCACCAGTAAGGCTGCGCCATCACACCACGATTCAACATGCCGAACCAGTAGAGCTTCCACAGATCCGTATCCACCTTGAGCCAATCGCGGTAGTTACGAATCTTGTTGGGATAGAGCAACATCGCTCCATTCGAGCCGGCGCTCTCCACATAGGCTTCGAGGCCGGTCTTCTGCACAATCTGCTTGTAGCCCGAGACCAGGGCATCGCTGACCTTGCCAATGTGTGCATAGCCCGCGGGCGTAAGCACTTCGCGGAAGGTAGCAATCCCCGCCGCCATGACCAGCGGATTGGTGGCGTAGGTGCCGGCGTGAAAGACCTTCTGCTGCGCGATCACGTCCATCACCTGCTTGCTGGCAGCGAAGGCTGCCAACGGGAAGCCTCCGCCAATGGACTTGGCCAACGTCACCATGTCGGCCTTGATGTGGAAGTACTCGCAGGCTCCGCCGGGGCCCAGCTTGGCGCCGGTCTTCACCTCGTCAAAAATCAGCAGCGCGCCCTCGCGGGTGCAGATCTCGCGTAACCCTTCCAGGTATCCCGGCTCCGGCATGCAGATGCCGATGTTCATCATGATGGGTTCCACGATCACGGCCGCGATCTGGCGGGGATTCTCGGCAAAGAGGCCGGCGACGGCTTTGAGATCGTTGAACTGCGCCACCAGTGTGTTCTTCACCGTGTCCGCGGGAACTCCACCCGAGGCTGGCACCTGGTTGGGCCGGTCAGGATCGCCGCAAAGCTCGAGCTTGGGCTTCATGCTTACCAGGACAGAGTCATGAACGCCGTGATAGGCGCCCTCCATCTTGATGATTTTGTCGCGCCCGGTAAACCCACGCGCGATGCGGATGGCATGCATGGTCACTTCCGTCCCGCTGCTGCCAAAACGCACCTGCTCCACCGGGAAGCGCTGGCAGATCTCATCCGCCAGGTCGTACTCCAAAGTATGCGGCATGCCGTACATGGTGCCAGTGGTCAGGCGCTCCTGCACCGCAGCAACCACTGCCGGGTGACAATGCCCGGCCATCAGGGCTCCAAAACACAAGTTGAAATCGATGTACTCGTTGCCGTCGAGATCGTGAATGTGGCTTCCCTTGGCGTCCTTCACAAATAGGGGCCAGGGCTCGTAACTGCGGAAGTTGCTGGCAACACCAAGCGGCATGCGGGGTTCTGCCCGCTTCAGCGCAGCGCGCGAGCCGGGCGTACGGGATTCAAAGCTGGAGAGTTCTTTCTCAAGAAGGTGGTACATGGAATTCTTCCTTTGCCCAGAGGGCGGTCAATAGTAAACAGCGCCGGGCGACAGAGATGAGCCGGCGGACACCGCGGAGCGGGTCTAACGTTCGATGAGGGTGGGGTTGGAACGCCGGCACAGCCGGCCTTCACCACGGGCATAGCGAAGAAACCAGCGCATCCGGCAAAACGTGCCGGCGATGGGGCAATCTTCGTAGCTGGAGAAAAACGTCATGATCGGGCAACGCAATTATACGTTGCCTCGAATAAACCCTTATAGTAATTTTTGAAAACCAGCCACACCGTCTATTGTGCCGCTAAGCAGGCTCCGGAAGAACTCTGGTCTTTGAAGGGTACGGGCTTCAGCCTGTACGTAAGTATTTGTAAAGGTGTCAGGCTTTAGCCGCTGAGGGACTTTTTCCGCAGCCTGCAAGGCTGGGCGCCACATACCCGGGTTCCATTGACAGGCAAAATCTGGAGCAGCATGAGCGCAAAGCCGACAAGATTACTCGTACTGTTCACCATAGCGGCGCTGTCCCTTCTTGCCGGTTGCAAAAAGGCGCAACCCACCCTAAGTCTGCTGGTGTGGGAGGGTTATGCCGACCCTTCCTTCATCCAGGGCTTTGAAGCCAAATGCCAATGCAAGGTAACCGCGGCGTATATGGGGTCCAGCGATGAACTGGTGGCCAAGTTACGGGGTGGCGCCTCCTCCAATTACGACGTCATCTCGCCCTCCAGCGACGTGGCGACCATGCTCAGCCGCTCCGGCCTGGTCGCCCCGCTCGACCTGACCAGGATCCCAAACTACACTCAGCTTTCGCCCACCCTTACCTCCAAGCCGCTGGTCAGGCAAAACGGCAGTGTCTACGGCGTGCCCCTCACCTGGGGCCCCAATCCCCTGCTCTACGACACCACCGTTTTCCCTAAACCGCCCGACACCTGGGCTGAACTTTGGGATCCTAAATTCGCCAACAAGCTCTCGTTTTGGGACGATCTCTCCACCATGTACATGGCGGCGCAGGTGCTCGGCTTCGGTAAGCTCGATCCCACGGCCATCTATAACCTGAATGATGAGCAACTGCAGCAGGTCAAACAAAAGCTGATCGCGCTCAAACCGAATATCCGCAAGCTTTGGACCACCGGCGGGGAGTTGACCAACCTGTTTCAAAACCACGAGGTCATCGCAGCGATGGGCTGGCCTCTGGTAACCAACCAACTGCATAAGAGCGGCCTCCCCATCCAGGAAGAAATTCCCGCCGAAAGCACAACCGGGTGGATTGACCACCTGATGATTACCCAATCGAGCGAAAACAAGGACCTCGCCTACCAGCTTTTGAATTACCTGATCTCCGCCCAGGCGCAAAAGCAACTCAGCGATGTTACGGGCTACATCCCGGCCAACCCGCAAGCCGCCGCGTTGATGACTCCGGAGCAGCGCCACAGCCTCCACTTGGACGACATCGATGCCTACCAACGCCAGATCGTGTTCTGGCAAGACGTGCCGCGGCGTGCGAAGTACACCGAGATTTGGAACGAAGTGAAGGCCAGCCAATGAAGGGCGCGGCATGAGCAGTGCTGTCTTTCTCCGCCTGGAGAACGTAGGCAAACGCTTCGGCGAGCACACCGTGCTCGCATCCATCTCGCTGGACGTAGAGCAGGGCGAGTTTCTTACTCTGCTGGGCGAGAGCGGTTCCGGCAAGACCACGCTGCTGCGTATCCTGGCTGGTTTTGAAGAGGCGACCGCCGGACGCATCCTGCTCGAAGACCAGCGGCTCGATGCCATGCCGCCCCACAAACGTCCCATCCATACCGTCTTTCAAAGCTACGCGTTATTCCCTCACATGAGCGTCTTTGACAACGTCGCCTATGGCTTGCGCGTGCGCGGCTGTGCCCGTGCAGAGATGACTTCGCGGGTGAACGAGGCGCTGGAAAAAGTCCGCATGGAACGCTTCGCCAAGCACTTTCCCAGGCAAATCAGCGGCGGGCAAAAGCAGCGTGTGGCGCTCGCCCGGGCGCTGGTCAACCGCCCCCGCCTACTGCTGCTCGATGAACCGCTCTCCGCCCTCGACGCCAATCTGCGCCTGGAAATGCAGCGCGAGCTGAAGCTGCTGCAGCGCGAGGTCGGCATTACGTTCATTTTCGTCACCCATGACCAGAGCGAGGCCCTGGCTATCTCCGATCGCGTAGTGCTGCTTCGCCACGGCAAGGTGGAGCAGTGCGGCACCCCGCGCGCGATCTACAGCACACCACGCACTGCCTACGCGGCTGGATTTATAGGCAAGAGCAACCTCGTCGCCGGCGTCGTTCGTCAAGGAGTGGCCGACTGTGGAGCTTTCTCCGTGCCGGTGAAGCTGGCCGATGGTCCAGTCACTTTTTCTCTGCGCCCGGAGTGCATCGCACCGGCCGTGCCAGGGAGCGACCAGCAAGTGCAATTTGCCGCAGAGGTAGTTGCAGAACAGTTTCATGGCGCCGATTCCATACTGACCCTGCGCTGCGCGGGTGGCATGGAACTGTCGGCGCGCGTGGCCGGGCCGCTCGATAATGGCCGCGGCTTTGCCTTTGAGGCACAAGACCTGATCCCACTGGAGCACGAATAAATGCCCCGCGCGCGCGTCTCCGCATGGCTCGTGGCCTTTCCACCCTTCGCCTGGATCGCTCTCTTTCTCTTTACCCCTTATTGCCTGCTCTTCTGTTACAGCTTCTGGAGCTTGGACGCAAGCCAACAACTGCTTCGCCACGCGACGCTGGCCAACTATCTGCACCTGGCGACCACTCCTCTTTACGTCACGGTCATTCTCCGCTCCATGCGCATCGCCTTCTCCGTGGTCGTGCTCTCGCTGCTGATCGGTTATCCCCTGGCGTGCTTTCTCGTTTTTCAGGCTGGGAAGTACAAGCGGATCCTCTACCAGGCAGTGATCATCCCGCTGTGGATCAGCTACCTCGTGCGTGCCTACGCCTGGAAGGTCATCTTCGGCAATGAGGGCGTGATGAACACCCTTTTACTTTGGGCACACGCAACCCGGCACCCTCTGGGCTTTCTCTTGTACAGTCCCTTCGCCGTGATCGTCACCCTGACCCATATCTACGTGCCCTTTGTCGTGCTTCCGGTGGTGGCATCGCTCGAAAAAATTCCCCACGAGCTGCTCGAGTCGTCGAGCGACCTGGGCGCCACGGCGTGGCAGACGTTTACCCGCGTCATCCTTCCTCTCTCGTTGCCCGGCGTTCTCTCCGGTGCGACCTTTGCCTTTCTCCTCAGCTTTGGTGACTTTCTCGCGCCCCTGCTGTTGGGTGGTCCGAGCAGCGTGATGATCGCCAACATCGTCGCCAACCTCTTCGGCGCGGATTACAACTGGCCGCTGGGGGCGGCAGTGGCCGTCCTCATCCTGGTGATGGTGCTTGTCATCCTCACCATCACGCAAAGGCTGGAGCGTCGCTGGAGGATGGCATGAAAGCGCTCTCCACCACATTCGCTTGTGCCGCGTATGGCTTTCTCTACCTGCCCATCGTGGTGCTGGTGGTTTACTCCTTCAACCTGGATGGCGTAGGAGGTTTTCCGCCGCAACATTGGACGCTGAATTGGTACCGCACCCTCTTTGACGACTCCGCCATGTGGACCGCGGTAGCCAACAGCGCCATCGTCGCCTTGTCCACCGTAGTTTTGTCCATGCTGATTGGCTTTCCCGCAGCCTATGCGCTCGATCGTTATTCGTTCCCCGGGAAGGCTGCCTTTCAACGCCTGGTGCTGCTTCCTCTGATCGTTCCCGGCGTAATCACCGGCATCTCTCTACTCTTGCTGACCGTCAGCAGCGGATTTCATCTCAGCCTGGTCACGGTGATTCTTGGCCATTCGACCGCCTTGACGGCCGTGGCCGCGACCGAAATCTTGGCCGGCCTGGCCAAGCTTGATCGCTCGCTGGAAGAAGCCTCCGCGGACCTGGGGGCCAGCCGGATACAAACCCTGCTGCGCATTGTCCTGCCCGGCCTGCGGACCTCTCTGCTCGGCACTGCGCTCTTGGTCTTCACCCTTTCCATGGATGAGATTGCCGTTACGTTCTTTCTCATCGGCAGGGAAAACACTCTGCCCCTCGAAATCTGGTCACGCCTGCGACGCGGCGCGACCCCGGAGATGAACGCCATCGCAACCCTTATCTTCTTGTTCTCAGTCATCACCATCTTTCTGTCACAATGGCTGACCACACACCAACCTGAACACGCCACGTGATCGAGAACGACCCCTGAGGCACTCATGAATTGGACTAACAAAGAACTGGGCATGGACAGTCACATTACCCGCCGCGACTTTATGCAGGGCGCGGCCATGGCCATTGCCGCCGCGGTCACCCCTCCCACCTCCCTCTTTGCCCAGCAGGCGGCCGAGGCGCAAAACACGCCCGGCTATGACCCACCGGCTGCCCACGGTTTGCGAGGCAGCCACCCAGGCTCCTTCGAAGTGGCCCATCGGCTGCGCGACGGCAGCTTCTGGGCTAACGCCGGCCAGCCTGAAAGCACCGGCGAAAGCTACGACCTGATCGTGGTGGGCGGCGGCATCAGCGGCCTTTCCTCCGCGCACTTCTTTCACCATGCTGCCGGTAAATCGGCCCGCGTGCTCATCCTGGAGAACCACGACGATTTTGGCGGGCATGCCAAACGGAATGAATTCCAGGTAGACAAAACCTTCATGCTTGGCTATGGAGGCACTTACTCGATCGAGAGCCCCGCTCCCTATAGCCCGGTAGCGAAAGGCCTGATCCGCGATCTCGGCATCGATGTCCCCTCCTACGCGAAGTACAACGACAAGCGGCTCTACCCCTCGCTCGGGCTGAAGCAGAAGATTTTTTTCGACCAGGAAACCTTCGGTGCCGACAAGCTCGTTGTCAGCCCTGAACCCAGGCATCGCAAACATACGACTGTGCTGGACCCTACCACTTGGCAAGAGTTTGCCGCGCAGGCTCCGCTCACGGACAAGGCCAAGGCTGACCTGAAGCGCCTTTATCTTCTCGACGAAGACCTGATGCCGGGTCTCTCATCCGACCAGAAGAAAGCGAAGCTGGCGCGCATCAGCTACACCGATTATCTGACCAACCTGGTCAAAGTGGATCCCAAAGTCGTCGCCCTACTGCAGGCTTATCCGCAATCGCTTTATGGCGCAGGTATCGACGCCGTCTCGGCGCAGGATGCGTGGGGATTGGGTCTACCCGGCTTCGACGGACTCAAGTTGGCGCCGGGCCCTGGACCGGGTATGGGCCGGGACTCGATCCCCAACGAAGCGGCCGAAGAATTTTTCTTCCATTTCCCCGATGGCAACTCATCCATCGCTCGACTACTGGTGCGCTCGCTCGTGCCTGGGGCTGTGCCCGGCAATTCGGTGGACGATGTTGTCACCTCCAAGGTCCGCTATGACCAGCTCGACCTGGCCGGCGCCCCGACACGCATCCGCTTGAACAGTAGTGTCGTGCGGGTGCGCCACCATGGGGATCCGGCCACCGCGAAAGAAGTAGAAGTAACCTATGTGCAGAAAGGTCAGCTGTATACGGTAAAGGCAGCCCACTGCATTCTGGCCTGCTGGCATCCGGTCATTCCCTACCTCACCACCGAGTTACCCGCCGCACAGCTGGCGGCGCTGCGATCGGCAGAGAAAGTTCCCATTGTCTACACCAACGTAGCCCTCAAAAACTGGGAGAGTTTCGTTCGCTTGCAGACGGCGAGCATATATGCCCCAGGATCTTATTTCACTGAGGTCAGCCTCGACCACCGCGTCAGCATCGGTAACTACCACTGTACTAAAAAACCGGACGAGCCGATCGTGCTCACCATGAACCACTACCCCTGCTCTCCCGGCCTGCCGGCGCGCGCCCAGCACCGTGCCGGACGGGCTGCCCTGTATGCAACCTCATTCGAGACCTTCGAGAGAAATATCCGGGATCAGCTTGTGCGCAGCATTGGCGCCGGCAACTTCGATCCCGCGCGCGACATCGCTGCCATCACTGTGAATCGCTGGCCACACGGCTACGCCTACCAATACAACTCTCTCTGGGATCCCTTCTGGTTAGAAGGCGGCCCGCTGCCCTGCGTCGAGGCACGGAAACCCTTCGGACGCATCGCCATCGCCAACGCCGATGCCGACGCATACGCCTACACCGACTGCGCCATCAACCAAGCCTACCGAGCCGTCAACGATCTCAAAGTAGCGGCGGGGTAACTTCCTAAACCGGTAACCAAGGCCCTGGGTGCCCCATTCAAGCCGTACTTTTGCTTGAGTGGGCTACGATGCCTCCCCACCCCTTTTGTCATCCTGAGCGAAGTCGAACGGGGACCTGCAGTTTCCCCGTCCCCCAGCACAGTTCACATGGCGGCCACTGGATGCCCGGGCCAAGCTTTTCCCCGCGACACCAGTCCCGCCAAAATCAAGTACAACAGCAACCCGATAGGCCCAAAGAGAAACGTAAGCACCAGGCACGGAAGCACCAACCAGAAAGGCACGTGATTCCTCCGCGCATCCCGCACTTGCCAACTGCCAATAAAAAGATCGAAAGCAAGATAATGGACCCATCCCGCGAGCACCAGCCACCGGTCAGTAAACAGCAGCATGACGTTGCTCAGAGAATTAAATCCTCCCCTGTGCCCACCCCAGTGGGTGAAGATAAGCACCAGGTAAACGCCGCACAGAAGTGCCGGCACCAACAGACCTGTAATCAGCGAAGAGATCACCCGCGACGCCCGCGGAGACCATCCCGTAACCACTAACAGAACCCAACCGGCCAACGCCGTACTATTGCAAAGTCGAAACAGAGAATCCGCGTTCATGCAATGCCTTTCTTACCTCTGATCGCAATTACAGTAACAGCTGTAAGTACCAACCAAGCCGTAAATCCTGCCAATGACAAGCTATCAGGTTGCGCAATCGACTGCCCCCGGAAAGCTTGCCACAGAACCAGCCCGAAAAGCGCCAGATAACTGGCGGCCACGGCAAAGACCAGATTCCTCTGCGCCCGGTCGTCTCCAGCGAAGCGACGCCGGGCGATCCACCAGGCCAGTAGCGGCAGAACCTGCAACCCATGCATGCCCAGGAAGTGAGCGACGCGCAAATCGCCATGATCCGCGCTCCATCCGGTCACCGGGAGCCCTGGCCCGCCGTCCGGAGCACCCACCGTGTGCCCGCCCGCAATCGGCAGCCGGCCGCTCGCATGCGCCACCGCCAGCTGCTGCGAGTTCGGCACCGTCATCAAGCCACCCGAGCCTGTCCCGATCAGTGCCAGAACCATACCCAAACGCAGCGACCATCCCCATGCCGGCGAAGCATAAGGCTGGCGGAAGAGCACAACCGTGAGCAACAGCATCGCCAGCCAGATGCCGAGGATGCTCACCCCCATCACCGCGAAAACAGCGCCATCAAATCGCGTGGCAAAGTTGAAGTGGCTGGTGGTGCCTCGCGCCGCCTGCATGTCGATCAGAGCTATTTCAAGCAACAGGCCCGTGGCCAACACGATGTCCAGCGCTCGCGTGAACCGCGGCCAGATGCTGGTCGATGCGATACAGAAAGCGAAGCTCCAGGCGGCGATCATGGTGGAAATCGCGAACTTCGCAGGTTTAAGCCATGCCGGCGCGCCGGTAATCACTCGGCGATCCACGACCAAACCAGACAAGGCCAACACCAGGTCCGCCGCCATGATGAATCCGAGAATGGTCAGCGCAGGCGCTGCAGCGAATCCTGCAGAAAATCGATGTCTCATGTAAGTGAGATTAACATAAATGTTAAACGGACTCACTTTTATGTAAAATAAAGCAGGAGTGACAGCCCATTGCCACCGTTGAAAGCCAAGCGCCCCTATCATCACGGAGACCTGCGGGCAGCCCTGATAACTGCTGCGCTGTCCCTGATCGACGAGCACGGCGTCAAGGGCCTCGCCTTAAGCGACGCTGCCCACTTGGCGGGGGTTAGCGTCGCCGCTCCTTACCGTCACTTCAAGGACAAGGAGGCATTGCTGGCCGAAATCGCGGCCGAAGGATTTGTCATATTTCGCGATACGCTCGCGCGCGCAGCTCAGACCAACACCAATGACAAGGTCAAGCGCCTGGTGGAGATGGGTGTGGCCTACGTCGAATTCGCCTTGCAACACCGCTCCCACTTCAAGGTGATGTGGGAGGGCGGGATCGCCAAAGCCAACTACCCGGAAATGCAACAGACCGCCCACCAGGCATATCTCCTGTTGGAAGAGGCGGCGAACGGCCTTCATCCGCGAGCACACCCTGCCCGGCAGCAGGCATTGGTCAGGGCTGCATGGAGCGTGGTCCACGGCTACGCTATGCTGACACTCGAAAAGGAACTCCCTGCAAATGGAACCGAACAAAATGCCAGGAACCTGTTGCGCCAGTCGCTCCATCTGCTGCTAGACCAATTCGCCACCAAAGCAACGAGAAAGATTTAATTGGATAAAGCACCGCTGCGTGTATAAAGGCTAGCAACTCCCTATATCAAAAAGAAGTTCCTGAATCATCGCGGCCAGTCATTTGGCAGCTCGAACGCTGCATCGAAACGGATTGAGGGGCAGACGGCATGACAAACTCCGCGGAAGACACCGCTTGGACTTCCATCGAAGACCTTTTTGACCGAACGCTCGGCAGTCGCCCATCTGCGCATCACTTGGCAATCATAAAAAAGGCAGAGAACGAGCGGCCTGAGGTGAAGGAATTTCTCGAGCGCGCCTGTCGCCTTATGGCGATCTCCAATGCCGCGCCGGCGCACATGACACCCACGCTCGCCTGGATCCTGGGCGTCATCATTCCCGGGCTGCTTCCTGGAGCGTGGGGAAATGTCGTTCCCCCAGTTACTTATGAAGACCGCCATAAGCAGATCAATGCTTACCTCAACGCAAATCCCTGGGGCCAATTCCCGGACGATACCGTTTTACTGGAGATGGGTTGCGGATTCCCACCGCAAACGGCGCTGGATGCTGCGCGCGATTTTCCTCGCTGGCAGGTAATTGGCGCTGACCTGCAATTCGACCCCTACGTTCTCTACGATTCTGACGGCAATTACGCGTGTATGGATTCCGACGGCGGCGTCCGCTACTTTCACCCCGGCTCGCCCAGTCGCGCGACCTTTACATCGCTTTACGATGACACATCTTTTACCTTCCAACGTTTTCGCGCGACCTTTGCGGCACTGCGTGAAAAGTTACCAGCTTCCCATCACGGTCAATGCGTATCCGTCGAGCATGATGGGGCACGGCTCGTGCACCATGCCATTAGAAGCTACGAAGGTCCGAATCTTAAGTTGATTGAGGCCGGACTCGGCGCAGAAACGCCCCCAGCCGATATCATTCGCGTGTTTAATGTTCTCATCTATTTTGATGCAGCGTTTCGCAGCCGCGCAGAGGAATGGGCGCTGCGCACGCTGCGGCCAGGAGGTCTTTTCCTGTGTGGTGCGGATGGAAACCTGACCTTCGAGTCTCGTTACTCTGTCTACCGCAACGAGAACGGCAACCTGGTTGCCAAAGAATTCGCCTTCAGCCTAGACAACCTTCGACCCCCTGCTGTGATGCCCTGGTTCTGCCTCCACAACGAAGAGAAGGAAACCTTTGCGCTAGCCAGACTAATAGGGGTTCTACGCTCCGATGAGTCATTCCGCTTCGACTATGATTCTCGTGTGGACGAGCTCCTGGCCGAGAATAGAATATTTGTCCGTCAGGAAGATGGCTTCCTGGCGGCGCACCCTGACCCCCTACCCGTCCCCGAGTGGCTGCCGGCCTACATCGCCATGCAAAACAAGTTGCAGGAGGAAGGTTTCGCGGACCGGGCTGTGTCTATACTGAAACGCGCCGGCTACAACGCCTGGATAAACCCTGTGGGCCACGTAGCCGTGGACCCACAGGACATTGCTTCCTT
>Ga0302325_10004964_pt1 | contig 30578 bp, 29 predicted proteins | sample Palsa_T0_2_FD_201948 | JGI IMG/M metagenome (GOLD analysis project Ga0302325, IMG submission 201948) | Peat permafrost microbial communities from Stordalen Mire near Abisko, Sweden - Palsa_T0_2 | ecosystem: Environmental > Terrestrial > Soil > Palsa > Peat permafrost | place: Sweden: Abisko... | reverse complement strand
CAGCTCCGGCCGTTCCCGGGCGCGGTGAAAACGAAAACACGTGCAGATATGTGAATGGCAGGCGCTCAATGAACCCCACGGTGGCCTCGAAATCCTCAGACGTCTCCCCGGGAAAGCCTGCGATCACGTCGGCCCCAATGGCCGCGCCGGGAAGCAAGCTGCGGATGAGCTGGATGCGCTCGGCGTAGTGAGCGGTGCGATACCAGCGATGCATAGCTTGCAACACCGAATCGGAGCCGGATTGCAGCGGTACGTGGAAATGCGGCGCGACGCGGCTCCAGGAAGCCACCAGCGAAACGAAATCTTCGGTGATGTCTTGCGGCTCGATAGAGCTGAAGCGCAGTTGCTCGAGATTGGTTTCGTCCAAAATCCGCGCTACCAGACCCGGAAGCGATGCGCGCGGCGTCAGATCGCGGCCATAACTGCCGAGGTTGATTCCGCTCAGCACGATCTCGCGCGCCCCCGCGGCTGTCAGCGCACGCACGCCGCGCATGACATCGTCCGGCGGCAGGCTACGGCTCTTCCCGCGAACGAACGGAATCACGCAATACGAGCAGCGATTGTTGCAGCCGTCCTGAATTTTCAGAATGGGGCGCGTGCGATCGCCTGAAGCGGGAACCGCGCTGTCCGCGCGAAAGATGTTCTCGGCGAAAATATCGCCGGTGAGAATCTTCGCGGGGGCGTGCGCGAGGGACATCGCCTCACCTGCCAGACGCGCGGCCGGCACAAAATCCGGCGCTGCGCGTGTAGCCTTTGCGCTACCAGCGCCATCGCATACAAGCCGCGGAATTTCCATCCGGTGCGAATTTCCGACCACCCATGCGACGCCGTCGATTCCCGCCAGCTCGTCCGGAGCGCGCTGCGCGTAGCAGCCGGTGACGATGATTCGTGCCGTGGGATTGGCGCGGTGAATCTTCCGTGCGGTCTCTCGCGCTTGAGAATCGGCGGCCGCGGTCACGGTGCAAGTATTCAATACCACGAAGTCGGCGCGATCGTGGGCGGCAACCGGCGCGAGGCCTTTCTCGAGTAAGGCTGCGCGTAGGGCGGCGGCGTCCGCGTCAGTAGCGCGACAGCCGAAATTTTCAATGGAGAAACTGGGCATCCGTTGCGCGAGGCGCGAGAGAATTATAGCAGCGAACGTAGAGGCATTGATTCAACGCGAGGAGCGAAAGCTAGGCAGTGACGCTGCGGCGCTGGTAGCAAAGGAGGATCAAGTCGGCGCGACGGCGTACCCCGAACTTGGCCAGAAGGTTCGACACGTGGAATTTGACGGTGCGCTCGGAGATGTTCAGGCGATCGGCCACCTCCTTATTAGCCAGGTTTTCGAGCAAACCGCTGAGAACTTCCTGTTCGCGCCGGCTCAGATCGTTTGGCGAATCCGCTCGCAGGCGTCGCCCGTGCGAGGTGCTCAGAATGGAATCCACAAAACGGGAAAGGACATTGCGGGGGACCCAGATTCCCCCCGAAGCCACTTGGGCCAGCGCGCGGCCCAGCTGCTCGCGCGCCTCTTCGTAGGTCAGTATTCCCTTTACACCTTGCCGAAGTAGAGCATGGCTCTCCGTCTCTTTCAGGTGATCGGCCACAACCAACAGGCGGGCGTTGGGATAACGATCAAGAATGTTGCTCAGTAGCGCCCCCGTGGCCTGCCGGGCGGCATGGGCATCCACCACATACGCCGTCGCCTTCGGCACTTCGAGGTTGCGCAGGTCCGGCGCCAACATGGACTCGATCTGCTTTACGATGATGTGCAGCCCGGTATCTTCGAGCAGCCGGCGAAACTCCTCCAGCACCATTGGGTGCGGAGAAAGCAGGCAGACCTTCAAGCCGGCCTTGCCATTCGATTTGCCGTTCGATTTGCTCACTGCGAATAGGCTAACGGAATTGGCAAATGGGGGCAAGGCACACCGCACGGGTTAGTTCATACCAGACACGGGTGGACGTGGAGTGGATGGGTGAGAGAATTAATCGACGGGCGGCACTGTGGCCGAAAACTCGGGGTGCGAATCCACCTTCTGCCGCGGACGCTTCGCCGGAAGCCCGGCTTGGCGAACTTTATAAAGCAAAGCGCGATAGCTGATTTTCAGCACTTCGGCGGCTTTCCGGCGGTTCCAGTGATTGGCTTGCAGCACCCGGAGGATCAGCTCGCGTTCCGTGCGGCGGGTGACCTGCTGGGAAATGCGCTTTAGAGGAATCTTGCCGTCCTCGGTGAGCTCGTAAGCCACGTGTCCGGGTTTGCGTTCGGTACGCTCGGCGTAGAAGGCTTCTTCTGAGCCCAGGATCACGTAACGAGCCATGCAGTTTTCCAGTTCGCGCACGTTGCCGGGCCAATCCCGCTGCTGAAGCAGGTGCATGGTTTCCCGGGAAACGGGCGCCGCTTCGCGTTGGAAGCGCACGTTAAATTTCTGCCGCAGATACTCGACAATTGCAGGAATATCCTCGCGGCGCTCGCGCAGAGAGGGAAGCACAATACTGATCACGTTGATGCGATAGAAAAGATCGGCGCGGAATCCACCGGATTCGATCTCAGCTTGGAGATGGCGGTTGGTGGCGCAGATAACGCGGGCATCCATGCGGCGTTCGTCGTGGCCCCCGATGCGCGTGAAGGAGCCATCCTGCAGCACGTGCAGCAGCTTGGCCTGAAGGCTGGCATCCAGCTCAGCGATTTCGTCGAGAAAAAGCGTGCCATCGGACGCTAGTTCCATGCGTCCGGGTTTTGCGGCAATGGCACCAGTGAAAGCTCCCTTTTCGAAACCGAAAAGCTCGCTTTCCAGCAGCGTGCCAGGAATCGCCGGGCAGTTTACCTTGACGAATGGGCCTGCATGCCATGGAGACTGGCTGTGGATGAAATGCGCCAGGATTTCTTTTCCAGTTCCGCTCTCGCCCAAGACCAGAATCGGTACATTCAGGCCGGCGGCTCGATGGACCTTCTGGCGGATTGCGTCCATCGCTTTTGACGGACCGAAATAGACCTCCTCAGGAGGGAGGTCGACGGGATGGGCGAAACCTTCGAACTTTGGCTGAGCAGCGGAAGCCATAATGGAAAGGGGGGTTAGTAAACTGTCCTCCGCCCTCTAGCTTGCACCCCGGACGCCAAACCCCTAAAAGGGAGCGAAGATCGGAGATTGCATGCGTTTATCTCGATCGTTGATTTGATTGACCTTAGACAGAGCAGACGATACATTCCACCGATCCAAAGAGGGGCATAGGAAAACTCTCTTCACGTGGGAGACTGAAAATGGTTGGCACTTTGCGGAAAGAGCCTTCCCAGGGGACCTTGAACACTGAATCCGCTCGGAATCCTACAAACAGCCCCAAGCAATCAAACCTAGCGGCGGGAGACAGCGGATTTATCGAGAATCTTACGATTCAGGGGAATGAGGAGACGGGACGGCGCCACGAAGGATTTATGAGTCGGGGCGCGGGCCAGTTCTGATAGGGCCGCACTCGTAGAATCGATTCTGTGAATCTGACCTGTGAATCTGACGTGGGAAATCTAGGCGTGAGCCAAATCGCCGCGGATAATGTCGTAGCGTTCGATCACCGCAGCGACGCCCACGGCATCTTGGTCCTCTTCCATCCTCTTGTCGACACGCACCACGCGTCCGTGAGCGCGAACAAATACTTCGGTGCCGCGCGTGATCTCCGGGGGAAGAGTCAGAGTGAAATCCACCTCTGTGCCGGGAGCGAGATCGTTTCGAGTCATGAAATAAACGCCCCGTGTGGAGATATCCCGCGTGTGACCGCTGTGCGATCGGGGCTCCCGATTAATCGGCAGACGGACGTTAACTGGTAGGGACAAATCATACCGCCGAGCCATGCGACGCTCTGTCATTTCCTGCTGATCCTCCACACTGGATTCGAGTGCACAGCTGCAGGGTACCGCCCCCCTGCATCACTGATCAGCAATTGCTCTTCCAAAGGGCGCCTTTGATGTACAAGAGGCGCTGAGAAAATGCTTTGCGGGCTTCTCGTCGACGACCTCGAGAATCCTGCAACAACCCCTTTGATAGCAGCGCCGACCTACGGGCTTTTGCTTCGCACCGTATCGGAGGCCCAAGCAATTGGACCAAATCGCTTCTTGCAGAGTTCTTTCGAAGGGGATGCTAGTTCAGGGGCGCAGTTGAAGGACAGCAATATTCGCTTAGTATGTTCCAGATATGCAATAGTTTTCCGTCATAGGACTACGCGTACCTAGCCTACTCGCGCGGTTACGATTCTGGAATCGCAGGTACGGGCGTGCCGGGAATTTCCACCGGTTCTTTTTGCGCGACTTCTTTGGCGGATGCAATGGCCTTTGCCGCGCGCGCTGCCGCAGAGCGAGAGCCGCGTCCGGAATCCAGATTGAATTGCCGCATCTTGTAAAGCAACGCTTTGTAGCTAATGCCCAGCATGCGCGCCGCATCTTTGCGGCACCAATTTGTTTTCTCGAGTGCGTCGGCAATTGCTTCTGTTTCTGCTTCGTCCTTCAGGCCGCGTACCAATGCCTTCAGCCCCTGTTCTTTAGGCACGGGCACTTCTTCGCGGGGAGCCACGCGCTGCTGGCCCGTCATCTCCAAGAGCTCGCGGAAGCTGCCCGGATCGTCTTCAAGGATCACATAGCGTTTAACGAAGTTCTCGAGTTCGCGCAGATTGCCGGGCCAACCGTACCGCAGAGCCGCCTCAAGCAAATGCTTCGAAGGATCAGGGGCGGGCTTCTGATATTTCTCGCTGTACTTCACCAGGAAATGCCGGAAGAGAAGAGGAATCTCCTCAGTGCGCTCGCGCAGCGGGGGAATGTGGATTGAGAGTACGTTCAGACGGTAGTAGAGATCTTCGCGGAAGCGCCCGGAACGCATGGCCTCCTTGACATCCATATTGGTGGCGGCCAGCACGCGTACGTCGACGTTCACCACCGACCGGGCTCCCAGCCTTGAAAATTGCCCGTCCTGCAGTACGTGCAGCAGCTTGGCTTGCAAATGCGGGCTCATTTCCGCGATCTCGTCGAGAAACATGGTGCCATGATTAGCCAATTCGAACTTGCCGGGCTTGGCGCGCACCGCCCCGGTAAATGCGCCCTGTTCGAAGCCGAACAATTCGGACTCAAGCAATTCGCCGGGCAGCGCTGCGCAGTTTACTTTGATAAAAGGCTGCTGCCGGCGGGTCGAACGGATGTGAATCATCCGCGCGACCACTTCCTTGCCAACTCCGCTTTCGCCGCTGATAAATACAGGTACGTCCACCGGCGCAATCTGCAGGATCTGCTGACGGATCTTGAGCATTTGCGGGCTGGCCGCCAGGAACGAAATATCCTCGGTCAGTGCCTCGCAATATTCCTTGAGCGCAGTATTCTCTGTGCGCAGCTCTTTTTTCTGGCGGCACTTTAGGAACGCCGCATCCAGATCCGGTTTTTCGAAGGGCTTGGTCAGGTAATCAAGTGCACCGAGGCGGATGGCTTCCACCACGGTGTTTGTTTCGTTCGAGCAGGAGAGCATCAGCACGCTGAGCGAGCGGTCAACCTGCATCAACTGGCGGAGCGTTTCGAGGCCGTCGATTTCCGGCATCAGCACATCAAGAATAATGTAATCCGGACGGTCGCCTTCTCCCACGCGCTTGAGCGCTTCCTTGCCGCTCGACACTGTGGCGACCTCGAATCCGTCCACCTCCAACAGTGTCTGCAAGTATTTGCGGATACTGGGCTCATCGTCGACTACCAGAATTCTCTCTTTGTCAGTCATATTCCTTCCCGTCTTGACTTCCTATTCGACGTGCAGCGGTAGCAGGAAAGAGAACGAACTTCCACTGCCCATTTCGCTATTGACCCATATCTTTCCCCGATGCGCCTGAACCAGCCGCTTGGCAATCGCCAGTCCCAGGCCGATCCCCGAAGAAGAAGGATCTACTCGCACGAACTCTTCAAAAATTTCCTGCTGAAATTCCGGAGCGATTCCGGCGCCCGTGTCAGTCACCGACACCAATACGCTATTCGGACGCACGCCTCTGTCGCGACGACGGTCCTGGGGCGGCGAGGCGTCCGCGCTCCGGCGTTCCCAAAAGTGAGGGTGCGCCAGCAGCGTCACGCTGCCGCCCAACGGCGTGTGTTTCAGCGCATTGTCCAGAAGATTGGCGACACACTGCTGGACCTTCTGGTAGTCAAACTTAAACATGGGCATATCACCGCGAATTTGAATATCGAGATGCACCTTCGCCCGTTGAAACGGTTCCTGCCATCGGCACACTACGTCGTTGATGCAATCACGCAGATCGTTCTCTCTCAGCTGCAATACCAGCTTGCCGCTCTCGAGCGCGGAATAATTCAGGAACATGGACACGAGCCGCACCAAGCGGTCGCAACTGTCCTTGGAGTCTTCGAGGATCTCGCGCTGCCGCTCCGCCAACTTTCCTAGCGATCCGGAAAGCAGCAATTCGTAGTAGCCTTTCATTACCGCTAGCGGAGTTTTCAGTTCGTGCGCGGCCGAAGCTAGAAAAACCGTCTTCTGTCGATTCACTTCCTGCAACCGTAAATAAGCCGCGAGCAGGTTGCGGTAGGTGATCTCTCTCTCCTGCATTAGCTCCTGCACCGTCTTGCGCATTTCCGCTTCGTCCGTTGGAGCTTGGGCAGAAAAGGGTTCGATATACACCACTAGCCAGTCTGGTTCGGGCAACCAGCGGATGCGCGCCCGCAACTTTCTATCCGCGATCTCAAAGGAAAGATGGATCTCGTGCTCGCCGCCTTCGAGCTGCGCCGTGATTTCCTGCCGATCCGTTCGCAGGATGTCCTGGAACAAGTTCGGCCCGGTCGCTGCGCTCCATTTTTTCGTGTCGAGTGCATCCTGGGCATGGAGGTTGCTGAAAAGCACTCGGCCGGTGCGGTCTGACACCAAGAGCGCCTGATCCAGCGCATCGAGGAGGCTGGCAACCAGATGGAAGCTGCCTTGGCCCGTGGTGGTCCTTTCCAATGTGTCGGACTTCTGCAAACCGGCTCCTCGGCCCAAACTACGGCAAGTACGCCCCGTTGTTCCCTTTGGAAGGAGGGGGGGAAGGGGGCTCTTCCAGAGATGGCATGCTCGCAAAGCGAAGAAATAGTGTCAATGGTAAATGAGTCCTACATTGCACATGTGTGGAAATCAATTGCAGCAAGCTGGCATGTTCTAAGACTGACGTAATAGAACTACAACTTGGGCTCTCTAAATTATGTGCTTTAGATTGAGCATCTTAAAAAAAATGTGTTATCCACCTGTAGACTTGCAATAAAATTGCGTTCCAAATAAGTACTAATACTAGGGTACCAAATGACGAGCAAACAGCATGTCGAAGAACAGGGGAGAGCGGTGACGTCATTCGATGAAGAGCGGCGCGCCGCGCAACGCATCCAACTGCAAATACCTCTCTTCATTCGCGGTAACGATGCCCAGGGGCAGCAGTTTATGGAGTTAGCTAAGGCTCTTAATATCAGCTCATTAGGGTCTCTTATCACATGCCCGCGCCCCCTTACGCTCAACGGTGTAGTCACGCTCACAGTCCCCGCCCCTTCGATTTCGTCAACCGCTCTCGCGCCCACTGGAATGCCGCCGATACAGGCCCGCGTTAAACGCCAGCACCAAGTCGGAGATGTTCATGTGGTGGGTGTCGAGTTTCTCGAGCCCATCGGCTAATCACGCTCGTCCGTTTTGCCCTATCTACCCCATTCTATGGACCAAAGTGGAATCGCCTTGCACTTCCTGATTCACAGGAATGGCGATTGCTGCATCCCGCATATAACGATACTACGCCACTGTAACTAAGACGTTTAGAAGCTCTCTGGCAGCTAGCACAACCATCGATTGGACTGTTCCGTGCTGGGTAATTGCAGTCCCCGCAGGATCTACTCAGGGCAAACTGAAAGCGCTATCGGAACATTGATGCCCCAATCCGGCGAAGCCCACCAGCCGCAGCCGTCGGCAGAAAACTCCTTTCTGGACTTGCTCGTCGATACCCTCGAGGGGCTTGATGACCCGAGCCGCGGGCAGTTTCTGAAGCGGTTTTTCCATACGATCGCGCAGGTTGACCTCGGAGAATCGCAGAGCAACGAGGTGTGGCAGTGTGTCCTCGAGCGTCGCTCCGAACTGAGCGGCAGCGCAGGCAAAAAGGTGTCCTGGACGGCTGCCATGGTCGACGTCCTCGCTTCTCAGAACCTGCTGCGTGTTCCGGTTCTGATCGAGTATGACGATTTCAAGAGGTTGCAGGTTAACGCCGCCACCGATTCGCTCACGGGCCTGTACAACCGGCGCCTCTTCGATGAGTACTGCGAAAAGGAACTGAATCGTGCCAAGCGCTACGGCCAGTACCTGGCTATGGTCATTCTGGATCTGCACAAACTGAAGGAAGTGAACGATCGGCTTGGACATTTGCAGGGCGATGAAGTGTTGCAGCTTGCGGCCGCCACCTTACGCAAGACGTTGCGCGCTTCGGATTTTGCCTTTCGCATCGGCGGAGACGAATTTGCTTTGTTGCTGCCGCAGACCGATCCGGAGCAAGCGTCCACCCTTTGCCGCCGCGTCCGCTCGCAATATGAGGCCGAAATTCGCGCTCGCCGCGTCGGAGTTGGGGTGACCCTGGACTTCGGCGTGGCCGTCCACCCGCAGGACGGTACCCAGAAGGCCGAGCTAATGGGCGTTGCGGATGAAAGACTCTACGAACTGAAGCATGAAGGCCGCGTCTCGCCGCGCGTGGTTCCGATGGAGTCGCAGCCCTCCCGTGAAGCCGCGCAAGCTCCCGGCACGGAAGCTCCGTTCGTGCAGCAGGCGCCGCGTGTGGCGCCACCTCAGGAACACCGTACTGAGCGACGCAAGTGGGAGCGCGTGCCGATGGCCGAAACGAAGGCCTATGCCTTGCTATTGGACCTGGGTCCCAAAAACGCCAAGGTCATTGATTTGAGTTACGGCGGCGTCGCCATGCTAATCGAACCGACCGAAGACATTCCCGAGCAGTTCAATGCCGTGCTGCACGTCCCTATCCTGCCGCCTGTGCGGGTGGTTCTAAAGAAAGCATACACACTGAAGGTCGAGGGCGCTCGCCCGCGCATTGGCTGCGCCTTCGTTTCGTAGCTCCGCCGGGCCAATTCCAACGCTGGAAAAAATAGCCGCGGGCGGTTACCATGTGTTCTCCTATTTGCATTGCGACCGTCCCTTTTCATGGCCTCTACAATCCCCATTCTCAACCGGAGCGCAGCCAAAGCTAATGGTCTCGAAGTCTGGATGGTTCGCGTTCCGGACAGGGTTGAGCAAGTAGAAAAGAGTTGGGATGCCGACGACGTCCATGACCTGCGAGTGGCCCTGCGTCGCTGCCGCACCATGGCGGACGCGCTCAGCGAAGTGGCGCCTGATTCCGCATGGCGGAAGATCAGGAAAATCAGTCGCCCGGTCTTTGACGCCACCGGCGAACTGCGCGACATCCATGTCCAGCGGGACTGGATCAAAGAACTGAGTCCTTCCGGCGATCCTCTGCGAAAACAACTATTGCTGGCACTCGCTCGCAAGGAAAGGGACTATCGCAAAGCCGCCGAAAAATCCCTCGGCGGATTCGATCATAAGGAATGGCGCAGGTTGCTCCGTAAGGCCGGGCGCAAGGCGCATTTTTTCCCGCCGGAAAGCGTGGTATTTCAGCGCCTGGCGTTTGCCCAGCTTAATGCCGCTGTGGAGCAGTACCGCGCCGCCCTCAAAAAACGCAATCCTGCGGGCTGGCATCGCTGCCGGATCGGCATCAAGAAGTTCCGCTACCTGGTGGAGAATTTCCTTCCACAACGATACGAAGCGTGGTCCCAGGATCTGAAACGCCTGCAAGATCTGCTGGGGGACGTGCACGATCTGGATGTGCTGCGTGCCGCGTTGCCCCGTCATGCCTTGCGATTGGATCCCAGGCTTACCGCGAAGTTTCGCGATCGCGTTAAAGCCGAGCGCAAGGCTCGGCTCGCCGAATTCTCGACCCGTACCGCCGGCACCGATTCCCCCTTCGCCGTTTGGCGCGCCGGCTTTCAATGGGGACACGCGCTGGTAGCCGCGCCGTTTCCCCGCTCACAACGGCGGACCGCTTAATCGCCCAACTCTCTTAGGATTTTGGGCGTTGCCACCCACAGCAGCATCCATTTGCCGCGCGCCGAAACGTGTTCCAGGCAGGCGATACCCGCTTTCTTAAGCTCTGTGAAGGGTACGCGCGCGCCACACAGGTAGGCGATGCTTGAGTCAAGGTGCGGCGCATGACCGCAGCAGACGACTTCCTTTGCTTTCAGCCGCAAGAGTTCCTTCGCGATATCCGCGGGATTTTCCGCCGGTTTCAGCGCTTCGCTCACTCGGATCTTCTCCAGCGGAAATCCGAGCGCCTCCGCGAAAATTTCCGCTGTCTGCGCCGCGCGCACGTACGGGCTGGTGATCAGCACATCCGGTTTTACTTCCAGCGCCCGAAAGCCCAGTGCTGCGGAGCGTGTCTTGCGGACGCCCTCGGCGGTCAGCGGGCGTTCTGCTTCCGCAGGAGATTTCGGATCGCTGCGGTCGATGGCGATGCCATGGCGAACTAGATACAGGATCATGGACTATGCGACCTTTTCCTTTCTCTGCGTGCGCCGGAATTCCGCCTTTAGATGAAACTCCCGCTGAAAGAGATCGGCTTTTCGTTCGAGCCCGGCCAAGTCGAGTCGCGTGCCTTCGGCGGCGCGCACCAGGAAAATGGCGCGGTGTCCGGCGATCTGCACGTCCACACCCGTTACGCGCTGCTCGTGATCGGATTCAAGCTTTTCGGCGATGCGCAACAATGAGGTTAGAAGGCGCAGTTGCTGGCGTCGAGCGCCGTCGAGCGCCGCGTAAGATGGATGCTCGATTTGCGGTTCGGACTTGCAGTTGTGGTAGCGCACGAGACCCGCCACCATATCGCGGCGCCAACCCCGTAACCCCGGAATTTCCGCGTTGCGCACCAAATATTCCCCGTGGCGGTTGTGCGATTTGCGATGCACGAAGTGTCCTATATCGTGCAGTAGCGCTCCGATTTCCAGAATCATGCGCAGCTCGGGCCCCATTTCATGGAGGGGCCGCAACTGATCGAAAAGCGCCAGCGCCAGCCGCGTTACCTGTTCGGCGTGGCTGGGATTGTAATCGAGGCGCCGCGCAAACCATCGCGCGCCGGCCAGCAGCTCCGCGGCGCGCCCCTTTTCTTCCTCCGAGGCAGTTCCGCCGGAATACTGCTCTGCCACCAGGTCCAGCAAGAGCCCTTCGCGGACTCCCACTCCTGGCACCAGCATCGATCGCAGGTCGAGCCAGTGCGCTACGGCGGTGAAAATAATCGCCGCGATGCCCATCACCTCGGCGCGATCGCGCCGCACGCGGAAGGCCCTCATGCGCCCCGGGATATCGAGGCGGATGATTCGCAACGTTTGATCCCGCAGCAACCGAACGTTGATCGATGGGGTGCGTCCCGCCATAGGCCCCGCCGATAACCGCACGAGGGCTTCGGCGTTGCCTCCGCAGGCCACTGCAATCGAGCGCGAAAGCTTTGGGCGCGACGGCATAGCGCTTCGCAAAAGCGCCATCACGTGATGTCGCAGGCGCCGCTCCTGGTCTTCGTCAATCGCGCCATGGATGGAATATGTTTCCATCAGCCGGATAGTGCCGAGCGGCAGCGCCACGCGCTGTTCCAATGTTCCGGGCTCGAAAAAATTCAGCTCCAAACTTCCTCCGCCGAGATCGAAAATCAGCCGCGGGCGGATGGCATCTCCCAACGCCCAATGCACCGCCTGGCAAACGAGCCGCGCTTCTTCCTCGCTGCTGATCACTTCGAGCTCGATGCCTGACTTCCTTTCGATACGCTCCATCAGGCGGCGGTAGTTCCGCACCTCACGCGCCGCGGCGGTAGCCACCGCCCGGTAGGCAGTGACGTTATGGTGCTCCATACGGTCGCGAAAATGCTTAAAGGCGCGCGCCGCTCGCAAGATCGTGTCGTCGTCCAGCATCCGGTGCGTGAAAGCGTTGTGCCCCAGGCGGACGGCGGCGCGTTCGGTTTCCAGGATTTGGATTTGCTGTGGAGAGGTAGCCCGCGCCACTACCAGCCGTATGGCGTTCGAGCCCGCGTCGATGGCAGCCAGCTGAACGGGGGCGGCCACGCTAGCGCCAGAGGTGCTGCAAGGCGTGCGAAGGCTTGTATTGCGTCCCGCGAATCCCCAGGTGCGACGCTATGCGCTTGCGCAGCTCCCGGTTTACTTCGGAAACGCTGGCTTCGCCGTCCAGTTCAAGGAAGCTGTGCCGCTTCGAAAGATATTCGAATTCGCGCTTGATCATCGACTGGTAGCGGATAAAGGATTGGAAGAGATCGTTGGAAAGCGACATATCGCGGCCCGATTCCCAATAGCTGATGGTTTGCGCCTTCTTGAACTCACGATCGAAAGCGACCTCCGGCCGTACATTCAGCCAAAACGTCAGATCGGGCCGCAGTGCCATCTCGTAGATTCCGTGCAAATAATCACGGCCGATGCCGCGCACCGCCGCTCGCGCGATCAGCGTAAAGATATAGCGGTCGGCCAGCACGATCAACCCCGAGCGCAGCGCCGGCAGGATGCGCCGCTCCAGCTGATCGAAGAAGTCGGTGCTGTACATCAGCGCCAAGGTCATCCGCGTGACCGCATTTTCCGCCAGCAGGCCGTCGATATCTTCGCCCACCAGAAACGACCGCCGCAGACCCATGGTCTGCACCGCGAATCCCTCCGACTCGAGCCACTCCGTCAGAAGCGAAATCTGCGTCGAGCGCCCCGACCCGTCCGTGCCTTCCACTACAATCAGGCTGCCGCTCAGCTCTTCGGGCTTCACTCCGGGCAGTGGATTGCCGTAGAAGCGGCTGGCAACCGCACCGCTTCCGTTTTTCTTTTTTGCCGCGCCTCCCGTGGCGCCACCGGTCTCACGATCGGCCCCGCGGCTGACCTTGCCGTTGGGTTTGGCGGGCCTGCCGTTCGGCGGAACGATGCTTCCGGATTGGGATCGCGCGCTCTTCATTTTTTCTTCGGTGCGAAATGCGGTAAGTCGATACGCTCTCCCAGCAGTCCCCGCATCAGTTTCTGCAGCTTGTTCACGCGTACCGTTCCATCCATCAGCACGAAATGATCGGTCTCGACCATCTGATCGTAATTATTCAAGATGCGTTCCTGGAAGATGCGGAAGCTTTCCGCGCGGTCGAGCGAAATTCCCAGGTCCATGCCGGCTTCGTAATATTTCAGTTTCGGGCGCCCGGCCACAATACGGTTCACGGCCACATCGAGCGGAGCCCGAAAATAAAAGGTAATATCCGGCACCGGCGCGAAGCTGTAGAGGTTGCGGAGCCAGCGTGGCGCGCAGCCGCGGGCCGCATCGCGCGCGAACGCCGTATACACGTAGCGGTCCGCCAACACCAGGTAGCCGCCGTGGAGAAGGGGCAGGATTTGCCGCTCGCAGCGATCCGCGAAATCGGCGGCGTGCAGCAGCGAAAAGGTAGTAGGTGTCAGCAGGCGGCGCTGCTTCCCCCGCCGCGTCGCCGATTTCACCAGCGGCGAAGAGTTCCACTCCGTGAAATGGATGCGGTAGCCGCCAATCTCCAGCCACCGCTTCAGAAGGTAGAGCTGCGTGCTTTTCCCCGATCCGTCGATGCCCTCGACGACGACCAGCGCTCCGGGATAGGGACGCTTGGCCTCAGGCACCCGTGCCGGCGTGGAATGCTCGTCAACACCAACGTCGGGGATTACGCTCGCCATGGGGATAGGCCTGACCGCAAGCGCTTATAATACGTCGGAATCCTCACATCGACATGAAAAATTCGTTACTCACGTATGACTTTTAACAGGCTTGTGACTCCTATCGACCTGATTCCTGGTTGGCGGGAGTAGGCATCAGGCCGCTCCGCAACCAGCCCTGGCCGAGCAGATTACCGGCTGGGTCAAAGGTGACCTGGTAGGTGAAAGGCTGCGGCCCGCGGCGGCCGTCGGGAAAGCGATTCTCCCCCAATTGGACGACATGAACATCGCCCACTGCAAAGCTATGGATTGACGGGAAGCGTGCAAATTGCCAGTAAAGCCGCACGTTAGGCATTTGGAAGGCGCGGGCGATGTAGAGGTCGGGATCAGAATCTCGAATGAAATTGAACGTTGGAGGCTGCGGGTTGCGCAGATCAAAATGGCCTTCGTAAACGCCATCCGCTGTACGGATGGCATCGCCCCAGTCGAGTAGAGAGGGCGGAATCGGCAGCGCCGCTACGCGCTCGGCGGTAATTCCATGCGAGTCGGTGAAGGTTTTGGCGCGCGTGATGGCCATGTGATGCCCGAGGGCGCAGACAAAAATGTACCCGACCATGACAACCGTGCCACTCACGCACCAATCGGCCCGTGACACGCGGAAGCCCCAACCGCGCACAGCTGGTGCGAGGAATAGGACCGCAAAGAGGGCGCTGGCGAGGATGACGATCCAGAAATGGAATGGATAGCCCGCAGCGCGGGCTGCGAGCCATCCCAAGACAGCGCCAATCGTAAAGAGAATCCACATTCGCGCGGTGCGCCCGAGGCTTTTTTCTGGATGCTGGTAGACCCAAGCGATTATCTGGGGCAGCAACACAATGCTTGTAAAGGCGAGATCAATGATAAAGAGCAGGTCCCAGGCGACGCGTCTGCTCGAAATCGGATACCACATGCGAGTGCCGAAAGAGGTCATGCCGTCGAGAAGAATGTGGCTGGCGATACCGACGCCATAGATTACTGCAAGCATGGAGCGCGAGGGCGATTCGAGGCCGCGAAGTTGCGGATAGTGGCGCTTCAGGAAAGCGAGCGCTGGAGGAGTAAGGAACGCAAGCAGCATTGCAAAGAAAGGGAGCGCTACGAAGGAATGTGTAATGGCGCGATGATATTTGACGATAGCGAGGGGATCGCGGGAAAAGAACTCGGCGACGGTGTCGATATCCGGGAACACGGCTCCGAAAGTGGCTGCGAAAATTGCGACCCGCTCATTGCGTCCGGAAAGAAACCCCTTGCCGAGAAGTGCGCCCGTGATCCCGTGGGTTAACGGGTCCATGGGGAATTGCTAAAGGACCTCGAGGAGAACCAGGGACATATCATCGGAAGGCGGACCTTCGCGCCACTCCGCCACGCGGCTCAGGATTTCCTGCTTCATTTCGGTAAACGGGAGAAGCGCTGCTTCGCGAACGATCTTCTGTACGCCGGGAATCCCGAGCATCTCGCCTTCTAAGTCGAAGACCTCACTAAAGCCGTCCGTGTAAAGCACTACACGGTCGCCACGCTCAAGCGGCACCACGAGATCAGCTTCGCCGCCGGCGCCGGGGAGCGCGCCGAGCACCATGTTCATCGATTCCAGAAGGCGCGGCTCGCGGCCTGGGGTGACGATCATTGCCGGGGGATGACCCGCTCCTGCGAAGATCATGTTCTTGCCATCGCGCTCGAATCTGGCCGCAGCCATAGTAAACATAAACGCCGAGCCGCCAATGCTGCGCATGACGAAGCTGTTCAGGCCGCGCATGGCCTCGCCGAGAGAGTGGTTATTGGCGAATTCCGCTAGAACTTCGGTGTACAGGCGATTGGCCACCAGCGCCGAGCCAATGCCATGTCCGGACACGTCGCAGACGAGCAGGTCGAGACGATCGTCGCCTACGGGATTCACCAGGCCGAAATCGCCGCCGATCGTGCGCACGGGATGAAAATAAGTGTCGATGCGCAAGCCTCCCCAGACGATAGACTTGGGCGCCAGACTTTGCTGCACACGAGCGGCGAGCGCGAGATCCTCCTCGATTTCGCGCTGGCGCTCCTCCAGTGCGGTGTTGGCTTCGCGCAGCTTCGCTTCGGCCCGCTTTTGATCGGAGATATCGGTGAAGGTGACGATGGAAAACTGGCGGCCTTCGGGATCCTCCTGGCGGCGGGTGCTGATGATCACGGGAAGGCGTGTGCCGTCCTTTTGCGGAAGGAAAAATTCGAAGCGAGTGCGTCCCACTTGTTCGGAGATTTCGATTTGCCGTTCCATTACGGCGAGTTCCGCGTCGGAGTAGAAATCGGAGGAATTGCGCCCAGCGACTTCGCCAGCGGGCAGTCCGATCATCTCTTCGAGACAGCTATTGATATACAGAATGGTGTGGCAATCGTCGGAAACCAGCACACCTTCGTTCAGGGAGTCGAAGATACCCTCGGTTTGCAGCAGCCACTCTGGTTTTTCGATGTGCACGAGATTCTCTTTTCTTCGCGGCAGCGGGCCAACACGTATCTTACCGCGACTCTGGCCTCGCACGAAAACGGTAGGGGAGCGGTAGAATGATCAACCGTGGAGTGAAGACATTGCCAAAGGAAACTCGGTCATGGGCGTAACGGGTAAACGGCTTCCGCCAGGTCCGAAGGGGATGCCGGTGGTCGGCGTGGCATTCGACTTGCGTCGTGATCCGCTCGCGGGCCTGCGGCGCTATGCGCGAGACTACGGGGATGTGGCGCGCTTCTGCGTCATGATGCAGGAGCGCATTCTGCTGAGCCATCCCGATTTTGTGAATCAGGTTCTGGTGACCCAGCACAGCAAATTCCACAAAAGCGAACTCACGCGAAGAATTACCGGACGCATGCTCGGGAACGGGCTGCTGATCAGCGAAGGGGATTTCTGGCGGCGGCAGCGGCGCCTCGAGCAGCCCGCCTTCCACCGCAGCCGAATCCCGGAATACGCGGCGACCATGGTGGATCTGTGCCGGACACACATCAGCAGTTGGCGGGATAGAGATCAGCGCAATATGGCGCAAGAAATGATGGCGCTTACGCTGGACATTGCCGTCAAGACCCTGTTCGGCACGTCGCTTCCGGGAGAAGCCCATCAGGTTGGCGAAGCGATGATCTTCTTGATGCGCTATTCCATGCGCCGTCAGAGGCTGCCCCTCCAGATTCCGCAGGATTGGCCGACGCCGCGGAACAGGCGCGCCACGCGGGAACTGGAGTTTATCGATTCCATCATCTACAGAATTATCGCGGAGCGGCAGGCGGAGAAAAATTCGCATCATCACAACGATCTGCTGGCCCTGCTGATGAGCGCCATGGACGAAGACGGCACTCAAATGACCGCACAGCAGTTGCACGATGAAGCCATCACCCTTTTCGTTGCCGGGCACGAGACTACGGCGCAAATGCTGGCGTGGACCTGGTACGCACTGAGCAATAATCCCGCGGCGGAAGAAAAGCTGCAAGAAGAGCTGCACAAAGTTCTCGGAGGCCGCGATCCGCAAGCCGCCGACTTCGGCAAGCTGGTGTATTTGCAGGCGCTGATGAATGAGATTCTGCGGCTGTATCCTCCCGCATACATAATGGCGCGCGAGGTGATTGAGCCAGTCCAAATCGGCGGATATGAATTCACGCCCGGCACCACTATCGTGATGTCGCAATGGGTGTCGCACCGCGACCCGCGGTTTTTCGACGACCCAGAGGCGTTTCGGCCGGAACGTTGGCTGGATGGACTGGCGAGCCGGTTGCCGCCTGGCGCTTACTATCCCTTCGGCGATGGCGCGCGGCGGTGCATCGGGCAAGGCTTTGCGCTGATGGAAGCGGCCATTGTGACCGGAATGCTGGCGCAGCGCTTCCAGTTCCGCCTGGTGCCCGGGCAAATCGTCGCGACGGAACCGCTGGTCACCCTGCGGCCCCGGCACGGAATCCACATGACGCTGCACGAACACGCAGCGTCCAGAGTCCCGGCGACTGTTTCTTAGTGAACGAATTCTCCCTGGCCGCCATTAGCCCAGGGAGCGTATGTCAGGCTGAAGCGAATGCGATCGGGAATCGACGGGTGGTCGTAGGTCAAAACGATGTCCAGACGGGTCGGTGTTGGATCCGAGAGATTGATTTCACCTAGGATTTGGAACGCCTGCGCCGCCACCTGTCCGGAATCCGGCGTCAGGCCGTGCGTGACTTCGAGTCCGTACTGATCCGCCTGGTGTTCGAAATGCCGGCTAATGGCGTTTGAGATAGGAGTCACGACGAAGGAGAACATGCCGAGTAGCAGCAGTAAAGCGGGAAGAGAAGCCCAGTCATCCACACCGCGAATATTCCACTGCGCCCCACGGAGCGCCAGCAGCCAGCCGAGCGAACGATAACCGAGATAAAACAGCACGAAGAATCCCACCGCAAAGATGGCCAGCTCTTTGGGAATGTGATGCAGAACGTAGTGGCCCATCTCGTGGCCGGCTACGAACACAATCTGGGACGTAGTCAGCTTGGAGATGGTGTTGTCCCATACGACGATGCGTTTGGAGCCGCCCAGCCCGGTTACGTAAGCGTTCAGCTCGGTCGATTTCTCGGCGGCGCCCATCCAGAACATCCGCTCGGGCGGAATATTTTCCCCGGCGCGCTCGACCATCTGCTCGAGCGACGCCACCAGGGGCGCATCTTTTTGCGTTAACGGCTCAAACTTGTGGAACAGAGGATCGATCACCAGCGGCTGGAGGAAGATCAGGAAGACACCCAGCGGTAACGACACCAGCCAGAAATAGAACCACCAGCGGCGAGGGCTTTTGCGCATGACGGCGAACAAGATCATGATCGCAATCGTTCCGGTAATCACGGAAACGAGTTCGCCTTTGGTCCAATCCCACGTCCAGGACGGCCAGCCCTGCACCGATAAGCCGTATTTACGCTCGATCCAATTCTCGAAGATGCCAATGGGCAGTGACAGAATATCGACCGTCAAGATAAACAAGGGAGCGAAAATCAGCGCCTGCAAGAATCGTCGGGACGACGATCTCTCCGCCCAACTGCGGTACAGCGCCGCAGACTTCCACTGCAGAACCAGCCACAAAACCGCAAGGCCATAAAGCGGCACGATGAGTGCGAAGGCCAGGCGAATTTGAGCGAGGTCATGGGCCTTCTTGTATAGGTCAGGGGGAAGAGTGTATTCGGTTACGTGACGCTGGGTTGATTCGGAAGGCTGTGCAGAAGGTACCGGAGATTGGTCCGCGGTTGACCCGGGCGGCGGAGAAATGGGTCCTGGCGGCGCTTGGGCTGGGCTGCTCGCGGGGATCAGGCAAGCTCCGAGAAGGAGAGCGGCGACAGCGAGTAAGAGCCTCTTCATTTTGTCTCTTCGAGGACCTGAACGACGGCCAGAGTATCCCGCGCCAATGCCTCAGACGCAAGTTTGCCCTCGGGGTTAGCAGACTGCCCGTACGGACGGTTATCTTTAGGATGCGGCGCGTGGCGCGGTTTGCGCAGCAAGTGCGACCGCGCATAACATGGTAGAGAAGTCCTCGCTGGCCGAAGGAGGTACCGATGAAAATCGCCCCGTTGGTTCTGATCGCGTCGCTCATTTTCCCACTGCACATTGCGGTCGCTGGCCCACAGCAGAGCGAGGCGACGACAGATCAGCAGCAGGGAGACTCTCTCGCGGCGGCCGCGCGCAAAGCGCAAGCGCAGAAGAAGATCCAGAGCAAGCCGGCCAAGGTCTGGGACAACGACCATATGCCCACCGGAACCATCAACGTAATTGGGCAAACGCCCGCTCCGGCCTCGGACCAAGGCGCAAGCGCGGCGGCAACTGTTCCTCCAGCTGGCGAGGCCGGCGACCAAAGCAAGAGCGCCCCGGCTACTTCGACTAATGCCGCGACACTTAGCAAAGAACAACGAGCGGCTCTGCAGGGAAATCTGGAATCGGCAAAGCAGCACGTCGAGAGCCTGAAGACCGATCTCGACGTTTTGCAGCGCAAGTACGATCTGGATCGGCAGAGCTACTACGGCAAGCCAGACTACGCGGCAGACAAAGCGGGCGGGGCGGCGCTGGACGATGAGAAAGCGCAACTCGAAGCCAAACTGCAGGAACTTTCCGACGCGCAAAAGCACGCGGATGATTTACAAGCGCAAATCGCTTCTTCAGGCGCTGCGAGCGATGGGGGCGCCAAGTAGCGGCTTTGGTATCGTTTGAACACCCTATCGTGAGCCAGCATATGTACCCCTACCAATTGTATAGATTTCTGTTGACGTACTAGAGTTCCCGCCGCACAATCGCACCGTCATACGGGGCTCCCCTGCAGTCATTTTGAATACTTCGGCGGATTTCTCCGCCGGTTGCGTTTGCGAGGTGACCAATGGTTTATCTCTCCGGCTGGACCGTACAGTGCCTCAACCCAGAATGCTCCGCCAGGGGCCAATGGTTGCGGATGGAATCCGCCACGGGTCCTGAAACCTGCGGCCATTGTGGATCAGCCCTGCACAACGTCCCCCCGCCACTCTCGCCGCACTTTCGCATGCGCGCGCGGCCGCTGGCGCGTTACCGGCCACTCGGAAGACCTCGCTAAGCGCGGGCTCGGTTTCTGTGTTTTCTTCAGACGATGCGCAGTCTCCACCGACGGATCGAAGCGGGCGCTCGGAGCAAAAAAGTGAGCGGCCGGTGGGGGTGCCGGCCGCTCGGGGGCACAGAGGTTGAGGATGCAGAAATTCGAGAACGTTATCGCCTGCCACCGTGAAGGTTGCCCTTCCTCGACTAAGCTCGGCGTCACATCTCGAATCCACAGCGATTGTGCCTCCGGGGTCGAGCGGCGTCGATAGGTCGCTAGGTCTAATTTCAACAGGTACGAAAGTACTGCACTGAATTTCGGCCGCTCTTCGCCCGCGCGGAGTGACCGGAGGGCGAGTCATCTTCTTTGCCGCTGGGGCAAGGCGTGTACTACGATACTCGCTCGCGCATGAGCGAACCCTCCGTTCAAAGATCTGATGTCTCAAAGCCGGGCGTCTCGAAACCGGGCGACAGCGAATTCCTTTGGGGATTCTGGTATCCGGCATTGCGTAGCGAGCGGGTGCGCGGGCGAAAACTCGAACGCGCCCAGTTGCTCGAGATTCCCCTGGTGCTAGGCCGCGATTCCGCCGGGAAACCGTTTGCGCTGCGAGATGCCTGCCCACACCGCGCATTTCCTCTTTCATTTGGTGCGTCCGATGGGAAAACTGTTGAGTGTGCCTACCATGGATGGCAATTCGACGCGCATACCGGCCAATGCCAGCACATTCCATCGCTCATGGCCGACTCCAAACTCAAGCCCGAGCGAATCTATGCCGGCAGTTTCGCTTGCGAGGAACGTGATGGCTATATCTGGGTCTTCGCGAGCAATCCCGAAGGCCGTCCCGCCGCTACGGATGCGCCGCCCGCGCCCGAATTACCGACCTTCAGCGAGCGGTACAAGATTGCCCATCTGGCGGCGGAACTGCCCTGCAGCGTCGATCACGGCATCATTGGGCTGATGGATCCGGCGCACGGGCCTTTCGTGCATCAGGCCTGGTGGTGGCGCACCCGCCACAGCATTCGAGACAAAGCCAAGCAATTCGAGCCCATCCCGAACGGATTCCGCATGAGTCCTCACGCGCCTTCAGCGAACAGCGCGCCCTATAAGTTGTTGAAGTGGATCACCGGCGAGCCCGCTACCACCACGATTGATTTCGTTTTGCCCAACCAGCGCTTTGAGCAAATTCGCGCGGGACGCTACTGGCTATCCAGCCGGACGACAGTAACCCCGGTGCGGCGCGATCTCTGCCGGTTGGATTTTGTTGCGGCCTGGAACATCCTGCCGTGGTTCCCGGTAGTGAGATTCATCATCGAGGTACTTGGCCCGCGTTTCATACGGCAGGACACCGAGGTGATCAAGAAGCAGTCCCTGGGGCTTGCGTACGAAGACCGCATGATGCTGGTGGACGACGCGGATCGCCAAGCCCGCTGGTACTTCGAGTTAAAGGCAGCGTACTTGGAATCGCAGCGTACCGGCGAGCCGTTACGGCATCCGCTTCCGGTTCCGGTAACCCTTCGCTGGCGGTCCTAAGGCGAAGTTCCTAGCGCTCGCGGTCCTTGGCCCAATTCTGTACGTCCGGTCAGTTGTGACCTACAGACCTACGAGACATAGTTGCGCATGCCAATCTGGGGCTTGGCAGACATCTTGGTGTCGCGGCGAGTTCCTCAACCTCTTTGTTTCGCTCGACGGACTCCGTGCGCACTTCACCCTTCCGATCCTTACGCTGGGGGCAATTAATGAATAGACCGTGGCGATATCTTTTTCCACTCCTGGGGCTTTGGCTGGCGGTGCCGGTGTTTGCAGGCGACAAGGATCAACTCAGGTGCGGAGTGAACCAGGATCGCGTGTGGGTGTATGACACGCTGACAAGTTTCGATATCGGAGCGCGGCTGAAGTGTGGAGAAAGCGTGGAAATCGTTTCGCGAGTGAAGGGCTATGTAAAGATTCGCAACGCGAACGGAGTCGAAGGATATGTGCCAGACAGCGCGCTTCCGGATCTTCCGCCTTTGCCGGATCCCGATGACAAGATCGTAGCAGCGAGTGCGGGCCCCGCGCCGTCTAGTGGTGGTGAAACATCGCTGGCGGCTGCGGCTAGAAGGGCGCGCGGGGCGGCAAAGTCATCTCCTGCGATTTCGACGCCTACGAATCCGGACAATCCAGCGCCTTCGGCGTCATTGTCAGCCGCGCCGCCACAACAGCAGGTAGCTGCCGCCAGTAGTCAACCCCCCGCAGCGGTCGCGCCGACGATCGCTACGGCTCCGGTGGTCGCTACGAATTCGGCTCCGGCCCCGATTTCCGTTCCGGCTCCTGCGCCAGCCGTTCTTGTAGCTAATTCCAGCACAGCTCCAGCCTCTGTCGTAGCGAGCAACGCAAAACCGACCAGCGCACCCCCGCCACCCTGGCCAGCTGCTCCGTCGAAGCCCGTGGTAGCGGAGGCGAGTCATCCCTCGACCATCGCGACCGAATCGACGCCCGCGCCCGTCGCGGCGCCTGCCCCCACGCCCACTGGCGCAGCGAATCCTCTTCCTGCCCAAGCCCCGGGGTCGGTTGGGGCTTCGGTTGCGTCTCCGATGCCAGTCGCCCTCGCGGTCAATCCAAGCGCGGTTTCCATACCTGCCGCGCCAAGCGACACCAAGGCGACAAGCGCGCCGCCGAAATCAGCCAAGCATTCAAAACCTGCACCGGAGCGCGCGGTGACTCCGCCTTTGCCAACACTGGCGCCGGCACCAGCGTCCGTCAAGGCGCCGAGCCTTCCAGTCAACGAAGCTAAACTGGAAGGGGCTGCGAGGACCTACCCGATACGCGACATAGTCACACCGTCTCGCGCCGAGGCGGCCAGCACCCTGGTGGAAGTGCCCATCGGGTCCGAGTATCCGGATACGCAGCCCGAGAACGAAAGCGCCGACCCGGCGTGCCACACATTCTTTTCCGCCTATGGTCTTAGCCCATCGCAATTCAAATGGTTGGCCGCCAATCGCCGCAAACTGTATCCGAGCATTTGCCCGGCGCCGAGCCTGGCCAGTGTGGACTTCGTGGTTCTCTTCACCCACGATTCGGACACTTACAATGCGGCTATGCCCACGCCCGTGCATACAGATCGTGCCGGCTTTTCCGATTTCAATCCGCTGACGACGATCGACACAGCCCTGCTCTCGGGACCGGATGCCGACCGCGCACACCGCGAGTACGTATGGGTATTCCGAACGAGGCGCGGAGGCTTCGACCCCATGAAGTTTTCGCCGCGGCGCCGCCCACAATTCTCCACCACCGAATCGAAAGGCTCGGCTCGCGCGATTGAAGACGCGTTCAATTACCTTCAGGAGCAAGGAACGCGCTTGGAAGCGGCTCAGTAACGGTCTAACAAACGCTCGCCTAGCTTAGAACGCCGCTCAGAAACGGATAGTGCTCGGCGGCGCCCATCAGAAACAGCATCGGAAAAGACATCCAGAATCCCGTCCGCGAGGCTAGAAAGATCCATCGAGTCAAGCGTTCGGCTTCGGGCGGCATCGGCGTGCCTTGCTCGGCCGCCACCCGCGCGAACGCAATCAGCTTTTTCTGCGCGCGCCAGACCACGCCCCAAGTGTTGAGGAGCATCATCAAGCCCAAGCCTCCGCCGACGCTGATCGCGAAGTGCGCGTTCGAGGATTGTGGGCTGGCGTTCAGGTCGAGGGCTACCCAGGCCGCGGCGACTGAAATCGCTCCGATGGCCACGACGCGCACCAGAGGACTATTCAGAGCGCCTTTGGCAGGCAGCTGAAACGGATAGATCAGCGCGTAGGCTACGAGCCAAACGAGCAGCCATTCACCGAACCAGCGAAACGCAAGTGACGGCTCTCCGGCGTTCCGTGCATCCGCCGCGAGCAATATCCAGAAATAACGCAGACCCATTATCACGGTGACCAGCGACGACCAGCGGAACCACCACATGGCGCGCGGCATCATTTCCGCGAATACTTTCACGCGCACTGGTCCATCAAGCCGCTTCAGGGTGGGGAAGCTGACCAGGTTAAAGAAATAGAGCAGGCCAATCCAAATGATCCCGGCGGTGATGTGCAGCCAGCGCAGCGCGATCTGTTCGTTCGCCTCACCTTGAGGAAAGCTCAAGTGAAAAGGCAAAGCGTAAAGGAGGACGATAAGAAACGAGAGGTTCATGCCCAAGCCTCTGCGCCCGATACTACTACGAGCGAAGGCCGTCCTGATGGACGTACTTGATGATCTCCACTTCGGACGAGGCGATGAGGCCCTCCGTCAACACTTGATCGAGGTAGGGAAGCAGCTTCTGGATCTGTTCCTCGGTATCGATGACGCTGACCATTACCGGCGCGTCGTGCGAGAACGACAGGAAATGATGGGGGCGGCGGATTAAAGTGCTGGCGCCGTATCCCTCGATACCGCGGAAGACCGTGGCGCCGGCAATATCGAGCTCCCGGCATTTTTCGACGATGGCGCGGTAGAGAGGCCGGCCGTCCCACTGGTCGTCCTCGCCGAAATGGATGCGCAGCATCGTGGCTTTTCCCTCCAGTTTCATGGATGGGACTCCTTCTTGCGCTCTTCTTCCTGGTAATCGTGCGTGTATTTCACAATATCCACATCGGAAAGCACTACCAAGCCCTGCTGAACCATGCCGTCCAGGAGCGGAAAGAAGGCGCGAAGCTTTTCCTCCGTGTCGACGACGGAAAGCATGATAGGCCGGTCGTGCGAAAGATGCAGGGCCGTATCGCGGCGAATGCGCCGGTTGGCGCCGTAGCCGAGGATCCCTTGGTAAACAGTGACGCCGGCGATGTCGTTGGCGCGCATGCTTTCGACGAGGGCCTTGTGCAGAGGCTTGTCATGCCACTTGTCATTTTCGCCGATGAAAATGCGCATGAGCTTGGCCTTGCTCTCACGGCGGAGCGGCAGCGTTGGCGTCGTCGCGGTCTCTTCCGTGGAGGATTCGGAAGGTTTCAGTACCGTTGTGTCTTGTACTTCGATTAAGCCGGTTCCAGCCAGTTCGTAGAGCTTGGGCAAGAGTTCATCGACCTTCTCCGGCGACTCGATGAACTCGATCTTAATGGGAAGGTTTTCGGTAAGGCGTTCAATGCGCGTCGTGTGCATATGATGGTCGGCGCCGAATCCGGCGATACCGCGCACGACGCTGGCTCCCGAAATCTTGCGATAGAACAAGAAATCAAGAATTGCGGCATACAGCGATTGGCCGTGGTACTGGTGGTCTTCGCCAACGTAGATGGTCACTTTTTTTGCCGGCCCGGATTTCAGCATGTTGCCTCCCCGTGCGTAAGACCTAGCAGCGCTACGATCAGGCAGAGCAGACGCCTCGCGGTCATGGAATACTCCTTCCGGCGATGGCGCCGAGCCACACGCAAACAAAGCCCACCACCACGCTCAGGCCCACATTCAGTGCGGCCACAAGAAGTTCGCCATCTTGAAAGCTACGAAACGTTTCGTATTCAAAGGTCGAAAACGTCGTGTATCCGCCGATGAAACCGATGGGGATTAGATACCGCCAGTAGGGATTCCAGTGGGTGCGCTCCGCCAGGAGCGTGGCCACCAATCCAATCAGAAACGAGCCAGTGCAATTGATAATGAAAGTTCCATAAGGGAAGCGCGTGCCGAATCTGTAGCCGAAATATCCTCCGGCCCAGAAGCGCAGAATTGAGCCAAGAAACCCGCCGATGCCCACCAACCAGTATTTTGTCATGGAGTGAGAGCGATCTCCCCTCTGTGAATATGGCTGCCGCCGGCAAGCTCCGGCATTTGTGTTGATATGGATCGTTGCCGGGGACATGACTCCGCGACAAGATCCTTCTTGTCAGGAGTCATCATCTGTCCCGGCTGCAGAGAGGACAGCGGTTAAGGCGAACTCCATCGCCTTTAACCCGATTGTACTGAGCCGGTGGTGGATGTCAACGGGCGCAGTGGGCGAAATCGCGCGGCAGCAAACAGGAACGGTGCGGGACAGGATGGCGGCGACTTGTTTAGGAGGAAGAACCGTTTCCGTGGGCGGACGGGACGGCGAAGACCAGCGACGCGAGGTAGACGAGAATTCCGAGCGCGATCAAGGCGACGCCGACGAAGGCGAAGAGAACGAAAGCCAGCGGATGGAACCACAAAAGGCTGATGATTTCGACGGCGAGTCCCAAAACAATCAGTGCACTGGAGAAGCGCAGCAAACGGCCCATTCCAATGGCGCTAAGTTTCATTGTACAGGACTCCAGAACTTTGCTTGACCGAGGGTGGGTATGGCGTGAACCGTATCGTGGCATCCGCTCGAGAGGCACGACATCTGGTTGGATTTGAGGGAATCCATGAGCGCCATATGCACTGGATTTTCTTCAAAGCCGCGGGCGCCTGCGTGGCAGTGCAGGCACTGAAGGTTGCTGTAGCCTCCGGATATCTCGATTACCTTCGGCGGTGTGCTCACGTACTGCATATAAACGCGGCGCAGCCCCGCGAGCTTGTCCTTGAAGGGACCGTAGATGGTGTAATCCGCGTGGCAGGCGTAGCACGCCATGTCTGCTGGGACGCGGTGATTCTGAAAATGCTGCGCGGGAATGTGGCTGGGATCGTCGACGTACAGGCTGCGGCCGTAGGGTTCCATGGCATGGCAGGAGATGCAAAAGCTGGTTTGTTCCGAACGCCGCATGTGCTCATTGATCCCTCCCGCGACGCACAGCGCCGGGAGAACAAACAGAGCAGCGAAGGCCAGAATCTTGCCCGTGGGTCCGGCCGTGGCGGCAGGGTAAACGAGGAAGAAGACCGCCAGGACGATGGTGAGGGCGATGAGAGCGATTAGAATTTCGACGAGACCAAACACAAGTCCTCTTGTACCTTATTTCTTGGCAAGCTGACGAATGTAGGCCACCAGCTGCTTGATCTGGTCGTCGGTTATCTTCCCTTTGTACGCGGGCATTTTGTTCTTGCCGTTCGTTGTGGCGTCGATCAGTTGGGCATCGGTCATTTTCTGAATCTCGTCGCCACGAAGATCGGGAATATTCATTGCCTTACCTGCCGCCGTCGCGCCGCTGCCATCCGCTGCGTGGCAAGCGGCGCACTTGGTTTTGTAAAGGGCTGCGGCGTCATCCGCTTTCGCGGGCAGCGCGAAGAGGAGGCCCAGCGCAACCAGAGACAGGACGGCGTTACTTTTCGGAGCTGCCAGACGGATCATAAAAATCCTCCCAAGTTGTTGCACTATCAGAAAGCGTATCGAAACGAGAAAGTAGCCGTACTGCCGTTGAAGTCCTGCAGCGGTAACGCAGCCAAGCCAAACGGGCTTGTGATCCCCCTCTCATTGAAGCCGTAATAGTTCCAGGCGACCTTGTAGCTGAAACCCCTGTATACGTCAATCACGACCGAACCGTAAGGTCCCTGATAGTCGTAATCAAGCGTGCCTGAGGGCGTAAGTGGATTGAGGAAGATCGTGCTGCCGCGCACGAAGCTGCCAGCGTAGCCGAGCCCGATTCTGACTCGTTTTGTTGGCTTCCACATGAAGCCTCCATGGACAAAGTGATCCGTGCTGGCGTATGTCGAAAGCGTCCCGAGTCCAGCCGCGCCTACCGACGCACCCGGAATTGGACAAGCAGTCGTGGCCACGCCCGGAGGTGACGTGAAAGCAGGCAGGGTCGTGGGAGGAGGCGCCGGATTCGTGTAGGTGATCGAGTAATTGAAGCAAATATCCGACTGCGTATACACATTCCAGTAGTTATATCCAAAGTCGATTGCCAGGCGCTGATTAGGCACGAGCATCGTCGTGAAGCTGTAGCTGCGATCGTGCTCCAGATTGTTGACGGTCTCTACGTTGTCGCGGTTTTCGTGGATCTCGACCGCGCCGTCAATCGTCGCCCAGGGCCGCGGCGTGTAGTTCGCGTGAATTTTGTAGGTTTGCACTTGGCGCGGATCGATTCGGGTGAAGGAATTATCGTTATAGCCAAATTCAAGGTCGCTCGTAATCCTGAGATTGTCGATGGGCCGGTAGGTTAGCCCCGCCAGCAGCAAGTTCTCATTGATCGTCGTGATGGAACGAGACGTGTCGTTGCCCACCTCGGGAACCGGATTCGCCGGCGAACCTTCCACAATTGCGCCTGCCGAAGGACCAGTTGTTATTTTCGTGCAGGCTGCAGGCAGGATGCCGGCGACCAAAGCACAATCTCCTCGCGCCGCCAGAAAGTCGTTCGCCACCGTTGCGCCGGTACCGCCCGGGAAGTAGAACTCGCCGACATCGAATGTGTCGCTCATCTGTGCAATCGAGCGGTTCGTATATTCATATCCGAGTCGGCCGCTCAAACGCCTCGTAAAGTCATACTGTAGTTCCAGCGTGTTCGACTTGAGATTCTGTCCGAAGAACTGGTACGAGAGTTCATTGGTAACGTCCGCACCGGAACTCGTGGTATGAATCGGGCAACCGGCCTGGCTATAAGGAGCGGCCGGGCAGAGAGCGTTGAAGGTGCCGGCGGTTGGCGGGGATACTTGGTTGAACAAAGACAGCGGAAGCGCCAAGCCGACCTGTCCCGATGCCGCAGCGCCGAAGACGTTTGTCTCGGCCGTGGCCCAAAATCCAGGGATGCGCCAGTTGTCGTACCGGAACGAATCTTGGACGCGGAACTTGTCAGTGATTGAATACACCGCCGATCCGTCCGCGTTCACGGAAACGCGCTTGGCGTTCGCCGGGCCTGCTGTGGTGCTTACTCGTGTGGCGCTGCGTGTGACAAAGCCGTTCAAGATCTCGTCGAAGTCGGGTATTTGATTGTCAGACGTACTGTAGCCCACCGAGCCAGTCACTTGGAGTTTGTCGAAGTAATTGGACTGAAACCGAAGCCGCTCGGTGGGCATGTAATTTCGCGGGCGTCCGACTTGGCTGTAGCTTAGAAACCCATTGCAGTTGGGGTTGGCCGTAGGAGGCGTTGTTGCCGCGTTCGCGATGGGAGCGGCACACGGCAGAGCCTCGGCGGGCGTCTGCGTGCTCCAAACGATTCCCAAATCCACCGGCGTGCCGTTTGCGAGTTGATACCCATAGTTCTGGGGCGTAAGGCTCGGGCTGTCAACAACCACATTGTCCTGCTTGAAGTAGCTCAGGAACTGGTCATAAGAAATCGTCGTTCGCGGCAGGATGCGGAAGTCGACGCCCGCGCGATACGCATTCGTTGTATAGCTGTAGTTTTCGTTGAAATCCGGCACGGTTCCGCTATCCGTCGTGAAGAAGCCGGGCCCTTGGTTGCGGTCGTGCGAAAAACCCAGGCGGAACCGCACGCGCGATTCGGGAAGCAGCGTCAGGTCGTAGTCCTGGTTGCGTCGCACGAGATCGAGTGAGTGCGGCGAATTGAGTGCCGATATCGCCGGACTTGAGCAATACGCCGGAAGACCCGGATGTGCCGACGTCGGCGGGCTGACAATGCACCCGGTAGTTGCCGAACCAACGGGATTAAGCGCCGCGGGATTCAGCGGATTCGCAAACAGGTTGTAATCCCAGAAGTTCTTATCACGGCGGAACAGCAGATGAAAGTCATACCACTTGTTCTTATCGATGTGCAGACGTGAAACGTCGTTTGGATCGCCACCGTAACCAAAGTTGCTAAAGCTAAGATTATCGAAAAGAAGGCCTTGATGATTTAGAGAGTGCGCTTCGACGGTGTAATCAAATAGCCTCACTCCGGCTCCGAGGTTGATGAATGTGTCGTAGGTATCCCGGTTGCCGTTTATCTCGTTTGCGCGGTACCCGAACTCAACACTCTGCTGAATGTTGTAATTGCCCACGTCTATGCCTTTGTTCTCAGCTGCGCCGTCTTGAGCGCGCAAAACGGGAGACCCCAGCGATGCCGCCGCGAACACCATAAGACCCAGCCAGAGAATCGTATGAGGATGGCCCACACGCTCGTTTTCGGATTTGGGCACGCTCGGCCCGGCTCGCATCGCCCTTTGTCGCAGCGCCGTATTCAATGTGTTCATAACGGTCCTACTTGAAATACGTGGAGCTGAAGTTTGAACCGTGAATGGCGACGTGGCACAACGTGCATGCCTGAAAGAAGCTCGCCTGGTTATGAAACGAAGGCGCCCCCGGGGCGGCGCTGAAACTCGATGTGGTGTGACATTGCAGGCAGAGCAAGTTGACGTTGCTGAGTTTCAACATGTGAGGATTGGGGCCGCCGTGGGGGATATGACACGCTTGGCACCCATTAATTTTAACGGCGGCGTGCTCGTATACGAACGGCCCCTGCTTCTCGGTGTGGCACGTGAAGCAGACGGCATCTTGCGTGGGCGACGTTCGCACCTGTTTCGGCCCTACGGTCCCGTGTACGTTATGGCAATCGCTGCATTGCACCAGCCCTTCGTTGACGCGGTGG
>Ga0302325_10004963_pt1 | contig 30579 bp, 28 predicted proteins | sample Palsa_T0_2_FD_201948 | JGI IMG/M metagenome (GOLD analysis project Ga0302325, IMG submission 201948) | Peat permafrost microbial communities from Stordalen Mire near Abisko, Sweden - Palsa_T0_2 | ecosystem: Environmental > Terrestrial > Soil > Palsa > Peat permafrost | place: Sweden: Abisko... | reverse complement strand
GCTGCGCCGTTGGCACGGCGGCGAGTCAGTAGCCCAGCGCGCTTGAGCTGCGCGCGCATCATGTTACGCGAGACGCCCAGGCGCTTGGCGGCGCGTACCTGGGTGCGCTCGCAATGCTCGAAGGCCGTGATCAGCAGCAGTCGCTCGACGGTCTCGTAGACGCCGACCAGATCGCTCTGCAGCAGGCGCAATCCGCCTACATGGCGAAATTAAAAGTCGTCATAGCAATTCGCTATTGGACCCTCAACGGCGCGGTGACTATGTTGGTTCGGCTGCGCCGCCGCCGCAGCCGGGCGCATGACCAAAACCGGAGTTGCCATGACAGAGGCCGTACAAGTCCAGGTCGGGGCCGCCAAGCGCGAGCCGCTTTGGACTGAATTCATCAGGAAGGACGATTGGTGGGCGATCTGGATCGGCCTCGGTCTGGTCGTGGTCGCCGCCGGGCTGGTGGCGAGCGGCAGCAGCCTGAAATGGCTGGCCGTCGCGCCGCAAAAGTGGAGTCACTGGCCGGACGCAGTGGCTCAAATTCGCGCTCACGGCGCGCAATATCTGGCGCTGTTCGCGCTGTGGGCGACGCTGTTTGGCATCGGTGTCAGCGCGCTCGGATTCAGACTGTCCCGCTTTCTGCCGGCGTTCGCGCTGGTCTACGTCGTCTCGCTGGGCCTTTATGTGCTGGGCCAATGGGACCAGGCATCGCACTACAATCTCGAGCCGCCGCTGGTTGCCCTGGTGCTCGGTCTGCTCATCGCCAATACGGTCGGTGTGCCCAAGTGGGCGGACGCCGGTCTGCGCGTCGAGCTGTACATCAAGACCGGCATCGTGCTGCTGGGAGCCAGCCTGCCGCTGACCCTGATTGCCTGGGCCGGCCCGGTAGCCATCGTGCAGGCAGCGATCGTGTCGCTGGTGACTTTCGGTGTTATTTACTTTACGGCCATACGGCTCGGGCTCGACCGCCGCCTGGCGGCAACCCTGGGTACCGGCGGCGCGGTCTGCGGCGTGTCTGGCGCAATCGCCACTGCCGGCGCAGTCGGCGCCAGGAAGGAGCAGGCCTCGATTGCGATCTCGCTGGTGATCTTCTGGGCGATCGTGGCGATCTTCGTGCTGCCGCTGCTGGCCCGCGCGCTGCAGCTGCCGACCGGAGTGGCCGGCGCCTGGATCGGCACCTCCGAATTCGCTGATGCGGCAGGGCTGGCCGCGGCGCAAGCCTATGGCGGCTATGCCGGTCATGTCGCTGGTATTACCGGCAGCCCCGACGCGGCGGTGAACGCCTTCACATTGATGAAAGTCATCGGTCGCGACGTATGGATCGGCGTCTGGGCCTTCGTGCTATCCATCGTCGCCACCACGCGCTGGCAGCCTACGGGCATCCAGTCCAAGCCGAACGTGGCCGAAATCTGGCGGCGCTTTCCGAAATTCGTACTCGGCTTCCTGATCGCCTCCGCGATCGTCACCGTGATCTCGAGCGGCTACAGCTACGCCGACTACAAGAAAATCGTCCAGCCCTCGCTGGTGGCTCCGCTGCAGGCGCTGCGCGTCTGGGCTTTCACCTTCACCTTCCTGGCCATCGGGCTGACGACACGCGTTCGCGAATTCATCACTGTCGGCGCCAAGCCGTTCTACGCCTTCACCGCCGGGGTCGTGGTCAACCTGATCCTCGGGTTCGTCCTGTCGACGCAGGTATTCGTGGGCTTCTGGACGCGGTTCGGCCAATGAGACTCCACGCGGCCCGCAGCGAACGCGAGCTCGCGCCGAGCTGCGGCAGCTGTCGATATTTCTGCGAGTCGCCGCACGAGATCGAGTCGCAGATGCCGGGCATGCGCAGCCTCGGATCAGGCTACGCTGCGGTGCGCGCGGCGGACGGCATCTGCCGCCGGCACGATCGTTACCTCGGTGCGGCCTCGCATTGTGCCAGCTACGAGCGCCGGCTCTAACTGAGTTCTCGCGCTGCTAATGCATCGCGCTTAATGCATCGCGCTCGTTCATCAGGGTGGGCCGCAGCGCGAGAACCAGCGGTACGATAACGACGGCCGTCAAGGCCGCGGCAAGGATACCGACGGTCCGATTGGAATGATCTGCAATCACGCCGTAAGCAATCGGCGCAAGTCCGCCAGCCCCGATGACGCCCGTGTAGAACAGCGCGAATCCACGGCCGATATCACCTTTTGGGGCGAGGTCCGGGACAGTGCCATACAACACGGACGAGGTGCCGTTGAGAACAATGCCCAGGAGCGGAAGAACCGCGAGCATCGGCGTGAGTGGCAGGATCAGGGTCGCCGTGATCAGCAACGCGGTTGCGACCTCGGTGGCGATCACACTCCACACGACGCCCAGATGCTGGCCGAGCCAGCCGCATGCCGCTTTGCCGAGCGCGCCGCCGAGGAAGAGCAGGGCCAGGCCGAGGCCAACCACCGCCTCGGTTCCGCCGCGGGTGTGCAGCAGAAACGGCAGGAACAGGAGATAGCCCATCCGTGTCGCCGTATCGAGCGCGCCGATGGTGAGGAGCAGGCCGAAGCCTCTGGCACCTCGGCGCTTTGCTGTAGATTGCTCTTCCACTGGCGCGACGAAGGGTCGGCGGGGCACCACGGCCAACAACGCGACAGCCACCGCCAGTCCGACCAGGGCCATGATGCCGACGGCCGGCCGCCAGGCGACGATCAGCAACAGCAGCGCGAGCACAGCAGGAAAGGTTGCCTTCCCGAGATCGCCGGCGAAGTTATATATGCCCAGTGGCCCGCGTGAGGCTTTGCCGAAGCTGTTGCTCACCAGCAGTGAGGCGCGCGGATGCTGTACGCTCGAGCCGATGCCGGCGAGGATCAGGCCGGCACACAGGCCCGCAAATCCGCACGGGAGGGCCATGACCAGATATCCCGCTGCCGCGACGAAAGTCGCCAACGCCAGTGCGGCGCGGGTGCCGAGCCTGGCGATCAGCCTGCTGCCCGGGACCTGCAAGCCGCCCATCGTGCCGTAGTAGAGCGCCCGAACCACCGCGAGACTGGCATAAGACAGCCCGAAGTCTGACTGCCAGACCGGCAGCAGCACGTAGAGCTGATCCGTATAGCCGTCGTGCAGTATGTGCGCGAGACAGGCCCCGGCGAGATTGCGCCGCTGCGGTGAAGACCATGCTCCCTGCGGGACTGGTAATGAGGCTGTTGCGCTTGTGCTCAGCATTCGCTGTTTGTCCTCCTCGACACCACTCAATACGCGCAGGTTTTTGGCGACCAGACTCCTGACTGCGACCCAGCCCGTAAGTCTTGACCGGCGGCCGCGTAACGCTTGATGCCCCTCGATCGCCGTAGAACTCTTCAGCGGATTTCCGAGCGGGCGCGATCGTGCTGCCGGTAAGCGATGCTGCAGGCGCGCCTGGCATAGGCCTGCTCCAGTCTGTCGATGAAACCGTGCAGCGGCGCGAACATGTCGTGCTGGTCGGCGCTGCGGAGTTCTTCCTCGACCAGACGCTGCTCGGCCTGCTGATGATCCTCGAGCACGCCGCCACGGCATATATGCGCTATCGGCACGCTGTGTTTCTTCAGTTCACGACACACCAGAATGGTGCGATGGCAGGTCAACGGATCCTGTTCTGCGCACATGAGGGCGACGCGATACCTTTGAGCGCCGGCAAGCAGGCGGTGGATGCCCGCGGCGAACACCGGCAACTTCGCAATCCTGTCATAGCTCGCGTGGCCATCAACGTAGCATTCCGCTTCGTCTCGTCTTGCGCCGAGCTCGCGGCCCAGAAACAGGTAACGCATCCCCGCTGCGTTAAGACTCGCTTGCACGGACTCTCTGGAGAAATGCGGGAAGCGCGCACTGCGCGGTTGCGATCGCACGTCGGCCACGACTTCAACGGCGTGGCGCTGCAGGTGCGCAGTGAATGACTCAATGGATTGGGAGGAATGACCAACAGTGTAGATCTGCTGCATGAGCTCTTACCGGAAAATGCCTCGCTGGTCCGACGTCGGGGCGTGCCGTCAGGCGCGCGGGTGTATGTGTGCGCCGGCGTGGCTCAGATAGTCGCGCTTGCCGATCTCCACTCCCTCATGGCGCAGAATGTCGTAGGCGGTAACGATGTGGAAATAGAAGTTCGGCAGCTCCCAGTCCCGCAGGTATTCCCAGCCTTTCGAGTCGAACACCAGGTTCTGGATCAGCGGGAACAGGATCGCGCGCTCCTCCGCACCTTCGAAGTCGGTCGAAGGTGCGCTTTGAATAAAATCTATCGTCCTGGCAATGCGTGCTTTGAGATCCTCCAGGGTCTGCTCATTATCTTCAAAGCGCGGCGGTTCGCGGCCGGTGAGGCGCGCGGTGGCATTCTTCGCGGAGTCACAGGCGATCTGCACCTGCTTGGTCAGCGGATACATGTCGGGTGCCAGCCGCGCGTCCGGCAACGCGGCCAGATCCATGCCGTTGCCGGCCGCCTGCTGGCTCGCCTTGTCGAGGATCTGCTGCAGCGAGCGCAGCATGGGCACGAACGTGCCGCTGGACAGATCGAGCAGGGATTTCTTCATGCCGTTCTCCTCTTCACCATCATGGTGTCAACGCCCATCGTACGCACGTTGCAGCGCCGCCAGGTCGAGCTTTTTCATCTGCAGCAACGCTTTCATGGCGCGTTCGGATCTGATCGGGTCCTTGGCGGTCAACATCGCCAGCAACGCCTCCGGGACGATCTGCCATGAAAGGCCGAATTTGTCCTGCAGCCAGCCGCACGCCTGCCACTTCGGATCCCCGCCGGCGCCCAGTTTGTCCCAGTAGGCGTCGACCTCGTCCTGCGAGTCACAGTGCACGACCAGCGAAACGGCGGGTGAGAGCGGGAACTGCGGGCCGCCGTTCAGTGCCGTGAAGCTCTGGCCTTCAAGCCGGAAGCTGACCGTGAGCACCGAGCCTGCGGGCTTGCCATGCTGCTCGAACCCCTCCCTGCCGTAGTGCGTGATGGTTTCAATCGCCGAATTGCCGAAGATTGAAACGTAGAACCTTGCGGCCTGCTCCGCCTGGTGGTCGAACCACAGGCAAGGCGTGATTTTCTGTACGATCGCCATGTTCCGCCACCTCCATTTCGTCAGCCGGAGCGCTTGCGCCGCGCGCAAATCCACGCAGCGATGCCAGCGACGCCGATCAGCAACCCGAACCAGCGCGGGTACAGCCGCAGGCCGAACCACAGCACGGCACTGATCAGCAACGCGGCGCCGATGACGATGCGGTCGCTGCGCCGGCTTTGCTCGGTGAGCGCCGCGCGCAGTTCATCGAGCGCGCGGGTATCGACTTCCAACCGCAGCTTGCCGTCCTGCGCCTGCTCGATCGCCCGGCGCGCCAACGGCGGCAGCGCCTTCAGGATCTCGAGCGCGTCGGGCAGGCCGCGGCGCAGCTCGCGCAGCACGTTGCGCGGCCGCAAGCGATCGCGCATCCACTGTCGCAGCACCGGGCTTGCGGTCTGCCAGATATCGAGTTCCGGATACAGCTGGCGTCCCAGGCCCTCGACGTTGAGCAGGGTCTTCTGCAGCAACAGCAGCTGCGGCTGGATCTGACCGTTGAAGCGCCGCAGCGCCTCGAACAGCCGCAGCAGCACGGTGCCGAAGGAAATCTCCTTGAGCGGCCGGTCGAAGATCGGCTCGCAGATGGTGCGCACCGCCGACTCCATCTCATCCACGCGCGTGTCGGCCGGCACCCAGCCGGACTGCACGTGCAGGGTGGCGACCCGGCGGTAATCGCGATCGAACACGGCGAGGAAATTCTCCGCCAGGTAGCGCTGATCGCGCAGGTCGAGCGTGCCGACGATGCCGAAGTCCACTGCGGCGTAGCGCGGCATCGCCGGGTCATCCAGCAGCACGAAGATGTTGCCCGGATGCATATCGGCGTGGAAGAAGTTGTGCCGGAATACCTGGGTGAAGAAGATCTCGACGCCGTTCTCCGCCAGCCGCCGGAAATCGGTGCCCAGTTCGCGCAGCCGCGCGATATCGCCGATCGGTACGCCGTGGATGCGCTCCATCACCAGCACGTCCTGGCGGCAGTGATCCCAGTAGATTTCGGGCACGTACAGCAGCGGCGAGCCGGCAAAGTTGCGCTTGAGCTGCGAGGCGTTCGCCGCCTCGCGCATCAGATCGAGCTCGTCGAGGACGGTCTTTTCGTATTCGCGCACGATCTCGAGCGGCTTCAAGCGCCGGCTCTGCGTCCACCAGCGCTCGGCCATGCCCGCGATGGTGTAGAGCACCTCGAGGTCGAGCTCGATCGTCGCCTTCATGCCGGGCCGCAGCACCTTGACGATCACATCGCGGCCGTCGGCAAGCTTGGCGGCGTGCACCTGTGCGATCGACGCGGCGGCGAGCGGTGTCTCCTCGAAGGCGCGCAGCCGCGTCTCGAGCGGCTCGCCGTAGGAGCGCTCGATCATCGCGCGCGCGACGGCGCCCGGAAACGGCGGTACGTCGTCCTGCAGCTTCGCCAGCTCGTCGGCGATGTCCGCGGGCAGCAGGTCGCGCCGGGTGGACAGGGCCTGGCCGAACTTGACGAAGATCGGGCCCAGCTCGATGAGCGCGAGCCGCAGCCGCGCGCCGCGTGTCAGGTTCGAGCCGCGCTGGAACCAGGTCCAGGGCGAGATGAAAAATACGAACCGCAGCGGACGATACAGATGTGTCGCGCGCACGAAATCGTCCAGCCGATGGCGCACCAGCACGCGTTCGATCTGTATGAGTCGGGCGAGGACGCGTAACCGCATCTGAGGTGGCATCGTCTAAGGTGACGTCGTCTAAGGTGGCGGCGGGGCGCCGCTGAGGGCGTGCGTGCGCCGCTCCATGAGCTGCAGGCGCGCGTCGATGCGATCGAGCTGCTCGCGCAGCTGCTCGACGCCGCGCAGGAAATGCTCGGCCTCGGGCCGCGACACCAGGTCGCGGCTCTCGTGCGCCAGATACTCGGCCACGTTGCGCAGCGAGGTCCAGGCAGCCGCGCGCGTCCAGTCGGCGGCGGCCCGCATGCCGCGCAGCGCGAGATGCGCGCCGCTGCGACCGAGCACCTGGGACAATCCGGCCTCCAGATCGGGGCCGAGCAGCCCGCCGAGCTCGCGAAACTGCTGCGCGATGGCGGCATCGCCTTCGATGCGGACGTCGCCGCGCCGGATCACCGCCTGGGAATTCGCGCCGGCCAGTGCCAGCAGCGACAGCGGCGCGCCGGTGATGGTCGCGTCGGCGATCGCGGCATCGGCGCCTGCGGCATCAACGCCCGCGGCGGCGGGGTCAGGTGCGCGATGGGCCTTGAGCGTCCGACCGGTGGACTCGACCATGGTGCTCCATGGGGTGCCACTGACCCGGATGGCCAGCCGTCTTCCCCGGAGCGCTTCGATCAATGCCGCGGCGCGCGGCGACTCGGCCATGGCCCGCGCCACGGCTCGATCGAGCAGGCGCTCGATCACGACCTCGGCCGCCACGCTCATCGTCAGTACCGGTAGCCGCGGTGCACGGCCACGATGCCGCCCATCAGGTTGTGATAGCGGCAGCTCTCCAGACCCGCGGTTTTCATAAGCTCAATCAATCCATGCTGGTCCGGATGCCGCCGGATGGACTCGGCCAGGTAGCGGTAGCTCTCGGCATCGCCTGCGACCGCGCGTCCGAGCCAGGGCAGCACGTTGAACGAGTAGACGTCATAGATGCGGCTCAGGGCGGGTATCACCGGCTGGGAGAATTCGAGCACCAGCAGCTGGCCGCCAGGCTTGAGTACGCGCCGCATCGCCACCAGGGCGGCCGCCTTGTCGGTGACGTTGCGCAGTCCGAAGCCAATGGTCACACAGTCGAAGCTGGCATCGGCGAACGGCAGGCGCTCGGCGTCGGCCTGCACGTACTGTACGTTGGCCACCACGGCGCGGTTGGTGAGGCGGTCGCGCCCATGCTGCAGCATGCTGGCGTTGACGTCGGCCAGCACCACCAGACCCGATTTACCGACCTGGCGTGCGAGCCCCGCGGCCAGATCGCCCGTGCCCCCGGCGATATCCAGCGCCCGGTCCCCCGCCCGCAGCCCCGTCAGCGACAGCGTAAATTGCTTCCATAACCGGTGCGCCCCGGCGGACATAAGGTCGTTCATCAGGTCGTAGCGGTCGGCGACCGAATCGAAGACGCCGCGTACGCGCCGGGCCTTCTCCCGCCAGGGAACCTGCTGGAATCCGAAGTCGGTGCTGCCGGGGGAACGATCCTGGGTCATTTTAAGTACCATAACGTGAGCAACGGGCCATTCTATTGGCAGCGGGCGGGCACCGCATGCGCGGCGCAGCGGCGCCGTACCCCCGCGCTGAACTTGTCTGCGCACGTAAAGGACTAAATTGGTCTTATATGTCCCGGGCGGGCCTGATATTCCGTGTATCTGGACTCAGTTTAAAATACTGGCAATCTGCGCAAAGTTCGACCAGAATCCCGCCCCGGTTGGTGGCCCACAAGGCCGCAACCGAGTGGGGGTCTTGTGAAGATTTGGCCGGGTGAAGTCGCCCGGCCTTTCTTTTTTGTGCAGCAGAAATTTCAAAATCATGGCGCGCGGTGCGCGCGGCGTCATTTCGCGCCCGGGGCGCGCTGCGCGCGGGCCACCCGCGCCAGGTATTCGGCCCAGTTCTGTTCACGCTGCGAGCCGAGTTCGTGCAGGTACTTCCAGGTGAAGAGCCCCGTGTCGTGCCCGTCATCAAACACCAATCGCACCGCGTACTGGCCGACGGGCTCGACCGCACGCACGCCGACGTTCTGCTTGCCGAGCACCAGCACGCCCTCGCCGGCGCCGTGCCCGCGCACTTCGGCGGAAGGCGAGTACACCCGCAGGTATTCAAACGGTAATTCGAAGCGGCTGCCGTCGGCGAAACTGACTTCGAGCACGCGCGAGCGCTGGCGCAATTTGATTTCCGTCGCTGAGATTTCCGGCATGGCTCATTCGCATCCTGACGGTCGATTTGCTATACAACAAGCATGAACCCAACCGACACCGCGCATCCGGATTATTTCCACCGCGTCGTGGATTGTCAGTGGGCTTGTCCCGCGCATACCGACGTGCCGGAGTACATCAGGCTCATCGCACAGGGCCGCTACACCGACGCCTATATGCTCAATCGGCAGTCGAACGTGTTCCCCGGCATTCTCGGCCGCGTGTGCGACCGGCCGTGCGAGCCGGCCTGCCGCCGCACGCGCGTGGAGGACAAGCCGGTGGCCATCTGCCGCCTCAAGCGCGTCGCCGCCGATCTCAAGGGCGAGCTCAACGGGCTGCTGCCGCAGGCCCCGAGCGTCGGCAACGGCAAGCGCATCGCCTGCATCGGCGCCGGACCCGCCTCGTTGACCGTGGCCAACGATCTGGCGCCGCTCGGCTACGAGGTGACGATCCTGGAACAGAACGCGGTGCCCGGCGGCCTCATGCGCAGCAACATTCCCTCGTTCCGCCTGCCGCAGACCGTGCTCGACGAAGAGATCGGCATGATCCTGGATATGGGCGTGAAGCTGCGCCTGAGTGCGCCGGTCGCGAGCATGCGAACGCTGCTCAAGAGCGGCGGCTACGACGCGGTGTTCGTCGGCTCGGGGGCGCCCAAGGGCAAGGAGCTGGAGCTGCCGGGCCGGCACGACACCGACCGGATTCACATCGGCATCACCTGGCTCGAGTCGGTGGCCTTCGGCCATATCGGCTCGATCGGCGAGCGCGTGCTGATCATCGGCGTCGGCAACACCGCGATGGATTGCTGCCGCAGTTCGCTGCGCCTGGGGGCGAAGAGCGTCAAGGTCATGGCGCGCAAGCCGCGCGGCTTCTTCAAGGCATCGACCTGGGAACTGGAGGATGCCGAGGAGGAGAATGTCGAGATCATCGTCAATCACTCCCCCAAGTCGTTCGTGCTCGAGGGCGGACGGCTCACCGGCATGGTGTTCGAAGTACTCGAGTACGAGCTCGACGCCGGGGTCATCAAGCGCGAGCGCGTGGTCGATCGGATCACGATTCCCTGCGATGACGTCATTCTCGCGATCGGCCAGGAGAACGCCTTTCCATGGATCGAGCGCGACATCGGCCTCACGTTCGGCAAATGGGATCAGCCGGTGATCGACCCGGTGACCTTCCAGTCGACGCTGCCGCAGGTGTTCTTCGGCGGCGATGCGGCGCAGGGACCGAAGAACATCATCTGGGCGGTGGAGCAGGGCCACCAGGCCGCGGTGTCGATCCACAACTACTGCAGCGGCGTGGCGGTGACCGACCGGCCGCAACCGGCGGTGACGCTCTCGAGCCGCAAGATGGGCATGAACGAGTGGTCGTACAAGAACGACTACGCGCCGCTCGAGCGGCGGCTGATGCCGCACGTGTCGCTCAAGGAGCGCTTCAAGAAGCTCAACATCGAGGTGGAGCTCGGATTCACGGTCGAGCAGGCCGCGCAGGAGGCACAGCGCTGCCTGAACTGCGACATCCAGACGGTATTCGAAGCCAAGCTGTGCATCGAGTGTGACGCCTGCATCGACATCTGCCCGGTGGATTGCCTGACAATAACGGCCAACGGCGATGAGGCCGATTTGCGCAGCCGCCTGCACGCGCCGGCGCTGGAGCCGACGCAGGGTTTGTACGTGTCCGCGGGCCTGCCACAGACCGGCCGCGTGATGGTCAAGGACGAGAACCTGTGCGTGCACTGCGGGCTGTGCGCCGAGCGCTGCCCGACGGCGGCGTGGGACATGCAGAAGTCGACGATTCACTGGCCGCAGGCCGCCGATGGGGGTCATTCATGCCGGGCGCCAAAACTCAAGACCGCGTAAACGACTTCGTCGTCAAGATCGCGACGGTCAACGGCACCGGCTCGGCCAGTGCCAACGGACTGCTGATGAAGGCGATCTTTCGCAGCGGCGTACCGGTGGTGGGCAAGAATTACTTCCCGTCGAACATCCAGGGGCTGCCGACCTGGTACGAGATCCGGGTCACTCGCGACGCCCACCGCGCGCGCGCCGGGCACACCGACATCATGGTGGCGCTGAACGCCGAGACCTACGCGCGCGACCTGGCGGAGCTGGCCTCGGGCGGCTATTTCATCTACGACTCCACCTGGCCGCGCGCGGCGCTGCTCATGCGCGACGACGTCACGGTGCTTGGCGTGCCGATGGCGCGCCTTTGCAACGAGAACTTCCAGGGCGTACGCACCCGCATCCTCATGAAGAACATCTGCTACGCCGGTGTGCTCGCGGCGTTGTGCAATCTGGACCTGGAGCTGATTCGCGCGCTGCTGGCCGAGACCTACTCGAAGAAGCCGAAACTGCTGGACGCCAACATGAAGGCGATCCAGCTCGGCTACGACCATGCGCGCGCGAACTTCAGCTGTCCGCTGCCGCTGCGGGTCGAGAAGATGGATGCGACGGCGGGTCACGTCATCATCGACGGCAATACCGCTGCCGCTCTGGGCTGCGTCTACGCCGGCGCCACGGTCGGCGCCTGGTATCCGATCACGCCCTCGACCTCGCTGATGGATGCGTACAAGAGTTTCTGCGACAAGCTGCGGGTCGACCCCGAGACCGGCCGCAGGAATTACATCATGATCCAGGCGGAGGACGAACTGGCCTCGATCGGCATGGTGATCGGCGCTTGCTGGAACGGCACGCGCGCCTTCACCGCGACCTCCGGGCCCGGACTGTCGTTGATGCAGGAATTCCTCGGGCTCGCCTATTACGCCGAGGTGCCGGCCGTGGTGTTCGACATCCAGCGGGTCGGGCCGTCGACCGGCATGCCGACGCGCACGCAGCAGGGCGATCTGCATTCGGCGGCCTACGCCTCACACGGCGACACACGCCAGGTGTGCCTGTATCCGGCCAATCCCGAGGAATGTTTCGAATTCGCCGTCAAGGCCTTCGATCTGGCCGAGCGGCTGCAGACGCCGCTGCTGGTGCTGTCGGACCTCGACATCGGCATGAACGACTGGATGTGTCCGGAATTCAAATGGGACGAGACCTATCAGCCCGACCGCGGCAAGATGCTCGACGCCGAGCAGCTCGCCAAGATCGACCGCTTCTGGCGCTACTACGATCACGACAATGACGGCATTCCGCAGCGCACGCTGCCCGGGGTGCATCCGAAAGGCGCCTACTTCGCGCGCGGTTCGGGTCATTCGCAGTACGGCGCCTACACCGAGGATTCCAAGGAATACCAGGTGGTGGTCGACCGGCTGCGCAAGAAATGGCTCACCGCCGCGCGCCTGCTGCCCAAATCGATCATCGAGCGCAGCCCCGTCAAGACCGAATACGCGATCGTCTCGCTCGGCAGCTGCGACGCCGCGGTGCGCGAGGCGCGCCTGCGGCTGGCGGCGCAGGGCATACACACCGACTACCTGCGGGTGCGTGGCTTTCCGTTCAGCGACGACGTGGAGCCGTTCGTGCAGGCGCATCGCATCAACTTCGTGGTGGAACAGAATCGCGACGCGCAGCTGCGCTCGCTGCTGATCATGGAAACCGGCATCGAGAAAACCCGGCTGCGCTCGATCCTGCACTACAACGGCATGCCGATCCCGGCGAGCTACGTCTACGACGGCGTCGCGGCGGTGATCACACCGGAGCGGCCGGCGGCGCAGCTGGTCGGCTGACCGCGCGCGCCGGTGAGGAGATCCTTGACATGACATTCATGGCAAAACCCAAGATCGCGCAGTTCGAGATGCCGCGCAATGCGCTCGGCCTCACGCGTCGCGACTACGAGGGCGTCAACTCGACCCTGTGCGCCGGCTGCGGCCACGACTCGATCACGGCCGCGATCGTCGAGGCCTGCTGGCTCGACGCGGTGCGGCCGCAGGACGTGGTCAAGCTCTCGGGTATCGGCTGCTCGTCCAAGACCACCGCGTATTTCGTCAGCGGCGGGCACGGCTTCAACTCGGTGCACGGCCGCATGCCCTCGATCGCCACCGGCGCCAACGCCGCCAACCGCAATCTGACCTACATCGGTGTCTCCGGGGACGGTGACACGCTGTCGATCGGCCTCGGCCAGTTCTGCCACGCCATCCGCCGCAATCTCAACATGGTCTACGTGATCGAGAATAACGGCGTCTACGGGCTGACCAAGGGCCAGTTCTCGGCTTCGGCCGACATCGGCAGCACGGCAAAGAAAGGCGAGGTCAACAACCAGCCGCCGATCGATCCGGTGCAGCTGGCGATCACGCTCGGCGTCTCGTTCGTGGCGCGCAGTTTCTCGGGCGACAAAGCCCAGCTGGTGCCCCTGCTGCAGGCCGCGATGCATCACCAGGGCTTCTCGCTGATCGACGTGATCTCGCCCTGCGTCACCTTCAACGATCACGAAGGTTCGACCCGCAGCTACGCCTTCACACGCGAGCACTACGACGAGGTGGTGCACACCGACTTCGTGCCGCCGGCGAGCGAGATCGCGGTTAACTACGCGCCGGGCGAGTCGGTCGCCGTGAGCATGCACGATGGCAGCCGCGTGCTGCTGCGAAAGGTCGAGGCACAGTACGATGCGACCGATCGCGCCGTGGCGCTCGAGACCATCCAGCAGCGACTCAAGCGCGGCGAATACCTCACCGGATTGCTGTTCATCGGCTCAGATCAGCCCGAGCTGCACGCCCTGAATGCCACACCCGATCTGCCGCTGAACCAGATTCCCTACGCCAAGCTCAATCCTGGCCCGCAGGCGCTGGCGAAGTTGCTGGCGAAATTTCGCTGATCAAGTGGCTGGCCAGGCTGGCCGTCAGTGGCATCGTCGTGGCAGTGCTGGCCGCGGCCGCCTACCTGGTCCACACCCGGCTGCCGCGCCTGGAGGCGGCGGCGCGTCTGGGCCAGGTGCGCATCTATCCGGCATGGCTGCGCACCACGGGTTTCGTCTATCTGTTCTCGGGCGCTCGCGGCTGGAGCGCCGCCGAGGAGGAAGCCGCGCGCGATTTCGCGCGCGGCGGCAGCTTCGTAGTGGGCATCGACACGCCGCAGTTGCTGCAGTGGATGGATCACGCGGAGAGCGGCTGCGTCTACCTGCCGGGGCAGCTCGAGGATTACAGCCGCGCGCAGCAGCGCGCCGAGGATAGCGCGCAGTATCTCGCGCCGGTGCTGCTCGGACACGATCTGGGCGCCACGCTGGTCTATATGGCGCAGCTGCAGGCCCCGCCGCTGGCCTTCAGCGCCGCTGTCGCGATCGATCCGCAGAGCCAGATTGCATTGCAACGCTCGTTCTGCGATCACCCTGCAACGGCCGTCGCCGCCACCGGCATCGGCCAGAGCATCGCTGCCGCGCCGCCCGGCAATAACGTTGCATTCCGCGTGCTGCTCGACGGCGCGGCGAGCGCCGCGGACCGCCAATTCGTCATGGCGATGCCCGGCGCTGCCGCAAGCGCGGTCGTGGCGGGCGCCACGCTCCATGGCTCCTATCAGGCGGCGCTCACGGCCATCGACGCCGAGCGCGGCCGCAACGGGGTCGGCGACCTGCCGCTGGCCGAGGTCCCGGCGCCGAACCCGCAACGCGACGCGTTCGCGATCCTGTATTCGGGCGACGGCGGCTGGCGCGATCTGGACCGAAGTTTGGCCGACGTGCTGGCGGCCAAGGGCATGAGCGTCGTGGGCGTGGACGTGCTGCGCTATTACTGGAAACAGAAGACCCCGGCGCTGGCCGCGAGCGACCTGGCGCGCATCATGCGCTACTACCAGACGCGCTGGCAGAAGAGCCACGTGGTGCTGATCGGATTCTCGTTCGGCGCCAATGTGCTGCCGTTCCTGGTCAGCCGTCTGCCGGCCGACCTTGCGGCCGATGTCAGCCTGCTGTCGCTGTTATCGCCCGAGCGCACCACCGCTTTCGAAGTCGAAACGACCGGCTGGCTTGGCGTGCACAACAGCGCCGGTATGCCGATCGCCCCGGAGCTGAGGAAACTGCCGGCAATCCACCTGCAGTGCATCTACGGCACGGAAGAGGGCGCCGACAGCCTGTGCACCACCAGCGCTGCGGCCGGCGCCACGGTGCTGGCCAAAAGCGGCGGCCATCACTTCGATCACAACTACGACGAGCTCGCGGATGAGATTCTCGCGGCGGTGCCGCACTGATGCCACGCCGCGCGCTGCTGCTGTTGGTGCTGATGCTGGTGCTAGCGCCTGTTGCCGCCAGTGCGGCCGCCGTGCCCCCGCAGCCGACGCCCTGGCACTGGATTTCGATCAACGGCCACAACATGTACTACGCGGTGCGCGGCAGCGGGCCGACCCTGGTGCTGCTGCATGGCGGCGGCGACTCCGGCGAGCATTCCTTCGAGCGTCAGCTCGACGTGTTCTCGCTGCAGCATCGGATCATAGCCCCGGATCAGGTGGGTCAGGGCCGCACGCCCGACGTGCCGGGGCCCTTGAGCTACACCCTGATGATGCAGGACACCGCGACGCTGCTGCAGAAGCTCAAGCTCAAGCGCGTCGACGTCGTGGGCTTCAGCGACGGCGGCATCCTGGCGCTGATGCTCGCGGTGCGCTATCCGCAGCTGGTGCGCCGCCTGGTGATCAGCGGGGTCAACATCTCGCCCGAGGGGCTGACCGCCGAGCAACTGCAGGGGCTGCGCGCGGCGCAAACGCCGAAGCCGACGACGGTCGATGAAAAACTTGCAAAGCTGTGGCTCACCTCGCCCACCGAAACCGAGCTGAGCCTTGATCTGCTGGCGCAGATCGAGCAGCCGGTGCTGGTGATCTCGGGCGATCGCGACGCGATCACGCTCGAGCATACGCTGCAGATCTATCGGACCTTGCCGCGCGCTGAGCTGTGCGTGCTTCCGGGGACCGATCACGGCACGTTTTCGGGACGGCCCGAGTGGCTGAACCCGATCATCGGCGAATTCCTGGACCGGCCGGAGGATCCCGCTGCGGTTGCACATTGACGACGCACACCGGCAGGGCATTTCCATGACGGCGAGTAATGAGGAGATGAACGCAGCACATTAAATTAATGTGGCACATTAAGAAGCGTGAACAAATGATGACGGCGCGGAACTTAGCGATCGGCGCCCCGTCAGTCGTAGAGCACTTCGGGTTTTCATGCGCGCATTCAACGGAGGTCCACGTGAACCAACCCTATCTGCTGGCGCAGCAGCCCAACGCGATGCCGGCCCTGTCGCCGCGCTCACGACCGCATTCCCCGCAGCTCAGGCACGCCGACCCGGCCGTACGTGCCATGAGCGACTTCCTGCATGATGCGCCCGGCACGGTCGCCGCCGATACCCGCCTGGAAGAGGTCATTGACTGCATGTTTCGACTCGGCGCGCGCGTTTTCCTGGTGGTGCACGATCGCTCGGTGATCGGCCTGGTCACCGCCGAGGATGCCAGCGACCGCCGCGCCCGACCGGAGGGCGCCCGGCCGGGTGGCGAGGGTGCCGGCGGCGAGCTGCGCGCCGCCGACGCGATGACTCCGACGCTGGATGTGCCGGCCATCGACTGGCAGACGCTGCAGGACTCTCGCATCAGCGACCTGGTCGAGATATTCGAAGGCAGCGGCGTGAAGTACCTGGTGGTGCTGCAGACCGAGAGCGCGAATTGCTGCATCGTACGCGGGCTGGTCCATCGCCACCGGCTCGAGCGCCAGCTCCGGCGGGAATAATCAGGCGCGACCGGCTGGCGTGTGCGGCCGCATTGCGTTTATTGTTCCGTCCCGATCACGCCCGATAAGGAATCTATGTTGCCGTCCACACCGCGGCTGCCGCCGCGGCGCGTGCCCGCGTGACCTCGCTCGGCACTCCGCTGTCCGCATCGGCGACGCGCGTCATGCTGCTGGGAGCGGGCGAACTCGGCAAGGAAGTCGCGATCGAGCTGCAGCGCTTCGGCTGTGAGGTGATCGCCGTGGACCGTTATGCCCACGCCCCGGCGATGCAGGTGTCTCACCGCGCCCACGTGATCGACATGCTCGACGGCGCTGCGCTGCGCGCGCTGGTGGAACGCGAGCGGCCGCAGCTCATCGTGCCGGAGATCGAAGCCATTGCCACATCGATGCTGCTGCAGCTGGAGGCCGAGGGCTATCGCGTGATTCCGACCGCGCGCGCCGCGCGGCTGACCATGGATCGGGAAGGCATCCGCCGGCTGGCGGCCGAGGAGCTGGGGCTTGCGACCTCACCCTATCGGTTTGCCGGCACCGAACCGGAGTACCGCGCCGCGGTGGCCGAGCTCGGCTTGCCCTGCGTGGTCAAGCCGGTCATGAGCTCCTCGGGCAAGGGCCAGAGCCTGGTGCGCGCCGCAACGGAGATCGACGCGGCCTGGCGCCACGCCCAGCGGGGCGGGCGTGCCGGGGCCGGCCGCGTGATCGTGGAAGGCTTCGTGCGCTTCGACTATGAAATCACGCTGCTCACGGTGCGGCACGCCGGGGGCACCAGTTTCTGCGAACCGATCGGGCATCTGCAGATCGATGGCGACTACCGCGAGTCCTGGCAGCCGCAGCCGATGTCGACGCCGGCACTGCAGGAGTCGCAGCGCATCGCCGCGGCGATTACGGGCAACCTCGGCGGCAGCGGCCTCTTCGGGGTGGAGCTGTTCATCGCCGGCGATCAGGTCTGGTTCAGCGAGGTCTCGCCCCGGCCGCACGACACGGGACTGGTCACGCTGATCTCGCAGGACCTGTCCGAGTTCGCGCTGCATGCGCGGGCCATCCTCGGACTGCCGATCCCGGCGATTCGCCAGCGCGGACCGGCCGCCTCCAGCGCGCTGCTGGTGGACGGCGACTCGGCCAACATTCGCTTCACCGGGCTCGATCGGGCGCTGGCGGAGCCCGATACCGCGTTGCGGCTGTTCGGCAAGCCGGAGGTGCGCGGACACCGGCGCATGGGGGTGGCGCTGGCACTGGGTGCGACACTCGATGCGGCCCGTGCCAGGGCGCGCGCGATGACGGTGATCCTGCGCGCCGGCGTGCAGCTCGACTGACAGCCGTGCCGGAGCTGCCGGACATCACGCTCTATATAGAGGCTCTGGGCGAGCGCATCGTGGGTGCCCGTCTGGAACGCGTGCTACTGGTCAATCCGTTTCTGCTGCGCACCGCGATTCCGCCGCTCGCCAGCGCCGCGGGACGCCGCGTCGAACAATTGCGTCGGGTGGGCAAGCGCATCGCCATCGGGCTCGAGGGCGAGCTGTGGCTGGTGCTGCATCTGATGATCGCCGGCCGGCTGCACTGGTTTGCGCGCGGACAGAAGGTCAGTGGCCGCGCCGCGCTGGCGCGCTTCGAGTTCGACCGCGGCACGCTGACGCTGACCGAGGCCGGCAGCAAGCGCCGCGCCTCACTGCACCTGCTGGCCGGCGACGCGGAACTCGAGCGCATCGATCCGGGCGGCCTGGAGATCTTCGCCGCCGATCTGCCGGCGTTCACTGCCCGTCTGCAGCTCGAGCATCACACTCTGAAACGCGCCCTGACCGATCCGCGCCTGTTCAGCGGCATTGGTAATGCGTACTCGGACGAGATCCTGCATCGCGCACGCCTCTCGCCGCTGGCCATGACGCACAAGCTGACTGCCGAGGAAACCGCGCGCTTGTACCAGGCCACGCGCAGCACGCTCGAGGACTGGACCGCGCGCCTGCGTGGGGTCGGCGGCGCCGCATTTCCCGAGGGCGTCACTGCCTTTCGCCCCGGCATGGCGGTGCATGGCCGCTATGGCCAGCCGTGTCCGCAGTGCGGCACCCCCGTGCAGCGCATTCGTTATGCCGACAACGAAACCAATTACTGCCCGCGCTGCCAGACCGAGGGCCGCGTGCTGGCCGATCGCGCACTCTCGCGGCTGCTCAAGGACGACTGGCCCCGGACCGCGGATGAACTCGAGCGCCTGCAGGCGAAGCCGCGAGGGTGAACCGGGCAGCGCGCCCGGCGCCATTAGATCGCAAGACCTGCGAGATCGCCGATTCAGGGATATACCATGGCAGCGGCCTGATCCCGGCGTGAAATCTGGCTGCCCGGTGAAGATCATGCGCTGCGGTGTCGATCATCTCCTTGCGCACCGGCGTTGAAAATTTGCCGGTCTCTTCTGAGGTCAATCGCGAAAGGCTCATGCAACTCTCCTTTCTTCTCTTCAGGGCCTGCTGCGGGGTGCTCACTGTCGAGCAAACCAGTATGGTCGCCACTGGCCTGCTGGCAATTATCGATTGATAACTTGACATGCAGCCGCAGCGCGCGAGGAAAACGGGAGTTCGGCAGCCGCACAGCGGCGCTGATACACTGCGGCGATCGCTTATGACAGCGAAGGGCACCGCATGAACGCAGCAAGAATCCTCGCGATCGTGTTGATAGCGGCCGGAGTGCTGGGACTGCTCTACCACAGCTTCAGCTACACCAAGAGTTCGCAGGCGGCCAAGGTCGGATCGCTGGAGCTGACGGTACAGCACAAGGAAACCGTGGACGTGCCGAACTGGCTGGGGGTCGGCGCCATCGTCGCCGGTGCGGCACTGTTGGTGTTCGGCGGTCGCAAGCCCTGAGCTCCTTAAGCCCCTGAAGCGCTGCGCCCCGGCATGAGCCTTTCGGCGGCCGCACGCGAGCGTCTGGCGCTGGGGCTGCTTGCCGTCGCGGTGCTGCTGACGCGACTGCCATGGATCGGCAGCGGTTACGGCTCTGATCCCGACGGCTATCGCGTGGTCATCGCCGCGCGGCAGATCGCGCGCGGCGGCGTCTACGAAGCCTCGCGGCTGCCTGGTTTTCCGGTCTACGAATACCTGACCGCGCTCAGTGCGAGTGCGGCGCCGTGGGTGTCGAACGCGGTCACGGCGCTGTTGAGCGTCGCCGCGTTCGTATGCTTCGCGCTGATTGCGCGCGAGCTGGGCGTACGCCGGTACCGCCTGATCGCGCTCGCCTTCGCGTTTACTCCGGTGGTCTATCTGAGCAGCTGCTGCACGATGGACTACATCCCGGCACTCGCCTTCCAGCTCGCCGCCACCTATGCGGTGTTGCGCGGTCGGCCGATGCTCGGTGGCCTGCTGCTGGGTCTGGGCGTCGGCTGCCGCATCACGGCCGGAGCGCTGGCGCTGCCGCTATGCCTGTGGATGCTGCTGAGCCTGCCGAGGAGGATCGCAGTCCGACAGTGCCTGGTGTTCTGCGGCGCGCTGCTGCTGGCCAGCGTGCTGTGTTTCATGCCGGTGCTGCGCCGCTATGGCGCCGACTTCTTCATGTTCTACGACAATGCCTCGTATCCGCCGCTCAATGTGGTTTACACCCGTGCGTTGCCGCTGGTATGGGGAGCCTTGGGGCTGCTGGCGCTGCTGGGCCTGCTGTGCGCGGCACCCGGCTATTATCGTTTTACGCGCGCGGCACTCGCCCAGCCGCGCACGCGCCATGCGCTCGCGCTCGCAGGGGTCGCGATAGCACTCTATCTGGGGGCTTTCCTGCGCCTGCCGGACGAGTCAGGTTATCTGCTGCCGGTGGTGCCCTTCGTGCTGCTGGTGATTGCACTGCTGACACCGCCCTGGGCCGCCGGCACGCTGGCGCTGGCCCTGCTGCTGTCGTCGTGGGTTGGATTTGATCACGGCGTGCCCACCCTCGATGGTCCGATCGTCGAGGATCACCTGGTGCGCGAGTCGCAGCAGCGCGCGACGCGTGCCGTGATCGATGCGGTCGCACAGCTGCCCGGTCGCGCGGCGATCGTGTCGGGGTGGATATTGCCGCGCATTACCCTGGCGCTCGATGGCGATCAGGAAGGGCCACACCGGTTCATCTATCTGGTCGAGGACCCCGCCGATTACCAGCACTACCTCGGGGACGGCCGGCAACTCTACTACCTGCCCGGAGTGGACCTGTACGAATCGCAGGCCCACGACCTGGAGTTGGCCGAGCTGGGCGCGCGCGAGCTCGCCGTGCCGCGCGAACGCCAGCGACCCGCCTCCACCGGCGAGTGAGTAGCGTAAGCTTCACCGCGATGGCGTGCTGCCTGCAGGACATCGCCATGGATCGGCCGTCATGAGCTGGCGGGCGTGGATGGCATTTGCCGCGCTCGGCATCATCTGGGGCGTGCCATATTTCTTCATCAAGCTGGCGATCCAGGGGCTGTCGCCGATTGCGATTGCCTGGGGTCGCATCGTGCTGGCCACGCTGATCCTGCTGCCGATCGCCTGGCAGCGCGGCGCTCTGCGCGCGGTGATGGATCACAAGCTGGCGATCGGCGCATTCGCGGTGGTCGAATTCGTGATTCCGTTTTCGGCGATCTCGCTGGGTGAGCGCTGGATCAGCTCGTCGCTCGCGGGCATCCTCATCGCGACCGTGCCGCTGACGATCGCGCTGTTGTCGCGGTTTTTCGGCCTGCACGAGCGGCTGGGAGCGTGGCGCCTGGCGGGGCTGTTACTCGGCTTCGCCGGCGTTGTGATCCTGCTCGGGTTCGGCACGATCGCAGGTCCCCTGGGCTGGGCGGGCGTCGGCTGCATGCTGCTCGCCGTCCTCGGCTATGCGATCGGGCCGCTGATCGTTCAGCGCCACCTCGGCAGCGTCGACCCGTTCGGTCCGCTGGCCGCAAGCCTGCTGGTAGCCGGTATCGTGCTGCTGCCCGCGGCACTATTCACTTTCCCGAGCCAGGTGCCCACACCACTGGTGCTCTGGTCGCTCGGTGTACTGGGCGCGGTGTGCACGGCCCTGGGTATGCTGCTGTGGTTCTATCTCATCGGCCACGCCGGTGCAGCGCGCGCCTCCGTCATCACCTACATCAACCCCGTCGTGGCGACGCTGCTGGGCGTGTCGCTGCTGCACGAGCATCTGGGTGTTGTGGCAATCATTGCCCTTGCACTGATCCTGCTCGGCTCGTGGCTGGCGACGCTGCGCGGTGGCGATGGCCACCGCGCAGCGCAGTTGACTAGCGAGCCTGATCGGCCGTGAGTGCGACCGGCAGCGGCATCGGGTTCTTCGCGTTGTAGGCATCGACCAGCGCCGGGCTATTGACCTTCATCACCGCGTCCACGACGGCTCGGTGAATGCACTTGGACACGACGAGCTTGTTGTAGAAGTGGTCGTCGGTTGCAACCCAGCACACATTTGCCGCTGCCTGTTGAATGCGCCGGTAGAGTGCATCGGCACCCTGGGGGCTCGAGACGTTCAGATCGTCGTACTTCACGATCGAGGTGCGCACCGGCTCGCTGTCGGCAGCGACGGACATGGTGCTGACGCTTACCGCCAGGGCGCTGAAGATCCCCGTGAGGATCAGGCCACGCAGGGAGGGAGTTGTGGTGATGCTGTTCATGGTGGTCTCCTGAAAGTCGATAAGTGGATTCGGTGGCCGAGTGCTCGTGGCCGGTAGTGAGGCGGTGTGTGGCGGCCCGGTCTCAGACGCTCGGGCCCCACCCATTTCGCTGCCTCATCCATACAGACACCGTCCGGGGGCCAAAGCCGACATGCGGGGTGAAGATTTCTGGCGGCGAGCCGTGCGCCAACGGCCTGAAGGCTGCGCGGTATAGAGGCATTGCTTTATGAAACAGGCGTTTAGCCAGATGCGCGCCGCTGCACCGATGAGTGGCGCAGGTGCCGTGGACGCGTTAACTTGACCGTGATCGAGCCAAGGGACACGCCAGGGCAGGCCATGACGCAGCTCACCGAGCTACTCGGACGACTACAGGCGGGGGATACAGAGGCGCGCGATGCGCTGTTTGCGGCCGCCTACCCCGAACTGCACCGGCTGGCACGGGCGCGCTTGCGCGATGGCGGGCGCAACACGCTGCTGGACACCACCTGCCTGGTGCATGAGTCGTACCTGCGCTTTGTGCGGGCCGGGGAGCTGCGTGCGGAGGACCGGCGCGCCTTCTTCGCCTACGCCTCGCAGGTGATGCGCTCGGTGATCGTCAATAGCGTGCGCGAGCGCATTGCGCAGAAAAGAGGCGGCGATGGACAGCCTCTGACGCTATCGACAAATATTGTGGCCAACGTTGCTGACGATGAGGCCACGGTGCTCGGAGTGCACGAGGCGCTGGACGCTCTGGAGCAGGCGGAGCCGCGATTGGCGCAAGTGGCGCAGATGCGCTACTTCGGTGGCTACAGCGAGCAGGAGATTGCCGAGACGCTGGGCATCACCGAGCGCACGGTGCAGCGCGACTGGGAGAAGGCGCGCCTGATCCTCGCCGCCGCACTGCGCTGAAAAGCCATGAACACCTCCCCGCACGCGCTCGATCCGGCCCCTGACAGACCGATGGGGCTGTCGATTGCACAGATGGGGCAGATGAGCCGCCTGCTGGATGAGGCACTGCCGCTCGATGAGCCCGGGCGGCGCCTGTGGCTGCAAACCCTCGCCCCCGAGTACCAGGCCGTTGCCCAGGCGCTGCGCGAGGCGCTATTGCCGAGCGAGGCCCAGAGCGCCCATATCCAGGGGCTGACCACGCTGCCGAAACTCGGTGCGGCCGATGAGGCCAGCGGGGCGAGTGGCCTGCACCCCGGGGGACGCGTGGGCCCGTACGAGTTGATCCGACCCCTGGGGGCCGGCGGCATGGCTGAAGTCTGGCTCGCGCGGCGTGCGGACGGTGCCTTCAGGCGCGAGGTGGCCCTGAAGCTGCCGATGCTCACGGGGCTGCGCGCGGATCTCTCGCAGCGCTTTGCCCGCGAGCGCGACATCCTGGCAAGTCTGGAGCATCCGCAGATCGCCCGCCTCTACGATGCGGGGGTCAGCGCCGAGGGCCTGCCCTATCTGGCGATGGAGTATGTCCAGGGGCAACCGGTGACGAGCTGGTGCGATGCGCACGGACTTGGGGTGACTGCACGCCTGCAGCTGTTCCTGCAGATCCTCGAGGCGGTGCAATACGCGCACGAGAAACAGGTCATTCACCGTGATCTCAAGCCCTCCAACATCCTCGTGACCGAATCCGGCCAGGTGCGGCTGCTGGACTTCGGGGTGGCCAAGCTGCTACAGGTTGATGAGGCCGATCAGACGCCGTTGACGAGTGTCTATGGCCGGGCACTCACACCCGACTACGCCAGCCCCGAGCTGCTGCGCGGCGATGCGGTGGATCCTCGCAGCGACCTGTACTCCCTGGGCGTGCTGCTCTACGAGCTGCTGACCGGCGCCCGCCCGTATCGACTCAAGAACGCCGCATCGATCGGCCTGCTGGAGCAGGCCATCGCTGCCCTTGAGGTCGGCAAGCCCAGCACGCGGCTCAAGCAACCCGTCGATGCCCACGGCGCCGGCGCGCCGCCACACCTGGCGCGTCAACTGCGCGGTGATCTGGATGCCATTGTGCTCAAGGCGCTCGCCAAGGAGCCCGCCGAGCGCTACCCGAGTGCCACCGAGATGGGGCAGGATCTACAACGCTTCCTCGACGGCGAGCCGATCCGCGCGCAGCGCGCCGGATTGACCTACCGCGCGCGCAAGTTCCTGCTGCGCAATCGAAGCGTGGCGGCGGTCAGCGCCATCGCGCTCGCAGCCATTGTTGCAACGATTGGCTATGCGCTGCACCGGGAAAGAATCGCGCACGCGAGCCTCGCTGCCCCGATGCCAGTCAGTGTCATGAAACCGGTCAGCGACAAGTCCATCGCGGTACTGCCATTCCTGGACATGAGCGAAAAGAAGGATCAGGAGTACTTCTCCGACGGCCTGTCCGATGAACTGATCGAGCTGCTCGGCAAGACGCCGGCGCTGCAGGTCATCGCGCGCACGTCGTCGTTTTATTTCAAGGGCAGATCCGAGAAGCTCGAGACCATCGCCGCGGAGCTGCGGGTCGCGAACATTCTTGAAGGCAGTGTGCGCAAATCGGGCGATAAGCTGCGCGTCACCGCGCAGCTCATCCGCGTGGCTAGCGGCGAGCACCTCTGGTCCGAAACATTCGATCGCGACCTGCACGACGTGTTCAAGGTCCAGGACGAAATCGCAAGCGCGGTGGTCGCGGCGCTGAAGGTTCATTTGCTGTCGACCCAGCCAGCCGCGGCTCGGGACGAGCTGCGCACGGAGATCATCGAGGCGTATAACCAGTACCTGCGCGGCATGGAGGCCTACAACCGCGGCGACGACGATGGTTTTCAACACGCGGTGGCTGCGTTCTCCGCCGCCACGGCGCTGGATCCTCGCTACGCCGCGGCTTACGCGCGCCTGGCGTTGGCGCGATTCTGGCAGGCGGATGAAACCAGCGACCTGGCTGGCTATGACAGTGCGCTCGCAGCGGCCGACAAGGCAGTCGCACTCGCTCCAGGACTGGCCGCCGGCTACTCCGCCCGCGGTTTCCTGCGCGCCATTTGCCAATTCGATTTTGCCGGAGCGCAGGCGGATCTGGATACGGCCGTAGCCCTTAGCCCGGGCGACGCCGACGTGCTGCACCGATCCGCCGTCGTGCTCGCGATACTCGGCAACCTGCCTGCCGCTATTGCCCGGGAGCAGGCGGCGCTCGCGCTGGATCCACTGTCGGCCGAGATCAATATGCGCCTGGCATTTTTCTACGTGGCGAACCAGCAATTCGCGCAGGCTCGACCGCTTTATGACAAGGCGCTGACGATTGCACCCACGTCGATTCGTGCATGGTACAACCTGGGAGATCTCGAATTGCAAGAGCACCGGCCACAGCAGGCACTGGCCGATTATCGTCAATCGGCGCTGCCGTCCTTCAGCTTGACCGGTCAGGCCAAGGCGCAATACGCGCTGGGTCACTACGACGAGTCGCGGCGAATTCTCGAGTCGCTGATCTCCCACCACCCGGGGGATAACTGGGAGATCGCCGAGATCTGTGCCCTTCAGGGTGACGCGGACCGGGCCTTCGAGTGGGCTGAACGCGCTTATGCGAGCCGGGATGCCGGCATGACCTGGATCAAGATCAACTGGGTATTCCGTGGCCTGCATGGCGACGCGCGCTACAAGGCTCTGCTGCACAAGATGAACCTGCCGGAGTAGTTCCGGCGTGCGGCAGCCGCTGCATGAGCGCCTTAAGGGGCTGGAATCGCCGAGCCGGAATCACTAGACTGCGCGCGCGCTGCATCGGCGCGGCCGAAATCAGGAGTACAGCCAAGTGGGCAAAGGTGATCGCAAGACGCGTCGCGGCAAGATTTACCGGGGCTCATTCGGCAAGAGCCGCCCGAAGGATCCGAGCAAGAACAAGAACAAGAAGAAGACCCCAGCCAAGTCCGGGACGGCCAAGAAATAGCTCTGACGGTAGCGTCGCAGCGTGGCCGGCTCTGCCGGGTATGATCTAACAGGGGTCGAGCCATAAGGCGCGCTTTCGTTGGTGCAAGCGCGCCTGGGCCGATGTCCGGAAACATCCAGCAACCCCTCGGTATTTGCGCCGAGAGATCAAAGGATATAGCGACTCAAATCCTCGTCTTTCGCCAGATTGCCCAGGTGCTCATCGACGTAACGTGCGTCGACCTTCAGGTTCGGATCCCCGCCATGGCCTGAATCTCCGAGCTGGTCGGCGTCGTAGGATATGGTCTCGAGCAAGCGCTCCATCACGGTGTGCAGGCGGCGCGCGCCGATGTTCTCGGTACGCTCATTGACCTGACAGGCGATCTCGGCGATGCGCCGCACGCCGTCGGGCGTGAATTCCAGCGTCACCTGCTCGGTCCCCAGCAGCGCCCGGTACTGCGCGGTCAGCGAGGCATCCGGCTCGGTCAGGATGCGCACGAAGTCCTCGACCTTGAGCGAGTCGAGCTCGACGCGGATCGGGAAGCGGCCCTGCAGCTCCGGAATCAGATCGGAGGGCTTGGACATATGAAATGCCCCCGATGCGATGAACAGCACGTGATCGGTCTTGAGCGAGCCATACTTGGTGTTGACCGTGCAGCCCTCGACCAGCGGCAGCAGGTCGCGCTGCACGCCTTCGCGTGACACGTCGGCACCGAGCGTCTCCTGACGGCGCGTGATCTTGTCGATCTCGTCGATGAAGACGATGCCGTTCTGCTCGGCATTCATCAGGGCGCGAGCCTTGAGCTCCTCCTCGTTGATGAGCTTGGCGGCCTCTTCCTCGACCATGATCTTGAGCGCTTCACGCACTTTAACCCGCCGGGTGCGCGTGCGGTTGCCGCCTAAGCCCGACAGCACCGACTGCAGCTGCTGCTGCATCTCCTCCATCCCCGGCGGCGCCATGATCTCCACGCCCATCGGCATCGCCCGCACTTCGATCTCGACCTCGCGCTCGTCGATTTCCCCACGCGTGAGCATGTCGCGCAGCTTCTGCCGCGTTTCGCTGTCGCGCGGCTGCGCCGGCTCGTCGGTCGAAAAACCCAGCATGCGCGGCTTGGGCAGCAGCGCATCGAGCACGCGATCAACCGCCGCTTCGCGCGCGCCGTCACGCACCCGCGAGAGCTCCTGCTCGCGCGTCATCTTGACCGCCACGTCCGCCAGCTCCTTGATGATCGAATCCACCTCGCGCCCGACGTAGCCGACCTCGGTGAACTTGGTGGCTTCGACCTTCACGAATGGGGCCTGCGCCAGGCGCGCCAGCCGGCGCGCAATTTCCGTCTTGCCGACGCCGGTGGGGCCGATCATCAGGATGTTCTTGGGGGTGATCTCCTGGCGCATCGGTTCGTCCACCTGCATGCGCCGCCAGCGATTGCGCAACGCGATGGCCACCGCGCGTTTCGCGGCCGCCTGGCCGATGATGTGCTTGTCGAGTTCCTGGACGATCGCTCGCGGCGTCATGAACGCAGTTCCTCGATCACGAGGTTGCGGTTGGTGTAGATGCAGATATCGGCGGCGATGCCCAGCGAGCGTTCGACGATGGTGCGCGCGTCGAGCTCGGTGCTCTCGGTCAACGCGCGCGCGGCGGCCTGCGCATACGGGCCACCCGAACCGATGGCGGCCGCGGCGTACTCGGGCTCGATGACATCGCCGTTGCCCGAGATGATGAACAGATTCTGCGGATCGCCGACCAGCAGCAGCGCCTCGAGCCGGCGCAGGTAACGGTCAGCGCGCCAGTCCTTGGCCAGTTCGATCGCCGCCCGCGTCAGATTGCCGTACTTCTCGATCTTGCCCTCAAAGCGCTCGAACAGCGTGAAGGCATCGGCGGTACCGCCGGCGAAGCCCGCCAGCACCTTGCCATTGGACAAGCGGCGCACTTTGCGCGCGTTCGCCTTCATCACGGTATTGCCGAGGGTCACCTGGCCGTCGCCGCCGAGCACGATGCTGCCGTCGCGGCGCACTGCGAGAATCGTTGTCGAGTGGGGGTCGAAGGGGTTGTTCATGTGTGGCTGCTCAACCGCGGCGCTTGGCGCGCGGATGCGCCTGATCGTATGTCTGGGCGAGATGCTGGAAATCAAGATGGGTATAGACCTGGGTGGTGCTGATGTTGGCGTGCCCTAAAAGCTCCTGCACGCCGCGTAAATCGCGACTGGATTCAAGCAGATGGGTGGCAAATGAATGCCTGAACATGTGCGGATGCAGGTGCTGCGGCAGGCCGGCGGCCCGGGCCCGTGCGGCCACGCGCAGCTGCACGGCTCGCGCCCCGAGCGCCGCGCCATTGCGGCCCACAAACACCGCCTCCTGGTCCGGCGCCGCCAGGCCGGTGCGCGCGGCGAGCCACGCCCGCAGCGCCTTGACCGCCATCGAGCCCACAGGGGAGATGCGCTCCTTGCGCCCCTTGCCGAGCACCCGCACCTGGCCGAGCTTGAGGTCCAGGTCCTTGAGCCTCAGCCCGGTCAGCTCGGCGAGCCGCAGACCGCTCGAATAGAACAACTCCATCAGCGCCAGATCGCGAACTTCCAGCGCGCCGTTCGGCCGGCGCGACAGCAGCTGGGCCATCTGGTCGACATCGAGCGTATGCGGCAGGTGCCTGGTCGCCTTGGGCGCGCGCACCTCGAGCGCCGGATTTCGTTGCAACGCGCCTTCGCGCAGCAGGAAGCCGAAAAAGGTGCGCAGCGCTGCCAGCCGGCGCTGGATGCTGCGGCCGGCAAGCCCGCGTGCATGGCTGCGGGCGGCGAAGCTGCGGATATGCTGATGATCGAGCTGCGGCCAGTCGTGCAGGCCGCTGCGATCGCACCATTCGTGCAAGGCGAGCAGGTCGCGCCGGTAGGCCGCCAGGGTGTGCGCGGACAGGCGCCGCTCGGTGGCCAGGTGGCGCTCGAAGCGCGCCAGCCACGCGCTTGCCTGCGGGGTCATGGAAGCTTGCCTCGGCGCGCGCGAGGCCGGGCGCGGTGGGCTCAGACGCGCGCGAGCGCGTCAGTGATCAGCTCGCCCATGCGCCAGAGGAACTCGGTGCTCATGCCGGGGTGGAAGCGGTCGCGATCGACGCTGCCGAGGGCCAGCAGGCCGGCCGGCGTCTGTCCGCCGAGCGGGATCAGGGCCACCGAGCCGATGTTCGGGGCTTCGAGGCCGAACAGGAATTCCAGCTGCGTATCGCGAATCTGGCCGCAGCGTGGCTTGCCGGCTGCGAACAGGCCCTCGAAGCTGCGAAATGCCGGATCGTCCACGGCCACGCGGCGCAGGAATTGCTGCGGCCCCTCCTCGTCATCCGCCACGCCCGAGCAAGCCAGCACCAGCACCGTGTGAAAGGTGTCGAAGTCCTCGCGCAGGCTGGCTTCGATCTCGGTGATCGCGGGACCTGCGCCGCTGGTACGCAGCAGCCGGCGCGTGAAGCGATGGATCTTCTCCGCCAGCAGATTGTTGGCGCGTGCGACATGCACGAACTCGGCCAGTTTCTGGTCCTGCGTCTGAATCTTCTCGCGCAGTACCTCGACCTGGCGTTCGATCAGCGACACCGTCGAACCATTGCGCGCATGCTGTAAACGCATTCGCGCCAGCAGCTGCGGGTGCTGTTCGAAGAAATCGGGGTTGTGATGCAGGTATTGCACGACGGCCTGCTCCTCGATCGTCTCCGCCGCAATTCCGCGCACCTGATTGCTTGTCATTCTTGTTTCACTCCGCTGGATGGACCCAGAAGTCTCACGAGCAGTTGCAAGGATCAGATCTCGACGCGTCCTTCGAAAGCCTGTTGTGCCGGCCCGGTCAGCCACACGGACTGCCCCGGACCGTCCCAGTGTACGCTTAACCTGCCGCCGGGCACACGTACCTCGACGTCCGCGGCAAGCAGGCCAAGGCTGCGGCCGACCGCCACGGCCGCACAGGCACCGGTGCCGCAGGCCAGGGTCTCGCCGACGCCGCGCTCGTATACCCGCAGGCGGATCTGTCCGGCGTCGACGATCTGCATGAAGCCGACATTGACCTGGCGCGGAAAGTGCGGGCTGTTCTGCAGTGCGCGGCCGATGCGCTCCACCGCCGCGCTCTCGACCGCCTCGACACGCAGCACGGCGTGCGGATTGCCCACCGACACGGCACCGAACTCGATGCTCTCGCCCGCGGCACTGATGGTGTAGGTCGCGCTCGGCACGGGCGCATCGAACGGCAGGGAGCGCGGATCGAAATCCGGCACACCCATGTCCACCGACACGCTGCCATCGGCGCGCACGCGCGCGTGCAGCACACCGCCGACACTGTCCATGCTCAGCAGGCCGTCGCTGCCCTGACCGCGCCGATGCAGCAGCGCGGCGACGCAGCGTGCGCCGTTACCGCATTGCTCGACTTCACCGCCATCGGCGTTGAAGACGCGATAGAACACGTCGGTGCTGCTGCGGCGCGGTGGCAGCAGCACCAGTGCCTGATCGAAGCCGATGCCGCCGTGGCGGTCGGCGAGCGCACGCCATTGCTCGCGGCTCGGCAGGCAGGCGTCGGCCGGCAGATTCAGCACGATGAAGTCGTTGCCGAGCCCATGCATCTTGGTGAAGTCGATGCGCATGCCGAAGAGAATACTCGATCCGTCTCCGCATCGATAAGCA
>Ga0302325_10004961_pt1 | contig 30590 bp, 22 predicted proteins | sample Palsa_T0_2_FD_201948 | JGI IMG/M metagenome (GOLD analysis project Ga0302325, IMG submission 201948) | Peat permafrost microbial communities from Stordalen Mire near Abisko, Sweden - Palsa_T0_2 | ecosystem: Environmental > Terrestrial > Soil > Palsa > Peat permafrost | place: Sweden: Abisko... | reverse complement strand
GGGGGGCGGGCCTGGCCCTCCGCCCGGGGGCGCGCGTGCCCCGGGACCGCGGCGGCGCCGCGCCCCCCCGCGGCGATCGCCCTCGAACCCCTGGCTGACCTGACCCCGCTCGGAGAGCCTGCCCCAGAGCTGGTGGCGGCGCTCGAGGCCCAGCGGCTGCCTGGCGGATCGCTGCGGACCGCCAGGCGCGGCGATCCGTCGATCTGGCCCGGCTACGCCGAGGGAAGCTGGTGGATCCAGGACGCGGCGGCGGCGATCCCGGCCCGGCTGGCGTTCGCCGGCCCCGGCGGGAGCGTCCTCGATCTCTGCGCTGCGCCCGGCGGCAAGACACTGCAGCTGGCCGCGGCCGGCGCTAGGGTGACGGCGGTCGACCGCTCGGCCCCGCGAGCGCGGCGGGTGGCCGAGGGGCTGGCGCGCACCGGCCTTACCGCGGAGCTGGTGAAGGCCGACGCGCTTTTCTGGAAGGACGCGCGGGTCTTCGACGCCGTGCTGCTGGACGCGCCCTGTACCGCGACCGGAACCTTCCGCCGCCATCCGGACGTGCTCTGGAACGTCAAGCCCGGCGACATCGCGGCCCTCGCCGGGGCCCAGTCGGCGCTGCTCGATGCCGCGGCCGCCCGCGTGGCCCCGGGCGGGCGGCTCGTCTACAGCGTCTGCTCGCTGGAGCGCGAGGAGGGCGAGGCCCAGGCGGACGCCTTCCTGGAGCGGCGCGGCGACTTCAACCTCCTGACAATAGCGGCCGGCGAAGGCGGCGCGCCGGCCGCGGCGGTGGCGGGCGGCGGCTGGCTGCGGGTCCTGCCGTTTCACCTCGAGGGCGGCCTGGACGCCTTCTTCATCGCCAGGTTTTCGCGCCGCCAGGTTTGACTTGGGCGCCGCGGCGCGCCTTTAAGTCGCAGCAAATGCACGCCCGCCGCCCGCTCGTCGCGCCATCGATCCTGGCGGCCGATTTCTCCCGGCTGGGCGAGGAGGCGCGGGCGGTCGAGGCGGCCGGCGCCGACTGGCTGCACGTCGATGTGATGGACGGCCATTTCGTCCCCAACATCAGTATCGGGCCGCAGGTAGTGAAGGCGCTTAGGCCCCACGTCGCCATCCCGCTCGACGTCCACCTGATGATCTCGCCCGTGGATCCCTTCCTCGAGGTGTTCCGCGAGGCGGGCGCCGATTCGATGACCGTCCACCCCGAGGCCGGGCCGCACCTCGACCGCACCGTGAAGCGGATCCGCGAGCTGGGCGCGCGGGCGGGGGTGGCGTTCGACCCCTCGACGCCGCCGGAGGTCATCGAATGGATGATGGACGAGGTCGACCTGATCTTGGTGATGACCGTCAATCCGGGGTTCGGCGGCCAGAGCTTCATCGCCTCGCAGATGCCCAAGATCCGCCGCCTGCGTGCGATGATCGAGGCGTCGGGTCGCGACATCCCGATCGAGGTCGACGGCGGGGTGACGGCGGAGACGGCGGCGCTCTGCCGGGAGGCGGGCGCCAGCGTTCTGGTGGCCGGCACCGCGATCTTCCACGGCGGCGGCGACTACGCGCGCGCCATCGAGGCGATAAGGGGGGCATAGGGCCTGGCGAACGGTAAGCGGCGGCGTTGACTTGGGCGCCGCCGGGCCTATTTTCTCGGCCACCCGCGTGACTGGCGAAACAAGGTGGATGACCACCGGGGAGCGCGGGATTTCGGAAAGCCGCACGCCTGGGCGTCCTCTCTTCATCTGGAGACACGCCATGAGCACGCCCTCGTTTCCCCCGGCCCCGGACCTCGTTCTGATTCGCCGCGCCCTGGTCTCGGTCTTCGACAAGACCGGCCTCATCGAGGCGGCCAGGGAGCTTGCCGATCTTGGGGTCGAGCTCGTTTCCACTGGCGGCACGGCGGCCGCGCTGGCGGGAGCGGGGCTCGCGGTGAAGGATGTTTCGGCGCTGACCGGCTTTCCCGAGATGATGGACGGGCGGGTGAAGACCCTGCATCCGGCCGTGCACGGGGCCCTGCTCGGGGTGCGCGACGCGCCCCACCACGCGGCCGCCATGGCCGAGCACCAGATCGGGGCGATCGACCTTGTCTATGTCAATCTCTACCCGTTCGAGGCGAGCGTGGCGGCCGGATCGAGCTTCGAGGCGTCGATCGAGAACATCGACATCGGGGGGCCGGCGATGATCCGGTCGGGGGCCAAGAACCACGCCTACGTCGCGGTCTGCACCGAGCCAGAGGACTTGGCGCGAGTGCTGGACGCGCTGCGAAGGGATGGCGGCACGTCGCTGGCGCTGCGCCGCGACCTGGCGGCGCGGGCGTTTGCGCGAACGGCCGCCTACGACGGCGCCATCGCCGCCTGGTTCGCCGCCGGCCAGGGCGACGGTGGGTGGCCGCCCCGCAAGCTGATCTTCGGCAGGCTCGAGGCGGCGATGCGCTACGGCGAGAACCCCCACCAGGGCGCGGCCCTCTATGTTTCGCCAACCCCCCGCCCCGGTGTCACCACGGCCCGCCAGCTCCAGGGAAAGGCGCTCGGCTACAACAACATCAGCGACACCGACTCGGCTCTGGAACTCGTCGCCGAATTCGACCCGGACGTGAGCGCCGCGGCGGTGATCGTCAAGCACGCCAACCCCTGCGGAGTCGCCCTGGGCGCGGACCTCGCCAAGGCCTACCAGCGCGCCCTCCAGTGCGATCCGGTCTCGGCCTTCGGGGGGATCGTTGCGGTCAACCGGCGCCTCGACGGCGCGGCGGCGGCCGAGATCGTCAAGATCTTCACCGAGGTGGTGATCGCGCCGGACGCCGACGAGGCGGCGATCGCGGTCTTCTCGGCGCGGAAGAATCTGCGCCTGCTGCTGACCGGGTCGCTGCCCGATCCCAGGGCCCGCGGCGAGACCTTCAAATCGGTGGCCGGCGGCTTCCTCGTCCAGGAGCGCGACGCCGCGCCGATAGGGCCGGGCGACCTGAAGATCGTGACCCGGCGCTCGCCGACCGGGGCCGAGGTCGCCGACATGCTCTTCGCCTTCACGGTTGCCAGGCACGTCAAGTCCAACGCCATCGTCTTCGCCAGGGACGGCCAGACCGCGGGGATCGGGGCCGGCCAGATGAACCGGCGCGACTCGGCGCGGATCGCGGCGCTGCGCGCGGCCGAGGCGGCGCAGGCGGCCGGCCTTCCCCAATCCCTGGCGGTCGGCTCGGCCTGCGCCTCGGACGCCTTCTTCCCCTTCGCCGACGGGCTGATCCAGGCGGTCGAAGCCGGCGCCACCGCCGTCATCCAGCCGGGAGGCTCGATCCGCGACGCCGAGGTGATCGCCGCCGCCGACGAGGCCGGGATCGCCATGGCCTTCACCGGGCTGCGAGTCTTTCGCCATTGAGGCGCTGCGCCCTAGCCGCTCGCCGCCGGCTCTGTTAAAGCCGGCCGATGGGAACGGCTCGGACAAGTGGGCGAATTAAGCGCCCGGCGTGACGACGAGGGGACCGCTCCAGCGCGCGCCGGGATCCGCCGCTCCTGAATTTGCCGACCAGACCTGGATCCGTCATGCCCGACGATGCCCAACCCGCCCGCCGCGACTATCGCGAGACCGTGTTCCTGCCGGACACGCCCTTTCCAATGCGCGGAGGGCTGCCGCAGCTCGAGCCGCGGATCCTGGAAAGCTGGGGCGACCTCTACGGCGATATGCGCAAGGCGCGCCAAGCCGCCGGGGCGCCGCTCTATGTTCTCCACGACGGGCCGCCCTACGCCAACGGCGCGATCCACATTGGCCATGCGCTGAACAAGCTGCTCAAGGACTTCGTCGTCCGCTCCCACTTCGCGATCGGCTTCGATGTCGACTATCGCCCCGGCTGGGACTGCCATGGCCTGCCGATCGAGTGGCGAATCGAGGAGGAGTTCCGCGCCGAAGGAAGGCTCAAGGAGGACATCAGCAAGGCGGAATTCCGCGCTCGCTGCCGACAGTACGCGGCGCACTGGATCGCCGAGCAGTCGCGCGAGTTCCAGCGCCTGGGGGTGCTCGGCGACTGGAAGGGCCGCTACGCGACCATGGACTTCGGTAGCGAGGCAGCGATCGTCGCCGAGTTCCACAAATTCCTGGCGACCCACCAGGTCTACCGGGGGTCCAAGCCGGTGATGTGGAGTCCGGTCGAGCGCACGGCGCTGGCCGACGCCGAGGTGGAATACAGGGATTACGTCTCGCCCAGCGTCTGGGTGCGGTTTCCGCTGCGCGACGGCCAAGGCGCGCTCGCCGGCGCCGATGTGGTGATCTGGACGACGACGCCCTGGACGATTCCGGCCAACCGCGCCATCGCCTACAACCCGGCGATCGCCTACGCGCTCTTCGAGGTCGAAAGCCTCGAGCCTGATCTGCCGTTCCAACCCTGGGCCAGACCCGGGGACAGGCTGATCCTCGCCGAAGCCCTGGCCGAGCAGGTGTTCGCGGCGGCCAAGGTGGCCAAATGGATCAGGCTGGCCAAGGTCGACCCGCGGGGCCTGATCGCCGCCCACCCTTTCGCGAACCTGGACGAGGCCTACGGCTTCGACGCGCCGTTGCTGGCCGGTGATCACGTGACCGAGGACATTGGCACGGGCTTTGTCCACACCGCCCCCGGCCACGGCGCCGACGACTACGCCCTTTGGCTCGCGAGCGGCCGCCGCGACATTCCCGAGACCGTCGACGAGGACGGCGCATACTACCCGCACGTGCCCCTCTTCGGCGGGCTGAAGGTGCTCGAGACCGAGGGCAAGCGGCTCGGCAGGTTCGGCGGGGCCAACGAGGCGGTGATCGCCAGGCTTATCGAGGTCGGCAAGCTCTTGGCCCGCGAGCGCCTGGCGCACAGCTATCCCCATAGCTGGCGCTCCAAGGCGCCGGTGATCTTCCGCAACACGCCCCAGTGGTTCATCGCCCTGGACGAGCCGCTGAACGACGCGGTCCATGGAGGCCTGACCCTTCGGCAGGCGGCGCTGGCGGCGATCGACGCTACGGCTTTCTATCCGGAAACCGGGCGGGCGCGGATCCGCGCGATGGTCGCCGAGCGCCCGGACTGGCTGATCAGCCGCCAGAGGGCCTGGGGATCGCCGCTGGCGCTCTTCGTCGACAAGGCGACGGGCGAGCCGCTGGTGGACGCCGATGTCAACGCCAGGATCGTGGACGCGATAGAGAAGGAGGGCGCCGACGCCTGGTTCACGAGGCCGGCGCGGGATTTTCTCGGCAATCAGGACCCGGAGCGTTTCGAGAAGATCGAGGACATCCTCGATGTCTGGTTCGACTCCGGCTGCACCCACGCCTTCGCCCTGGAAGGCCGCGAGCACAGCCGCTGGCCGGCCGACCTCTACCTGGAAGGCTCGGACCAGCACCGCGGCTGGTTCCAGTCATCGCTGCTCGAGTCCTGCGGGACGCGGGGACGCGCGCCATTCGAGGGCATCCTCACCCACGGCTTCACCCTCGACGAGAAGGGGGAGAAGATGTCGAAGTCGACGGGCAACAGCGTCGAGCCGCAGGAGGTCACCGGTCAGAGCGGGGCCGAGATCCTGAGGCTCTGGGCGGCGATGGTCGACTATTCCGAGGACCAGAGAATCGGCCCGACGATCCTCAAGACGACCATCGATTCCTATCGCAAGCTGCGTAACACCGTCCGTTACCTGCTGGGGGCCCTGGCCGGATTCGACGATGCGGAGCGGGTGGGCGCCGAAGAGGCTCCGCCGCTGGAGCGCTTCATTCTCCATCGGCTCCTCGAACTCGACGGCCAGGCGCGCGCCGCCTACCAGGCCCACGCCTTCACCGCGGTGATCCGGCCGCTCTCCGATTTCTGCTCCAACGACCTCTCGAGCCTGTTCTTCGATATCCGGCGTGATGTCCTCTACTGCGACCGGCCCGACTCGCCTCGGCGGCGCGCCTGCCGGACGGTGATGGACCTGGTTTTCGAGCGGCTGACCGTCTGGCTGGCGCCGATCCTTCCCTTCACCATGGAGGAGGCCTGGAGCGCCAGGTTCCCGGGGGCCGGCCGCAACAGCATGAGGGTCTTTCCGTCGACTCCGGAGGCTTGGCGAAATCCCTTCGAAGCCGACCGCTGGGCCCGGGTCGAGTGGGCGACGCGGGTGGTGACCGGCGCCCTGGAAGTCGAACGCCGCGAAAAGCGCATCGGCGGGGCCCTGGAAGCCGCGCCCGTGGCCTACATCAATGATCCAGAGGTGTGGGCGGCGTTCGACGGCCTGGATCCGGCCGAGGTCTTCCGCACCAGCCAGGCCACGCTATCACGCTCGGCCGGACCGCCCGACGCCTTCAGATTGCCCGAAATCGCCGGCGTCGCCGTCGAGCCGCTGCGGGCGAAGGGCGCCAAATGCGCCCGCTCGTGGCGGATCCTGCCCGAGGTTGGTTCTGACCCGAGATATCCCGATCTGTCGCTGAGGGACGCCGACGCCGTGGCCTTCTGGGACGCGCGCCACCAATGAAGCAGGTCACCCGCTCCGGCTGGATGGCCTACGGAGTCGCCCTGGTCGTCGTCGGCGCCGATCAGGTCGTGAAGGCGATTCTGCTGGGTGGCTTTGACCTGGAGGATCGCGGCGCGGTGCGGTTGCTGGGGCCGGTGGACCTGCGCCTGGTATGGAACCAGGGGATCAGCTTCGGCCTCTTCCGCTACGACCTGGCTTGGACGAGATGGGCGCTGGCCGCCTTCGCCCTCGCGGTCGCCGCCGGTCTGGCGTTCTGGGCCCGGCGCGCCGATCGGCCGCTGACGGGGCTGGCGGTCGGGCTGATCATCGGGGGGGCAGTGGGAAACCTGATCGACCGGGTGCATTTTGGCGCGGTGGCCGACTTCATCGACGCAACGCGCCTCTATTTTCCCTGGGTGTTCAACATCGCCGACAGCGCCATCAGCGTCGGAATCGCGTTGCTGATCGCCGAGAGCCTGCTGTTTCCGCGGCGCGCCGAGGGTGAAAGGCAAGGCCGTTGGCGCCGGCGGGTCGAATAGGCTATCTGAGGGGTGATGCGAGGGCCGGGGCGGCCTTTCTTTCCGGGAACCCGCCATTCATGAGTTTCGACCGTGTGTTGATGGGCGCGGCCCTAGTCGCCGCCCTTGGCGTCGCCGGCTGCAATTCCGCCTCTCGCGCCCTTGGCATGAGCAAGGTGACGCCCGATGAGTTCCGGGTCGTCTCCAAGGCGCCCCTGGTCGTGCCGCCGGACTATTCGCTGCGGCCGCCGATGCCCGGCCAGCCGAGGCCCCAGGAACTGCAGCCCGAGAGCGCCGCCCGCGCCGCGCTTCTTGGCGAGCGCGATTCGGAAGTGCGCTCGGAGGGAGAGAAGATCCTTGTCACCAAGGCCGGCGCCGACAAGGCCGACCCCCTGATTCGCTACGTCGTCGACGACGAGTTCGGTTCGGTCGCCCACAAGGACAAGACCTTTGCCGACTGGGTGATCTTCTGGCGCAAGGGCCAGCCAGCGGTCGGCCCGGATGTCGCCGCCGCCAATACGCCCGCGCCCGTCGACGCCGCGACCGAAGCGGCCCGGATCAAGAGCCTCACCGCCGACCAGCAGGTGGTGATCGCGCGCAAGCAGACCACAACCAAGACCAAGCTGCCGGGACTCTGAGATCGACCGGCGCGGCTGAAAGTCGCTCAGGCGCCCGAGTGTCGCGGCGCGGTGGCGATCCTCGCGCGGGGCCGCGGCCGGCCAGCGCCGCGGCGTGCCTGCCCTTCGCCCTCGCGCGCCGGCTTGACGGTCTCCAGAACCTCTTGGGTCCCGACCGCGCCTCGCAGGAGGGTCCTGGTCGGTGAGTCGAGGAGCAGCAACCGTCGTTCGTGGGCGAGCTTCAAGGCGTCGACGAAGGAATCGCGCCACTTCTTGACGTCGCTTCGCCGGATATCCTGCATCAGACCCTCCCAGCGGCGGACGCGCTCCTTGCGTCCCATGGTCAGTCCCAGCTTCAAGGCCTCGCTCATCTCCTCCCGACTGAAGGGGTTGACGATCACCGCGTCGAGCATCTGCCTGGCGGCGCCTGCGAACCTGGAAAGGATCAGGACGCCCGGATCGTCGGGATTCTGGGCCGCCACGTACTCCTTGGCGACGAGGTTCATGCCGTCCCGCAGGGGTGTGACCAGCCCGACCTTGGCGGCGCGATAGATTCCGGCCAGTTCGTCGCGGCGGAAGTTCTGATGCACGATGCGGATCGGGGTCCAGTCCATGTCGGCATAGGCGCCATTGATCCGCCCCGACAGGGCGTCGATCCTGGCCCGAAGATCCTGATAGGCCTCCACTTCGCCGCGGGAGGTGGGCGCGACCTGGAGGTAAAGCACGTCACGACGATGTTCGGGGTTGTCGTGGAGGAAGCGCTCGAAGCCCAGCAGGCGCTCCTCGATACCCTTTGAATAATCCAGGCGATCGACGCCCAGGATCAGCGAACGGAAGACGCTGTGGGCGGCCATCCGATCATAGGCGCGAACCGCGATCTCGGAGTCTGCAAGGGCGGCGAATTCCTCGACGTCGAGTCCGATCGGGAACACCTGGGCGCGGAGGGACTTTCCGAAAGCCTCGAGACGCCCGTCGGCGGCCCAGCCGCCGCCGGCTTCGCCAAGCACATAGGATTCGAAGGCCCAGAGCACCTCGTCGGTCTGCAGGCCCACGAGGTCATAGGAGAAGAGAGCCTCGACCAGCTGCGCGTGCCGCGGCAGCGTCGTCAGGACCGGAGCGGCCGGCCATGGCACATGGAGGAAGAAGCCGATGGCGTTGGTGATCCCCAGACGCCGCAGCTCGCGGCCAAGCGGGATCATGTGGTAGTCGTGGACCCAGATCAGGTCGCCCGGCTCGATCAGCGGCGCCAGGGTTTCGGCGAACCGCCGGTTGACCCGCTCGTAGCCGGCGTCGAACGAGCGGTCGTAGGCGGTCAGGTCGATCCGGTAGTGGAACAGCGGCCAGAGCGTGCCATTGGCGTAGCCATTGTAATATTCCTGAAAATCCGCCTCATCGAGGTCGACCGTGACCACCGTGACGTCGTTGACGCGCCGGGTTGTCGTCTCCCCGGTGAACGTCGGTATCGTCTCGCCACTCCAGCCGAACCAGAAGCCCGAATATTCCTTCAGCGCCGCGGCGAGCGCCACGGCCAGGCCACCGGCCGGCGCTTCCCCGGGCTTGTCCGGCGGATTGACCCGGTTGGAAACCACGATCAGGCGACTCATCGCACCGAGCTCCACGGCCGGCTCAGAAGCACGGCGCAGTTTATCAGACCAACTAGCGAGTAGGTCTGCGGATAGTTCCCCCAAAGGGCGCCGTCGCTGAGGCTGACGTCCTCGGAAAGCAGTCCGGCGTGGTTGCGGCGCGAAAGCATTTCCTCGAAGAGCCGGCGGGCCTCCTCTGTCTCGCCGATCAAATATAGGCCCTCGATGAACCAGAAGGTGCAGAAATTGAAGGCTGTCTCGGGCGTGCCGAAGTCGTCGGCGCTATCGTAGCGCAGGAGGTTGGAGCCCCGCCGCAGGTGGGAATCGATCGCCTTCATGGTGCCGCGGTGGCGCGGGTCGTCGGGCTCTAGGAAGCGTAGGTCGACGAGTTGAGTGAGACTGGCGTCGAGTTCGTCGCCGCCGAAGGTGGCCGTGAAGTGGTCCTCTTCGGCGTTCCAGGCCTTAGCCTCGATGGCGGCGTGGATCGTCTTCGCCCTCTGGTTCCAGAACCTGGCGCGCGCGGCCAGGCCGAGTTTCTCGGCGGCGTTGCCGAGCCGGTCGCAGGCGGCCCAGCACATCGCGGCCGAATAGGTGTGGACGGCGGCGCGCGTGCGCAGCTCCCACGGTCCGGCGTCAGGCTTGTCGTAGAGGCTGAAGGCGCGCTCCCCGACGCCCTCGAGCGCCTCGAAGTCGTCGTGGGTGGCGGGCCGCAGCAGGCGTTCGTCGAAGAAAGCCTGGACGTTGCTGAGCACGATCTGGCCGTAGACGTCGTGCTGGATGTGCTCGTGAGCCTGATTGCCGACCCGCACCGGCCCCATGCCGCGGTAGCCTGGCAGCGTCTCGACAATCCTCTCGTCGAGCGCGGTCTCATAGCCGACCCCATAGACGGGCTGGATGTGGCCGCCGCCGGCCGCGTCGACGATGTTGCGGAGATAGCCGAGGTAGCTTTCGAGAATGTCCACCGCGCCCAGGCGATTGAGCGCCTGGACTACGTAGTAGGCGTCCCTGATCCAGCAGTAGCGATAGTCCCAGTTGCGACCGCTGTTCGGCGCCTCGGGGATCGAAGTGGTGAGCGCCGCCACGATCGCGCCGGTTTCTTCATAGGAACAGAGCTTTAGCGTGATGGCGGCGCGGATCACCGCCTCTTGCCATTCGAGCGGCACGGCCAGCGTGCGCACCCATTCGCGCCAATAGGCGGTGGTGTCGTCAAGCATCCGGGCGGCGGTGGAAAGCACTTCGCCCTGGAAGGGCTCGTCCGGTCCCAGGAAAAGCGCGATCGGGTCCTCCAGGCGGAAGGTGCGTTCCTCGAGAATGTGCGAGATCGGAGCGTTGCTTGTCAGGCGCAGGATGACGTCGCTGCAGGCGTAACGGATGTGATTGGAGCCCGATGTCGTGGGGGCACGGGCGGCGCCCCAGGCGATAGTCGGCCGAAGGCGGATGGTGATGCGCGGCGCCCCGGCGAGCGGTCGGAGCAGGCGCACGAATGACTTGGGGCGATAGCCGCGACCGTATTGGCGGAATCTCGGAGCGAAATCGGTGATCTGGACCGCCGAGCCGCCGGAATCGGTGATCTCGGTGGAGAGGACGGGGGAATTGTGCAGATAGGCTTGGCGGGTGCGGGCGCGCTCGGTGACATCTATGGTCCAGATGCCTTCGGCGTCCGGGCGCGCCGGGTCGCCGGCGGCGAGCAGGTTGGAGAACACGGGGTCGCTGTCGACACGGGGGGCGCAGCACCAGACGAAGCGTCCCTGCCTGTCCACCAGAGCGCTTATCGCCGAATTGCCTATGGGCGCGAGGTCAAGATCGCGAGTCAACGGGTCGTTCCAGGGCTCGAACCAGCCAATCCCTCGCCGTTTCGACATCGCGCAGGCAGAATCTGGCCGCTGTAGGGCGGCGGGTTCCCACGAGGGCCCCGAACCCACCCATCGCCTGGACCGCGCGAAAACCCGATTCGTCGGTGAGGTCGTCACCAAGGTAGACCGGAGTGAATCCGGCGAATGGCGGCTCCTTCATGAAGGCGCGCACGGCCGCGCCCTTGTCGGGCCCCGGGGCGCGGAGTTCGGCCACCATGTCGCCCTTCTGCACCTCCAGAGCCAAGTCAGTGGCCAGTCGCTCGGCCAGGTCGATGCAGGGCGCCTCGAGGGCGGGTGCGCGGCGATAGTGCAGGGCCACCGCCGCCCCCTTGTTCTCGACCAGCAACTGAGGATCGCGGCTCGCGAACGCGCGCAGGGTTTTGAACGCCTGGTCCATCGCCGGCGGCGCCGCGGGCGCGACAAGGGTTCCGTCGGCCCGGCGTCGGACCAGACCATGGATCGCAGCCACCGGCCGAATGCGACCTTCGAGGACACGATCAAGATCCGCCAGACCGCGGCCGCTGATGACGGCGAAGCGCCCGCCCAGGGCGGAGGAAAGCGAATTGAGCAACCGGCGCCGGCGGGCGTTGGGGCCTACTCCGTCGGGGGACGATTCGATGGGCGCGAGGGTGCCGTCGAGGTCAGCGAAGAGCGCCATGCGCGCTGGTTGTAGAACCGGCGGTTCAGGCATGATGTCGATCTCGCCCCGGAAACTCACCCTTCCAGCACCACCGAAACGCTTCGGTCGGAGGCGGGACCGGGCGTAACCGCCACGCTCTCGCCCATGACCTGGAACCGAAGGTCCACCTTGGCCTCGCCAATCGCCAAGCCGTCGATGGAAAGAAGAGGCATTCCTGGGGGCATGGTGGGGCGGACTATCCGGACTTCGCGGCGCTGGGCGCTGACCGAGATACCAAGACAGGCCTGAAGCATCATGAACGTGGAACCGGCCGCCCACGCTTGCGGCCTGCACGCCACGGGATAGGCGATAGGGGGCTCATTGGGTTCGCGGGAAAAACCGCACAACAGTTCCGGCATCCGCATGCCGAAGGATCCGGCGGCCTCGAAGAGGTCGCACAGGACCTTCGCCGCGCCATGGCGCTCGCCATAGCGGGCCATGCCGTAGACGGCCAGAGCCGTATCGTGCGGCCAGATCGAGCCATTGTGGTAGGACATCGGATTGTACCGCGCCGCGCCCCTGGCAAGGGTCCGGATGCCCCAACCGCTATCGAAGCGGCTCGAAAGCAGTCGCCGGGTGACACGCAGGGCGCGATCGCGTCTTGGCAGCCCGACAAAGAGCAGGTGGCCAGGATTCGAGGATTCAGGTCGGCACAGTTCGCCGGCGCCGTCCCGGGCCAGACCGTAGTGGCCCAGATCCTCCATCCAGAACAGATCCTCGACCCGCGCCCGCATGGCCTCGGCGCCTTCCGCCCACTCCGGTCCGCCGGGCTTGCCAAGTCTCTCGGCCATGGCCGCCATCGCCCGCCAGGCCGCGAAGGCGTAGCCTTGAACTTCCACCAGGGCGATCGGACCGATGGCGAATCTGCCGTCGGCGTGGAAGATCGAATCGATGCTGTCCTTCCAGCCCTGGTTTGCCAGTCCGCTCTGCTCGGCGCGGACATAGTCGATGAGCCCATCGCCATTGGAATCGCCGTAGTTTTCCAGCCACTCGGTGGCGGCGATCAGGGCCGGCCACAACTCGCCGATAAACTCGAAATCGTCGGTGCGCTCCAGATAGGCGCCCGCCAGGGCGACGAAGAGGGGGGTGGTATCGACGCCCCCGTAGTAGAGACCGAAGGGGACTTCCCCAAGGGCGGCCATTTCGCCGCGCCGGGTCTCGTGCATTATCTTGCCCGGCGCCGAGTCCCCGAAGGCCGACGTATCCTTCGCCTGGCGGCTGGCGAGATAGGTGAGGACTCCCTTGGCCAAGGACGGCTCGAGCCACAGCATCTGCCACGCGGTGATAATTCCATCGCGGCCGAACGGGGTCGAGAACCATGGAATGCCGGCGTAGGGATAGGGGCCAGTCGGCAGCTCCGTCGTGAGGATCGCCACGTCGGCGCGCGATTGCTGCAGCCAGTCATCGTAGGCCGTGTCGGAGGCCTTGATACGGGCGCCGCGGTCCCTGATCCGGCGCACGGTCGAGCGAGCCGCGGCGACAGCCCCCTTGAAGCGTTCCTGGCTTGGCGATTCCTCCTCGCCGGATCCCGCTTCCACGTGGAGGTCAGCTCGGCCACCGGGCGCCAAGGGAAGGATAAACTCGGCGCGGCGCGACGTCATGCGGCCGGGCGCTTCGGAGAATGCCATTACGCTCGTGCGAATCACCTGATCCAGACCTTCGTAGACGAACACCGCCGAGCGGCCATCGGTTCGGGGGGCGGCGACCACGCCACGCGCAGGGCGTCGAAGTCCGCGAACCTCGAACATGTCCCGGAAATCCGCCGCGTACTCGAAGGCGATCGGGGCGAGAACCTCGTCGAGGCCGTAGTTGGTGAGCCTCAATCGTTCGAACAGCCTGCCCCGATGCAGACATCTCCGACGTTCGATGTGGATGATGCCGCGCGGCGCCGATCGCCCGCCGACCGGCGGCAAAGCGTGGTTGGCGCCGTTGAAACTGAAAATGACGTTGTCCCTCGAGAGACCAAAGCTGAGACGGGAGGGCCGCTGGTCGCCAACGAAGAGGCGGAAACGCGAGAGAATGCGGGTGTCGTCACTGAACATGCCGTCCAGGCCGCCCAGTATGTCGCCCCATGGATCGGCGACGAGGAAGCTGTCGCCGTCCTTCATCGCTAGAACCTGGCCGAGGTCGCCAGCCTCCGCCGTCTCGTCGGGCTCCAGCTCGGGTGAGCCTGCGAGGTCGTCCATGAGCGCTAAGCCGAGTTCGATGACGTGACCAACCGCAAGCCCCTGATCCAGCCGGCTCGCGCCGAGATGCTTACCGTCGAATCAGGCCATGCGGGCGACGAAGTTTGAATTGTCCGGCTTGGCGGTGTCGGCCGCAAGGTCGGAAGCATAAGGCCGGCGCGCGAGCTGGTCGGCGTACAGATCGAGGTAGCCTCTCGCCATGACGTGGGCGGAAAAGCGCCTCTCGAAACGCCGACGGATCTCGCGGCGGTCGAGAAGCCGGGCCCGGGGCACGGCGGCGACGGCCTCCTCCTCGTCATTGACCAGGAAGCCCGTGACCCCAGGTTCGACGACCTCGGGCGCCGAGCCGCAGTCGTAGCCCACCACCGGCGTCCCACAGGCCATGGCCTCGATCATCACCAAGCCAAAGGGCTCTGGCCATCGAATCGGGAAGATCAGCGCCTCGGCGCCGCCGAGGAACTGGGATTTTTGACCGTCGCCTATCTCGCCGATGAATTCGATCAGGGGATGGTCGAGGAGCGGCTCGATCTGCTCGGTGAAATAGCGCGCGTCGGCGGCGTCGACCTTCGCGGCGATCTTGAGGGGCATGCCCAGACGCTTGGCGATGGCGATGGCGCGGTCGGGACCTTTCTCGGGAGATATGCGGCCCAGGAAGGCGAGATAACCTCGCGGGGATCGATTGAATTCGAACATATCCTCGGGAATGCCGTGATGGACGGTGCCGACCCAATGGGCGAACGGCAGATCGATGCGCTGCGAATTCGAGATCGAGACCAGCGGAAACCTGGACCACCGGCGATAGACCTCGGGCAAATCCTTCAGGTCCAACCGACCGTGTATGGTGGTCAAGGTCTTGGTCGCCATCTCCTCGAAGAACGGGAAGTGAAGCATGTCGACGTGGAAGTGTATGACGTCGAAACGGCTCCTCTGACGACGCACCTCGCTGAGCATGGTCATGTGCGCCGCCATATCGGACTTGAGCGGCGCGGGATCGAGGCGAATCGCCTGATCGCGCACGGGAACCAACCGGGCGCGGGTCTGAGCATCGGCGCTGGAGAAAAGCGTCACTTCATGGCCCAGATCGACAAGGGCGTCGCTCAGATTCGCCACGACGCGTTCGGTCCCGCCGTAGAGCTTCGGCGGGACAGATTCATAAAGGGGCGCAACCTGGGCGACTCTCATAGGCTTCGACTCCGGGGTCCGCCCGCGGGGCGGGACCGATCAACTTGACGCGCAACACCAAGCTTGGTTCCCGCCGCCGGCGTTTTTCCGCCCACACAAGAACCAGAGCCGATTGCGATATAGGGTCGAAACGCCACGCCGAAAGGTTCCAATCGACGTTGGAGGCGACCGAGGCTTGGAAGGCGCCTACTGAACAGGCTCGAGAGGGGAGCAATTGACCGAACTCATTCAGGAGGCCGATCTCGCGCCGGCCCGGATAGCGCCAGGGGTCGATGGGCGGCTGAACCTGGGAGGCGTCTGCTGGTCGCTCTTCGAGGGCGCCCGCAACCCGTACGTGATCCTGATCACGATCTACATCTTCATGCCGTACGTCGCCGGGACCGTGGTTGGGGACGCAGTCAAGGGCCAGGAAATCATCTCTCGCTGGAGCCAGTATTCGGGCTGGGCGGTGATGGCGACCGCGCCGTTCCTGGGCGCCTCGATCGACAAGCTCGGGCGCCGAAAGGTCTGGCTGGCGCTCGTGGTCGGCCTGATGGTCCCGATGATGGCGGCCCTCTGGTGGACTAAGGCCGACCACACGGGCCTGACGGTCACGCAGACCCTCGCGCTCACCACTCTGATCGGCATTCTCTTCACCTATTCGGAGGTGCTGCACAATGCTCTGCTCGTGCGCGCGGCCGGTCTCGCGGGCGCCCACAAGGCCTCGGGCCTGGCGCTGGCGCTGGGCAACGCCTTCGCCCTTCTGGCGCTGGGCTTTACCGCCTGGGCCTTCGCCCTTCCCGGCCTGCCGGAGACGGCGTCCTGGTCGTGGGTGCCCAAGACCCCACTGCTTGGCCTTCAGCGCGCGCTTCACCAGCCCGAAAGGGTGGTCGCCCTGATGGCGGCGGCGATCTTCGCGGTCGGCGCCCTGCCGCTGTTCCTGTTCACGCCGGACGCCCCACCAACGGGAATTCCCGCCCTGACCGCGCTTCGAAACGGCGCCGCCGACCTGTGGGCGATGGTCAAGACGGTGCAGCGTTATCGCAACGCCGCGATCTTCCTGTCGGCGCGGATGTTCTACGTCGACGGGATGACGGCGATCCTCATCTACGCCGGCGTCTACGCGACCGGAGTGATGCGCTGGCGGTCGCTCGAGATGCTCTTCTTCGGCATCATCCTCAGCGTGCTCGCTGTGCTCGGCGGCTTTGTCGGCCGGTGGCTCGACAATGGTCTAGGCCCCAAGCGGGCGGTCCAGATCGAGATCGGCATGTCCCTGCTGGGCATCATCGCCTTTCTGGGCATGTCGCCGGACCGCATCCTCTACTTCTGGCCATACGACCCGGCGCTGCACGCCGTCATCTGGCACGGCCCGTTCTTCCGAACCGTGCCGGAGTGGATCTTCCTGCTGATCGGGTTTTCCAACGCCGTCTTCATCACCGCCCACTACGCCTCGAGCCGAACCCTGCTGACGCGTCTGACGCCTCCCGAGCAGACGGGGGCCTTCTTTGGCGTCTATGCGCTCTCAGGGACGGCGACCAGCTGGCTGGGGCCCTTCCTGGTCAATCAGGGTACGCGGATATTCAAGACCCAGCAGGGCGGCTTCGCCACTATCACCGTCTTGCTGGGGCTGGGATTTGCCGGGCTTCTGTTCGTCCGCGGCGGCGGCGCCAGCCGCGATCCGTCCTAGCCGCAGGTGGGGCAGGTGACCTGAGCAGAGACGCGCGGGTGAAGGTAGTAGACGTTCGTGAAGGTGATCGGCGTCGTGAAGATGTAGTTGATCGGAGAGCTGTAGACGTACTGCACTTCCGACATGATCACGCTTTGGTTGGCGCTGATGGCGGTGGTCGGCAAGGTCACCGTGGCGCCGGTGGCGAGCGGCGTCATGCCGTTCCCCTGGCTCCAGTCCACTGTCTGGGCGTCCGAGGCATTGGACGTGATGCTGGAGACACGCTGCTCCAGTGTCCCTGTGGGAAAGGGCGAGATGATCGATTGGGCGGCCATGAAGACGTCGGAGATACTGCTCGGTGTCATCGTGCTGCTCTGGGCCACCAGGTCGCCCACCGCCGAAGCCGAATGGGCGACGCGCCGCTGAACGATGAAACCCTCGGTGAGGTCCGCGAGCCCGAAATACATGAGAATGAGCACCGGCGCGATGAAGGCAAACTCGATCGCCGCCACCGCCGCGATGTCGCGGTGAAATCGCTTCAGGAACATGGCGTGGTGCTCGCGAAGTCCTCGTTGCGGAACGTGTCAGAGGACGTGAGGAGAACCTGGGTGGGTCCAAGATTTGGCAGCCCCGGTTCGAGCAGTGGCGCGATCAGAGTGTATGGGTAGAAGACCCGGACCAGGACGATGCTGCATCCCGCCCCCGAATCGAATTCGGTCTTGGTCGGGTCCAGCGCACCATTGGTCACCGGCGGCGTCGTGGAGATGGAGGCGAAGTCCGCGAAGGTGCGGACGTCCACCACGACGTTGGCGCTGCACTGCGCCGACGAGAGCCACGACATGTCGGCGCAGACGGCCGCCTGGAAACCCGCGGCCGTGTTGTTGCCGTTGAGTTGAAGCTGGCCGGTCCGGATCATCCGGGATGCCGTGAAGGTGGCGCTGTCGAGGGTCGTGCTGGCCATGAACAGCATGCCCAGTTCCAACACGCCGACGATCAGCATGAAGAAGGGAAAGGCGATGAGGGCGAATTCGACAGCGGCCGCGCCTTCCCGCATGCGAAGGAAACGCCGCAGGAAGCTCGCAGCGCGCCGTGGGTGCTCTGCCATCGCGCTTGAGAAATCCATCATCGACTCTTGGGTTTCACCTTACAACCCGGTCGCCTAACCGGCGCTTAACACCCCGCGCTGCAAGGACCGCGCCACGCTCGTCGGTCCGCCGAGCAGGCGGGCGGGGGGGCGTTACGCCCGGTTTACCAGTGACGTGCGACAAGCCCGCAGCCCGGGCAGGCCCGCCCTCGTCGTCCGGTTTGTCAGCCAGCGGCGCACTCACACCAGGAGAATAGCTTACCGTGCGGATCGGCGACTTCGCCCGTGAGACCGCCGAAGCTCTCCGGATCTTGGTCCTGGGGGTCACACTGCTGGTGGAGCGCGCTGGGACCGCGCGGAGACGTAACGGGGAACCGGCATGACGAGCATGACGGGAGCGCCTAACCTGCTTGGTCGAGTGGACCTTCTCTCGCGCGTTCTCGACTGGGGCGAGCGCGCCCTCTTGCTGTTTCTCTACCTGTTGCTCGTCAGGCGCCTTTGGCCATCGCTCGCCGGGACGCCGCTCAACGCGATCCTGATTTTGGCCGAGACCATGGTCATCGGCTTCGTGGCCTTTCGCCGCCAGACCGCGGCAATCACCAAACATCCTCTGGACTGGGTCCTGGCGCTGTCCGGGACGTTGCCGCCTCTCTTCTTCGTGGCCGGGGGCGGCAAGATCCAGGCCGGCGCCGTGGCCGCCGGCCTGATGGTCATGGGCATCCTCGTGCAGGTCTCGGCGAAGCTCTTCCTGCGACGGAGCTTCGGCGTCGCGGCGGCCAATCGGGGCGTGAAAATGGATGGCCCATATCGCCTTGTCCGCCATCCGATGTATCTGGGCTACGCCATCACCTGGATCGGCTTCCTGTCGATCAACGCGAACTGGCGCAATCTCGCCCTGATCCTGTTCGCGCTGGTCATGCAGACCCTGCGGATCGTCGTCGAGGAGCGGCTGCTGAAGACCGATTTGGCCTACAGCGGGTATATGGCGAGGGTCCGCTGGCGGATCATACCGGGTCTATTCTAGCCGGCGGATCGCGCCGCCGCAGCGCCGAACTCAGAGTGAAGGCGACGGCCGGGCGGGCGTCGTAACCGTCATCGGCGTCATCGGCGGTGGCGCGGCCGAGGTCGACGGCGAGGCAGGGACCGATCCGGCGCTGGGCTGGCAGCGGCCGCCGCAGGCGAAGACCGAAACGTCCGACCCCCGATAAATCGTCACATGGTTCGCATCCGAGGCCGAGACCACCACAAGGCGGCTCACCATGGTCTTTCCGGCGCGGTCGGTGACCATGACATTGGTCGCCCCCTGGCCCTTGCCGATCAGGACGAAGTGCCGCGCGTCAAGTACGGTGGCGTCCGCGATGGCCGGATTGCCTACGATCACGTCGCGGGCCGGCCGGGGAAGGCTGACACGGGTGGCCTGATCGAGGGTCACGGTCAGCACCTGAGCGACCGCCGGCAGAGGCCCGAAGGCGAGGAGGCTGATGGCCAAGGCTGAGATACGCATGGGGTGAAAGGACTCCGGAGCGGAAGCTCCCGGAAAGGTCTGACAGAATGGTCAACAAAGCCTGAACGCCGGATTCCTTATAAGGAGGCCCCGCGCTAATTGAGATAAGTTAATGAGCGCTAAGAGTAAATATTGGTAAACCAAAGAAACTTCCAAATCGCGTTTCTTTGTTTACTGGCCATTAAGCCGAAAGAGCGATGGTGAGCGTGTGTTCGGGGCGAGCAGGCCAGCAACGGCTTGATCCCTCACTAGCCTGCTTGCAACCAAGGAGACAAGCAAATGTCGAAGTTCGTTACGCGTTTCATGCAGGACGATTCGGGGGCCACGGCCATCGAATACGGCCTGATCGTCGCCCTCATCGCGGTCGTGATCATCACCGCCGTGACCGCGGTCGGCACCAACCTCAGCACCAAGTTCAGCTCGGTCGGCACCGCGATCGCCGGCTCCTAATCCTGGGCTTCCTGGAGTAGAATTGAGGGCCGCGGAGAAATCCGCGGCCCTTTTTTCGTTCGGCCCGCGCAAGGTGCAGAAATGCCCGCGTGGGGCTTAAGGGCGTCTTGCGTGACGTCCCCGCGGACGACCGCTCCGCCCCAATCCGTCGAAGGCGTCGGCGCCGGTCGTAGACGACCCTGACCGGTCGCGCCCCCACTCCAGCTATTCCTGAGACAGCCGCCCGCGCGAGGCAAAACAAGGACGTGGGCTTCGTGAACGATTCTGGAACCTGGTTGGGTGAGAGTCTGATTCACAATGATCGGTCAGCCGGCAGAATGAACGCGACCACGCCAGTCGCCGCGGCTTCGAACATGGCCGCCGGCAATCTCCGCCGCCTGGCCGTCGCCGGGCTCTGCGCCGCCGTACCACTGATGGCGCTGACGCAGAGCGTTATCGCGGATGCGCGGTATAGCCTCACCGATTATTTTCTTTGGTCGCAGGACCTTCCGATCCTGGTGGCGCTCGCCGCCGCCTGGGCCGCGTTGCTAATTTCATCGGACCTTCGAGTTCGCCTGCAGCGGATTTCAAGCAGGCTGGCGCGCCTGCGGCCGTGGGTAGCGGCGTGCTCGCGAGCGCCATGGGTCACGGTCTTCATCCTCGCCGGGGTTTGCCTCGTCGTCTGTGTGGCCGGGGCCTTTCTCAGCTTCGCGGCCTACCCGCTTTCCATGGACGAGTTCATGGCGAATTTCGATGCCGAGATCTTTCGCCACGGCCAACCGATGGCGGCGGTGCCGGCGTTCTGGCGCCCCTTGGCGCCGGCTCTCCAACCCCTGTTCCGGCTGCCGACACCCGACAACACCTACTGGGTGTCCGCCTATCTTCCCATGAACGCCTTTTTCCGAGCCGCGATGGGTTCGGACGCGATGGCGCATCTGGTCAATCCGCTTTGGGCGGCGGTGTCGGTCATCGCCATCTTCGGCGTCGCTCGCCGACTGTGGCCGGCGCGGCCCGAAATTGGATTGGCTGCCGCCCTGTTGCTGGCCACCTCCAGCCAGTTCCTCGTCACGGCAATGACTTCCTACGCAATGCCCGGTCACCTGGCGCTGAATCTCGTCTGGCTGTGGCTCTTCCTAAAGGGGGGCAGATCGGGCCACGCCGGAGCGATCGTGGTGGCCTTCGCCGCTTGCGGACTGCACCAGCTGGTGTTCCATCCGTTGTTCGCGGCGCCTTTCTTTCTCCAACTCTGGCTGGACCATCGGCGGCGCCTGGCAATCTTCTACATCGCCTCCTACGCCGCGATTTGCCTGTTCTGGATCTTCTATTGGTCGCTGGCGCTGCACTCGCTGGGAGTGGCGCTGCCGGCGGATTCGGTCGCCGGCGCGCGGCCCTTCATGAGCCAGTCCATGGCCCTGCTCGCGGCATTCGAACCGGCGGCGGCCACGAGCCTCATGGCGAAGAACCTGATCCGTTTCCTCACCTGGCAAAATCCGCTGGTCGTTCCCCTGGCCGTCGTCGGCGGCATCGCCGCGATGGCGACCCATGGGGTCCTTCGCTCGCTTCTGATAGGCATCGTCCTGACCATCGTCGCGATGTTCTTCATCCTGCCTTATCAAGGCTATGGTTGGGGCTACCGATACGTTCATGGCTTGCTCGGGTCGGCCTGCCTCCTGGCGGCATTCGGCTGGATTCGCCTCGTCGAGGGAAGGCCCGAGGCGACGCGGAGCGCCGCATGGACCGGGTTCGTCGTCGTAACGGCCGGCGCTGCCCTGGTCCTGCCGCCAATTCGCCTCTTGCAGATGGCGCAGTGGGTCAAACCGTATGCCGAAGCTAGCGCCTCCATCGCCCACGACCCAGCTCAGATAGTCCTGGTTGACGAAACAGGAGTTCTGTTCGGCCGCCACCTTGTCCGCAACGATCCCTATCTGCGCAATCGTCCGCTGGTCTTCAGCCTCGCCCTGCTCAATGCAGCGCAGGTGCGCCAGCTTTGCGCCAGATACACGGCGTCAGTGTTCGACCGCGCTTCCGCGGAGAGATTCGGGATAGTGACTTCCGCCACCGGGCGCCCAGGGAGCACCTCTGGGTACAGCGACAAACTCCCGGCGGAGAGCCGTTGTAGCGACCACCGGCGCGGCGATGCAGCGCTCGCTTCGCGGTCGGCGGGCTTGTCGTCGGCCGGCGGACCTCAACCGGCCCTCCCCGCGCGTGATCATCAGCCAGTGGATCTCAATCGGTAGATCTGAAGGACTTCGTCTCGCTTTGTAAGCGGGTCGAGCCACGCCGGAATCTCGCCTCGGCGCAGCGCCCGCCCGAGGCTTCCTTGGCCCACGTTCATCGGGTAGGGCGGACAGTCCACGATATAGTTGGCGCGCCGTGCGCGAGCGAGGACCTCGGCCCCGGCGGGAGGGGCGTCCAGGACGTCGTGGGCCGCCAGGATGCCGATGGACATCCGATGGTAGGGCGCGGCGAGGGCCTGATCGCGTGTCCAGGCGAGGATGAATGGCCCAAGATCTGTCTCGGAGATCACCAGGCCAGGGGGCAGCGACGCAAGATGAACATAGGCGCGGGTCGCGAAGCATCGTCCCGTCGCCGACCGGGGGGCCGGAGGCGGGCGGCCCAGGATAAGATCGGCGCCCGAGGTCGTGGCGGCGGCGACCAGATCTGGCGAGAGGGCCAGGGTCGCGACCAATGTCGGCAGGAGAAGGTCTTTAAGCCATCTGCGCGCGACCACGCTCACCGCCGCGCCAACGACAGGGACGCCGAACCAGAACAGGTAGGCCTCCATCCGTCTCGCCGAGATTGTAGCGAGCATCGCCGCGACGAGGCATAGGACGACGACAAGAATGCCCGGATCGGCTCTTCGACCGGCCCGCCATAACAGCAGAGCGCCGCCGGCGAGTCCAAGGCACCCCATGACCGCCTGGCGGATCACCCCTGCGCGGTCCGTATGCACCGTGGTCTTCCACGATTGGATCTCCTGTATGCGGTCGAACCAGAATGGCCGCACTCTTGGATCCAGAGCCCCGAACGGCCCGTGGATGCACTGTGGATCGAGACCCAGGTAGATAGCCGCGGCGACCACGCCTACGAGGCCCGCCAGGGCGATGCGTATCGGCGTTTCGACCTTGGCCGAGAACGCGGCGACGAGCGCTAAGCCCAAGCCGGCCGCGGCCACCGCAAGGACGAGGTTCAGGCCAATCTCGTCGCAGAACGAAAGCGCCAAGCGCCACGGGGGCGTTTCGACGCAGAAGAACAGGGCGGTCGCCGCCGAAAGACTGAAACCGTAGGCCCCGACGACTTTAGCTTCCTTCGGGTCGCGCGCCAGACGAAGGGCGAAGCTCGCGCCGACAAGGGCGTGGAAAATCAGCGACTCGAGACCAATCGCCAGGCCGAGCGCCGTCGCCGCTCCGGCCGCCGCCGCCCATGCGGGCCGGCGGCTGGCCCGCAGCGCGCAGGCCAGGGAGGCGAGAATGAGCACAATCTGCAGATTGTGGTGGTCAACCCGACCGGGAACGAACTGAATAGAGAGGCGCGTGATATTCAACGACATCAGCACGGCCGTCGCCAACACCGCCGCGCGTTCGCCCAGCCCTCTGGCGACGGCGAGTCCAGAGAGGACCGCCGGCAGGATCCACATCAGCGGCCAGGCGAACCGCACCGCGAGCTCGGCTTTCGTCGGCGACGTGACCCGTTCGGCAAGCCAGATCAGGCCGGCGGAGCCATTGGTCGAACCAACCTGCGCCGCCGAGCAGGCCGCGGACGAGCACCATGCGCGTGGCGTCGTCCGTATCGCCCAGGCTCGCCCCGATGTGGCCTCTTTGCCATGCCAGCGTCACCCAGAAAATCACAGTGACGATGACGGCCGTCAGGACCAGCGCCCGAGGAGAGGCGCCAAGGTCGGGGTTGGCCGAACGCAGCATTTCCATCCTCGGCGAAGCGGGCGCCCGGCTCCGCGCAAGCCCGGCAGCGTGGCGCCTCGCAGGTTTCGCTTATGTTAACCGTGAATCGAGATTAGGCAGGCCCTGTCGAGGGTCGTATCGCCGCCGTCGATTGATAGAACCTTCACCCATTTGGCCGAGGAGTTCGAGTCCTCGCCCAGGAGCGGAAGCGGAGTGAGTTCGTTGCAACCAAGGGTCGAGAACCTCGTCATCGGCGCGGGGCCCGCAGGTCTCACCGCCGCCTACACGCTGGCCAAGGCGGGTCGTGACGTTACCGTTCTGGAGCGGGACCCGCTGTATCTGGGCGGCATCAGCAGGACGGTGGATTACAAGGGCTTTCTGTTCGACATCGGAGGCCATCGGTTCTTCTCCAAATCCAAGGAGGTCGTCGATCTCTGGAACGAGATTCTGCCCGACGACTTCATCGAACGGCCGCGTCTGTCGCGAATCTACTATCGGGGCAAGTTCTACGCCTACCCCCTGCTGGCCTTCGAGGCCCTGGGCAACCTGGGCCTCGTCCAGAGCGCCGCCTGCATGGCTTCCTTCGCCTGGGCCAAGCTGACGCCGGTGAAGACTCCGAAGACATTCCATCAGTGGGTGCGCAACCAGTTTGGCGAGCGCCTGTTTTCGATTTTCTTCAAGACCTACACCGAGAAAGTCTGGGGGATGTCCTGCGACGACATCTCCGCCGACTGGGCGGCGCAGAGGATCAAGGGGCTGGACCTGATGACCGCTGTCGCCGACGGATTGAGGCGGTCGCTGGGTCTGCAAAAGAAAAGCGGAAACGCGGCCAAGACGCTGATCGAATCCTTCCGCTATCCCAGGCGCGGTCCAGGAATGATGTGGGACGCCTGCGCGGCCAAGGTCAGAGCCCTCGGCGGCATCGTCGCGATGGACCGGTGCGCTACGAGCCTGTCCTGGGACGCCGCCGCCGGCGCATGGGCGGTGACGACCAGGAACTCGGCCGGCCAAGTCGAGACCCTCAGCGCGGAGAATGTCATATCCTCGGCGCCTCTGCGAGAGCTCGTCGGAGCGATCGAGCCGACGCCGCTGTGCCTCGCGCAGGCGGAACAGCTCGGCTATCGGGACTTCCTGACCGTGGTGCTGATCGGCGACTCGGAGATCCAGCTTCCGGACAATTGGGTCTACATCCACGATCCCTCGGTAAAGGTAGGACGGGTGCAGAACTTTCGATCCTGGTCTCCAGAGCTGATTCCGGATTCCCATTCGACCTGCCTGGGCCTGGAGTACTTCTGCTTCGAGAACGACGGCGTATGGTCGGCGTCGGACGAACAGCTGGTCGATCTGGCCAAGCGCGAGATCGGCGTCATCGGCCTCATGCGGGCGGAAAATGTGAGGGACGCCTGCGTCGTGCGCCAGCGGAAAGCCTATCCGGTTTACGACGAGGACTACCGGAAAAACGTCGAGACCGTGCGCGATGCGCTCGCGGAACATTATCCGACGCTGCATCTGGTCGGGCGCAACGGCATGCACAAATACAACAACCAGGACCACGCCATGATGACGGGCCTGCTCACGGCCCTCAACATCATTGCCGGCGAAAAGCTCTACGATGTCTGGGACGTCAACGAGGACGCCGAATACGGTGAATCGGGCGTGTCCGGCGCGCGCGCGGCTCTGGCGAGCGAGCGCCTCGTGCCCAGGCGGGCGGCGTGAGCGCAGCTCTTGGAGTCGAGGATACCGAGCGGCCTGCCACGGCCGGCTCGGGTTTCTGGGCGCGGGCTCGGCTGATCGCCGGCGAGTCGTCGAAGTATCTCGCCGCCAGCGTCGCCGCCCTGGCCGTGGACTATGGATTGCTCGTAACGCTCACGGAGGTCGTTCACCTGCACTACCTGTGGTCGGCCGCCATCGGCTTTACCGCCGGACTGGCGGTCACCTACGTTCTGAGCATCAAGTTCATCTTCCGCGAGCGGCGGTTTGGGCGCGGCGCCGAACTCGCCGGTTTCCTCGCCATCGGCATCATCGGCCTGGGCCTGAACGAGTTGTTGCTCAAGGGAATGGTCGAGGGCCTGGGTCTCTCCTACGCGTGGGCCAAGATCCCGGCCGCCGGAATCTCGTTCATGTTCAACTTCGTCGCCCGACGAGTGCTTCTCTTCACCGCCCGGCCGCGCATGGGGGCCGAAGTCGGCGATGGCTAAACTGCTGTCGCGCGTCTGGATCGCGACCGCCGTCCTCCTCCTGCTCCTCGCGACCTCCGACATCATTCCGCGGCGGAGCGCCCGGATCACCGATCTGTTCTTCCGCTACCAGGACCTACCGATCCTGATCGCGATCACAATCGCCGCGGCGGCTCTGCTGATCCTGGCGTCCTCTGGACCGCGGACGGCTGCGAGGCTCGGCAGGATCATCTCGAACGTCCCAACGGCTTGGGTCGCCAAGGTTGCGCGACCGGCGATTCCAACCGCCCTGGCCGTTTTCACCGCCGCGATCGCCTACGCCGGGTCGAAGCTGGTGTTCGACAACTACCCGCTCTCGATGGACGAATTTCTGGCCACCTTTGACGCAACGATCCTGGGCCGCGGTCAGACCATGGCTCCGATCGCCCAGCAGTGGCGAGCCTACGCGCCTGCTCTCCAGCCCATGTTCATGCTGCCAATGCCCGGACACGCCTTCTGGGTTTCCGGCTATCTGCCCGTGAACGCCATCCTGCGCGCCTTGGCCGGCAAGGTCGGCGCAGCGGCCTTGCTCAATCCGGCGCTCGCCGCTCTGTCGGTAGTCAGTGTCTTTGGCATTGGCCGGCGGCTTTGGCCCGATAAGTTCGAGCTGGCGCTCGTCGCCGCGACCCTGCTTGCCACCTCGAGCCAATTCATGGTCACGGCGATGACGCCATACTCCATGACCGCTCATCTTGCCTTGAATCTCGTCTGGCTGTGGTTGTTCCTTCGTGGCGATCGCCTCGGCCATACCGGGGCGATACTGGTCGCCTTCCTCGCCTGCGGGCTGCATCAGCTCATCTTCCATCCGCTGTTCGCGGCTCCTTTCGTGTTCCAGCTGTGGCTCGAAAGGCGTTGGGTGACGGCGACTCTCTACACTGCCGCCTACGGGTTGATCTGCCTCTTCTGGAGCCTCTATTGGCCTTTCGCCTTGGCGCTGGCTGGCGCGGCGCCGGCCGCCGGATCGCATCTGGGCATCCAGTGGCTGGCGTCGCGGGCGGCGGATCTCGTTGTCGCCTTCGACCCGGCCAAGATCAGCATTCTGGCCAAGAATCTCATCCGCTTCATTACCTGGCAAAATCCGCTGTCGGTTCCTCTGGCGATCGTGTCCTTGGTGGGCGCGGTGCGAGCCAAAGAGACGCTAAGATCGCTGGCCCTGGGGCTGATCCTGACCACCTTGGCGATGTTCGTGCTTCTCCCCTACCAGGGTCATGGCTGGGGTTATCGCTATCTGCACGGTATCTTGGGCTCGGTCTGTCTGCTCGCCGCCTTCGCCTGGGGAGGATTCACCGACGCCCTGGACGGCCCCGAGAAGGCCGCGGCCCGAACCGCGTTCGTCGTCGTGGCGGTGATCTCTTTCGGGGTGCTGGCGCCGATCCGAGCCTTGCAGGCGCATCGGTTCGCCCAACCTTACGCCGCGGCTGAAATCGCGATCCGCCACGCAAACACCCAGATCGTACTGGTGGTCGACTCCGGGATCTGGTTCGGAGAGGATCTGGTTCGCAACGATCCTTATCTAGGCAACCGTCCGCTGGTGTTGAACTACGCTTCGCTCGACGAGGCGCGGCTGCGCTATCTTCGATCGCGCTACAGCGTGTCGCTATTTGACCGCGCCGATGCGCGCCGGGTGGGGATTCGGACCTTTGACGCCCCGGAAGAATAGCGATCGACCCGCAGGAGGAACTCCACCGCGCTGCACCCGCCAGCTCCCGCCGCCCGGCTCGAACCCAGGCCCTGGCGATGGGACCATCAGTCCTTAACCTTGCGAAGGCAGGCTGACGGTTCGAGGAGGAGCCGCCGTGCCGACCCGGCTGGACCGACTGATCCCCGCCGCGCGCGCGCGTCTCTATGCAGGACTGCTGGTGGCCAGCTATGCCATCGGCTGGTGCTGGATAGGTCTGAGCTTGCGCCACGGCCTCGACACTGGGGGCAGCCCGTTCGGCGCGGACTTCATCATCTACTATGGCGCCTCGCATCTGGCCCTGGCGGGAAAGGCGGCGTCGGCCTACGTCGGCGGGACCCTGCTCGCCGCCGAGAGGACGGCGGTCCCGGCAACCCGGCATCTTTTCCTCTGGTGTTATCCCCCGACCTTCCAGCTCCTGATCTGGCCGCTTGGCCTTCTTCCCTATTTCGTCGCGCTGGCGGCGTGGACGACGGCAGGCCTTGCCGCCTACCTCGCCCTGATCCGACGCATCAGCGGCGACCGTTGGGCTTGGCTGGCGGCCCTGGCCTTCCCCGGGGTGTTGATGAACGCCATCCAGGGCCAGAACGGCTTTATCACCGCGGCGTTGTTTGGGGGCGGGCTTCTGCTGCTCGACCAACGCCCGTGGTTGGCGGGCGCGTTGCTGGGGGCATTGGCGATAAAACCGCAGTTCGGCGTGCTGGCGCCCCTCCTGCTGATTTCCACCGGCCGGTGGAAGGCGACGGCGGCGGCGGCGTCGTCGGCCTTCGTTCTCGTCCTTGTCGCAACCGCGGCGTTCGGAGTCGAAAGTTGGACGGGGTTTCAGCACGCGGCGACCGCGGCGTCTCGAGCGCTGACCAGCGGACGCCTCCCCCTCTCCAAGGACCCTTCCACCTTCGCGGCGCTGTTGCTTCTGCACGCGCCCGCGAGCCTGGCGATAGTCGCGCACGGATTCCTCGCCGTCGTCGCCACGGGTCTGACGGTGATAGCGTGGCGTCGAGCGGGACCGCTGGAGATCAAGGCGGGACTTGCGGTGATTGCTACCTTGATCGTCCTGCCCTACGCGTTCGACTATGACCTCGTGATGCTGGCGATCCCGATCGGAGTCGCCCTGAACACCTTGCTGGAGCGCCCGGCCCCGCCGTGGATTCTATGCGGGCTGATCCTGCTGTCGGTCACTCCAATCCTGATCGATCCCGTCACCGACATGCTGGGCGTCCCGATCGGACCGTTGGCCCTCTGGTGGGGATTCCTGGCGCTTGGGAGCCTTCTCCGGACCTACCAGGGACGCGAAGGGGGACGTGCGCGCGAGCCTGGGAGCGTTACCCTCTGTTCGGCAATAGAATCGCAGGCCTGAAACCCGCACAGTTGAAGACCGCATAGTCGCGGTTGGCGAGAAGGCGTCCGCCATTGGCGGCGCTCTGATACTCGGTCGCCGGGGCGCGCCAGCGGCCAACGGCGGCTGAGAGCGCCGGCGCCCGCACGCGCTCTACCGGCGCGACCACCCATCGAGGTCCGTCCCAATCGCGGCAAACTTCCGACAACCCGGCAAGCGTGACAACGGGATCGCTTCGTCGCTTGGCCTGGTAGATGAATTGGTCAGCCGGAGTAAGAAGACCCGCAGCGATCAACTGGGCGAGGCGATGGTCCCAGATGAGCGCCAGCCCTCGATCGAAGATGACGCCGGCGCCCTGGGTTTGGGTCCACCACTCGGGCCTTCCGGTCCACAGCCAGTTGGTGCCGCTGCTGTCGAGCCAGTAGACGCTGCCGTCGGTGAGGATGGCGCGCAGCGGCGCCTCGCCCGCGCCGGCGACCCGGGCCCTGGTGACCCCCGGCTCGTCATCCCACATCAAGGCGGCGGCAATGACCAGGACCAGCGTCGCCGCCGCCGCCAGCGCGCGCGCCGGCAGGCGATCCAGAAACGCTGGCGCAATCGCGACCGCGATCGCCGCGACAGCGAAGAATACGGTGTGGGCCCCGACCCTCGACCAAGTGGAAAGCGACCAGCGATATTCGGCCGGAAAGCGTCCGAACGCCTTGGCGACCAACACTGCGTGGCCGGCCAGCGTCACCAAAGCGAACAGCGTCGCGAGCGCGTAGGCGATCCAGACCCACCGCGGGGCGAACGGCCGGGGGGCCAACTCGAACCCGAGAGCGACGGCGCCGACGCCGCCGACCGCCGCGATCACCAGGTGTTCCGAGCCCATCCAGGCTATCGCCAGCATCGCCAGGGCCGCGCTGCTGGCCCCGCCGCGCCGCCACAGCGCCACAGCGCAGAACGAGAAGCTCGCCGCAGCGATGAAAGACGTCAGCCACTGCGCGCGCCAGAGTTGAAGCTGGGTGACGAGCTCTGTCGGCGCCACGGCGGCGACGATTGTCCCCGCGACCGCCGCGACGGAGACGGCTATGAGCAGCCTCCGCAGACGGCCGTTGGCGAAAATGCCGGCTAGCAGAACGGTCGCCGCGTCGCACGCCGCCGGACCCCAGGAGTCCACCGGCCAAAGCGCCGGAAAAACCTGCGGGTTGCGCGCGGAGACAATACGCAGCCAAAGCGGGTCAATCGGTGCGAACAGACGGTCGGCTATCGGCAGATGAAGCAGGGCCGCACCCACGACCGCCGCCGCCGCCGGAACGAGCAGAAACCATCGGCGATCTTCAAGTCCCGCGAACACCAGGGCGGCGGCGAGCACCGGAACGGCCATGATCGGGTGAATGGCGGCGGACGCGAGCGCCAACGCAAAGGCCGCAAGGTGACGGCCGTCCAAGAGCATCGCGAGGCATGCGAGCCCGAACGCCTCCGCAAGCGTCCGGGGCGTGGCGATGGCTTCGCCCCACTCGAACATGGAAAAACCGCCGTAGGTCGGCGGGAACACCGCCACGCAGACCAGACTGGCCCACAGGAGCCGACCCGCGAACAAGCGGGAGAGCAGCGCCGCCGCGGCCGCAAGCCACAGGCCCAGGCTCGCCACGGTGACGGCCATGGCGCCCGGACCCACGCCCATGGCGCCCAGGACCACAGACATTATGCGGGGGAAGATGCTGAAGCGGGATTGGCCGTCGTGGGCGAAGGCGAGATCGAGCCCGACGCCCCGCGGATCGAGGTCGGCGATGACCCGGCCGACGTAGAGCCG
>Ga0302325_10004958_pt1 | contig 30598 bp, 25 predicted proteins | sample Palsa_T0_2_FD_201948 | JGI IMG/M metagenome (GOLD analysis project Ga0302325, IMG submission 201948) | Peat permafrost microbial communities from Stordalen Mire near Abisko, Sweden - Palsa_T0_2 | ecosystem: Environmental > Terrestrial > Soil > Palsa > Peat permafrost | place: Sweden: Abisko... | reverse complement strand
TGCTTCAACCGCGCGTCGAGAACTTCTTCCACCCGCCGTAGCTCCGCGCGCCACAGATCGCGCATGTCGTCGAAGCGCCTGTCTACGGCGTCAAAGCGCTTGTCGATACCGTCGAATCTGGTCTTGAACAAAGCGATGACAAGCCCGATCAACGTGGCGTTAAACAGCATTGGAACACCGACTAGGATGTAGAGCTGTTCGTTGGTCACCAACACAAGTGCGCTCCGCCTGGAACTATTCTCCCACAGGCCGTTCGTCGGGCGACTAACCCCGCTCTTCGATGTGCTTCAATCGCGCGTCGAGAACTTCTTCCACCCGCCGTAGCTCCGCGCGCCACAGATCGCGCATGTCGTCGAAGCGTCGGTCGACGGCATCGAAGCGCTTGTCCACGGCGTCGAAGCGTACGTCAATTTTTGCCTCGACTTTGCCTACCTTGGCGTTGAAAAGGGCGACAACAAGCCCGATCAGCGTGGCGTTAAACAACATCGGAACGCCGACTAGGATATAGAGCTGTTCGTTGGTCACCAAATCAAGTGCGCTCGGCCTGGAACTATTCTCCCACAGGGGATTCGTCCTCCACGTTCGCCGCCAGCCTACGACGCAGCGCCCCCAAATCGATCTCGTGCACGCTTCCCTGCCCCGCCAAATCCAGCGCGTGCGCCGCCGCCGCGCCCATCGCTATGCACGGGCCCATCACCCGCACGCTCGACAGCGCTGTTGCGTCGCCATCGATGCAGCGCCCCGCGGCCACGAGATTATCCACAGCTGGCGGCGTCAAGCTTCCGAGCGGCACGTAATGGACGTGGTCCGCGTCGAACGGCTCCCACACGTACCCCTCGGCGTTGTGATGTTGTTCGAGCGGCCAGGCTGTTCGCGCGACGCTGTCGGGAAACTTCACGCCCCGCCGCACCTCGTCCACCGTCAAGTGATGCCGTCCCACGATCCAGCGCGTCTGCCGGATGCCGGGCAGCCCATACGAACGCACGCGCGCCTGTCCGAAGGCCGCCGGAAATTCCGAGCGGAGGAATGTCATAGTGCGGTCGGCCTGATCCTTGCCTTCGAGACCGGTCTTGGAAGCTCCGAACGGATCCATCGGATTCTCGATGTGCGTCATATTCACGACCGCGGTAGCGCGCCCTGGAAAGCTCATGGCGAACCCATCCCGCCGGATCATTCCGTACTCCGCCCCGCGCTCCCGAATGCGCTCCGACATTTCCGCGCGGCTGGGTTTGTGCGCCTCATCGAAATTCTCGATCACGATCATTTGCGATCCGTAGATTATGCCTTCGGCCGGTTCGCGGCACTCCAGGCCCGCTTGCCAAACCACGGCCGCATCGCCCGTAGCATCCACAAACCCGTTTGCTCGAACCAGCACGTCACCATAGCGGGTGGAAAATTCCAGCGCCTTGATCCTCGGGCCATCACGCTCGACACTCCGCAAAATCGCGCCCACCAGCGGCGTGATCTTCAGTTCCAGAACCTTGCGCTCCACCCAGCGCCCCAGCGCGACCTCGTTGTACAACGCGTTCAGCGACACGCCGCCCATCACCACATGCAAATCACCGGTGGCGCTCAAGTCGCGAAGGATATCGTCGGCGATCCCGTGGGTCAGTTGTTTGTTTTTCGGGGGATTGCCAAACAACCCCACGATCATTCCGATGATGGAGTTCACCGCTTGCCCGCCGAGCGCCGGCAATCCATCGATCAGGACCACCCGGCGCCCCAATCGAGCCGCTTCGATGGCCGCGGAAACGCCCGAAATCCCCGCGCCCACCACGCAGATGTCGGCCCAGTGCTCCCGCGACGGGGCCGCGCCATTGCGCTGTATCACCCGCGTCTGGGGGCGAAAGGGTTTTTCGAGCATCCGCTACCAGCTCGTTATCACGAGCCCATTTTCAAGGCGCTTTTCAGGAACGTGAAGCGGTCCGCCCACTCGTCGATCTGCTTGGTAGTCGGCTTCCCCGCACCATGTCCGGCACGGGTCTCGATGCGAATCAAAATTGGCGCCGGACCCTCCTGCGCCTGTTGCAGCGTAGCTGCGTATTTCAAGCTATGACCCGGCATCACGCGATCGTCGTGATCGGACGTGGTGATCAGCGTCGGAGGGTACTCGATGCCCTTGCGGATATTGTGCAGCGGCGAATACGCGCGCAGCACCTTGAAATCCTCTGGATTGTCGGACGATCCATACTCGCCCACCCACTGCGTTCCGAAGCCGAACTTCTGGAACCGCAGCATGTCCATGACACCGACAGCAGGCATCGCCGCGCCAAACAAATCGGGCCGCTGGTTCAGCACCGCGCCGATCAACAATCCGCCATTGCTGCCTCCAAAGACCGCGAGCTTGGGCGTCGATGTGTACTTATTCGCGATCAGCCACTCACCCGCCGCGATGAAATCGTCGAACACGTTCTGCTTCTTGGCGCGCATGCCCGCCTGGTGCCATGCCTCGCCATACTCGGATCCTCCGCGAATGTTCGCCACCGCGTAGATACCGCCCATCTGCATCCATTCCACAATCGCCGGCCGGAAGTCCGGAGTCTCCGCGATATCGAAGCCACCGTAGGCGTAGAGCAATGCCGGGTTCTGCCCGTCCAGTTTCAGGCCTTTCTTGTAACTCAGAAACATCGGGACGCGCGTGCCATCCTTACTTAAATAGAAAATCTGCTTGGTCTCATATAGCGATAAATCCGCCGCAACTTTGCTCTGCCGGATCACCGTGCTTTTCGCGGTCTCCAAATCCAGCCGGTAGATCTCCGGCGCGATGGTGAAACCCTCGAAGCGGTAGAACATTTCCTTGTCCCGGAGCCGCGCGCCAGACCATCCCGCCGTCCCAATCCCCGGCATCGCGATCTCCGCAACGGTCTTGCCATCCAACGTCACCAGCCGCGCCGCCGAATGGGCATCCTTCATGTACGCCAGCAGTAGTTTTCCGTCGGCGATCTGTGCGCCCTCCAGCGTCTCCGCGCGCTCCGGAACAATCTCCTTCCAGTTGGCGCGCTCCGGATGTTCGATATCCATCGCGATCACCCTGCTGCGCGGCGCGCCGTCGTTGGTCTGCAAATACAACGTCGATCCGATCACGGCGATCGGAATGTAGGCGTAATCGGCAGACGGAATCAGCATCACCGTGCGCGGATTCGCAGGCCGCAGGTCCTGGTAGGCCAGCATGTTCGTGCCTGGAACGCCGGTGTATATGTTGAGCAGCAGAAAGTGGCCGCCCTCCATCACGAAAGGATCGATGCCCCAATTCGGATGATCCGGCCGCTCGTAAATCAGCTTGTCGGCGGACTGCGGATCGCCCAGCTTGTGAAAGTACACCTTCTGGTCCAGCGCCGCGACAGTGAGCAGCTTCTCTGGAGGCGGTTCCGCAAAACGCGCATAGTAGAACCCGCGATCGTCCGCCGCCCACGAAATGCCGCTCCCCTTGGTCCACTGGACCAGGTCGGGAGCATCCTTGCCCGTAGCAACATCGCGAACGCGCCACTCCGCCCAATCCGAACCGGCCTGCGCGATTGCGTACCCATACAGCTTCCCGTTCCAACTCGGCGAAGCGCCCGCCAGCGCCGTGGTTCCGTCCTTTCGAAAGGTGTTCGGATCCAACAACTCGCGGGCCGGACCATTCAACGAATCCGTGACATACAACACGGACTGGTTTTGCAACCCTGAATTGTGGAAATAGAAATAATGGCTCCCAGCTTTTTCGAAGGCGCCGAATTTCTCGTAATTCCACAGCGCGGTGAGCTGCTTCTTGATGGCATCGCGCCCCGGGAGTTTCGCCAGGTAGGAAAACGTCAGCTCATTCTCTTGGGCCACCCATTTTTCGGTGGATGGCGCGTCGGCGTTCTCCAATCCTCGATATGGATCGGCGACGTTGACGCCGTGATAATCGTCCACCTGGTTTCCCTTGGGAGCGACCGGATAATTCAGCTTGGCAGTGTTGTCGGCGCCTAGAAATAGGGGCATAGTGGCGAGTAGCAGCAGAATGTGTTTCACGACTGGGCCTTTCGGCTCCATTGTCGCAAAGTTGCTGCGCGCTGGTACTGCGCCGGGTGAGCTACTTCCGGCTTCCGAACCCAATACTGCTTAAACAAACGACGTACATCGGCGTGCGATCAAATTTCAGGCGAACTTGGATCAGCTTGCTCGGGTCAAACGCCTTGGAACTCTGAAACGCCCCGAGCGGAGCACGGACGGTTTGGAAAACCGGCTCCCAATCCTTTTCATAGGCCTCGCTTTCCAGAAACCCTAGCTTGGTAAAAGTCTCTTTGAGGGGCGGCGGGATGGCGGCGAAGCGGCTCACCGGCGCCGACGCCGTGGCTCCATCGCTCGACACCAGCTCAATCGTGAAGTCCGGCGATCCCCGCTCTTTCTTCTTGGATTCCTCCGGCTTCTTCTCCTTTTTGTCCGGCTTCTTGCCAGGCAGTGGCGCGTCTTCATCCAGCGCCGCGATCGACAACTCGACAGTCGACTCGGCGCCCAGCTGCCACTTCGCAGCCGCGCTTTCCGGCAACGTGATGGTGTAGGCCGGCAGCGCTGCGCCCTTCGCACGATTCCATCCGAGAAATACGCCGTTGTAATCGCGATCGCCCTCCCGCCATGGAATGCGGCCCTCATGCCAGATGGACAGATTCTCGCCGGCGATGTGGCCGCCCGGAGCCGTAGTGGTAGTGAGGTCCGCATCTTCGTCGAACGAAGCCAGGCCGCGGTACGAAGCATCCCGATAGCGATTCAAATAAATCGTATCCGGAAGCCACGCGCGGGCCACTCGCCAGTCCTCAAATAACGGCAGGTACTCGCGACGGCCGTGCAGCGTCGCCTCCAGAAACGCCGCGATGTAGGTTTTCGAAATGCGGCGCTGTTCCTCGCCCGGGAGCAACGGCCGGAGATTTAAAAACCAGCTCAGCGGCTGGCCGACATCCGTTCGGCCCCACTCCGTGTTGAACTGGCCGTGGTTGGCGCCGTACGCGTAAATCTCCGCCTTGAACCAAGGTCCCGGCTGGGTGTAGCGCACGTGGTCCCACTGCCGGCTGCCCATGAATGAGGACACGTCGGCATCATTCGCGCCTTGCAGCGTGAGGTAGTTTACGTCCTCGATCCAACGGTGCTGACCGGCGGGTTTGTACTGTCCATCCGCCGGAGCGATTGCCACCACGGACTGAATTCGAAACCCGTAATCGAAGCGGATATTGGCGTCTTCCGGAGCGTACTTCATACGATTGAACAACGCCGCCGTCGCAGCCGCTTCCCCGCCCCGGGAATGTCCCATTAGAGCGATGCGCTCGAGATCCACTTTGCCCTGGAACGGATTACGCACATCTTCGTTCCACTCGCGCCATAGCTTGAGATGCTCGAGCAGTAGCCAACCGCGCACAGCCTGCTGCTTGGGTGGATCGTGAAAAAGGCCGCTGTTTAGAAAATTCTCATCGATCGACGCCAGGATGAATCCGCGGCTGGCGAGCAGCTCGCCGAGATAGGCGTAGCCGGGATCGGAGAACTCCGCCATCTCGTGATTTCCATGCACGATCAACACCAGCGGGAAAGGCCCGGCGCCCTCCGGATACCACACTCGAGCGTTCAATGGCAGTTTGTCTTCGTCGAACTTCCAATATTTCTGCCGCGCCCAGCGCTTCCAGCCCTTGAAATCCTTGAAGAACTCCGAGGCGTCCACCGTGCGCGTCTTGATGGCCACCGACGAACCGTATTCCGGCCTCCGAACGTCGGTGCCCGCTCCGTAGAAAAGCTTCTTCACGTGATAGGGCCCGGTTTCCGCGGGGTTGGGCACCGTCAGTTGGGCGGGCATTTCATTCGCGGGCGGGCGCCACGAAACGATATTGTCGAGCGTGCCCTGGTGTGCGATCAGCCACACCAGATAGACGTTGGCACCCATCGCGATCGCGAAGAGGGACACCGTGACGATCTTCTTGCTCAGCGCGGCGCGCCCGAATCCAGCCACAACGAATGTTGCGATGGTGGCGCCGAGAATACCTTCCGCCAGACCCACGCCAATCGCCATCAGAATGCCGAGCTGCGGCGGAAAGAACAGGAGCATTACGATCGTACACGAGCCGACGATGAATCCAGTGGCCATGCGCGGCAGATGGCGCGCGATCGTCAGCAGGAGTGCGACAACAATGGCGGTCAGAGGAACGATCACGGCGGCGGCCACGATCGCGAACGCAAAATCGAACGCGAAACCGAACCCCGTGCGAAGATAGAAACCTGCGATTAGCGCACAGATCGCCGCTGTGGCGAGTGTTCCCCAAACCGCGCCGCGGCGTGATTCCGGACCTGGACGCACATTCCGCCAGTGGCGTCCGCACCAGTCCGCCGCTATGCGCCACCACTGTTTTAAGCGAATAGGTTCATAGTACCGCAGTGACGCAACGCTGGCCGCAAGAAATGCTTGACCGGTCCTAGAATCTGTGTATACTGAGTATACTGATATGGACGGCGCGTTCGCCATTTCGCAATCCGACAAGCGCCCCATGTACCTCCAGATCATGGAGCAGATCAAACAACGAATTGCCGTCGGCGATTGGACGGAAGGTCAAGCGATTCCGTCAATTCGGCAATTGGCTGTGGATCTACAGGTCAGCGTCATCACGGTGAAGCGGGCCTATCTGGAGCTGGAACGTGAGGGCATCATCGTGACGCAGCAAGGCAAGGGCTCGCACGTGGCCTCAACTCCCGGACTGGGAGCGAGGCTGCGCGAGCAGGAGTTGGAACAGCATCTGGAGCAGGCCGCGCGCATTGCGGCGCTCCTGGGTCTTCGGCCCAGGCAGCTGGAACATCGGCTGCGCGAGGCCGGCGATCGTCTCGCGGAAAAGGAAATCATATGAACAGACATTATCCGAACGGCTTGGCCATAGAACTCGAGGGCGTGGGGAAGAAGTACCGCTTCTTTTCGCTCGATAATATTCACCTGAAAGTCCCCGAGGGGCAGATCATGGGACTCATTGGGCCGAACGGCGCGGGCAAATCGACCACCATCCGCATCCTGATGGGTTTGGTTCATCAGGACTCGGGCGAGGTGCGGGTGCTGGGCCATCAGATGCCGGCCGAACAAGTCGCGGCGAAGTGGGACATCGGATTCGCATCGGAGGACATGCGGCTCTACGAATCGGAGACTCTGGCCTGGCACATGAATTTCATCCAATCCATTTATCTGAGTTGGGATGCCGCCTACGCGCAAGTCCTGCTGAAGCGCTTCGGCCTGCGGGCGGAGCAGAAAATCAAGGGGCTATCGCATGGTCAGCGCGTCAAGGCGACATTGTTGCTGGTTCTCGCCCGGCGGCCCAAACTGCTGGTGCTGGACGAACCCACCACCGGCCTCGATCCGGTTGCGCGGCACGAGATCCTGAGGGAGCTGACGGGAGTGATGACCGATGAAGGCCGCACCGTCCTGTTTTCATCGCACAACACGCAGGATGTCGAACAGATCTCCGACCGGATCACCTTTATCGACCGTGGCCGGATCATCGACTCCATGGACAAGGAGATGTACCTGGACCGCTGGCGTCGCCTGCGCATCGAGGTTCCGTTCGGAATCCAATTGCCGGCACTGCCCGGAATCATTGGCGTGAAGCAGGACGGCAGGCTGGCGATTGCGACGTCGAACGCGTTTGACCCGGATGTGGCCAACGCGTATGAGAGCACCGGAGCCAGGATTCAGCGCATCGAGAACATGACGCTGGAAGAAATTTTCGTTGCTAACGTTGAGCACAGCCGTGAGGAGGTAGAAGCATGAGAGGTTCCGTAGTCGGACATTTGATCTTGAAGGATTGGCGGCTCCAGTGTTTGCCGATCCTGGCATCCGTGGCGGCGGGCGCGCTGGCACTGGCGATCTTGCAACGGGGCAACGAGACGGCATTCGTAGTCGGGAGCGTCTGGCTTTTCGTCGCCCTGATCGTTATCGGATGCATGTTGCCGATCTTCGCTATCGTGAACGAGCGGAAAAAACAGAATCTGGCGTTTCTCATGAGTCTTCCCATCTCGAACATGCAGTACACGACCGCGAAGCTGGTGTCCACCGTAGGAATGTTTCTGGCGCCCTGGCTGACCATGGTTGTCGCAACTCTCCTTATCGTGCAAATCCGCGGCATTCTCCCGCACGGAACGATCCCGATCACGCTCATTCTCCTGATGCTCCCCTTCGTCGGTTTCTGCTTCATAGCGGGAACTTCACTGGTGGGTGAATCAGAGGGATGGAGCACCGCGGCGACCCTGGTCTGCAACTCGTCGTACGGGTTGGTTTGGTACTTTATAGTCAAAATCCCGGCCTTGACACTTACCTTTAAGAGTCCCGTCGCGATTTGGAGCCCCACGGCGCTGGCTATTTTCGGCAGCGAGCTTGCATCCGTCCCGTTGATGCTGGGACTCACGTTTTTTCTTCAATCGCGAAAGCGCGATTTTGTCTAGGCGAATGCCATGCGATACACATTTCTGTTGGCGGTAATTCTGCCGGTTCTGTCGGCTCAAGATGGAACCGCGATCTACAAGGAGCGTTGCGCAAAATGCCATGATATGCCGGCCGCGCGAGTTCCTTCCATCGACGCCATAAAAGCGATGAGCGGCGAGGCCATCTACGCTGCGTTGACGGCCGGGCTGATGAAGACTCAAGCTGAGGGCCTCTCAACGGTCGAGATCTTGGCGTTGATCGGGTATATTGCCCCGAACGGTGGCTCGCATGCGGCCGCTCCCACGTTTACGCCCACCTGCAAGAGCGCCACACCGTTTCGATCCGGCGCGGACTCGCCGCAATGGAATGGCTGGAGCCCGAGCCTTACCAACTCGCGATTCCAGGATGCGGCTTCGGCCGGTCTCGCGGCCTCCGATGTTCCCAGGCTCAAGCTGAAATGGGCGTTCAACCTGGGCGACGTCAGCATGGCGCGATCGCAGCCCACGGTGGTCGGGGGCCGCGTGTTCATCGCTACCGGAACGGGAGCCCTCTACGCGCTCGATGCCGACACTGGCTGCACCCACTGGGGATTTCAGGCTGGGCCGGGAGGAATCCGTTCGGGCGTGACCATCGGTGAGGCCAACGGCATACCGGCGGTCTTCTTTGGCGATGCGGGCGCGACGATGTATGCCCTCAATGCTCAAACCGGGGAACTGATCTGGAAGGTTCACCCGGTGGATCATTTCGCGACAATCGCCACGGCGACGCCGCGATTCTACAAGGGCGTGGTTTACCAGCCAATGGCTTCGTTCGAGGAAGCCCTGGGGCCAGATCCAAAGTTCGAATGCTGCACCTTTCGCGGAAGCGTGGTGGCTCTGGATGCCTCGACAGGCAAGACGATTTGGCAAACCTTCACCATTCCGGAAGCCGCGAAGGCGACGCGGAAGAATCCGGCGGGAACGCAGCAGCACGGCCCTTCGGGCGCCGGCGTCTGGTCGAGCCCGACCATTGACGAGCAGCTGGGAGTCTTGTACGTTGCCACCGGAGACAACTATTCGGATCCGCCGACCAACACCAGCGACGCCATTCTCTCCCTTCAACTCAAGACGGGTGAACTGCTGTGGTCCAGGCAATTGACCGAAAATGACGCTTACAACAGCGGCTGCGCCAGCCCGCAGCGAACCAATTGCCCGGATGCGGCGGGGCCGGATTATGACTTTGGACAACCACCGATTCTCGTAAGCCTGGGAGCGGTAAAACGCGCGCTGGTGATCGGACAAAAATCGGGCATGGTGCATGCGGTGGACCCCGATCAAAAAGGCAAGATCTTATGGCAGACTCGGGCCGGCGCGGGCGGCGCATTAGGCGGCAGCCAATGGGGCTCAGCCTCAGACGGACAGAATGTCTATGTAGCGATCTCCGATGTCGGGATTGGCGGCGTCGCGGATCCGAAATCGCCGCAGGGCTTCCGCCTCACTCTGGATCCGAAGAAAGGCGGCGGCCTGCATGCGCTGGATCTCAAAACGGGAAAGATCGCATGGAGCGCGAAGCCTGCGCCGTGCGCCGCGTCGAGGACGGACTGTTCTCCAGCGCAATCGGCGGCCGTGACCGCGATTCCGGGGGTGGTTTTCTCCGGCTCCGTCGATGGACATTTGCGGGGTTATTCCACGGCGACGGGCAACATCTTGTGGGATATAGATACGGCCCGCGAGTTTGACACGGTAAATGGAAAGCCTGCGCACGGAGGTTCGCTAGACGTCGCCGGACCAGCGGTGGTCAATAGTATGGTCTTTGTGAACTCCGGCTACGGGCAGTGGGGTGGCATGCCAGGGAACGTATTTCTGGCGTTCTCAGTCCATTAATGGACTGGCTTCTTCAAGGCCGCCAGCACCGATTTCGGAACCTTGGCCACCACGTGCGGCTGAGGATCCACCACTTCGGCAACGTCGTAGACGATGGATGTCCCGAGCACTGAGGAAACCTCGGCTGCATTCAGCCCGTACATTGTTTCCAGCCATCGCGCCAGGTTTGTCGTCGCCTCGCGAAACGCCTCGTCCAGGCTGCCCGCGATCCCGCTCGCCATCAGATATTCGGCGTTTTCCATTCTCGGGTTCGGCGGGGCATGGCCGGCCACGACATCCACTGTGAACTCGATGTCCATCGACGTTTCCAGAGCATTGCCGGTGAGTTCTCCAGCAGCCTGGACTGCGTGGCCGTCACCGACAAAAACCAGCGCGCCCGGCGCATACACCGGCAGATAAACCGTGACGCCCTCGCGGAGCTGATTGTAATCCATGTTTCCGCCGAACGAACCGAGAAATCCCGATCGATATTGCATCCCTCCGTCAGGCGCCACCGCGACGCAGCCCAACATGGGCGCCAGTGGAACATGGTAGTTCTTCATCGTCGTGGTTGCTTTTTGTAGCGATGCGAAGCCGGCCTGAAGATCCAGCTTCCAGTCGGCGTTGTAGCCTTCCACTTTCTTGCGTTCTTCGACATAGTCGGGAGTCAGCGCGCCACTAACAATCAGCGGGCTGCTGATTGCGGAGTCGCGATTCAAGCGGATTGGATTGAAATGAAGTACCAGCGTGTCTCCAGGGACTGCGCCTTCCACATAGAACGGTCCAGTCAATGGGTTGCCCCCGGAAGTTCGGCGGACACCCTTGGGATCGGTACCCCCTGCATCTACCGACCAGGTTGCCACCGTGTCGCCCGGGTTGATGTGAAGCGCCGGCGCGATTGCATCGGAGAAGAAATGATGGAACTCGGTGGGCTCGAACGTGTGGGTCCGCGGTTTGGAAGTCCCGACCGGCTCCCGAGTTGCTTCCCACTTCAAGTCCACGTTCTGCCCGACGAAGTGCGCGGTACCTACAATGCGCCCATCCGTGAGATTGCCTTTCAGCTGAATGGTGGTTTTGGGATTCGGCTTGATGGTGGCTTCAATGCGGCCATTCTCGAAACTTCCCTCGAAGGCATCGTCGCCGAGTTTGCCGGTAAGTTTGGCGCCCGCAAGTGAAAACTGCAAGCGGTCGTAACGGGGTTCGTCAAAGAACCTTAGAAGTGAGATCCATTTGCCGGCGGGCGACGACGGGCTCTGGCCAAACGCCGCGAAGCAGACTAGGAAGAGAATGATGCGGCAGCGCATGCCTGCTATTGTATTGCTTTCCCAAAAACCTGGAACCTAACGGTTCCTTCGTTTGGTCCGATAAGATGTCCGGTAAGATAAGGTGCCATCCTAAGTTTGAACCGAGCCATCGGATTGTTAGCGCTCGCGGCCTTGTCCGCATGTCTGCCCATCGCGGACGGGCAAATCAGCGATCCATCTCTTACGGGATCCTTCGTCAAGTTCGACCGCAATTTGACGACGGTTCCGATGTGGCGGCACGAACTGGCCGCCCAGGCGGCGCTAGGCCACAGGATACTCATTCTTCCCGGTGACGGAACTCTCATGCCGAGCCTGGCCGACAGCACCGGCTTCACGGTGAATCCTCAAACGTTGATCTATCCGAGTGGCAATTTCCCGGCTTCTCCAGCGCAGCCCGACGAACTGGGAATGCTGCTGACCGCCGCCGATCAGTTCGGGATGCAAGTCTACGTCGGATCGCTGCAGACCTACGGAGTTTGGTCGAACGGAGATGAATTCGACGCTCTGCACAAATACGATCCCATCGTCGCGCGGGAAATCCTGGCGCGGTACGGTTCGCACCCCAGTCTCAATTCTGGCGGCGGGAATTGGTATTTCAGTCATGAACTCTGGCTCAATTGGGTGAAATTCTACGGGCGGACCTATTATGGCGTCCGTGAGCTTGAGACGTATGTGCGGCAGATGAAAGCGCTGAGCGCGCAGGCTAGGGTCATCGAGGCGCCGGTCTTCAAGAAAACCCGATCGGCACGTATGCCCGGCCTGTCGTCAAAGGAAGCCGGAACATTTCTTGCCGTGCTCGTGTCACGGTCCCGGGTCGACATCGTGGCCCCGCAAGATGGGGCGGGGGCGCAGGCCGGGGCGCCGGCGGTCTCTGAGCTCGCCGATTACTATTCCGGGATGCGAGCCGCGCTTGAGGCTTCCATTGCATCCGGAAATGTTCAGCTCTGGACCACCACGGAAACCTTCGCGGCCGCTGTTACCGGAACCGAAAGCGCGGACGGTTGGCAGCCGGCGCCAGTTGCGCGCATTCACCGTCAAATTGCCTCTGAAGCGCCGTACGTATCCCAGATGATCCAATTTATGTACGGCTGGGATATGTCTCCGGAGGCGACGTACACTCCAGTAGAAGCCGATACGCTGCGCGCGCAATACAGCCGGGAAGGTTCCGGTTTGACGTCCCTCGCCACCGGCGCGGTCTCCTACAGCATCTCTCCTTCCCGAAGCTATCCGGATATCGTCCCGTCGAAGCTCACGAACGGCACTGGTGGCGGATTCCGCCAATCGCTCGCAGCGGATTGGGTGGGGTTCGCGGGCAATCCAACGGGAGCAGTTACTGTGACGGTCGACCTGGGCGGGTCAAGGACATTTACGGGCGTAAGGGCGCTCTTCGCGGGATCGACCATGTCGGGGATCTATTTTCCGCGAGAGGTGGCGGTGGAATACTCGGGCGACGGCGGCGCGTCCTGGTCCTCATTGGGCGGTGCTACCACTCAGAGCGTGGGAATTGACACTCCACCGCTCTACGCGGTCGGATGGGTCGATGCAACAAGCTCGACGCCGGTGGTCGCTACGCAAGTGAGAGTCACAGTGAATTTTTACGAGTGGCTCTTCATCGGTGAGATCAAGGTGATGGACTTGTAATCAAGTCCACAAGCTCAGCGCGGGAAGCCGCTCGAAGCTCTCAAGCGACGGCATCTGCCCAATCAGGATGCGGCCATTCAACTCCACCCAGGCGTGCGCCTCAAGATGACGCGACTGATCGCGCATCACCCCAATCCGCAAGTCGGTCGCAATTCCGCGCCGCCGAAGTAACCATTGCGTGGCCATTGCGAGCGGAAGGCAGGGTCTTGCGCCAAGCAACAAACGGCCAGCCGCGCCGGCAGCCCAAACAATCCGGTCCATGTCCTCCGGGCTTCCCTTCACCGCATGAGGGTGTACGCGCTGGAGACGAGACAGCAGTGGTACCAGCTTGGCGTAGCCAATTGTCGCCAAACCCCATCGCATCAAAAGAATTGCGAGAGCTGCGCTGATGAATGCACCGCGATCGGCGCGTGCCAAGCCAAAAAATTTATGCCAGCGGCGCAGACTTCACCTCGACCAGCTTCTTGCTCGTCAGCTTTTCGACCAGCTCGATCAAGTTGCGCGTGCAGCGTTCGCGATCGACGTCATATTCGTCCAGCAGGATGTCGCGAATCGCGCCGACCCGTTTCGGCTCTTGCAGCAGACTCCATACTCGGGTACCGACCGGGTCGAGCCCAAAGTAGGTACCTGAGGCGGTGTGCAAAATCAGCAGCTCGCCTTTCATGTCGCAAGCTACCTGGTCCTCGGTCGCCCCAATAATGGTGTTTTCATTAATCATCATTGATTCCCCACGGTCTGAAAGTCTCTTTGTAACAGTTCCACCACATCCTGAAGCAGCTCCAGCCGGCGCGGGCGGCGCAAGCGGTACATGGGCACCCGATTGACCAGCGCGGCGCACGACTGCAAATGAAATGCGGACAACGCTGGCACTCCCAGGCACGGCGAAGCATAGGAATGCCGAATCAATTCCACGGCGGACTCCTGCGGGTTCAGAAGCTCAATTTCCGGCCGTTCGCCTTCTGCCAGAACGTAGAGGCGCGCTAGCGGCAGGGGCACATCGCGATCGACGCCTTGGACCGCAATCTGCCACCTGGCGTCCTCCGGCAGGATTTCGGCGGTCGTGCCCACCTCGTAACCCAGCTTGGTACCGGAGTCCTTCCCGAGTTTCAAGAATGGATAACCTGGAAGTGCGATCGGAAGGCCGTTATTCAGTGAAACCGGAACGACATCGTCGGAGAACAGGCGGTGTCCCAGTTTCGCCAGCGCTCCCGCCATGGTCGATTTTCCCCATCCGGAATGACCCAGGAAAGCGACTACCCCGCCATTCGCCAATACCGCGCTGGCGTGCAGGACCAGCAAACCCCGTTGATGCAAAAGCACGCCCATGGATGGGCCCAAGACGAATGCGGCGACAACACGATCGTCTGCACCGTCTGCGTCGACGACGATCTGGCGCCCTCCAGAGATCTGGATGACACCGGCATTTTCAAAGCGCAAAAAAATGTCAGATAGGGTGGTCCAGACGGCACGCCCATTCATTTCCGGCGGCGTAACGATGCTGGATCGCCTGATTTGAACGTCGGGCGGCGAAGAACCGGGGGATAACGTCGCGAACGGGATCTCCGATTGAATTGCAAGCCCGTAAGCGGTGTACCAGTACATAGTTATGATCAGCTGCAAGCCCGCCCCAAGCCAACGGGCTACGAACAGCCCGTTGACCAGAGCGGGTTAGTTGGTCCACCAGACTAATAGGTATGACCAGAGGTTGTGTAGTGCGGGTCTCCGAATCCCGTAATCTCCTCAATCGTGCCATGCTCGATCAGTTGAGGAGCGTTATAGGGCTTCTTAGTCTGGATGTCTTGGTTCTTCGTTTGGTTCATTTTCAAAGGGCTCACTTTCTTGGTATTGAAGTCTGGGCCACAGTATAAGGCAAAAATTCATTATTAGCGAAAAACTCTTGTACTAAGGGTTATAGGACCAAAACAGTAAAAACGTCGGATGGTTTGGTCCGCGAATATTCCTTATTATCAACTGTCTATGAAGGACAGGAGCACGGCCCGGAAGATTGGCGATTCAGCGGCGTGGCCGCGGGAAATGGCCTTAGTTCTGTGTTGCACGAGAGCCGCATTCGGATCTGACGAGAGAGCTTCGATCGGCGAACTCGCCGGCAGCGAAATCGATTGGGATTCTGTCATCCGCATTGCGCAGGCGCACGGCGTATTGCCGCTTCTCTGCCGAGCCAAGCTGCCCACAGGCGCAGTCCCACCCGACATTGCGGCGCGGCTGGAGTCGCTCTTCCAGTCCAACGCGCGCCGCAGCCTGTTCCTGACTCAAGAGCTTCTGCATATTCTGCGTGTCCTGGGAAAGAATTGCATTTCCGCTATCCCCCTCAAAGGCCCAACACTGGCCGCCCTCGCCTATGGGGACCTGGCGCTGCGGCAGTACCTGGATCTGGATATTCTGCTCCAGCAACGCGACGTTGAGAAGGCCATAGAGGCGCTTACCAATGACCGATACGAATTAAACCCTCCCCTCACGCCGGAGCAACTGCAATATGAATTGCGATCCGAGCACCAGCATCATCTGGAACTCTCCGGCGCCAACGGAAGGGTAACGATTGAGCTTCACTGGCAGTTCATGCCGGCGCGTTTCTTTTTTACGCCCGACCTGGACCCGATGTGGAACCGGCATGTTCAACGATCATTCGCCGGCGCCACGGTGAACGGCCTCAGTGTCGAGGACCTGGTGATTTTCCTGTGCGTGCACGGTTGGAAACATCATTGGTCGCAGTTAAATTGGATTGCCGATTTGGCTGGTTTGATTCGGAACACGACGATCGACTGGCCGCTGCTCTTGCATTCGGCCCAGGACACGGATTCCAAGCGCAGAGTGCTGCTCGGGTTCGGACTGGCCCAGTATCTCTTGCATGCGCCCTTGCCCCCAATAGTAGAGAGAGAAATTCGAGCGGACCGAGCTCTGGACAAGTTGATCCTTCGCGCCGAGCGCACGCTGGTTTCGCAGAGTCTCCCGCAGGCCGCGCGCTTCGGTCCGTATCGGCATGCGCTGGCGGTGAGTGACGGAGCCTCTCATCGCGCCAGGATCCTCTACACCTTTGTGCGGAAAATCGCCCGGCTGAACGAAGAGGACTTTGCCTGGATCACGCTTCCGAGATCTCTATTTTTTCTCTACTACGCGCTGCATCCGGTGCGATTGGCGGTGCAAGCCATGACCAGGGCCGCGAGCCTGGACAGGCGTCCGAGCAATTAGAGTTCGTCGTCTTTGGTTTCGCGCGTTGCGAACAAACCGATGAGCGTAAGGACGGCCGCGCCCGCGAGATAATATCCGACGTATTGCAGCCCATATCTAGTGGCGAGCCAGGTGGCGATGTAGGGCGCCAGCGACGCGCCGAATATTCCCGCGAAATTAAAGGTGAGCGAACTGCCCGTATAACGCACCGCTGTCGGAAACAGCTCCGAGAGCACAGTGCCCAGCGGGCCGTAGGTCAGGCCCATCAACGACAAACCCAGCACCATCACAATCACTACCCCGGCCGTGCCCGCCAGAAATATCGGCGCCATAATCAGGCCGAACGCGCCAATCGCCGCGGTGACCCACAGCAGGGTGCGGCGGCGGCCCCACTGCGCCAGCGCCCCGCCGATTGGAATGCCCAGAGCGAAAAATAAAATACCGACCAACTGGATCGCCAGGAATTTTTCCCGGCTATAGCCAAGCGCCGTGGTACCCCAGGACAAAGCGAAGACCGTCATCAGGTAAAAAAGCACGAACGTTGCAAGAGAAACCAGAGTGCCCGCCAGCAGGGTCCCGGCATGGTCCCGGAACACCACGAAAATCGGCACCTTCACTGGTTCTCGCCGGCGAACGGCATCGCGGAACACGGGAGTCTCGGTGATCTTCAGCCGCACATACAGGCCTACCAACACCAGCGCGGCGCTGGCCAGAAAGGGAATGCGCCAGCCGAAGGCGAAGAACTGTTGGTCGGTGAGTCCTTTCGACAGCAACAGGAACACGCTCCCGGAAAAGAGGAATCCGATGGGCGCGCCAAGCTGCGGAAACATCCCGTACCAGGCGCGCTTTCCAGGCGGCGCATTTTCTATGGCGAGCAGCACCGCGCCGCCCCACTCGCCACCCAGACCAAGGCCTTGGCCGAAGCGGCAGAGCGCCAGCAGCAGCGGCGCCGCCACGCCGATGGTTTTGTAGGTGGGCAGGGCACCAATCGCGATGGTCGAGAGTCCCATGGTAAGCAGCGCGGCCACTAATGTCGTCTTGCGCCCTACGCGATCGCCGAAGTGACCGAAGAGCGCCGAACCGAACGGCCGCGCTAGAAACGCAATCGCAAACGTCGCCAGCGAGGCGAGCCTGGCCGAGGCCGGGTCCGACGCGGGGAAAAACAATTTGGGAAATACCAGTACGGCGGCCGTCGCGTAGATGTAGAAGTCGAAAAACTCGATCGTGGTCCCAATGAGGCTGGCGAACAGCACCTGGCTCGGCCTGTTCACAGGCGCGGCGGAGCTGGGGTCGTTAGGGCGGATCGCCACGTTTCCGAATGCGGTTCCAGCCTTCAGCGGCGAACCCATCAATGCGCCGCCATTTCAAGCCACTTCAGTTCTTCCCGGACCTTGATCTTGCCGTGCCAAGGGTTCTTATCCAGCTCATGGCCCTCGCCCGGAAAGATCAGCAGCTTCGACGGAATACCTTGGATGTGCAGGGCGCGCTCCAGGAGATAGGCTTCGCCCACGTAGACTCGAATGTCTTCGGCGCCGGCCACGATGTGAGTTGGAGTCTTCACCTTATTGATTTGCCATATCGCGGCCTCAGCGTCGTAGTTTTGTTTCGTTTCCCACGGAAGTCCGCCCAGAAAGTACGCGTCGTCGAAGGTGGTGTCGTCGTTGCCCCAATTGGCGACGTGCTCCACCGCACCCGCGCCAGTTACCGCGGCTTTGAAACGTGTGGTCTGTGTGATCAGCCAGTTGGTCATGTAGCCGCCGTAGCTATACCCGCCGACGGCCAGATGATCCGCGTCGGCGATGTCGTCTTTCACCAGTGCGTCAACGCCTTCCAGAATGTCTTGGCCGGGCCTGGAAACGATCTTTTGGATGATGCCGAGAGTGAATTTGTCGCCATAGCCGACCGAGCCGCGATAGTTGGGCTCGAAAACCAGCCAGCCTTGGGAAGCGGCCAGACCCGCCCAACGATACCAGTCGGCGCCGAACTGGTTACCGTCGGCATCGGCTGGCCCGCCGTGAATCAGAGTAAACATCTTCAGGTGTTTCGCGCCGAACTGACCGGGTGGATAGATCAGCATGCCTTCCGCGGTCGCGCCGTCCTCGGTGGTCCAACGGTAAGGCTTGCCTTCGGGGAGGGCGCGCTCGGTGAAGAGGTGGTTGAAGGAAGTGATAGGCCGGGCGTGCGAGAGATCGTTGGGATCGTTCGCGAGCCAGACCTCGGCTGGTTCCTGCAGAGAAGAATGCACAAACGCCAGGCGCGGGGCGTGCGCCGCGGCGGAGAGCTTGTCGTAAGTTCCGGGCGAGCCGGAGTGTATGACGAAATCGCCGGCGGGTTTTTCCGCGGAGTAGATCTGGACTTCGGTTCCCAAACGGCCCTCGGCGATCAGTCCGCCCCCCGGCAGCACCGCGAAGCCGGTGATCGCGCCCTGGAATTCGGGAGCCCAGCGGGCCAGAAGCGGACCGGCGGCGCCTGGTGCATCGGCTTGGGCCTCTACCCAGTAAACTCGCGATTGGGCGTCCTGATATTTTCCTTCGACCGAACCGTTGAGGAACGAGAAAAAAATGTGCCGGCTGTCGGGCGACCAATGCAACACATCAAGGATCGCTTCGCGTTGCAGCAGCTTGCGCGGTTCGCCGCCGGCCGCCGCGTCAATGAGATAAATTCCATATGCGTCCAGCGATTCCCAGCGCTCGGTGCGCGAGTCGGTGAGCAAGGCGATGCTCTTGCCGTCCGGAGATGCCTCCAGTTGTTTGACGCGCCACGGCGTGGACGCTAGCTGCCTGGCGCGTGTAGAAAGGTCACAAGCTTTGGAGGGGCTTTCGGTAATGCAGCTTCGGGCTTCTGAGATTTCGACGCCGTGAATGGCATCGCCGTGCTCGGATTCGCGGAACTGAACAACGTCTTTCCAGTCCTTCTTGTAGGCCTCGTCCTGGGCCTTGGCCCATTGACGCGCAGCGAAATAAATCTGGCGCGAATCGGCCGACCAGGCGAAAGCGTGGACTTCGTCCTCGGTCTGCGTCACCGGAAAGGGTTCGCCGCCGCTTATCGAAATGACATAAACCTGGGATGACTTTTCAGATGAGCCGCCGCGATCAGAGAGGAAGGCGATCCAGCGGCCGTCGGGCGAAAATTCCGGGCTGCGGTCGTGACCGGATTGGGTGAGTTGTACCAGCGACCCGGAGCCGTCCGGATCCTCGTGATACAGCCAAAGGTCGTTTCTGAAACGATTCCCGTCCCAATCGGCTCGCGTGGTCTCGATGGCAACGGCGCGGCCGTCGGGTGCGACCCGCACCGTCGGGATGTCCACGGAATTGAAGAAATCGTCGAGAGTCAGGGATGGTTTAGCGGACTGGGTTTGGGCCAGAGCGGCGGCGCAAAACAGAGGCAGGATAAGAGCGCGGTGTACGTCAAAAGGCTTGGACATGGTCGTAACCAACGAGTCTAGCGCAGCATCTCATGCGCAGGGGTCAAGTTTCAAGGTAACTGCATGAGAAAGCTCGATGCTGCTTTGAATCCAGAGACCCTCCATGGTAGACTGTGGTTGGAGATTTCTAAGGAAACTCTATGATCTATACCTTCGACAACAACGGCGACGGAGTGAGCGGCTAAATACGCGGCTTAGCCGCCGATCCGCTCATTTTGCTTTAACTTTGAGCGTGAACTGGAGTTGGTCGTCTGTGTAGTTCTTCGCCTCGTAAGTCCACCCCAAAAAATTGGATGCGTCCGGCCCATAGCGTGTAATCCGGGCGCCAACTACCTTCTGTTCAGGCGTGACCAAAAGCTCGCCGGAATCGGATTCGATCCGGTAAGTGCGCAGCAGGTGCTCTACCGGAGACCGAAGACTGAAGGTAGAGAGCTCGGAGCCCTTTTTGAGTAGGCGCATCCAGTATTTCGGCCAGCGGTAGGTTATCCGAATCTTTCTTGGTTCCGGCTCAGCCGGATCGATCGCGGGCAAGAAGAACAGGACAACATGCTTGGCCAAGGGGTCGTTGCGGGAGATCAGGTAGACGATCTCGTAATCCTTTCCGGTCTCGTCCGTGACCTGAAAATCAAGTTCGCTAACGAAGTTGACCGGCTGGGCCTCCGGTTCCGGGCGGAAGGTGATCTCCCAATAGAAGATTCTCTCTTTAGCGGTCTTGATGTGGAATAGCCGGTCGGCGTGCAGGTTCCCATTCTTATAGATGGTCCAAGTTTCTTGCACGAATGTGAAGGTCTTGTGGACTTTCTCATGAGGCGGATAGAGCCGGTTTACGATACGCATCGTCGAGTAGACCAGGCTGTTCAATTCCTTCTCGGCCAGCTGAAGATTGATTGAATGCAGTTCGGAATCTGCGGGGCTCGCGGCAGCGTGCGGGCCCGCCTCGAGCAGCAGGATAGAAGGGTCGGCTTCCGAGTGGGTGGTTTTCCAGCCGGACTTGTGGCGCTCGTCGAAAGAGCTCCAAAAATCGACCGTCACCGCCAGCCCGCCTGAAGCAGCCTTGGAGGAAACCTGATCTGCCCGGAGCACGGCGCCCCCGGCGGCCGCGCGGTGGCGGGTCTCTATCACTGGTCCGTTCGAAACACCGATGCGGATGGAAATCTTTTCTTGGAGCGCCGCAACCCTGAGAGCATCGGCGAATAGCCATGCCCGGGATGCGCTGTCCCCCTTTCTCGAATCGAACACCAGGTATCCGCCATCGCCAGCCGGTCCAAAATGATCCGGTTGCGTCTCCAAGCTGGACACCAGGTTTTCCACGATGCGCGAGAGTTTTTCGGCCAAGGAGGTTTGCTGCGGCTGGGTTTGCTCGGAATAGCGCTCGATATCGAAGACCACGATGTCGGCGCTGAAAGCCTTGCCTTCCCGTCGCGATCTGGCTGCCCGCAGGGCCGGGTTTTTGGGTTGCTGACCGCCGTCGGCCGTGACCAGGTGATAGTTGAAGGTTGTGCGTTTGACCTGGCAGGAAGCTTCAGGCCCGAAGGTCCCCTTGAATTTCGCACTGGCGGCCATCGCATCGCGCTTGACCTTGGGGTCGACGATCACATGTCCTTTCAAATCCTCCGCGCTCGCCATCCGGGCGGCGATATTCATTGCCGGAGCGGTGACGTTCCATTTGCTCACGTTGTAGATGCGTTCGAAGCGGCCCCAGCTTAGGCCGATGGAAACTTCGATGCCCGCCTGCGTCAAGTCCCGTATAAGACTCTGCGCGGCTGTGACGGCACTTTCCGCCGCCGTAATGCGAATAGCGCCGCCGTAAGGGCTAGGAAACCAATCGTATCCCTCCCTGTCGACGTGCGAAAGCAAGGCGTCATCCAGCCGATCGATCAGGGCGACAGCCTCGGGTGCCAAAATATCTGGATTTAGCGCCCACATCTTCACGAATAAGGCGCAGGCGCGGCCGCCAACGGGTGGGACTTTCGTGCGTTTACGGCGCGTTTTGGCCGCAGGGCTAGTACGGATTGACATGCTCGATTATGATCGAGTTTATCTCAGAAATGCCGTGGGAGCGCCCCTACGGCCCTTGTCTCCGGGTTGGATAAAGTGTATTTTGGAGCTGGCGGAGGGGCTTGAACCCCCGACCCTCTGATTACAAATCAGATGCTCTACCAACTGAGCTACGCCAGCACTTGTCGATCGCGTCCTCGCCCGTCATTTGGTTGCCTGGTTGCCGAAAACTTGGAGCGGGGTACGGGAATCGAACCCGTGTAAATCAGCTTGGAAGGCTGACGCCCGACCGCTAGGCCAACCCCGCAAATCGCAGCAGCGCGCAGTTTCCGGCTACCGGAACCATTGTACGGAACGGCGGCGAACCGGTCAATTTACACAGGTCATCGCGCCATGCCCGAGCGATAGATGTCGTGCAAGCGGAGCAGCCCCAGACACGCGCCGCTCGCTCGATCCACCACCGGCAACACCGAGATCTGCGAGGGACGATCCTCCATCAGCCGCAGCGCCTCTTGCAAGCGCGCGTCCGGATCGATGGTGGCTGGATTCACGGTCATGACGGCCGCTGCGAGCAGGCCGCGAATATCCTCGTGAGCTTGCAGCGCGCGCCGCACATCCCCATCGGTGATCAGCCCGCGCAAATGCTGGGCGGAGTCCACGATGCAAGCCGCTCCATGCGGGTAGTGTGTCAGCGCGATCACCACTTGCTTCAGCGAATCCTCGGGATGGGCCCAGGCAATCTCGTCGCGGCCGTGCATCACTTCGCGGACCGTCAGCCGCAAACTGCGGCCCAGGTGGCCGCCCGGATGAAACCGCTCGAAATCTTCGGCGCTGAAGTTGCGCGCGCGCATCAGCGCGACCGCCAACGCGTGGCCCAGCGCTAATGCCACCGTGGAACTGGCCGTGGGCGCAAGATTGTCCGGGTCGGCCTCGCGCTCCACGGAGGCGTCCAACAACACGTCCATCTCGGCGGCCAGCGGTGAAGACGCATTTCCAACAATTCCGATGCGCCGCGAAGGCAGTTGGCGCAAAAACGGGATCAGCTGGAGCAGCTCAAACGAATTGCCGCTTTTGGAGACCATCAGAGTAGGGTCGCCCGGCGAATAGAGGCCGAGGTCGCCATGAAAAGCTTCCGCGGCGTGCAGAAACACGGCGGGGGTTCCCGTGCTGCACAATGTGGCGGCGATCTTGCGCCCCACCAGGCCGGACTTACCGAGGCCCGTGACCACCAGCTTGCCCGGATGCGCGAGGATTATTTCAACTGCGCAGGACAAATTGCCGTCCAGACGCCGCGAGGCGCGAGCTACCGCGTCGGATTCAATTTGCATGGCCTTCCGGGCGGCTTCGAGCCAGGCGGAGGCCGGCGCGTTTGCATCCATAGACTGAACCATCATCGCATTGCAGGCAGCGCAGGGGCCGTCAGCCTAAAGGAAAAATGGCTTATGCCGATAGTACCGGCATAAGGTGAACATGCTACCTGGTCTTACGACAGTTTCGCTGCCTCAAATCTACTGCCGAACGTGCCATTTATCGACGCGCTCGGATATGGTGCGCTGTCTGCACTGCAACCGTCCGCTGAACCCAGCGCCGCCCGCACCCAAGCGAACGCTTCGCAAAGCGAAATCCTCGGCCCGCACGCACTGACGCGCCACGCCGGGCTATTCATAGCGCAGTGCCACCACTGGATCCAGCCGCGCGGCCTTGTTGGCGGGCCAGATGCCAAAAAACAGACCGATAGCCACCGAAACAATCACGCCCAGCGCAGCCGCCCACCATGGCACGGCCGTCGGCAACGCCGGGAAAACCAGGCGGCACGCAAACGACACCAGCCAGCCGATGGTCATTCCGATCAAGCCGCCCAAACCGGTCAGCACCACGGCTTCGGTGAGGAACTGCAGCACGATGTCCGCGCGCTTGGCGCCAATGGCCTTGCGGATTCCGATTTCGCGCGTGCGTTCGGTCACCGAGACCAGCATGATATTCATTACCCCAATGCCACCCACCAGCAGTCCGATGGAGCTCATCACCACCATCACCAGCGCGACGATTGCCGTCACGCTGTGGAACTGCTCCACCAACTGATCGGAGGTGGAAATGGAGAAATCGTCCGGCTTATTGGCCGGAACGTGGCGCTGGATGCGCATCACGGCCGTGGCTTCGTCGATGGCGGCCGCCATTTGGCCAGGCCGGGCGGTCACCATCAGCAGAGTTTCCTTGGACGCCGGGAACAGCTTGTGCATGCTAAAGTACGGCAACATGACGCGGATGTCGTCCTGGCCGGGGAAAGACGCCCCAGGCCGCTTCATGACGCCGATGACTTGGAACTTGTGGCCATTGACGTCGATCCACTTGTCGATGGGATCTTCGCCGTTCATCAGAGCCCGCGGGACGTCGGCCCCCACCACGGCCACCGGCATGCGGTGCTGGTTCTCCACGTTGGTAAAAAAGCGCCCCTCTTGCATTTCGGCCTGGCCGCTCTGTGCGTAAGACTCTTCGGTGCCGGAGACATCCGCCTGGTAAAGCTCGTTTCCTTTATAACGCGCGATGTTGATTTGCGGACCGCTTCCGGGGGTATTCGGGATCAAATACGGGCTCACATACGCCACCGACGGGCAACGCGTTGCGATGGCCACGCCATCTTCATAGGTGATCGGTTTTCGCCGGAGCATTTCGGCCGTGCGGCTCTGAAAACCGATCGGAAACTTGAAGATGATCGCGGTATTGGTTCCAAAGCTGCGAATGATTCCGGTGATTGCGCCGTCCAGGCCCGCGATGATGGATCCGACGCCGATGATGGTCCCGGTGCCGATAATCACGCCCAGGACCGTGAGGAACGAACGCATTTTGTGCTCGCGCACGGTGGCCAGAGCCAGCCCAATCGCCGCGCTGAGTTCTACCCAGGTCATTGTTCCTCCGTCATCTTTCCACCCTCAGGGCCTCGATGGGATCCAGCTTGGATGCGCGCTGCGCCGGATAAATTCCAAAAAACAGGCCTACTGCAGTAGACAAACCCAGGCCGATCAACACCGCTGAAATGGGAACTGCCATGGGAACCGCCGTGAAGCTTCGCACCAGCGTCGAGACGATCCAGGCCAACACCACCCCAATGAGCCCACCCATGCCTGCCAGCATTGACGATTCCACCAGGAACTGATTCAGGATATCCTGGCGGCGCGCTCCCACCGATTTGCGAATGCCGATCTCGTGGGTGCGTTCGCTGACTACGGCCAGCATGATGTTCATGATAACGACCCCGCCTACCACCATAAAGATCGACACGATCGCCACGGCGGTGGCGGCGATAGCATTGGTGAGCTGGTCGAAGGCGCTGACCAGCGAGTCCGAGGAGAGAATGGAGAAGGTATCGTCCTGCCCCGGCTGTTCATGCCGCCGGGCGCGAATGAGCATGCTCATTTCGTCTTTGGCTTGCTCCAGAACTTTCTGATCGGCGGCCCGGGCTGCATAACGAATTCCGGTTCGCGAGCCGTAAATCTGAAAATAGGCGCCAATAGGAACGTCGACGAAACCGTCCTGCGACTGGCCGAACACGCTGCCCTTGGCTTTGGCAACGCCGATGACAGTGAACGGCCGGCCCTCAACCTTGATCTCCTTGCCGATGGGATCGGCGTCCGCGAAAAGGTTGGACTCCACGTCGGCGCCGATGATCGCAACCGCGGAGCGATGGCGATCTTCAATCTCGGTAAAATAACGGCCATTCGCGATCTCAGTGTCGCTCAGCGCCGCCCAGTCGGCCGTGCCCCCCTCGAGCGTGATTTCGGTCAAAGTTCGCGATCCCAAGGAAACCGTCACGCTGCGGCTGGCGCTCATGCCGAAATCCTGAACCAGTGTCGCGTGATCTTTCAGATATTGGAATTCGTCGGGGCTCAGTTCCGGATTCCTCTTCTGCATTTGCAGAAATTTCTTCGGATCGAAGTTACCCAGGAAGGCGATTTTGACGATTCGAAAACCATCGGAACCCATGCTGGTGACCGTGTTGGCGATGTAAACATCCATCCCATGGATCATCGCCATCACCGCGATCAACGTGGTGGTAGCCAGGATGATGCCGAGCAGCGTCAGGAAACTGCGCAGCTTGCTGGTGCGAAGCGAATCCGCCGCGATAGCCGCCGCTTCGCGAAATGACGCGGTTTGTCGTGAGCTATGTCCCACAATCAAGAGACGAAACCAGCGTGTACCTTGTTCCGTACTTCCAATAACCAGTGTACGAGAACCTGATCCAGCCAGAAGCGCGGCTTGGTTTTCGAGATGAAGCCGAGGTGCCCGCCATGCTCGGTGGCCAGCAGGCGCAGGTGGGGATTCGTTGAAAAAGCGGGGTGATCGAAGACCGCGAACGGGATCAGCGGATCATCCTTGGCTTGCACGACCAGGGTGGGCACGCGGATGCGATCCAGAAACTGATTGGCCGATTGCGTGGCGTAATAATTGTCGGCGCTCCCGAAGCCGAAAGCCTGGGCCGTGAAGCGGTCGTCGAAGCCGTAGATGTCGCGCACCTGCTGCAGGCCGCTCAGGTCGAACAGGCCTGGAGTGAGGCGCTCTTTGGCGCGGACGCGCTCCTTCAGGCGCGAGACGAACCGTCTGGCGTAGATGCTGTTGGATGGCTTGTCGAGCTGGCGGACGCAGGCCGCTAAATCGATGGGCGTTGAGATTGCCATGACTCCGGTGATGGGCCCGGAGGCGGATTCGCCGAGCTCTCCGGCCAGCTTTAACACCACATTACCGCCCAGGGAAAAGCCCGCCAGAAAAATCGGGGCGCTGCTGCGGAGCTGGCGGATGACCACGAGCAAGTCGGACGTCTGGCCCGAATGGTACAGGGTTCGGCCGCTCAGGTGCTCCGTCCCCCCACAACTACGCATGTTGAAGCGATGCGCGGCGCAACCGGCTTCGAGTGCGGCCTGCGCAAGGCTGCGCGCATAACCGGCCTCGCTGGAGCCTTCCAGGCCGTGCACCAGAATCAGATGAGCGAGTGGCTCGCCTTCCGGCGCCTGAGATTCCACCCGGACTTGCACGCCCGGCTCCGTCTCATAAAGCTTCGCCTCCACCGGGAAGCGCTGCCGGTCCAGCTTCCGGCGCCAGTAGTTGCCGGCGATGGTGAGCAGGTGAGGATTCCGAAAGAAGGGAACGAAGGGCCGCAAAGACCATTTTAGATCGGCAGAAGCATGTGAGTCGGGAAAGGTGGGACAGAAAAAAGCGAGGGGACAGCCAAGGGAACCGTCCCCTCGAAATGGACACAAGACGCTATCGAGCTGCCCCTGACCGCTGGACCCTGCCACTAGCCGAGTCACGTCAGAGGTGCTCCTCTAGTCAATAGAGATCGGTTGATGGAGTGGGAAAGGAATAGTGAGAACTTGGTACTACGTAAGGTGGAAATCCGCCTTACTCACGCCCCGGCCGTGTCCAGAATCTTCTGGATCAGCACATCATACGGCAACCCGGCGGCGCCCGCGGCTTGCGCGAAGTCGCCTTCACAGTCTAGCGCAGGATTCGGATTGGCCTCGATCACCACAACTTCGCCGGCTTGCGTGAGACGCACGTCCACTCGGCCGAAGCCGGTGATCTTCAACACGCGATAAACCTTCCGTGCCAGCCGGGCGAGCCTTTCCTCGACACCCGCGGGCAGCTCATTCGCGGGCCCGTTTTGAATGCCCCACTTCTTGCGATAGGTGTCGTCCCACTTGGCCTTGAAGGTAGCGAATTTGGGCATATCTTCCGGGACGTCGTGGAAGAAAATTTCTCGCGGAGGGAAGACGCTGAGCTTGCGGTTGCCCATCACGCTCAAATACAGTTCACGGCCTTCGATATATTCCTCGATCAGCGCGTCGCAATGAAATTTCTCGTGAATGAAGCGCGCGCGCTCCAGCGCTTCCTCCTCGCTCTTGGCGAAGGAAGCCTTGGCGATGCCATCCGATGATTCCTCGCCTACCGGCTTTACGAATGCCGGGTAAACAAAGCGGCGCAGACGCTTCAACGGACGCAGCTCGGTGGAGATGACAAAATGCGGCACGCGCACGCGATGATAGGCCAGCACCTTTTTCGCCAGCGCCTTGTCTTTGCACAGCATCAGGCCGTCCGGTCGCGCGCCCGTGTATTTCACACGCATCAGTTCGAGCAGCGCGGGAATATTCGGCTCGTGGGCGCGGCTGGAATGGAACGATTCGGTGAGATTGAAAACCACCTCCGGCGCGAAGTTCTTCAACTTTTCCACCATGCACGTCACGTCGTCGAAGACCGCCAGCGTGTCCACTTCGTGCCCCAGGCGTTGCAGGCAGGCCAGCACATCGGCTTCGGTGGGCTTGTCCTCTTCTTCCTTGAGCGCCTGCGGGGAGTATGTACCAGCCGTCGCCTTGCGATAAGCAATATCGAAGAGGATCAAGACCTTCACGGTTAAACCGACCTCTTGAAACGGCCCGTGTGCAGATGATTGGTGATCATCGCCGACAGATACGCGGCCAGTTCGAAATAGACACGCTCGCGCCCGAGCGGCGGCGGAATCGTCAGCCTTAGCTCCTTGCAGCGCTCAATCAACTTGCGCACCAACATGTCCACCGTGTACTTATGCTGTCCCGTCCAACGAACGATCGATCCTACCAGCGCCGAGCGATTGCTGCGCATAACCTTGGCGGCCGATTCCCCGTTCGGTTCGCCATTTCCGAATATAACGCGCAGATCGGCGTCGTAGAAGTCGGGAAAATCCTCGGCGTACAGCTTGCGTCGCTCGGTGTAGTAGCGCGCCAGCGTTTTTCGCAGCCGGCTGGCTTCATAGATGCGGCGGCCGCGCTTTACTTTCGGCGGATTGTTCTTGGCCTCCTCCATCAGGCAATGCACCAATTCGAGCTTGTCCAGCGCCTTCCATCCGCGATACTGCTCGCGCCATTGCTCGGGCGTCAACAAAAGCCACACCGCGAACGTTTCGGCGAAATCTTCGTCGGGATGCGCCTGCGCGTACCAGTTCGGAAGATTGCGCACAAAGCCTTTGCTGTAGGGGCGCGGCTGATAAGTCTCGGGAGCGTACTCGGTTTCCGGGCTGCCGAATACCGCGCGCCAATCGTCGCGCGACGAGAAGCGATAGGCGTGATCGATGGCATGTCCGCTCTCGTGCCGCAGCAATTGCAGGCACCATTCGGGCGTGCCACCTTCCACCTGCAGCATCTGATGGACTTCCAGCGTCTTCAGCCGGGGATGCGCCAGGTAAAACGGGATGGCGATGTCGGGCACGCCCGCGGGCGAGAACCACTCATCACCGAGATAACAGGCCGGACGAAACGCCAATCCTCGCGCCGCGAGCTCCTCGTAGAGTTGCTCCACGCGGCCTTCCAGCTCGCTGCCGGGAATGCGCACGCCGAGATCGCAGATGCGCTTTTCGAGCAGATCGTCGTCTTTCAGCGTCACCCAGGTCGGGGTCGTCCCGGAAGGCGGTTCTGGCGCCGCCGGCAGCGGGTCGTGTCGCTCCACGGCTTTCATCCTAGCGCAGCAGAGGCGAAAGGCGGCGAATTCTGGTATTCAATGTACGACGAATATCGCGAGGCACTCAGCGGAGAACAAAATGGCAAGAGAGTCCTGGGTAGCTTTCTGTTTGGCAGCACTGCTGATCTTCGTGGGATGTGCCACGACGACATCCGCGGCAAGCGTCAACTCCGCCAAGGCACAGATCACCATCCTCTATGACGCCTTCGGCAAGCCGTCCGCCATGCAAAAAGACTGGGGTTATGCTGCGCTAGTCGAGTATGGCGGAAAGCGCATCCTGTTCGACGCCGGCAACAACCCAGGCATTCTTGCGCAGAACGCGAAGGCAAAAGACATCAACCTATCGAAGCTGGACTTCGTTGTTCTGTCGCACCGCCACGGTGACCACATGGGAGGATTAGCCTACCTATTGAGGGTGAACCCCAAGGTGAAGATCTACGCACCTAAAGAGGGGTTCGGCGTTTATGGTGCCGACCTGCCGAGCACTTTTTATCGCAAGGACCCCTCTCTGCCGCTGGAACAGCGCTACTACAATGGCGCTCCGCCCGAAGTGATGCGGTTCGGATCTGCGTGGCCCGGCGCTAACTTCCAGCTCATCGACAAGAACGCGGAGATCGCTTCCGGTATCCAGCTGCTCGCACTGGTCTCTGATAAACCTGGCACGCTTGAATTGCGCGAGCTGTCGCTTGCCATCAACACGCCTGATGGCATGGTGATCGTTGTCGGCTGTTCGCATCCTGGCATCGACAAGATCGTGGAAGCGGCATCCGCGATTAATCCACGCATTCACCTTATCGCCGGCGGGTTTCACCTCGTCGTGTCGAGCGACACAGACATCGAGAAGATTGTTACGGCCCTACGCGACACGTTCAAAGTGAGGTACGTTGCGCCCGGCCACTGCACCGGTGAGCCCGCGTTCACGGCCCTGAAGAAAGCATTTGGCGATCGTTATCTCTACGCCGGGCTCGGCACGACCGTGGCAATAAGTGCTACCCGCTAGCGCTCATCGAACCGGGTCGCTTGCGTGGTTGAGGAGCCTCGCACGAGCCATTTTGGCCTTCGTCTGACAGTTTCAAGTTCATGGCCTTCGCTCATAACCGCTGGTGAGCGCGAAACGGCTATCCAAGCAAGGTAGTATTAGAATCAAAGCTATGTCAATTGTCGTTGTTGGTTCCGTGGCCTACGACGGAGTGGAAACTCCGCATGGTAAGGTCGACCGCATGTTGGGTGGCGCGGCCACCTATATATCATTGGCTTCCAGCTATTTTGCCAAAACAAGCATCGTTGCCGTGGTGGGTGACGACTTCGCCGCAGAAGACGA